>JGI24023J19991_10000322_pt1 | contig 37790 bp, 29 predicted proteins | sample Cruoilmetagenom1_FD_19991 | JGI IMG/M metagenome (IMG submission 19991)
CTGGGCTTCTCCTGCTTCGGCACCGGTTTCCACTTCGACTTCGGCTCCGTCAAGCGAACAGCCTTCGGTTTCCACTTCGACTTCGGCTCCGTCAAGCAAACAGCCCTCGGTTTCCACTTCGACTTCGGCTCCGTCAAGCGAACAGCCTTCGGTTTCCACTTCGACTTCGGCTCCGTCAAGCAAACAGCCCTCGGCGTCTGAGAGCAGCAGCGAAAGGAGCGGTCAATGACCAAATACAAAGGAGCAGGCGCCGCCATACTTAACGTCGTTCTCTATTTTGTGGGCGCTGCCATCTTGTTCGGCTGGCTTCTGATCCGGGCCTCAAATGGTGGCTTTCTCACTGCCGCGTCGCATCACTACTCCATGCTTGCACCCTCTGCGCCCATGATCGAGCCAAACAAAACGGATGTTATTACTACCGGCGGCGTGGAAGTTGGTGTCGTGACCGGAGTTGACTCGAAAGAGAACGGGGCCTTGATCGAGTTCAAGATCACCGGTGACGTGGTCTTCCAAGAAGACGCTGTCGGTTACGTGGTCATACAGCATATTATCGGGCAAAAGGCGGTCATGATCGACGCAGGTCATGCCAAGAAAGAAGCCTCTGACGGTATGCTGATTCCCTATGCCGACGAAGGCAGCATCGTGAATGCCGACGATGCAATGGGGCCGGTCCGGGAAATGATCGAGATCCCCTATGGGGAGGATTTCCGGGATTTTGTCGACCGTAATGTTGACGTGGGTGAGATCGTACGAGACGATGCCGAAGAAATCCTCGAAGGGGTCGATGACCTGCGTGGAGTGCTCAGCTCCCAACAGGAGGCGCTCGAACGATCGGCTGACCGTTCCGGCGCTCTGATCGATGAGCTGTCTGCGCGCGGTGCCGACATCAGCCTCCTGATCGAGAGAGCCGCCGACCTTGCGACCGAAGTCGAAAGCCTGCTGCAAGGCCGTGTCGACATTGTGGCCAGAGGCATCAGCCTCGCCGCAGATACCCTGCAGCTTGCCAGTGCCCGACAGGTCGAAATGAGCGCCATCCTGGCACGCCTTCCTTATGTGGCGAAGCTGGCTGCAGAAGTGAGCGACGAAGTGATCCGTCTCGCGGAAAACCATCAGGGAAGCTATATCGACTTGTCCGCAGTACAAGTTCCCTTCCTTGATGAGATCCTGCGCATCCTGAAGGAGACATGACCGTGGCACGGTCCAGAATGCTCATAACCACTGCTGTTGGCATCTTGTGCGTGCTCGCTGCCTTGCTCTTCGTGAACCAGGGCGGCAATGTGGGAAGCGCCAACGAGTATGAAGCCGTGTTCGACAATGTCACAGGACTCGTGAACCACAGTCAGGTTCTCTATCGTGGCGTGCAAATTGGTGAAGTCACAAGAATCGACCCGGCCGACAAAGGAGGCCATGACGCGCGCCTCACCCTCACGATAGATGGGGAAAAAGTCCCGCCTTTACAGGACGACGCCTCCATGACCCTCCGCTTGAAGTCAATTTTGGGCGAAATGTTCATGGATCTCGATCCAGGTAGCTCCGGCACCCCACTCCAGGGAAAAGAACTGCCGCGCACACACCGGGACACCAGCCTTGACCGTCTTCTTTTCGCCGGTGCAGGACTCTTCGACGATCTCCGCACTGCCGAAGAAACAAAATTTGTGCTGGATGAGCTACGCTTTCTCATTGATCACTCGAGCGATGATCTCCTCTCCATCACATCCAATACGAAGGAACTCGTACAAGGTCTCGAAATGCGCCTTGACACCCTGAGCACCATCATTGTCAACATCGACGAGCTCACTGCCGCTACCGCAGGCCGCGCGGATGAAGTTGGACAGGCAGTCCTCGATGTGAACCAGATCTTGTTCGACGTACAACGTGCCCTCGTTCGCAATCACGAACAAATTACCGACCTTGTCACAGTTATTGAAGACGTCGTCGAAACAGCCGACCTGCCTCTGCTTGACGAACAGCTCGCCCAAGCCCCGGCCTACATCGACGAGGTTTACCAGATGACACGTTTGCTGCATGCCCTCGCATACCACGAAATACCGATCCTTGGATCCCTCGTCCTTATGCCAAACCTCTCCTCCGACGTTTACCACCAAGTGAACGAGATCAAGCACAACCCCATTCTGCGAAAAATAGTGATCGAAATGATCGAGACCTACTACTACTCCAAACCACCTTATCCAGGAAACTAAACCAGAGCCTCCACACACCCTATTGTTTCAGAGGCCCCCTTGCCCGCTCGCGCCCGGGAGTGGTGGGAGGCCCCTGTTGCCGGATACTCGGTGATGCGACCATGGTGAGGTTTTGTTGGTGTGTGGTTTCCCACTCGATTGGTGTTGTGTAGCCAAGTGAGGAGTGGAGTCTTGTTGTGTTGTACCAGTTGGGCCAGGCGAAGACATGCCGGCGGGCCTCGGTACGGGTCGTGAAATGCCGGTCGTGGATTGTTTCTCGTTTCAGGGACGCGAAGAACGCTTCGGCAACGGTCTTATTCCAACATACTCCGGTCCTGCCCACTGACTGGGCGACCCCATACGCATTACCGGCATTGGCATAATCGCGAGAAAGGTACTGGCTGCCCCGATCCGAGTGGAACACGATCTCGACCTCAAGACGTCCTCCGCGGGTGTCTACAGCCATGCCGAGCGCGTCACGGACCAACTCGGCGCGCATGTGATCGGCGATTGAGCAGCCGAGCAGTCGGCGCGAACCGAGATCGAGTACGGTCGCGAGGAAAAGCCGGCTCTCACCGGTACGCAGATAGGTGATATCGTCCGGTCGGCGCCGATCGGGAACACCAACAGCAAGGTCGCCGCTGACGAGGTCGGGGACTTGTATCTTGCTTGCAGCCGGGATCGTGGTGCGATAGCGGCGTTTCTCGCGGCCCACGATGCCATGGAGACGCATGAGTCGCTCGACACGTTTGTGGTTTATGCAGCGTCCTTCACGTTACGGTACGACCAGCCTCCAGATCCCTTGTAATCGCAGCTTCAGATGACAATGGATGACAATGGGTGACAATCGTTGTCCGATGGATGATGCCCTGGAAATAATCCAGCCGCGAACGTTCCCTTCAACATGATCTTGCACCGGTGCAACTTTCCCACTTGCTTGTGCGAATCAGCTTATCCGTGAATAATGCACCAAAAAAAGAACCCGGAAAGAGAGATTTTTATGGCCGCGGATTGGCCGCGGGAGATTGCTTTTCGGCGACATTGGTTGTGAACTCTTAGGTTTTCTTGTTGCAGGCAAATAGATGGGTGGATTCTTTCTCCAGGAGAGCGGCAACGTATGAAATCACGCACTTCCCCATACCGTCGGATATACCCCGTTTTTTTAGATGACTTCCATTTTTTGGGCGTAGTGGCAGGCGCTGGTGTGTTGTTTTTGTGTGCCCCTTGCGATGAGAAGGGGGTCTTCTGCTGCGCACAGGGAGTCGGCTTTGAAACAGCGTGTGCGGAAGCGGCATCCTGATGGGGGGTTTGCGGGGTCCGGGGGGTCGCCTTCGAGCAGGATGCGTTTACGGGTTCCCCGGAAGCGGGGATGGGAGATGGGGACCGCAGAGAGTAGGGCCTGGGTGTACGGGTGGGAGGGGTGTTGGTAGACCTCTTCGGCGTTGCCTTCTTCGACGATCCTTCCCAAATACATGACGGCGACTCTGTCGCACACATGGCGTATGACGGAGAGGTCGTGTGCCACGAACACATAGGAGAGCCCTAGGTTTTTTTGCAGTTCTGCGAGCAGGTTGACGACTTGGGCTTGTACTGACACGTCTAATGCGGAGACTGGCTCGTCCAAGATGAGTATTTCGGGGTTGAGCGCGAGCGCGCGGGCGATGCCGACGCGTTGGCGTTGTCCGCCGGAAAACTGGTGTGGGTAACGGTTGTCGAAGTCGGGGTTGAGGCCGACTCGTTCGAGGAGTTCTCGGGTTTTTGCGCGGCGCTCGCTTTTGGGCAGGGTTTTGTGGATTTCCCAGCCTTCGGCCACGATTTTTCCCACGGTCATGCGCGGATTCAAGGACGCGTAAGGGTCTTGGAACACGATTTGTATTCGGCGCCGTAGGGCACGCAGCTCCTTTTCCTTCATTCTGAAAATGTTTGTACCACGGTAGAGCACGCGTCCTGCTGTGGGGGTTTCGAGGGCGAGGAGGAGGTTCGCTATGGTGGATTTTCCACAGCCTGACTCGCCCACAAGACCGAGCGTTTCGCCTGGGTGCAGGTTGAAGCTGACGCCATCCACTGCACGCACGCGTCCGCCTGCTCTCCTGGACAATATGCTTTTGCGCAGCCAAAAGTGTTTGGTGAGGCCTTCGGCTTGTAAAATCGGCGTGTTGGTTTGCTGTTTTTTCTTTTGTCGTTCCAGGACCCGCTGTTCCAGGCTTTTCTCTTCTGCATCCCCTGGCCCTGCATCCCCTGGATTTCGTGTGTTTTTATTTGGCATGCAAGATCTCCCTCCAATAGTGGCAGGCGCTGTGTCTTCCTTCGTTTGCTGCATGAAGGGCAGGGGCTTCTGTCAGGCAGCGTGCTTGCGTGTGGGGGCATCGGGGATGGAAAGCGCAGCCACTTGGCAGTGCGCTCATATCAGGAGGTGCTCCCCGGATCGGGATGAGCTTGCCCCCATGATGTTCTTCCACGCGAGGAATCGAGTCCAATAATCCTTTTGTGTAGGGGTGCGCCGGATGCTGGTACACTTCCATGACGGTGCCCTTTTCGACAATCCTTCCCCCGTACATCACGTGAATGGTGTCGGCGATTTCGGCAACTACCGACAAGTCGTGCGTGATGAGCATGAGTCCCATGCCCGTTTCTTTTTGCAGCTCCATCAAGAGATCCATGATCTGGGCTTGTACGGTGACGTCAAGCGCAGTCGTGGGTTCGTCTGCAATGAGAATTTCTGGTGCAAGAGCAATCGCGATCGCGATCATCACCCGCTGCCGCATGCCTCCTGAGAATTCGTGTGGATAGCTGTTGTAACGTTGCTGGGCAGAGGGAATCCGCACCCGTTTCATGAGTTGCACAGCCTGTTTTTTTGCCTCTGCACGCGGCGTGTTGTTGTGTACCCGGAACATCTCGGCGATCTGGTCTCCCACGCAGAACACCGGATTCAGCGCGGTAAGAGAATCTTGAAAGATAATTGCGATCTTGCGGCCACGTACCTGACGCTGCTGCTCTTCTGTGAGCCGGAGCAGGTCAGCACCCCGGTAGCGGATTTCCCCGCCGGTCACAAAGCCTGGGGGAGAATCCAGGATCCCCATGACTGTTTGGGCGCTCACGCTTTTGCCCGACCCGGATTCGCCGAGGATTGCCAGCGTTTCTCCTTTATGCAGGCTATAGCTGAGGTTGTTGACGGCGTGCACGATGCTCTTTGGAGTGTGGAACTCCACGTCCAGGTTCTCGACTTCGAGCAGGGGGCCATGCCATTCGTTGTCCGGCCAGTTGGGTGGGGGCGTGGTTGTTCCCTGCCTGTGGCGGAATCCGCGCAGCTTGGAAGAAGGTTGCCTTGGAAGCATGATCACCGCAATTTTGGGTCGAGGGCGTCGCGCAGGATGTCACCCAGCATGATGAAGCTCAAAACTACGAGACTAAGGCAGATTCCTGGGTAAATGAGCAGGTGAGGGCGCTGTAGAATCCGGTTTTGCGCCGTGCTGATCATGAGTCCCCAAGAGATTGAGGGAAGCTGCAAGCCCACGCCTAAAAAGGAAAGGGTTGCTTCGGTTGTGATGGAAATTCCCACAAAAATGGTGGCGTAGACGATCAAGGGGCTGATCGAGTTGGGAAGAATATGGCGCACAATGACGCGGCGGTGTGGGGCGCCAAGCGCTTGCGCGGCGCGCACATAGTCGGCGTTTTTTTCTGCGAGGACTGCTGATCGCATGAGACGCAGCATGGTTGTCCAGCCGAGGGCGGCAAGCACAAGGGACACTTCGAGGATGCCGCGGTTTCCCACAGTGCTCAACACCACAATTGCACCGAGGACGGTCGGGATGCCGAACCAGACGTCAGTCAAACGCGCGATGATCGTGTCGAGCAGGCCACCATAATATCCGGCAAGCGCACCAAAGATCGTTGCGAACAGCGAGGCAACTGTTGCAACAAGGACGCCTGCTGTCATTGACACCCGCGCCCCGTAGATGACACGCGCATAATAGTCACAACCTTGGATGTCGTAGCCGAATGGGTGCTCCCGGCTTGGGGATTCGACGCTTCGTTCCAGACTGCAAAAGTGTGGGTCCGCGTCGGTGAAGAGGCCGGGCACGATTGCCATGAGGCCAAACAAGAAGATGATGCTTGTCGCAATCCAAAAAACCGGGCTGCGGCGTAACTGCCGCCAGGCGTCTCCCCACAGGCCCGCTTGACGTCCTCCGCTCGTCGTGGTCCCTGCTGTGTTGTCCCAGGGGACCGACCGGACAGGTGGGCCGCCCGTACGCTCGGATGGGAGACCTGCGCTGTCCGCAGGAAGCGGATGCAGAATGGAACCGGGGTTTGCATCTGGTGTGTTGGTGTGCGTGTTGGTGTTGTCCTCGCCTGGGGGATTGTTGGAGTGCCGATCAGTCATAGCGGATCCTCGGGTCGAGCCAGGCATACAAAAGATCGGCAATGAGGCTCATCAAAAGGAAGATAATGATGAGTGCGGTGACGATTCCCACGACGATGTTGCCGTCTTGGTTTTGCACTGCGCGGAAAATCTCGTTTCCGATGCCCGGCAGGTTGAAGATCCCCTCGGTGACGATTGCTCCGCCCATGAGGCCTCCGAGGTCGACTGCTAAATAGGTGACGACGGGGATAAGGGAGTTACGCAGCGCGTGGCGACCGATGACTCTTCCCTGTGGGAGGCCTTTTGCTCGGGCGGTGCGCACATAGTCGGCGCGCAGGTTCTCGATCAAGCTTGTGCGCAGTAGCCGGGCAATATAGGCAAGAGACACTGCGGCGAGGACCGAGGCGGGTAAAATGTAGCTACGCCACCCGTCTTGTATACCTGCAATGGGTAATAGGTCCAGCTCGACCCCGAGAATGAGCTGTGTCATGAAGCCAAGGACGAAAACGGGAATGGAAATCACCGCGGTGGTCGAGACAAGGACGAGCATGTCCAAAAAAGAGCGATGAAAGATCGCGGCCAATAGGCCTGCTGCCATCCCGATAATGGCCTCGAAGGCAAAGGCTAAAAGGGCAAGGCGTAGGCTTACCGGGAACTTTTGCCGGATGATCTCAGTGACGTCTCGGCCACGCAGACTCTCCCCTAAATCCCCTTGGAAAAGGTTCCCCATATATTTGGCGTACTGAATGGGGAGTGGGTCGTTCAGATTGTATTTTTCCCGTAAGGCTTGCACCGTGGAAGGGGAGATTTGACGATCCCCTGCGAGCGCCTGAATAGGGTCTCCGGGAATAGCGTAGACCATTGCAAAAATGAGGAAGGTCGCTCCAAAGAAAACGGGAATGAGCTGGAAGAGGCGCCTGGCAATATAACGTCCCATGTGTCCGGTCTTTCAGAGGTTGTACTGCGAGTTTCCCTGCCGGTCCGCGTGCAGGTGCAGTGCGAGTGCAGGTGTTGTGTCGGGCGTGTGTGGAGACTGCCTCGATGGGTAGACCTGAGTAGGCCGCTGGGCTAGCNAATGACCTCGACTTGGCTTACCCGTATCCGGTCGAAAGCATCGATCGCAGCATTCTCNATCCGCTTGCTGTGAACGAGGCTGGATTGACGGAAGAAAGCGGGGATGACTGGCATGTCTGCCAAGATGAGGTCTTCGGCCTGTTGATATTTCGCAATTGCCTGATCGAGCGTGGCAGCGGCATTCCCTTCTCGAATGAGCTGGTCCACTGCAGGATTCCGGTAGAAACTGTCGTTGGTGCCATCGGGCGGCCAGGCGTGGTAGGTAAAAAGAGGCTCAAGATAGCTTTGGGGGCTTGGGTAATCCATGATCCATCCTGCGCGGAAAGGTCCGGTAATGCCTTTTGTCTTGCGTTTTTCGAGATATTCAGCGAAGGGAAGTGCCCGGTACTTTATGTCCGTGATGCCAAGGTTCTGTCTCAGGTAGTTTCCGACTGCTTCGATCCAGAGATCGTGACTTGATCCGCTGTTGTACCAAAGAGTGAAAGTGCCTTCGAAGCCGCCTGCTTTGTCAAAAAGGGCTTTTGCCTCTTCGGGGTGATACTCGCAGGCTTGGCCGCACGGGTTCTTGCGCGCACCAAAGACGACAGGCGAAATGAGGGAACGGGCAGGGGAGCGGGTGCCCGAGAAAATCTCTCTTGTGATGGTGTCCCGGTCTATTGCCATGGAGATGGCGCGGCGCAGGTCGGGGTTGGCGAAGCGTTCGTCGTAGAGCGGAAAGCTAATCCAGTTGAAGATGGAACCGTCTCGGAAAATATAGCGGTCGCCAAATTCCTCCGGCACTTTCTCGAATACTTCCGGCGGGATATTTTTTGAGATGTCGAGGTTTCCTGCCTGTACTTCTCGGTAGGCGGTTGCCATGTCAGTGTAAATGCGGAACTCGACTGCCTCGGCCTTGGCGGGTGTTCCCGCATAGTTTTCATAGCGTGTGACTCTGATGTACTCGTCATGACGCCATTCCCCATCCATCTCAAAGGGGCCGTTGCCAATGGGTGCCTTCTCGTAGGCTTGCATGTCCTCGAATGCGACAGTGGGCAGAGGATAAAAGGTGTTGTAGCCCAGCGTGAGGGGGAATTGACTGAAGGGGTCTTTTAAGGTGACGCGGAATGTGTGGTCGTCGAGGACTTCAAGACCGGAAAGAGTTTCGGCGGTTGGGTCGGCAATGCACTTTTGATCGGCGTCTGTTGCACACTGGACGTCGTCGTAGCCTGCAATGCGCTCAAAAAAATGGGCGTTGTTTGCGGCGTTTGATCCGTGCGCGGTGTAATTCCACGCGTTCACGAAAGAGGCAGCAGTGACCGGCTCCCCGTTGTGAAAAGTCCAGCCGTCTTTAATGGTGATTGTCCAGACCTTTTCATCTGAGAGCTCGATCGATTCTGCCATGAGATTGGTCGGCTCAGAAGTGATCGTGTCGTATTCCACAAGAGGAGAGAAGAGAGCCATGAGGACTTGGGAGCCTTCGCTCTCGTTTGTGAGAGGAGGAGTGAGGTGCTTCGGTTCGACAATAGCGAGACTGAACGCTGCGTCTTTTGCAGCGGTACTGTCATTGTCGTCCCCGCATCCTGCGATGAGCAGACTGCATAGAAGCAGGCTGCATACAGCGAAGTGTTTTCTCACGTTCGGTCCTCTCTTTCGAGCGTCTCGGCTGGTCGCCTGCATGGCCTGCCCCTGATCGAGTGCCCGGCAAGTACAGGGCACGGACGAAAGGGCATCCCCTGTCGCTCTGCATGGCTGACAGCACACAATATCGCTGATGGGTGCTCGATCGTGAGTGCCGCGACGCTCGCGCATTGAGAATGCGTAGAGTGTACTGTTATTTCTTGTCCGGATCGAGGCAAGCCGCACGCGTAAGAACCGGACACATCCGATGTGTCCGGTTCTTACGGGGAGAGGGTGGGTGGTGTGATGAGGATATTTACTGAGGATGTTTTACGAGGTCCACGCGCGAGAACGGAGACGATCGACTCGGTCTTGCGTGGAGGGGTGTGTCGTAAAAAGATTCGCGAACTGTACTTTTTGGCCAGCAAGCGGGTTGGTGATGTATTTGGTTGCTTGCGCGGGTTGCACTTCCATTGGAATGTTCCTGGCAGTGCTTTCGAGGCGCAGCAGGGCCCGTGCCAGAGGCTCGCCGTCACCGATCATGCGGGCGGCTGAGGCGTCGGCTTCAAACTCGCGGCTACGGCTTACTGCCATTTGCAGAATCGTGGCCGCAAGCGGAGCGAGAATGGCGAGTGCCAGCAGACCGATCGGGTTGCCTCCCTCGTCGTCGTCTCTTCCTCCGCCGAACATGGCGCTGAACATAAGCATGTTCGCGATGAAGCTGATGCCTGTGGCGACTGCAGCGGCGACAGACCCGATCAGGATGTCGCGGTTTTTCACATGGCTCAGCTCGTGGGCGAGTACTCCACGTATCTCGCTTTCTTCAAGGTGATGGAGGAGTCCTTGGGTGACGGCAACTGCGGCGTGTTCCGGGTTTCGTCCTGTGGCAAAGGCATTGGGCTGCATGTCGGGCGTGACGTACAGGGTTGGCATGGGCATGTTGGCTCTTTGGGTGAGGTCGCGCATGATGCGGTAATAGCCCGGCATCTGTTGCTCGTTCGCCGGCGTCGCGCGTGCGCTTTTAATGGCCAGGGTGTCTGAAAACCAATAGCTGGCACCGACGATAATGAGCCCGAGGGCGAGCCCTATGGCAGCTCCTACCCCATTTGGCGCGAGTACTGATCCGATCAGTACGAGGAGACCACCCAGACCTGCGAGAAGTACGTAGGTCTTGAAGATATTCTTATACATCATCTTTTGTTATCTCGTGAGTACATCATCTTTTACTATCTCGTGGGTACATCATCTTTTACTCTCTTGCGAGATCGTTAAACGAGATGTTACATCCTTTCTGGTTCCTCATGTCTTACAACGAAAGGTCTGTCGTCAGAAATTCCTCATTTCTCAAGATAAGAACAATCCTTTTTTTCTTTTGTAGGGGGATTTGAAGTGGTAAGCGTTTTTTATCATGTTTTACGCTCTATCTTCTTTTTGCCTAGACTGAGATATGTCGAGGTGAGAACTGAAGTCTTCGCAGTTGGGAAGAGGTTTCCTGCTTGAATCGCGGAAAGAAGAGGTGAGTCACGAGCCAACAAGAGTGCATACTACCCATTAGATGTCTGCCGAATGCCTCGCTACAGGTCAGTTTTCTTTTTCCTCGTTTTGCCTTGGGGCCCGCTTTGCCCAAAGGCAGAGGAGCAAGGCATTAGAGTCGAAACCGAGGAGGATAGGTGGTAAGAAGCCGTTTTTTTGGTCTTGGCTATTTCTTGGTCTGGGGCATGGTTGCACTGTCACTGGTTGGGCTGTCGACAAGCGTGGCAATGGGGTTTCCCGCGCAAGCCCCGACCCCGGAGAGGGAGTTCCGCGATGTTCTTGTCACGGATTTGCATGGGGTTGTGACGCCTGTAATGGAAGACCATATCGCGAGTGTGATGCGCAAGGCCGAACGTGAAGACCGGATCCTCGTTGTGGAGATGGACACGCCAGGTGGACTTGACAGCTCGATGCGGGGCATTGCACGGAAGTTTCTCAACGCGGATATTCCGATTGTAGTGCATGTCACGCCGCGTGGTGCTCGGGCGGCGTCTGCCGGTGCGATTATCGCGATGGCGGCCCATGTGATGGTGATGTCGCCAAGTACCTCGATTGGAGCGGCTACCCCAATTGATCTGGCAGGAGAAGACCTTGAGCGCAAAGTCATAAATGATGCGATGGCGTATGCCGAAGGAATTGCGCGATTGCGAGGGAGAAATATTGGTTTTGCTCGAGATGCAGTAGAAAAAGGACGGTCTATTACAGATCAGGAAGCATTGCAGATCGGTGTGGCAGACCTTCTGGCTGGTGACCGAGAGGAGCTACTTGCGCTGCTTGATGGTAGAAAACTCGTGCTTTCGAGTGGTCCGACGCAGGGAGAAGACGGAGGAATAGGGGAACAGGCAATACTTCGCACGCGTGAGGCTGACGTGAAAGAAGCGAAGATGGGCGGTCTACGGCAATTTTTGCAATGGCTCGCCGATCCGAACGTGGCGTTTCTGTTTCTTTCCCTCGGGACGCTTGCCATCCTCTATGAGGTGATAAACCCTGGGATGGGAGCTGGTGGCATATTGGGCGTCATTCTGCTGCTCCTGGCGTTCTTTTCTCTCTCCGTACTTCCGGTGAATGCAACTGGTGTTGTCCTGCTCCTTTTGGCACTTGTGCTGTTTATCGCGGAGCTCTTTGCTCCCGGGGTTGGGGTACTGGGCGCAGGTGGCACTGCTGCCTTGATTTTGGGTGGTGCCTTCTTGTTTCGGGGGTCGGTGGCAGTGGATTTTCTGCTTTTACTGCCTGTGGCATTGCTGGTGTGTGCAGGAGTTATTTTTGCCGGTCGTCTCGCCTGGCGCGCGAGGGGCGCTCCGCCTGTGTTGGGAGCGGATACTCTGCTGGGTGCCCGCTCGATTATCCAGCGATGTGACAGCCCTTCCCAAGGATGGATCTTTCTCAACGGAGCATGGTGGATGGTTTCTCCTGACCCTGAAAAGATGGAAGAAGAGCTTGAAAAAGGTCAGGAAGTGGAAGTTGTCGGGCGTGATGGCCTGACTCTGCTGGTGAGATTTGCAAGGAAGTCCGTACATGACTGAAATAGTTATTTTTGTTTTCTTTTTTCTCCTGCTCTTTGCAGGAGTGTTCTTCGCTAGTGCGATTCGGATCGTGCAGGAGTATGAAAGGGGTGTGATCTTTCGCCTGGGACGTGTTACCGGGGCAAAAGGACCAGGTCTTTTCTTCATCATCCCCATTATCGACAGAATGGTGAAAGTCAGCCTTCGCACCATGACAATGGACATCACTCCGCAAGAGCTGATTACCAGAGACAATGTGACCGTACGTGTGAATGCTGTGGCCTACTTTCACGTGATAGACCCTGTGCAAGCAGTGGTTGCAATCGAGAATTATGTTTTCGCCACTGCACAAATCGCACAGACAACGCTGCGAAGTGTGCTTGGCCAGGTAGAACTTGATGAGCTTCTGATAAACCGGGATGACATCAATCAGAGTCTGCAGCAGATCATTGATAACCTCACGAACCCCTGGGGCGTAAAAGTGGGGCTTGTCGAAGTAAAAGACGTGGAGCTGCCTGAATCCATGCGGCGGGCTATGGCACGCCAGGCAGAGGCAGAACGGGATCGTCGTGCAAAGGTCATTCATGCCAGGGGAGAAGATGAGGCGGCGGAAACTCTGGCACATGCCGCCTCAAAACTTGAACAGCATGAGGGCGCAATGCAACTCCGTATTTTGTCAACGATGGGAGAGATTGCAGGAGACAGGAACACCACGCTGTTTTTCCCGATTCCCATGGAAATGCTGCGCTTTTTTGAAGGCTCTGATAAGGGAAAAACCGCGGAAAATTCTACAATACAGACGCAGGTTCATCAAGCGGATCAGGTGGAAGAGTAAGTCTGACTTTCGCGGTCGGATTCTATAACGAATTTTTCACAAAAATTTCTCCTCTGCATTCCTTCTCCTTCCTGGCGATATCTTTTGAGGATGTTTCCTGAAAGAACTGCATTTCTAGAAAAAGACATCTGAATAGGTTGGAACAGCAGAGTTTTTTTAACCTTATTGACTTATGTGTCTAGCGTTGCGGATTTTTGGGGAGTATGGTGGCTGTTGTCTTCTCGTCGCCCATCTTGCCATTCTGTCGTTGGTAGCGGCAGAGCGTTCGGTTTATTCTCAACGGAGCCATATGGTGATCGACGAGTTCCTTCTCGACCATCGAAGTCGAGAAGGAACGCTGCCTCCTTTGAGAGTTCTGTTGTTTTTCGAATGCTTCTTCAGCGAAGCAAGATGACTCTGCGGGAGAGAGTTTCGCGCAAGTCTTTGTGTGAGGAAGTTTTATAATGTCTGCTTCGATGGCATCTAAAGGTTGGATAGAAAACACGGATGCCGTTTCTGTGTGGAAAAAAGCAGTAGGCACACGGGCCCACTGGATCCAGGCACTTCTTCCTGCAGGAATGGTTTTCTTTACGGGCTTCTTTTTATTCTTCCTGCTTTCTCTGCCTTTTCTTGTGGGTTTGTGGCTTTATAAAAAAGATGCAATCGATGCCGAATTATTTGCTCTTCCCTTCGCTCGGTGGGCGGCAGCGCATAGTTTTTCTACGGATTCCCCCGAAGTTCTCACAGGGATTCTGCTTCTTTTCGGTGCCCCCGTGCTTGTTCATCGTTTTCTGATGAAAATAAGAGCAGGAGATTCGCCGAAATGGGTGAGTTCCCTTTTGTCTGAGGAGTTCACGCGTCCTCTTCCTGGGGCAAAGGAACCTGCTTTTGTCCAGTCTCTGCGATCATCTGTCTGGTATACATTTTTTGTGGTAGCAGCGACTTTCTCAAGTAAAATTGTGTTTTCGGATTACTCAGGTTTTCCTGAATACCGGGAGTTTCGCCATCCTTTCGGCAAGGTTCCTTTCAGTTCTTTTGGCAATATGGATTTTGGCCGAATTGCTGTATGTGCTTTTTTGTTAGGACTCTTTTTCTTTCGTTCCAGGATGTATGAGAAGACTGCTTACCGTTCGTCTCTTCCTGGGAAAACCAAAGAAAATATCTTCTCTCGTCTTGTACGAGCGACGAGAGAATGGCGTTTTTTCGTTGTCCTGAGCGAAGGAACTCCATCTGTTTTTTTTGGGCTTGCTATGGGCTTCTGTAATTTCTTCTTTTTTGCTCTTCTGTACAAAATAATTTCTGATGATCCTGCTGGGTCTGTTGTTATCACCGCGCCGCAAAGAGTGGGCGTGTTCCTTCTACTGATAAGCGAATTTCTGGCATCCTTCGTAGATTTCGTTCTTATGGTCTTGACAGATATGGCCTTGGGTTTTACGGAAGAGAAGTCCCTTTCTGTCTGGAACGAAAGTTTGTACGATAATTTTCCAACCGTTTCTGATCTTCCTTTGTGGCTTTTCGTCTTGTTTCCCCTGTCTATCGGAACTCTCCTGATAGGAGGAGGAGCAGCGGCACAGAGTGCCGGGGTGAGCACTCGTTTTGATGGTGTAAAAGCCGGGACCTTGCTTGGAGTGTCCGTAGGGTTTGCCTGTCTTTTTTACATCTTTTTCCACGGAAGTTCTCGATCGGATGCATTCCAGAGATCTGGCGTTTTTTTTGCCTTTTTCTGGTCCATGTTTTTTGGTGCAGTCGGGGGTCTGTTTTACGCTCGAGGTCGCGTTCGTTCTATCAGCACTGATTTTCAGATACGGAGCGATGCGCTTTCGGACCACCTTCGTTCCGCGTTTTCTTCTCCCAATGTAAAAACGTCTGCGAGTAGAGGGAGCGAAAAAAGTGCAGGCAAGTCTTCGCGGTCGTCGGGCAAAAAATCTCGGCAAATTGTCCCGGATGTTGCACGTCCTGTTGTGCAGGATCCACAAGCGACGGTCACGTCACCTGCATCTGCTGTAGCACCGAGTTCTGCTCCAACGCCATCCCCAGGAGAAAAGCGCCAGAGTGCCCCCCGTCGAACTGGGACGGAGGAAGAAACAACGCGTAAGAAGCAGCCTGTCACCCCCGTGGTCAAAGAAACTCCCTCAGCGGTGACACCGCGATCAGACAGGCAGAAAAATTCAGAATCCGCAAAAACAGTTCAGCATCCGCTTCGCTTTGCGGAGAAGCCGGGTCTTCATGAAAACGCGGAACGTGGATCGGCTATTCCCGGAGACTCTCTTTCCGGGGCGGCTGCGCAGCAAGAGGAACCCGCTGTCACGTCTCATACAACCCCTTACTCGCGACGGTTTCTGGCTTCAGAGGAGGATTTTTCCTCGAAAGAGGAGCCGGGTAGTGCCGAAAAAGCGCCAGGGTGGTCTTCGGCAGAGCGGTCTTTACGATCTACAGAGTCGTCGGGTCGCAACAGGTTTGAGAATGACAAAAAGGATGATCGAGGAGGAAAGCTTCCCTGGCCTGAACGAGAACAACATTCTGACCCGATCCCGCGATGGAGTAGAGAAAAAACGTCGAACGACGAGACGTTGACACGGCAATCTTTTGCGGCGTTTCGAGAGTCAGAGGAGAGGTTTCTTCAGCGAGAGGCATCGAGAGAAAAGAGAGAGGAGTTTGCCAAAGAAGATTCTTCCTGGAGTGCCCGGACACGTGAGAGACAGGCGGGTGAAAAGGCTCCAAGGACAGGCAAACCTGGACGCTTTTCTGATGTGCAGCCAGAGACAGCTGCCCAAGAGGAAAGCCGCTTCACGCGCCGTTTTCATGATCTTGATCCCGGATCCCCTTCTCCTGCAGCCTCCAGAGCGCCTCTGCCGGAAGAGAAAAATCCCTGGCGCGGATCACAACGGGAACGACTTACGGAAAGACCGGCTGAAACTATCGGTCGCGGCCCAAAAAAAGGTTGCGAGCACTCCCAAGGTTTTCCTCCTGAGACGTCTTCCTCGCGGACTGCGGAACGGCGTGCTGATTCTCGTGCATCAGAGATTCGAATACGGTCTTCCATCCCAGCCCCTGTATCCTTTGATATCGACGATATCGACGATATCGACGCTTCCTCTTCGCAGACAAGCGAGGAAAAACATAAAAAGGGAGAAGGAGTTCATCTTTCCTGTTCTTCCTCGCCGGAGCGGCCTTTTTCTGGAGAGAGCCAGGATGATGCATCTCCCGCTTCACCTTTCCGGCATTTTTCCGCGTCGCCTTTTCCCGAGAAAACGGACGAGAGGAATGACAGCTTGTGATCTTGTACAGCTTTACTTGAAGGGCAACACGCTTGCTTTTTCGCGGAAAAACGTTTTCTATTCTGTGCTGACAAACAATTGTGTTTAGCGAGCATGGCATGCGAGATGCTCCTTACGCCAGGAGCAAGATTTATGACTTCCTCATCAGTCGATTCTGAATCGGATCCTCAACTCTCGGACTGTTCCCCCGTCTCGGAGGAACCCTGTCTGCAGGAAGATGTTTCTGGCGAAGTGCCTTGTATTGCTGAAAGAGAAAAGCGAAGCTTTCGGCAACGTGTGCAGCGGGTCTTCCGTGCGGAGCGGCGTGAAGCATGGCGTTTTTCTGTTCGGTATGCGTCTTCCGTGATCATATTTGGAATATTGTTGTACTCTATTGCTGCATTGCCTTTTCTTTTGGGAGTCTCTTTGCAGACAGGTACTGCTGATGTGGACTTCGGAAAAGAACTGTTCTTTTTACCCCTTGCCATGTGGACCCTCGCAAATGGCCTCTTTGCCAATCTGAATACCCTTCTCACAGGTGTTCTCGTCATCGGAGTGGCATCTCGTGTCGCCTGTAGGTTTGTCATGAGGAAAACACCCCTGGGAGCCTTGCCTTTTTCTCGGGACTCTCTTCTTTTTGCCTGCTTACACTCTGCGCTTCTCTACAGCATGGTGATGATGGTTGCAGCTTTTTTTGTACAGGCTATTTTTGCAGGTTCTTTTCGCCAGTACCTTGCGCATAATGATGGAGGCGTCCTTTTCGGAGTTCTGTCTTTTCAGCGCTTTGCTGAAATCGGGGTTTTACGGCTTGGTTTTCTTACTTTCTTCATAGGTTTTGTTGTTTCTCTTCTGAATTTTTCTCGTTTTTTTGGGGAAAAGCCAGGAGACCTGTTCGGTTTTCCGGCTGTGGAGACTGACTTGTCTTTGGTTCGTTTGCTCGCGCAGAAGGCCGGCCAAGTTTTCCTAGGGTTTATTGGGGGAATTTCTGGATTTTTCCTGATAGTTCTCTCGCTGCGTGGCCTTTTTGCAAAATCTGAAGGTGTTCCAGATGTCACGATTGCCACCCGTCTAGGCAGCGTGTTTCTTCTTTTGGGCGAGATGCTCTGGTCATTTGTTGATTTTTCTCTGATGAGTCTGGTCTACGCAGCGAAGTTGTTTGTAGGTGAGACCCCTTTTGTTGTCTTTCGCAGCGGTTTCTATGCAAGCGAAGCGTTTATAGAAGGTTCGCCGGGGTGGCTGTTTCTTGTTCTTGCTGTTCCTGTTGCTGCTTTCTTTTTGGGAGGAGTGAATATCGCGCGTGCTACTGCTCCTTCGGACGTACTGACTGCGGTGCGACAAGGACTGCTACTCGGCCCTGTTGCTGCCTTCACTGGTTGGATATATGCTCTTTTTAATGGGGCCCTTCACCCAACCGGATTTGTGATGTGGGCAGTGCTTTTTCCGCTGATCTGGGGTGCATGTTTTGGTGGACTAGGCGCTTTTTATCATGCTGTTGATCGGGGGCTTCCACTCCTTTTTCATCGATCGACTGCTTTGTTTGTGGAACAGAATCTTCCTCCTGGGGATGAGATAGGGATTGTTCCAAGTGTGACTGGTCATGAGGATGCTTCTGCGGGGATTAGTGAGGAAAGAGCAGCGGAATAGGATGTGACTGCTCTGCCAATAATGAGAAATCTTTTTGCTAGAGGTATCTTTTCTTATTTTGGCATGATGTATGTTAATGATATTAGGATGACTGATTCGTTTATGATATGATATTGCGAAATTTTATTTTCGCTATTTATGCTGGATCTGCCCTTGTTTATATGGTCATAATGGCCATTTTTACTTCAGTAATTCGGATAATTTTTTCGGATTATTGGGTCGTCTGTTTTACAGAATGCATAACCAACGATCGTTGGGGACTCCTTCTCGGTGTGTCTTCTTTTTCATTGTTCAATGATTTCGATATTGTCCGTATTGTGAGCATGTCATTAATCGTTAGTTTTCTTATTTTTTTCTGGAATTTATCTCGTCTTACTGGTCGCGGTTTCTCGAAAATTCTAGGTATTCAACTGGTCGAAGGAAGTTTCTCTTTGTTTCGACCAGCCTGGAATGGCCCATGGTGAGCGATGTTTTTTCTTATAGTGATAGTGTCCCTTTTCTTTTATTACGCCCTCTCTGTAAAAGCTTTCACAGACAATGCTACTTATCTCTCTGATGTTGGTTTTCTTGCACGGGTTTGGGCTGTTCTTCTTTTACTTGGTGAATTTCTTTTCTCTTTTGCGGATTTTTCTCTGATGATTCTTGTGCTTGGGAGCAAATTTTTTACAGGGGATAGCACTCTGTTTCTATTCGAAGGAAGTTTGTATGATCTACACGGAACATTTGGAGGATCTTTTTCCAGAGAACCGAGTTGGGTTTTCTTGTCACTCGCTATTCTCGCTGGTGTTTTGTTCTGGGGAGGAATGAAAGCAGCTATTTTTGCGAAAGTTTCGAACCGCACTAAAGCAATACAAACAGCTTCTTTTCTTGCTGTTCCTTTTGCTTTTATAAGTTGGATTTCTGCTTTTTTAAACGGAGATTTTTATGGTGATAATGCGTTGATCTTTACTTTCCTTATGCCTCTCTTCTGAACTCTTGTTTTCAGTACACTGGATAGTTTCTACTATTCTATGAACCGTGGCTTACCCGCTGGAGAAGAGCGGAAGTTGAATATTCATTCGCTCTCTTTGGAAGCTGGTGTTCCCTCTGTATCCGAAGAAGATTCTGGTAAGTCTTTCGCTCCTTTTCCTGGATCCCTTCCTCCCTATGGCAAGGGGAGTGGGGCTGGATCAATCCCGACTTCTTCTGTACCGCCTGCTTGGCCAGTGCCGACGTCTGCTCCCGTGGCGCCTGTACCGCTCTCGGGTCCCGTGTCGCCCTCGGCGCCCGTGAGTTCTGTGTCGGCTTCGGATCCTATGCCCCCTTTGTTACCTTACGTGGTGTCTGAGGGTGCTGTGCCGCCTCCCTCCCAGTGAGGAGAGGAGATTGGGCTGGATCCGCTATCTGGGATGGCAAGAGCACAGAATCCAGCAGAAGAGGAGAAAAAAGATGACGGTATTCAGTAAGTGCCTTCTGCGTTTTCCCGAAAGAGTTTTCGCTGTGGGATCTTGCTTCGTTTTTCATGAGTGAGGGTCATACCGTCACACAAAATCTGGAGTGGCATCTTTTCTTCTGCATGTCTTTTCCTGTGCATAATGAAGGAGATAGTGTGCTGAAGGGGAGATGCCGAGTGCAACATTCTTGTATTTCCTTGTTCAGTAGTGCTGGCGCGGATGAGATGGCGAGATGGACAGGTTGAGCCGCGACAGGGGAGAAAAGATCATGCCTACAGAAGCCGAAGTTGGCGCGGAAGTCGCGGATTGGCTGAAGCACAATTGGGATCCTGATTTGACCGTTGCCGAGTGGTGGGATCGCCTGTGCGATTCGGGTTGGGCAGTGCCCACCTGGCCAGAAGAGTGGTATGGTCGGGGACTTTCCCGCGATCTTGCGAGGGTGGTGACAAAAGAGATCCACCGGGCTGGAGCGTTGGGTCCTCCGGGAGGGTTGGGGCTTGGTCTCGCCGGCCCTACCATCATTGCGCACGGTTCACAAGAACAAAAAGCACGTTATGTTCGTAATATTGTGAGCGGCCAAGAGGGGTGGTGCCAGCTTTTCAGTGAGCCTGGAGCCGGTTCTGATTTGGCGGGTTTGCAGACTCGTGCAGTGCGTGATGGTGATGAATGGGTAGTGAACGGCCAGAAGGTTTGGACTTCTACGGGTATGTTCGCTGATCTTGGAATGTTGCTTGCTCGTACGAATGTCGAGGTGCCGAAGCATAAAGGCATCAGCTATTTTGCTTTTCCCATGCGTCAGGATGGTGTGGATGTACGCCCCCTGCGTGAAATGACCGGGCGGGCTTTGTTTTGCGAAGTATTCTTCGACGATAGCCGTGTACACAATGACGCCTTGATTGGCGGACTCGACAACGGCTGGAATGTCGCTCGCACTACTTTGGCTGTAGAACGTCAGGGTATTGGAGGCGGAGGGAGTGCTCCAGCGAGTGCTGCAGCTCCGGGTACGGTTGCCGGTCATTTGGAGAGGCGCGTTGGGGATTTTGTTGGCAAGGCACAAGGCAGTGCTTTGGGCGGGGGAGCCTTGTTTGCTCGGAGTAACAAGATCCTTTTGCAGGCTGCTCGCGAGCGAGGCGTGACTGATGATCCGGTCATCCGGCAAGGCCTTGCGTATTTGCACAGCTTGCATGAGATCAGCCGATACACGATGTTGCGTGCAAAAGCTGCAATGAAAGCGGGGAAACGCCCTGGTCCTGAGGCGAATGTTGCCAAGATTGCGAACAGCCGGATGGTGCGTCTTTCCCGTGATCTGGGTCTGCAGATTATTGGTCCGGGGGGAATGCTCACCGGCGAGGACGCACCCCTTGCGGGGGTGCTGCACGAGCTGTGTCTTTTCAGTCCTGCTCCGTCTATTTATGGAGGGACTGATCAGGTGCAGCGCAATATTATTGGCGAACAGGCTTTGGGGTTGCCGCGTGAGCCTGGCGACTCCCACAAGGTTCCTTTTAAAGACCTTGTTGTGGGGACGCAACAGAAAGCCTGAGATAACCGTTTTTGGTGGTGGTTTCTTCATCTGCAGAACGGAAGGTCGTGACACACTACGACCTTCCGTTGTCTTTTCCAGAGACTTTTGCGACGCTTCTCTCGGCAGATTTCCTGTTGCACAGGATCTATCGGAAAAAAGTTCTGTTCCAGGATGACACAGATAGCTTTTTTAGGGTAGGGAAACCCAAGGGCAGATGCGAACGCGCGTCAGTGTGCAGGTGCGGTGCTGTTGTCTGTGGTTTTTCTCTTCAGGCTTGCTCAAATATTTCGCGTGCGCGTTCTCGGTACTCGTGCGCTGTAATAAGGTTGCCAAGCTGGTTTTCGATGATTCCGAGATAGCCCATTGCGCGTGCCACTGCAGGGTCGTTTTCGCCAAAAGCCGTGACGAAGATTTCCAGGGCGTGCAGCATGCTTTGGCGTGCTTTTTCAAGTTGCCCTATTTCATAAAAGACGCGGCCCAGGAAAGTCAGGGTGCGGGCGACATCTGGATGGTCTACTCCTTGGACATGGGATTCTATTTCGAGCGCTTGTTGCAGGCAGAGGAGGGCGACGTCGTAGTTTCCGAGCCGGTCTTCCACTCGGCCTAGATTACCGAGAGTAATGCCGACTTCGAGGTGGTCGGAGCCGAATATACTCTCGTTAATGGCAAGGGCGTGTTGGAGTAAGTCTCGTGCTTTTCCATACTGCTGATAGCGAAATTGTAGGTAGAGCGCGGTGTTGTGGAGAAGGACACCGAGATTTGCGATTACCACATTGTAGGTAAGCGCATAGTCGATAATCATGAGGGCATGGGGAGTGAGCAGTCCACATTCTACCCAGGTATCTGTTCTCCAAGATTCTGTTGGATAGGCGTCAGCGAGTATGTCGATTGCAATGGGAAGCCAATACAGAGCTTTGTCGCCAAGCTGATGTCGTACCGCAGCTTGGAAGAGAGGATGCACGCGTGAAGTGGTGGCTGCGGCTGGAGTACGTTGGATGAGGGAGAATTGATCGAGTGTTTCTACTGATTTTTCAAAGAGGGTGAGCTCGCTGTCGAGGTGGTCTTTAGGATTGTCGTTGCCGAGATGCTGAAGAACGCGTATTGCCTTTGTGGAAAAGATGCTGTCTGGAATGTTGTCCGGAGCGAACCAAGCCATGATGTGCAGGAGTTCGTGCGCGGCAGGCAGGTCCTTGGTTGCGATGCGGGTGACTTTCCATATTTCTCTGATGCTCTCTTCTGTGGTCATTGAAAGAATGCCGGCAGGAGAGGGGTTTTCTTTTGCGAGAACTGTGTTGTATTGGGAGATTGTGCTTCCAGTATGACCGATGTATGCCGCGGCTTGTGCTAAGGCTGCTGGAAGGTTATTCAGGCTTTCTGCCAGGGTATTGGCGTCTTCAGAGTCGGCATCGGGAATTGTGCGGGTTAGATATGTGACGGATTCTTCGCGCGAGAAAGACGACAGCTCATGTGTGGTCACTTTTCCTTGCCATTCTGCCGGATACCGTGAGGTCACAATGACGCTTCCCTCGGTACCAGGTGGCACAAAGTCCACAATTTCCAACGGGGTGGAGGCGTCGTCAAAAATAAGCAGCCATGTGCCTTTGAGAAAGCCGAGCTGGGAGCGGATCAGATCTACCTGGGAGAGAGGGTCTTCTTCTGGCGTGAGAGGAAGACCGAGTTGTCTACCGAGTTCGAGATAGTCTGCCAAGCGAGTTGTCTCGTCCGCTGTTCGTATCCACCACCCAATGCGCAAATTTTGTTTTAGCTGGTCAGCATAGGTGAAAGCCAGCTCTGTTTTTCCGATCCCCTCTGCTTTGTTTGGATCATTGGACGCGGGAACAATGCTGACGATCCCACTACTGCTCAGTGTTTTGCGTATTTCAACAAGATCGTCGCGTCGTCCGTGAAAGTGCAGAGTGGGATGAGGGATATTCCAGACTTTTCCCGCGAGTGGGAGGAGGATCTCTTCTGGTTCTGGCTCTTGTGGTTTGGGCTGCTCTTCCGCAGAGGAGTGCAGGGGAATAGATGTGTCAAGGGTGGGGCGCTGTTGATGAATGAGAGTTTTTGGCTGACGGTCACCACGCTTGTGCTCATCTTTTCCGATTGGAGCCCAGTCGTTAACCATGACGCTCCTCCTTGTCCATGCCTGACCCCCTCCATTTTTGTCTTTTTCTTCATAGTGATGAAGAAAAAGACATGGTTTTGGCATCTATAAAAAGAATAGGAGATCAGTATGACGTGAGCATCTTTGCCAAGACGAGGACGAGTTCCTTTTTTCTCCCCTAAAAATTTCTCTTTCTTGCAGATTTTTTGTGGGGGATAGCCCGTTTCCCTTGTTCCCGAGGCGAGTGCCGGCCAGAATGAGGTGGGACAAGTTTCTTGGGAACAGGGCCGCGAGAAAGGGTGTGGCGAGAAAACCGCAGAACGGATAAGGGAGTTTTTTCGAGGTATGCGTGCGATCTACCTGAGGTGGAACGCTCTCATTGCAGCTGTGAGATCAAGCGGGGCGGAATCAGTCAGACAGAGGATTGCTTAAAAGTCTATATAAAATGGTGGAGTGTTAGCGAATAGTGCTTTTTCTGTTTATACGCATATTCTTAGCGAAAGCGGACAAGAATGAAAATGCGTAGATAATGAATGACGAGGAATGGAATCTTCGAAGAGGACGCGACTCGCGATAAGCATCGGTATACTTTTATTTCTTTTTACTCTGGCGTCGTGTGATCTTGAGGAAAGATACGGTGATAGCCGTGCGCGATTTGTTCATCTTTCGCCGGATACGCCGCCGCTCGACGTTGCTTTTGACAACCGTTTCCATAAGGTTTTTACGAATGTGAGTTTCTTGGAGGCTACTTCTTACAAAGAGATGGCTTCAGGAACACGCGTGCTCAAGATTCGTTCGCGTAACCGCGACAAGGGCTTCGATTTTCGTGAAGATATTTCTCTTGACGGAGACGAGAACCACTCGATTTTTCTTTTTGGGAGTAGCGGCGATCTCCAGGTGCTCGTTGAGCGAGATGACCTTTCTGCGGCTTCTCGGGGCGCGGCAAAGGTGCGTTTTCTTCATGCTGCCCCGAAAATTTCGCCGGTGAGGGTGACAGCAGGAGGCAGTAGCACTTTTTCTCGTACAGTTTTCGGAGAGATCACTTCCTATGTCAATGTTCCCGCCAAACCAGGGGGAGTGACCTTCCGCGTGTGGACAACGAGCGCGAATGCTGCAAGTGTTCATGTGCAACCCGTTATTTTAGAGGCAAATACTCTTTATACCCTGGCATTGGTAGGAAATACCCAGGGCCCCGGTCTTCGTCTTGTGAGTATTGTGGATGGCTCCGGTTTTGCCGGGGTTCCCATTAGCGCGATCGAGACAGGCGCCGGTGGCATGGCGACAAGCTTTATTCCGCACCGTTTTCCACGCGATTTTCCGCGTGATGAGAAAAGAATTCCTGTCTCAGGGCAGTGGTGGTCTTCGAGAGGTGCCCCTTGTGTGTTGGTAGAGAAAAATGACCAGCTCTTACCCGTCGTTCCCCAAACGAGAAGTACGTTTTCGACGCTGGGTCGCTCTTATTGCCCTGGTCGTCGGCGTTCTCGCTTTGCGGGAGTTGATACTGTCGGACAACAAAACTGATTTTTCGGATCCTTCGACTCCGTCGTTTGATTCAGAGTTTTTTCTCCCGGGTGAAGACGGGGGGGTCTCCGAGACTCCGGTGGGGCAGGGGCAGTCCTTCCCACAAGGGGAACCAGCATCCTCTGACTGGTTTCTTGCGACTGATGTGCCCCTCACACCATCGCAGAGAGAAGCCCTGAAGCCAGTGCGGGTGAGGATTCCTCCCGTGGACATTGACAGTGCAGTGATCGAGCTTGGTATCAGTGAAGATGGGAAGCCAGAGGTTCCAAGCGGGGACTCCTTTCACCTCGCAGGGTGGTATCAGGAGACTTCTCTTCCCAGAGAAGCCGGACCTACCGTGATTGCGGGGCATATGGATTCTCGGTCCGGTCCGTCGGTTTTCTATCGCTTGCGTGAGGCCCTTCCCGGAGACCAGGTGATTCTCACGCTGGAAAACGGGGAAGAAGTCGTGTTTGTTGTCGACGCTATCGAACAGGTCGACAAAGCAGGTTTTCCTGGAGACCGTGTCTTTGGTTTTTCTTCCCAGGCAGAGCTTCGCCTGGTCACTTGTGGGGGGAGTTTCCGTTCTGATGCAGGTTCTTATTCTGACAATCTTATTGTTTTTGCAAAACGTGTCTTCTAAGAAGTATCTCCTCGAAAATGGTTTTTTGTAAGGTTTTCCTCTTTCTTTCATTCACGGTGTAACCCCGGATACTGCTGGAGAAGACCCCGATGTTTGTGGTGAAAGCTGTAAGGGAATAACAATGGGTTGTGTGTGTCGATAACGGGAAAAAGTTTTTTCCTGTTTTCTTCAGAGGGGGCATGATGAGTTTTCCGGACTCTTTCGAATCTGCAAGTGGATTTTCCAGTGTGCCTCTTGATCCGGCAGAGGCACTGGTGCCTCACATGCGCGCGGAGGAATTCCGGCGTGACGGTCATGCTGCGATCGATTGGATCGCAGGGATTACTGGACTTCTCTTGAGGACCGTCCCGTGGCCGCTGCGGTTCTCCCGGGAGAGACTGCGACCAAGCTTCCTCTGACCCCACCAGAAGAAGGCACTTCTTTCTCTGATTTTCTCGCGACATTCCATAAAATCGTGCCGCCGGGGTTCACCCACTGGCAAGTCCGAGTTTTTTCCCGCGAATAGTTCGGGTCCTTCTGTGGTGAGAGATCTTCTTTCTTCCGGGTTTGGGGTAAATAGTATGATATAGGCAACTAGTCCTGCGTGTACGGAGATTGAGACTCGCATGATGGACTGGATGATCTCTCTTCTTGCTCTGCCGGAGCGTTTCCGTTCTGATGGGACAGGTGGAGGTGTGCTCCAGGACAGCGCGTCGAGCTCTGTTTTGCACGCGGTGCCGGCGGCACGAGAACGCGCTGGTGGTCTTGCGGTGCTGGAGCGTCTTGTGGCCTATGTCGGATAGAGGTCCACTCGAGGGTGGAAAAGGGGTTGCGGGTAGTCGGTATACCATCTGAGCGATTTCGTAAGATTTCCGGTGATCCTATGACCGGACTTGATCCTGACGAGTTTGCTGCTGTGATTGCAGGAGATCGAAAGACTGGTTTGCAGCCCTTTTTTGTGGTTGGAACGGCGGGAACAACAGCCACTTTAAGTTTTGATCCAGTCGAGGCCATTGCGAAAATTTGCCGGGAGCATGGTCTCTGGCTTCATGTCGATGCTGCGTATGCTGGTGTTGCTGCCGTCTGTCCCGAACTGCGGTTTGTCAATAAAGGCCTTGAATATGCGGATAGTTACTGTTGTAACCCGCGTCAATGGCTGCTCGTGAACTTCGATTGTTCCTGTCTCTATGTGGCAGACCGTTCTGCTCTTCTCAGGGCACTTCGTGTGACTCCTGAATATCTCAAAAATGCTGCGAGCGATTCTGCGGGAGTGATCGACTATCGTGACTGGCAAGTGCCGCTTGGACGCCGTTCCCGTGCGCTCAAACTCTGGTCTGTGCTTTGTTGTTATGGGGCGGAGGGCTTACGCCGGCATATCCGTAAACATGTCAGCCTGGCGCGTGTCCTGGTTGATCTTATTGTCGCAGATCCGCGTTTCGAGTTGTCTGTTCCCGCTTCTCTGGCTCTTGTGTGTTTTCGCGAAAAAGGGGCGACGCGAGAAACAGAGAGCTTCTTGATGCAGTGCATAAGAGCGGACAGATATTTCTCACGTATGCCAATGTCAGAGGGAACTTTACGCTGCGCATGGCAATTGGCGGGTTGTGGACAGAGCGTGTGCATATTGAGCAGGCCTGGGATCTCATCACGGCTACTGCGAGTCGGGGAGATGGTTGAGAGTTCCTGGGGAGAAAGACGGAAAAGAAGCTTGCTGTGTGCAGTCCTGTCCTCTCCCTGTGTGAAGCTTTTTGGTGTCTTTTTGGTTGGTGTGGAAGCGTCGCGGAATACAGAGAGTGGAAAAGGAATCTGTGCGGGGACAAAGAGAGATTTGCGAGAGGAGCACGTGGGGGAAAAAGGTGGGGATTCTTCTGTGTATTCTTTCAGTTTTTGCGGCCTGCAATGGAGATGAGGAAGTTTCGGATGTTGCAGGTGAAGACGCTGGTGTTTCCTCTCCTCAGACATCTGCTTTTTCGGTTTTTGCGCGAGAAGGACCATGCCCTGTTCCCGTGCCGGCCGGCTTGACGAAGCGTGTTGTCTGTGGAGAAGCACATCTGCCTGAAGACCGTGCGCAGCAAGAGACGGAGTATGTGAAGCTCCCCTATATGATTCTCTCTCCTGCCCTGCCCGCTGTTTTCCCCGATCCAATTGTGTATCTTGCCGGCGGGCCTGGGGATCCTGTTTTTGTAGGCGATGATCCTTTTGATGACTGGGCTGTTTTGGCCGATGAGACAGAGCGAGAAATAGTGCTGTTTGCCCAACGGGGCACGTATCTTGCTGATCCTGCTCTTGTGTGCGAAGAGCACAGCTCTCTTTCTGCTGCCGCGACGATCATCGAGCTGGTTGCGGCGCAGCGCCTCTGCCATGCGCGCTTTCTTGAGGAAGATCGCCCTCTGCACGTCTACAACACGCAGAATAGTGCTGCGGACGTGGCTGATTTACGTCGAGTCCTCGGCTATGAGAGCTGGAATCTTTTTGGGATCTCTTACGGTACACGCCTTGCCCTCACTGTCCTGCGGGACTATCCCGAAGGAGTACGCAGTGCCGTGCTCGATTCTGTCTTTCCTCCAGAGGTGGATAGTTTGGCAGAGGATGCAGTGCACTTTGCTGCTGCTATCGACCGTCTTGGGGCACAGTGCCGCGCACACAGGGATTGCCAACGTGTATACCCTGATTTTGCCGGCGGTCTTCGGGCCGTTGTCGAAAGGTACGAGCAAACGCCCCGTATCGTTGTAGATCCTGATGAATCTGGCGAAAACTGGCAAGTGACTGTAGACGGGAATCTTGTTGTACGTTTGCTTGTAGAAATTCTGGGGGAGGGAAAAGAAGCAGGGAGACTTCCGGCTTTTGTGAAACTTGTGGAGCAGAGCGGGGCGCAAGAAGGAGCGGAAATCCTGGCGAAACTCGCGTTTGATTTCGCCCTGCTTGAGGGACCGTCGGGGCAGACTCCAGACGGTTTTTCCCAGGGAAGTCGTGTACGTCGTGCTTTGCCTGGCCGGGGAAACGCAGGCGTTCGGTCAGCTTTTCGCACGGGTCCTCCCTTTGACCTTTGGGATCTTTCTCGGGATTTTTCGTTCGGTCTTCCTTCAGGTCTTTCGACGAATTTTTTCGCGCGTGGACTCCCCGCACACTCGAAAAAGAGCGAAGAGGACACTCCCGCTACGACCGACGATATTGACGCTGTGGGAATGTACAACTCTGTTATGTGCAACGAGGAGGCCGTTTTCACTGCGGGTGTTCCCGTGTCAGATGACATCTTGGTAGAAGTAGCCGCCCGTTCTGCGCATGAGCAGCTTGCAGTGTGTGCGTTTTGGCGTTCTGGCCGTGCTGATCCTGTGGAAAACCTGCCGGTTGTCTCAGATATCCCTACTCTCCTTTTATCAGGAGAGTTTGATGTCTGGACACCTTCTCTCTGGGCGCGTGCGGCTGTGAAGCATCTCTCTCGCGGCCAGTTCATCGTGTTTCCGGGAGAAGGTCACGCGTTCGGCCTTGATGATGTATGCGCTCGTTCGATACTCGTGGCTTTCTTGGGAGATCCCGCTCAAGTGCTCCCTGCTTGTGTGACAGCCGTTTCTCCCTTCCAGGCACTTGAAGCAGGGGAACCCTGAGGGACAAATGGGCGGACGTGAAAGCAGAGGTCTTGTGTGACAGGCCGGCTGTGGTGCTTTGTGCGCGCACGCGAAAAAGCCCCGGCGCTCCTTTGCAGAGCATCGCCGGGGCGAAAAAAGAGCGGTTCAGTCGCCAGTGTCAATAATCTGGTGCTGGAGCGCCACGATTTTGGGGATTTCCTCTTCCGTGAGCTCTTTCATCCACTCTTTGCGGGCCAGAGCCTTTTCGACGACGGGCGCGAGTCGCTCGTCTTTTTGGGCTTGGCGTTCTGCCTCGTTCTCGACGAATTCCGGCATGACCTTCTCCGCGAAAAGATCAAGCGACTCGATAATGTGCTCGTGTTTGTTGTTCCCGCCCTGCTGGATGAAGACCACTTGGTCGACACCGGCGTCTTCGAATCCCTTCAGGTGCTCACGCAGTTCATCAGGTGAACCGATTCCGGGAGGGGCAAGGGCGTCGTCTTGGGTGGCAGCCCACTCTGCATACTTTGCCCAGATGTCGGTGTTGCCGATGTGGTGCACACCATTCACATAGTGGTGGGCCAGGGCAAAGTTGAAGAAACGGAAGCCATCTGCGCCGCGGCGTGCTGCTTCTTTGGAGTCTTCATGGCAGGAGAACCCTGTCACCATGGCGATGTTCGGGTTCACTGCATGGCCAATGGGCACGCACTCTTCGAGCGTGGTGTAGTAGTCGTCGACCCAACGCTTGGCTTCATCAGGAGTGATAAAGGCGAAGGTGAGCGCGCCGATGCCGAGCTGAGCGGCAAGGTGGATTGTCTTGCGGTTCGAACACGCCACCCAGACAGGCGGGTGAGGTTTTTGTACTGGTTTGGGGACAATGTTACGGCAAGGCATGGAGAAGTATTTGCCGTCGTAGCCTGGGTATGGGCTCATCGCCAGCATGTTGCAGGCCTGTTCGACCGCTTCGAGCCACTGCTCCTGCTTCTGGTTGAAGGGCACCTTGAAGCCTTCAAGCTCCAAACGGGAGGCAGACTCACCTGTGCCAAAGTCCACACGACCATGAGAGACAAGGTCGAGGGTAGCCACGCGTTCCGCGACTCGTGCGGGGTGGTTGTAGTTCGGGCACATGAGCGCGATGCCGTGGCCGAGACGAATGTTCTTGGTGCGCTGTGAGCAGGCAGCAAGAAAAACCTCGGGAGCAGAGGAGTGCGAGTACTCCTCCAAGAAGTGGTGCTCGACTTCCCAGGCATGGTGGATGCCGAGCTTGTCTGCATGCTCTACCTGATCGAGCGCTTCATGAAAGAGCTCTTCTTCTCGTCCTTCTACCCAAGGCCGTGGTAGCTGGTGCTCGTAGAAGATACCGAATTTCATTTTTTCCCCTTTGCCTCCCGCTTGGATTGCCTTGTTTTCTGGGAAAAAGAAGAGCCCAGAAAAGACGTGAAAACGGGTGGTCTTATTGGTTTGGACAACTGGCACTGCTTTGGCAGTGCCAGTTCAGGATGTTGGACGTGTTGTTTTGTTGAGGTTGCTTCCTGACCTGCATGCGAGTTTCATGGCTCTTCCATGTCGAACGCCAGGATCTCGGGAGAGAGATCCGGGCGTTGTCCCGTGAAACGTGTCACATGCAAGGGAAAACCACACTGTTTTCAGACGGGAACGGGTCCAAGCGTCAGGAACTCTTGCAGAATCTTTTCTCCGTCGGAGCGCAGTGCAAGCTCTTCTTCAACTTGGCGGAGACGGTGCGCCATGATGCGGTTGAAACGTGAACCGGACTGGTTGGCAATGGTGCGTTTTACGGCCTCGTCCACAATGACAGAGCCGGGAATTTTCGAGGTGTCCTCACCGATGATGGTGCGGCATCTGATCTCTGCGAGCGCGCACTGCAGGTAGCTCACGTGGATGGTCTCGTCGTCCGCGATATAGTCCACGCTGCTCCCGGCAAATTCTGGGTCAGCGCTGCATGTCGAGTCGCTCAACACTTCGTGTGCCCACGCAAAAGTGGTGTACGCAATAAGTTCAATAGCCAGGAGCGAGGTCATCGCTGTCACGAGCATTCCGAACATAGGCGGGACACCCGGCGCGAGATCGGTGGGAGTACCTATGAGCTGACTGGCGTCGAGAGCTTCAGAGCTGGCCTTGGCCTTGCCTGTATATCCTGGCGGAGGTCCGATCGGAAGGTTCTCGAACATGTCGTCAGTGATGATGGGATCATCGAGCGCTGCGTCTCGAATGGTGTACCACATTTCGTCGTGGCCACATTCGTGGTACCCCTTGTAGTCGGAGCCGGCTTCATCATGGCCGTGCGCGTCGAACAGCGGGGGTAAGTGATTGAGGCAGGTTCCGTCGAGGTCTTCGACAAAGAAGGGTTGCCATGGCATGCGTGGGAAGAGCTTGAGGCCGTCGTTCCCGAATCCTTCGATCAGGCCGATCATCGTGAGGATGCGACACATAGCACCTTTTGCCCCATTTCGCAGGAGGTGCTTTGCTTGATCGGTGTTCGGGAAGAACTCGTTCGGCAGATCGGCAGTCGTCATCACTTTTGTGGGATGGCCGGCATCTGCTAGTTGTGCTGTCCACGCCTTGATTGCGTCGATGCGGTGGAGTGAGCGAGGTGGAAGATAAGTGCCGTCTGCAGCAAGTCCTCCGTGGTAAAGGTTGCCTTCACGTTTGATACGAGAAGCAAATTCAGGATCGGCGAAGAGTTCGTCTCGCGTGTAATTGAGTTTGACGGACATGGGCCCCCTTTTGCATGGCCGCGCGCCTGTGTTGGTCAACTGATCATAGCTTGTTATAGGCCTCTGAGAAGGAAGAAGACCTACTTGAAGGGGCTTGTCTCTTGAACAGTGTGGGTGTGCCGGCAAATGCAATTTTCGGTATTTGAATGTTCTTCTGCTCTTTTGCAGGCTTCTCGAGAAGGATTTCGCCGAAATGAAGGCAAGAGAAGGAGTCTTTCGAGCTTTTTCGGCAAGCGATTTCTCGCACCGGGAAAATTCGCAGGAAAGACCATTGAAGACCATTGCGATTGGGCCCTCCTTGTCTTTCGCAACTAGGGTTTTTCGACATTTTCTCTTCTCGATACCCCTGATTCTGTTGCTTCTTCGGCCTCTTTCGCAGCATCGTGATAAGAGAAATGATTGTCCCATAACTGGTCAAGATGGCGTTTCGCTTTATCGAGTGGAACGGCGTACCAAGTTTTTCCAAGGCTTTTTTCGATAAGGCCAAGTCGGGAAAGCTTGGAGAGCGCGTCGTCAATCTCGAAATTCACAGGACATTTCCATTTTGTTTCGAGCCAGTGCTCGATTCGCTCGTCAATTTCTGCATGGGAGAGAGGCGTGCCTGCAGTCAGGAGAAAGTGGTACGCCAAAATAGCCTCTTTGCTTTCTTCTTCTTCTGCAGCGTCAAGTAAATTGTGGAACACTCCGGCCCCATTGTCGAGGTTGCGAAAATACAAATGGTCCGAGAGCGTTTTCATGAACTGGATTTTGCGGTTCTTGAACTTTGTCCACTGTTTGAAGAGAAAAGCGCCAAGCGAGCCAAAGGTAAGCGCCAATGCAGTGACCGATGTCTGGTCAAGTTCTTTTGGATCATCGCCGATTCCCAGCCAGGATCCGAGGATGGCCGCGAATAAACCAATGGCCGCGAGAAGCTTCGTCGTTACGGTCACCCCACCAGTCACAAGAGCGGGAAGGCCAATTGCAAGCTTGTCAACTGTTCGCATGCGGACTTGGGCGTTGGGGAAGAGCATCTCAAGATCAGCTTTCGGAACATTCTGAAAGAGCTTGACGATACTGGGAGCATGCGGTGAGGCAGGGGCCGAGATGTCGTTTGTTTCTCTCTTGAGATCTTCTGTTTCCGGGTACTGCAGATAAAGCAGAACCCGGTCATAAGTAATAAAGCGAATCTTCTTTTTTTTCAGACCGAAAAAGTGGCTGGTTTCCTCAGTCCGTACGCTTTCTCCGCGGCGGAAAACAAGAACCTCGGCAAAATCATCAAAAGACGCGACGAGTCGCACCTTGAGAAGAGACTCTTCTTCGAGTGCTCGATCCAGGTCCGCCTTCTCTACCGGTTGAAAATTTGCAGCATCCGCCAGAGCGCACAATTCCTTACGAAGACGTGCACGTGTTTCCTCTGCTTCTTGGGGGGAGAGCTCTTCCACGCGTTTGGTACTGATATCTGCCCCAAAAGGCGCATAACAGTCTTTGATCGTTTCGATTTTCTCATGAAACTCGAAATGAAAAAATGCGAAGAGGATTTCACATAACTCGCGGAAGCTCTCTTTTGTATTGTCTTCCCTGCCCTTTTCCGCGAGAAGCATCTTGACAAGGTCTGTTTTCCGAAATGGGATATATCGTTGATGTGTCGAGTGTTTGGCCATTGGGCTTTCTCAGGCTGTGGTTTCGCGGTCGGGTCTTGCGGTCTGCAAATTGCGTGTCCGCGTTTCGTGATCTTGGATTGTGCACTCTTGCGCGGCCTCCCCTTTTTGCTTTTTAGATCGGCATCGAGTTTTTTCTTTTGCGTGCCAAGTTAGATTTTTAGTGACGACCGACTGAAAAACATGGTTTCCTGATTTTTCAGTCGGTCCCGATTTTTCCAGAGGACGGAATCCCGAAGTAAAAAGTCGGGAATACCCGCTTTTCCCGAAGGGTGTTCCTAATCGGGCAAGAGAGAAGACCCTGTTCGTTCCGGATTTCTTTGGGGATAATTTTCATAAGGCAATTTATCTACAGAATGTCCGTTGGGTCTGTGGAGATGAAAAAAGACAGGAGGAGAAAAGATGAGAAGTCAGTCGGAGCACACAGAAAACGAAGCGGAGGACCTGGACCAGAGAGGTTTTCCCTGGCTGATGCTGGTGTTGGCATTGGTCGTTCTCATTGTTTTTGTGCCTGCCCTGCAAAACAGTGGCGATGTGGAATTGCGGTTTTTTTTCTGGGAATGGTCGATTGCCCTGGTGATTGTCATGCTGGTTTCTGGCATTGCCGGGGCTGCTCTAGTGGAACTCGGACGTTTGTGGTGGAAACGAGAGCGGCGGCGGCAATGGGATGTCGATGAAATGCGCCGTCTGCGAGAAAAACGTGGGAGTCGTTCGAGTTGAGACAACAAGGGGAGCGCGCGAGAGGGGCGGAGGCTGCTCTTGCATAGAAGTTTTTCCTTTTTGGGCGCCCATATATGGGCGCCGCTTGGTGTTTTTCTCCTTTTTAAGAGAGGAGTGACTCACTCCCCTTGAAAACATATTATTATGCCATTGTAATCTTGTGTCTGGCGATTGCTGTTGTCGGCGAAGCCGTGTCGGCCAGGATGCCGCGCAATGAAAAATCGCAAGCAGAGTAAGCCGGAGAGAAGCCCAAACAGGTCCAACGAGGCTCAGCGAAAACAGGTAGGGGAGCTGCCAACTTCTTGGCTTCTGCGAAACAGTGGAATACAAGCGGACTGGAAACTCCCAGACTTGTAATGGTTCTGGGAGACGGAGCAAGCAGGGGAGAACGAAGGAGGCAGGGGAGAACGGAAGGGGTCATGTGGGGGGGCTGATGTGGGAGGGTGCTGTTTGAAAATACGGGTACGAAACGAGTGAGGCGAAAAGAGCAACGAGGAAAGAGCGGAGTATGTCGACTATTGGGTGGGACAACGATCGGGACAATGATCGAGAAGGTGCTTGGCAAACGCAGGGAGAACATCAGCAGGGCCCACAGCCCGCACATCGACACGCAGACGAAAAGGAAGTAGCACAAGATAGGTGCGCGGGGCAGAAGTCAGGGAAGGAACTGTCCGCGTACCTCGAAGTTGTGGCAAGTCCCGAGGATATGTTTTTTTCGTGTGTCGATGCTGCGTTCACTCGTCGGAGCATGCCGTTTCTGCGTACTGGCGTTGTGGTGGAAACCTATGACAATGATGGTGAGTCGGTGCAGGTGAATCTTCGCAACCTGGAACGAGACTGCTTGTCTGCTTCTCGTGACGCCTGGCCAGGTATGGTGGAGCGTTTTTTGCAGGCGGGAATGTGGAAAAAACAGGTTCTGGATTTGCTTGAGGACCCGGTAGAAGTGCGCGAACGTGCACTTCTACGCTTGTGTCCTGTCTCTTTTTCTCGACAGTTTGATTTCGATCTGCTTTGCCGGCCCATAACGGCCGATTTATCAGCCCTCATTGTTCTCGACCTGCCCGAAAGCATTGCCGGCTTTGACAGGGCACGACTTGGTGCTCTCGGTCTCACGGAAGAAGAACTATTCATGCACGCGCGTGAGAACACCCAAAGAAAGGTTCTTGTGGATGTGTACTCCTGCCTGCAAGGACCGGAGGTTTTATTCGCGGTCATCGGAGAGACACATCCCTGTAGCGCGACCCATGCGCTTTGGCCAGATCGCTGGGTTTCTTCAATAGAAGGTGCTGGTGCTCTTGTCACTGTTCCGAACTGTTCCGTGGTCTTTGTACTTCCTATTCTGGAACCTACGCTTTTCGCGGCGCTTCCGTATCTGCTCGATGCGACCGATCTGCATTTTCGCGTGGAAAACAACCCTATTAGTAGTCATCTTTATTGGTGGCGGAATGGTATTTTTCGACTTTTACCGCGAGGCCGACTTTTTGACCGTCAAGAACGTGTGATTCTCGATGAACTTGTAGGGGTTGTCGAGAACTTGTGAAGAGAGAAATGCTGACAGACCAGAACTCATGGCGAGCAGCTACGTCAATTTTCTCACGACTTTATTTCAAGTACGTCTATCACGTAGATAATGGTCTCTTGGCGTGGTGCACGGGCGTCTGGTGGCAAAATGATCTTGCGACGTCCCCCTACCTTCATGCCTTGCATGTTTTCTGCGAGACCTTCGACAATGAACTCACTCGAGAGATCGATTTCGGTAGCAGCAGACGAATCCCAGGTTGACAGGTTTTCTTTTCCTGTGGACCACAAGATTGTCAGCATATTTGTGACAATTGTTGAGTCTGCCTGCACAGTGGAGCCCGTCCCGAGAACGAGGTCTTCTACCACCGGGGTTTTGGGCGGATTTTTTTGCGTGTTTACCGCGATAACCGGCTTTTTCGAGATGGCTGCGGGAATCTTTTCGCTGGGAAAGGAGACCTGTTTCGGGGCGTTCCCATCATTTGAGAGGATCGAAGGCATCGCAGAGTCGTCGTATGCGAGCAAGTCCACCACAAAGACAAGTGCATGGTCCGGGCCGATTTTTGGGGGGAAACCCTTATTTCCGTAGGCCAAATCGCTTGGAATAAGAAGGACCCGCCGTCCTCCTACCTGCATGCCGGGAATGCCTTCTTGCCAGCCGGTGATAACTCGGTCCAGCGGAAAACTGATCGGCTCGTTTCGTTCCCAAGACGAGTCGAACTGCTCTCCTTCCGGAAAAGTCACTCCCACATAGTTCACAGTGACTTTGGCACCCGAGGGGACTGCGGGTCCGGTTCCTTTGATCAAGTCAACAGTGCGCAAATCACTGGGCGGGAGGTCACAATCGTTGAGATGTACTTTTGGTTCTTGCAGTAAATCCTGTGACAGGTCAGGAAAGTCGGCGAAATCAGAGGGTTCTGACTTATGCCATTCCACTTGGGTGCACTGCACCGCAGAGACATTGTTTCCCAGAGCCGAGGGGCTGTCTGTTTCGTCATCGTCAGCACACGCAGCGAAGAGCAGAGACGGAAGGGCGAGTAAGGCTGTAAAGCGGAGACGAGTAGAAGGTCGCATCGAAGACCAGGTCCTTTTAAGAAAGCCGGAACACGGAAAACTCTCGGTACTTTAGGGCAGCTTTCGATTGGGAGCGAACCGCCGCTTTGTTTGCACTTCATGCGAGGGTCCTGAAAGGGAAAAGCTCTCACTGTTGTGTCACACGTCGTTCGGAAATCCTATGTCAGATTTCTATCACTAGTATTGTTTTGTGCTGTTTTTTGCTTTTGCGCTTTTCTCGTACTGAGAAGTCAGGCAAGAGATGCAGGGAAGAATCTGGGAGCGCAGCAGACTACTCCCCTACTCTTGGAAAATCCCTTTTCAATTGAAAAGGGATTTTCCAACTTTCAAGCGCTTTTCAGTGCTTACCAGATGTCTTGTCTGGTAAGATTCCGCGTCAGAGAACAAAGTGATCCCGATGGACCCCGAATTTCCACCATCAACAGCCACAGAAAATTCCTCTGCCACTGAACATACTGTGAAAAAAAGAAGTGTCGTTGATGCCCCGATTGTAGAAGGCAGATCCCGTTTTCTTGATCGTTTTGTATCACGCTTCATGAGCAGTCCAGTCCGGTTCAGGATGTCCCTTCGCCCCAGTCTGCTGTTTGGGCGTACACGCAGGGCGCGTTTTTTCGCAGAAGACTTGAAGGTCGCAGAATTTTTGGTGCAACGCATTGAAATAGACGCGCGCGACGTTCGCTTTTCTTTTCGCCGACCTTGGCGTTTGCACACGGCTGAGATGACTGCTGATGCAGTCATCTCAGAGAAGACGTTTAACGCCTATGCCCGTGACAAGGGTGTTCCTTTTCGTGTGTCTTTTCGGGATGGAGGCATTCGGGCACGTACTGGAGTCGCTGGAATTCGTCTCGGTGCTGTTGACATGGATTTCGAAGTGGACGATGACGTCATTCGGATTACGCCGCGTGAGTTCTCTGCTTTGGGAATCGGGATTGGCCTTTCCGCGCGGGCAGCGGAATCCTTGCGGGCAGAACTTCCTATTCCTGAACTGCCTTATGGCGTGAAGGTATCTGAATTGCGACCTGTGCACGGAGCGCTCGAAGCTGTTCTTGTAGGTGAAGACGTGTCTGTTGTCTTCGATGAGGAAATGCGAGAGAATCTGTCCCGTTTTCGCAAACGCGAGAAAGAAGAAGGAACAACAGAGGACGAAGACGCTCTTGCCGATGAATTCGCAGAGGGTTTCTTCTCTGAGGGAGAAAACCCGGATGAAAGAATAATTCTGCAGGACGACCTCGGGGGAGAATCGCGAGAAACAAAGGAGAGAAAAGCCGGGTCGGAGCGTGATGCGTCCGGGTCTGGTGTCGAGGATGGTCTTCGTGGTGAGGGGCCGCGGCGTGCGGGTGGTCGGCGGCGCAGTCCGTTGGAGGACCTGTTTGGTCTTGGTGATGACGCGGGTGGGTCTCGC
>JGI24023J19991_10000324_pt1 | contig 37745 bp, 33 predicted proteins | sample Cruoilmetagenom1_FD_19991 | JGI IMG/M metagenome (IMG submission 19991)
AACGTTTCATACATAAGCCGTTGGTAGAGGGCTTGTGTCTAAAATTTATCTTGAATTATGCTTCTGAACAATTATTCTATAGCTCGTTATACTATAGCAATGGGTAACTATATGAAGAATCAACTTTTAAGCACCGTATTGGTTTTAATTTTTACAATTGCGCTTATTTCTTGCGCGGATAAAACTATTGAAAATACTAATCCGGAAAGGCCTACATATAAACCTTCTCCAACAGAGGTTGTGGATTCATTTTTGAAAGCTATAAAAGATGAGAATTTTGAAAAGGCTTTTGAGTACTCTTATGTTCCGAGTTCTGATAAAGCCGGATATATAATTCAAATGAGGAATATATTTAAAGAAAATCAGCTAACAATAAATAGCTACAACATATTAGGGACTCAGATTTTTGATCTCAGCTCTACTGTTATAGTTGAGCTGGACTCCACCCTTAAGTCCCGGACAACTGGGGAATTGATTAATTTGAACCAAAAGAGCAAATACACGTTGGGATTATTCGATAAAAAATGGAAAGTGACAGGCGGAGATTGCATTGAAAACTGCCAGGAAGAAGTTCCTGAAATTGAGATCGCAGATTAAATTATGATAAAAGTTTCCATTATGGGTGTAGCAGGAAGGATGGGTCGCAGTATCTTTCATCTTCTAAATGCTGAAAATGATGTGCAAATAGTCGGTGCTACTGAGATTGAGAATCATTCTGAAATAGGCAATGATATTGGTCTTGTCTCTGGAGAAGGTGAAATAGGAGTTCCAATTACCAGCAGAATTGAGGATGCATCATCCGACGCAGATGTAATTGTAGATTTTACAGCGCCTTCCTCAACCTTAAGTAATGCCCGGTACGCCTCTTCAAATGGAAAAGCCATGGTTATAGGAACCACAGGTTTAACTACGGATGATAAAAACGAGCTTCAAGAATTATCGGCCGGCTTTCCCTGTGTATTTTCTCCCAATATGAGCATAGGCGTAAATGTAATGTTTGAAGCGACTAAGAGGTTGGCTGAAATCCTGGGAGATGATTTTGACGTTGAAATAATTGAGGCGCATCATAAACATAAAGTGGACGCCCCAAGCGGTACAGCGCTCAGATTGGGTGAAGCAGCAGCGGAAGGGATTAAACAGAGATTTTAACTCTGTAGCCAGATTTGAAAGACACGGAGCTATTGGAGAGAGACAAGAGAAGGAAATTGGCGTACAGACTATTAGAGCAGGTGATATTGTAGGAGAGCATACGGTTATGTTTTGCGGCGCAGGTGAGAGAATAGAATTAACTCACCGCGCAATGAGCCGGGATAATTTTGCCAAAGGAGTAGTCCGAGCTGTAAAGTGGGTTCCGGGGAAACCGGCGGGTATTTACACAATGAAGGAAGTGCTTGGGATATAATACAGAAGTTAGGTTTGTCCATCCTCAGATTTCATTCCATGTCCATATATTATGTTTACATTTGAAATCCATAAAAAAGATGAATCAACCAATGCAAGACTAGGTCAAATAACTACTGCTCACGGGGTGGTAGACACACCTGCTTTTATGCCTGTAGCAACTCAAGCCACTGTCAAAAGCCTTAGTCCTGAAGAAATCCAGGAAATGGGATTTCAAATGATAATTTCTAATGCGTATCATTTGTATTTACGTCCCAGCCACAAAACGGTTGAAAAGTTAGGCGGTCTTCATAAATTTATGTCATGGAATAAATCAATAACAACTGACAGTGGCGGCTATCAAGTTCTTAGCCTCTCAAAAACTAGAAAAATTAAAGAAGACGGTATTCTATTCAGATCTCATTTAGACGGCAGTGAACATATGTTTACACCCAAGAAGTGTATTGAGATCCAAGAATCTTTAGGGGTCGATATTATGATGTGTTTAGATGAATGTCCTCCATATCCTTCGACTTTTGAATATATGAGAAAATCAATTGATTTAACAACTCGTTGGGCAAAATTATGCAAAGAATCAAAAAAACGCACCGATAATGCTATATTTGGAATAGTTCAAGGCGGCGTATTTAATGAGCTTAGAGAAAAATCAGCTGCTGATCTTATAGACATAGATTTTGACGGATATGCAGTAGGAGGGCTTGGAATAGGAGAGGATCAACAAAATACTTATGAAATTACAGAGAATACTCTTCGTATTCTGCCGCTTGATAAGCCCAGATATTTAATGGGTCTCGGAAAACCCGAAGACATTGTAACTGCAGTGTCTATGGGGGTCGATCTTTTTGATTGCGTCATTCCAACGCGAAATGCAAGAAATGGCACTCTCTTTACAAGTCGAGGAAAACTGGTTATAAAAAATGCTCGATTTGCCGAAGATGAGAGGCCGATTGATGAGGGTTGTGAGTGTTATACTTGCCGGACTTTTTCGAGGGCTTACTTAAGACACTTGTATATAGCAAAAGAGACCCTGGTTTTACGATTACTAACAATTCACAATTTGTATTATTATGCAGGGCTGATGAAAGGAATTCGCGGTAGTATTAAAAGCGGCGATTTTCCAAATTATTTATCTAGGGTACAATCCATTGGAGGAGAAACAGAGAATTGAGAAATATTAAAAACATCATAGCAGTTTTAACGATAGCTTTTTTACTAACCGGGTGCCAAATGCCAGGGGGTGAAGCTGGGGGAAGTTCTCCTTTGGCCTTTCTTCCTTTTGTTCTTATCTTTGTTGTTTTCTATTTTCTAATCCTTAGACCGCAGCAAAAACAGGGTAAGGAAAGAAAGAAAATGTTGAGTGAGCTCAAACGCGGTGATGATATAATCACTTCGGGCGGTATTTACGGAAAGATTACTAATGTTTCCGAGGATGATATTATTACGCTTGAAGTTGCAAAGGGACTTAGCATACGTATAAGCCGATCCGGCATTGCTGGTACTCAGCCTTCTGCACAAGATCCCAAAGGAGGAAAAAACTAAAAAATGAGAGCTTCCAGAGGGTGGATTTTAACAATCCTTATAGTTACGGTTTTATCTTTAACACTGTTGGCTCCTACTTTTTTGGGTGACAGTGTTCCAAGCTGGTGGGGAAAGTTATTTCCAGACAGGGGTATTAGGTTGGGGCTTGATTTGAAAGGCGGTATTTTTCTTCTGATCGGAGTAGACTCCGAAAAAGGAGTTGAGCAGGAGTTAGACAGCATTAAAGATTTCATGAATGAGGAGTTAAAAGAAGACAAAATTTTAATTAAGGGCTCAAGCACTTCTGATGACTCTCTAACCATCCAGTTTTTCTCTAAAGCAGACCTAGATAAAGCTAAAAGTGTAGCCGATACAAACTTCAACGAAATATCTGATATTGGGGAAGATAATTTATCTCTCAGTTTTCATCTAAAAAATGCATATGTTGCGGATGTTGAAGAAAGAGCAATTGATCAGGTTAAACAAGTAATAGAAAATCGTGTGGCAGAGTTAGGTCTGGTCGAACCTTCTATACAAAAAGCAGGAGACAATAGAATATTAATTCAGGTACCTGGTGCATCTGAAAAAGACAGACAACGTATTATTGATATCATTAAGCGCTCTGCAGTATTAGAGTTTAAAATTGTCAGCAACACTGGAGCTACTGAAGAAACTGTATTAGCTGGGCTTGGTGTTGCAAATCCTGAAGAACTAGAAGATCAAGGACTAATGCTGATTCCGGGAAATACTGGGGCTGAAAATGAAAAGTTTTTTGTCGCTTCAGCAGATTCTCAGGTTACGGGTGAATCGCTTTCAGGAGCTAGGCTAACTTTTGATGAATTTGGTAAGCCCGCAGTTAGTTTTTCATTTAAAGGTGAGGGCGCAAGCAAGTTTGGTGTTCTCACAGAAGAGAATATTGGACAAAGACTTGCAATTGTGCTTGATGGAACAATTAAGTCCGCTCCGACAATTCAAGAACGAATAACTGCTCAAGGTAGGATTACCGGAGACTTTACAACTGATGAAGCAAAGGACTTAGCTCTAGTTCTTCGCTCTGGTGCGCTTCCCGTTCCGGTAGAAATCGAGCAGGAACGAACCGTGGGTCCGTCTTTAGGTAAAGAGTCTATAGACAAGGGAAAAATATCTATGATTATAGGCGGCATTCTTGTCATAATCTTTATGGCTTTCTTTTATAGGCTTCAAGGTGTTGTGGCTGATATTGCTCTAATTCTAAATATGTTGTTTATTATGGGTTTTCTCTCGGCATTTGGTGTAACTTTAACACTGCCCGGTATAGCTGGACTTGTATTAACACTGGGTATGGCAGTCGACGGAAACATAATAATATTTGAGAGGATTAAAGAAGAGCTCAGAACGGGTAAATCTCCTCTTGCGGCTATTGACGCAGGGTATGGGAGATCATTATGGACGGTACTAGATGCCAATATTACTACACTTATTACAGCTTTAATACTGTTTTGGTTTGGTACAGGACCCATCAAAGGATTTGCTGCAACACTATCAATCGGAATTATTTCAACGGTATTCAGTAACGTTGTAGTGGCTAGGATTATAACAAATTTAATATACGAAGAAAAAAAGGTTCCTGCTATAAGCATTTGAGGGATATCCAGGAGGATCTAGTAATTTGGAATTATTAAAACCAGGCACTCGTGTAGATTTCGTAAGTAAAATGAGGCCAGCGATTTTTGTCTCTATCGCTCTCATTATTATCGCTATTGGTTCTCTGATTTATCATAAAGGTCCTAACTGGGGCGTTGAGTTTACCGGTGGTACAGAGATACACATAAAGTTGGCCAAAGAAGTCAGCATTGCCGATATTAAACAAACACTTGAAACAACAGGTTTTCCACCTGATGTCGTACAGCAGCTTGGTCTAACCGGCGACCATGAATATCTAATCAGATTTTCACCGGAATTGGTAAAGTTTGATCAGATACAGGACTTTCAAACTGAGCTTGAAAATATTATTGCTACTAACGAGTCTTTTAAGGGAGGCTCGATTCAAAGGGTTGACTACATTGGGCCAAGGGTTGGTAAAGAGTTAATTAGAAAAGCTATAATAGCAATAATTCTGGGATGTATAGGAATATTAATTTATGTCATGATTCGCTTTGAATTAGGGTTTGCTCTCGGAGCAGTAATAGCTCTTGTTCATGACACAATAATTACACTGGGCGCAATTTCCATAATGGATAAAGAATTTACTCTGGCTTTAGTGGCGGCCTTGCTTACTGTAATCGGGTTCTCGGTTAACGATACAATTATCATCTTTGATAGAATTAGAGAGAACATGCGAAAAAGCGGTAAACTTAGTATCAGAGAACTAGTGAATGAAGGAGTAAATCAAACCCTCACAAGGACAATACTAACAAGTATAACTGTCTTCATGGTTTTGATTCCGCTATTTATATTTGGCGGCTCTGTAATACATGATTTTGCATTTACTTTAATAGTAGGCGCTATCATTGGTACATATTCTTCGATATTTATCGCAAGCGCTTTTGTCATATTTTGGAGAGAAAGAAAAGGCTCCTCATAAACTTTCACCTAGGCGATGTTCGCCAATAGTCCTTGATGATTGACTATCTAGTACTTTCCCTTTTTATAATAGTAGCGTTGATGGGATTAATATCTCACGTTTTCGGATTCCCGGGTAATTTCATTATACTTGCAGGTTCTCTCTTATTAGGCTGGTATGGAGGATTTAAAGAAGTTACTATTACGGTCTTAGTCATATTATTAGGCCTGGCTCTTCTGGGAGAGCTGGTTGAATTTGTTCTTGGTGTTTTAGGAGCAAAAAAATATAAATCCAGCAACAAGGCAATTATTGGTTCTATTGTTTTTGGAATTATAGGTGGTATTTTAGGTATTCCTTTCTTTTTAGGTATAGGGGCAGTTATAGGGGCATTTTTAGGTGCCTTTTTTGGTGCGTTTTTGGTTGAATTTTTGTTGGAAAAGAATGTTGATCGAGCAATGAAATCAGGGTGGGGAGCATTTATCGGCAGACTCGCGGGCACTTTTTTCAAGAGCGCCATTGGAATAGCAATGATAGTAATAACTATAGTATACGCAGTGGGGAATTAAAGTAATGCAAGAAAAACTAGAAGAAGTTAAAGACCAAGTTCAAGCAGAGCTAGGACAAGTTTCCGATGAAATCTCACTTCAGAATTTAAAAGCTAAGTTTGTAGGCAGAAAAGGAGTTATTACTGAGATTTTAAAAGGAATGAAAGATGTTCCACAAGAAGACCGCCCGAAGATGGGGGTTATGATAAACGAAGTTAAAACCTTTGTTGAACAGCTGTTTGACGAGAAATCAAGTCAGATAAAAGAAGAGAAGAAGAAGCGATCAATCGCTGAAGAAAAAATAGATGTCACTCTTCCTTCAAGGTCTCTTCCGATAGGCTCTAAGCATCCAGTTTCACAAGTTATGGAAGAAATTGTAACTATATTTGAAAGAATGGGGTTTGAAGTGGCTGAAGGACCTGAGATTGAGACCGACTACTATAATTTCGAAGCATTGAATATTCCCAAAAATCATCCGGCGCGCGATATGCAGGACACGTTCTATATCTCAGATGACATAGTTCTAAGAACTCATACTTCCCCGGTTCAGATACGCGTTATGGAGAAAGAAGAGCCGCCTATAAAGATTATAGCTCCAGGGAGAGTCTATAGATGTGACAGCGACGTTTCGCATACCCCGATGTTTCATCAGATTGAAGGTTTGCTGATTGATAAAGACATCACGTTCGGAGATCTAAAAGGTGTTCTCACGGAGTTCCTAAGACTAATATTCGGAGAAGGTATAGGAGTAAGATTCAGACCTAGCTTTTTCCCTTTCACAGAGCCAAGCGCTGAGGTAGACATAGAGTGCGTAATATGTGAAGGACAAGGGTGTAGAGTTTGTAAGGAAAGCGGATGGTTAGAAATTTTGGGATGCGGAATGGTAGACCCGGAAGTGTTTAAAAGTGTTAATTACGACCCCGAAATTTACAGCGGGTTTGCATTTGGTATGGGTATTGAAAGAATTGCAATGCTTAAGTTCGGCATCAATGACATCAGACTCTTTTTCGAGAACGATGTCAGGTTTTTAAGGCAGTTTGTATAGTTTCTATGGGCAGATGAATTGAAATAAATTCTCATGTATATTACTAGCCCAATATCTAAACTTAACTTATAAAAAGGAGCACGGAAAAATGTCGGTAAAACCTGATCACTGGATAACAAAAATGGCTAAAGAGCACAAAATGATAGAGCCCTTCGTCGAGGAGCAGGTAAGGGACGGGTCTATATCGTATGGCGTATCAGCTTATGGTTATGACATTAGAGTCAGTAATGAATTCAAGGTCTTTACCAATATCTACAACTCTGTTGTCGACCCTAAGAATTTTGATGATAAATCCTTTGTGGAAATAAATGATGACATTTGCATGATTCCACCCAATTCGTTTGCCTTAGCCAGGACAGTTGAATATTTCAGGATACCTAGAAGCGTAATTACTCTTTGCGTTGGGAAATCTACCTATGCCCGCTGTGGTATTATTGTAAACGTAACTCCTTTTGAACCTGAATGGGAAGGTTATGTAACCCTTGAGATATCAAATACCACCCCGCTTCCCGCTAAAATTTATGCTAACGAAGGTATAGCGCAGGTTCTATTTTTTGAGTCTGATGAAATATGTAATACTTCATATGCCGATAAAAAAGGGAAGTATCAAAAACAGGTGGGGATTACCACCCCCAAACTTTAAAATTATGAGCTGAGATGTGGCATTTCTTTTCCGCATCTAGCCGATATTATTGGCTAAATTGACGGACAATAGTATTTTTAGTCAATATGCTCAAACCCCCTGATTTTATTTCCGTTTTCCAGTTTTTCGTGGTATAATACAACATTGATTTTTCCCGCCTATGAGTCAATACGGAGGTAGCTACATTTGGAAGTAAAGAGAGACCAAGAGGATAATATTCCTACAAACGAAGAAAGCTCTTATAACGCTGAACAAATAAAGGTTTTACCGGGTTTAGAAGCTATTAGAAAACGCCCTGATATGTATATTGGGGATACTAGCACAAGGGGTTTCCACCACCTCGTCTTTGAGGTTTTGGATAACAGTGTTGATGAAGCTCTAGCAGGTTTTTGCGACAAGATTATTGTCACTATCCATGTAGACGGCAGTTTAACTGTTGAGGATAATGGTCGAGGCATACCTGTGGATAAGCATGAAGAAACCGGCAAATCCGCAGCAGAAGTCGTTATGACGATGCTTCATGCGGGTGGTAAGTTTGAGGGTAAGGTTTACCAAGTTTCAGGCGGTCTCCATGGTGTTGGCGTAACTGTTGTAAACGCGCTTTCGGAATATCTCATTCTCGAGATAAGAAGGGAAGGAAAGGTCTGGTATCAGCGCTATGAGCGTAGTAAAGCAGTTACTGAATTAAAAGAGACGGGAAAAACCGATAGATCCGGAACAAAAATCAGATTCAAACCTGATGATACCATTTTTGAGATCACGGAATTTAATTACGATACACTCGCTCATAGAATAAGAGAACTAGCATTTCTAAATAAAGGCCTGGTCATCCAAATTATTGATGAAAGAACCGGTAAAGACCAGGAGTACTTTTATGAGGGCGGAATAGTAGCCTTTATAAATGAGCTTAACAAAAATAAAAAACCACTCCATCCTGAGCCCATATACGTCTCAGGGGAAAAAGACGATATCATAGTAGAAGTAGCTCTCCAGTATAACGATAGTTATTCAGAAACCATATTCTCATATGCTAACAATATTAACAACATAGAGGGCGGGACCCATCTTACCGGGTTTAGAGGCGCTCTTACAAGAACTGTTAACAAATATGCCGAGGACAAAGGGTTGGTTAAAAACGCCAAGGTATCACTAAGCGGTGAAGACGCAAGAGAAGGGCTTACAGCTGTAATTAGCGTTAAGCTCCCAGATCCAAAATTTGAGGGACAGACAAAGACCAAACTCGGCAACACAGAGGTTAAAGGCATTGTAGAAGTACTTCTTAACGAAAAGTTAGGAATCTTTTTCGAGGAAAACCCCTCTGTTGCTAAAAAGATAATTGAAAAGGCAGTTGATGCAGCTAGGGCAAGAGAAGCAGCTAGGAAGGCGCGAGAGCTTACGAGAAGGAAAAGTGCTCTTGAGTCTGGCTCTCTTCCGGGAAAGCTCGCTGACTGTCAGGAGCGTGACCCTGAGTTATGTGAAGTTTATCTGGTAGAGGGTGAGTCTGCTGGTGGCTCAGCTAAGCAAGCCAGAGCCAGATACAATCAAGCAGTTCTGCCTCTTAAGGGGAAAATCCTAAACGTTGAAAAAGCGAGATTCGACAAGATGCTCAGCAATGAGGAGATCAGAACTCTTATAACTGTGTTAGGCACGGGAATCGGCAGTGACGACTTTGATATTAACAAGCTTCGTTACCATAAAGTCATTTTAATGACAGATGCAGATGTTGATGGTTCTCACATAAGAACTCTACTTCTTACTTTTTTCTACAGACATTTCCCAGAGATAATAGAAAAGGGGCATCTCTATGTAGCGCAGCCTCCTCTTTACCGTGTGAAAAAGGGTAGAGATGAGAAATATCTAAAAGACGATTATGAGTACGAAGATCATTTCTTGGAGTTAGGAACCGGAGGAGTTTCTCTCAAAGCATCTGACAATGGAAATGGCGCTAAAGAGATAAAGGGCTCAAGGCTTCTCGATATAATTAAAAAATCGATCTCTTATGAAAGGGCGCTCAACAGAATTGGAAAATTTGGCAGAGATTTTAAGATAGTCGATGCATTTGCCAGCAGAGATGGGTTTAAGAAGAGTCATTTAAAGTCTGAAAACGAAACAGAGCTTGATACACATCTTCAGGGCATTAAAGAATGGATTGAAGCTAGATATCCGGAGGTTTCTTCACTAGACTGGAAGCTGCTTGACGATCCAGAGCACAACTGCTCAAAAATTTCTTATAACTTTAAAGAAAACGGCCGTAACAGAAGCACGGTCATTGATTTTGATTTCCTTAATTCGCCGGATTTCGAGGAAATCAAGAGACTAAAAGATTCAATTAAAGCTGCAGGTGATCCTCCTTACAGCGTTGGAGATAACGGAGACATCGTCAATCTTCCTAGTTTAGCTGAAGTCACAGAGCATATCCTTACACGGGGCAAGAAGGGAATGTCTATTCAGCGCTATAAAGGTCTTGGTGAGATGAACCCCGAGCAGCTCTGGGAGACCACCATGAATCCAGAAACAAGGGTGCTTAAGCAGGTAATGATTGAGGATGCTTTTCAAACTGACGAGATCTTCACGGTGCTAATGGGAGACCAGGTCGAACCTAGAAAACTCTTTATTGAAACCAACGCTCTTAACGTTAGCAACCTAGATGTCTAATTCTATTCATTAGTTCGTTTTAGTAAATCAAATTTCCTTCCAAATAATAATCTGATGTAAGAAATTTATATAAGAACTCGGATTTAATGGTAACTATATAGAAAACCCTTTAGCTCCAATAGCCGTAATGCTGCATTACGAGAATGGCTATGCTGATAACTATCAGATTTAGAATGGCAATAGGGAAGAGTACTTTCCATCCAAGATTCATAACCTGATCATAACGAAACCGGGGCAACGTGAACCTGACCCAGATAAAGAAGAACAGGAATGCTAGCACCTTGCCTACGAAAACAATGGGAGGCAAGTACCAGTACGTATCAATATCGATACCAAACCAGCCTCCGAAGGGAAGCGGATACCAACCGCCAAAGAAAAGTGCTACTATCAGACACGACATAACAATCATGTGTGTATACTCAGCCATGAAGAACATTGCGAACTTCATGCTGCTGTATTCAGTATGATATCCCGCCACAATCTCAGTCTCAGCCTCAGGCATATCAAAAGGAAGTCTATTGGTCTCAGCAAAAACTGCGGCAAGAAAGACAATAAATCCTAATATCTGAGGAAATACAAACCAATAGTTTTGTTGCGCTTCTATAATGTCTTCAAGTCTTAGTGATCCGGTCCAGGCTATTACGCCGAGTATTGAAATACCCATAGCAAGCTCATAACTCACCATTTGAGCGGCTGCCCTTAGGCCCCCAAGGAACGAGTACTTACTATTTGATGCCCAGCCTCCGAGCACCACGCCGTAGACCCCCAAAGAGCCTATTGCTAATATGTAAAGAACGCCTACGTTTAGATCGGCAATTTGCAGTTTGACAAATATAGGGTCTTGAACTAATCCGAAAAGGGTTGTCTCAAATCCCCTGCCAATTGGGACGACGGCAAGGGCGATTAAAGCTGTAACTAAAGAAAATGCAGGTGCTGCTATGTAGATATATTTATTTGCGTCTCTGGGGATTATATCTTCTTTAAATATAAACTTTACGCCGTCTGCCAGAGGCTGTAAAAACCCAAAGGGACCTACACGGTTTGGACCTATTCTATCCTGTATGAATGCGCTCACCCGTCTTTCCGCCAGAGTTAAATAAGCAACTAGCGTGAGAACTACGAAAAGTAAAAGCGCAATTTTTATTATTGTAATCCCTACTTCAGCCCAAATCATAATTTATCTCTTCGCTAGTCAAATTAGCCGCTTGTGCTAACTCCTAGAGTTCCTATGTTATCGTAAGTTATTCCTTCATAAGCAGATATATTATTAGCTATATCTAGCATGATCTCTGAAGGATCATTATAATTAAAGCTCTGTTCCTGTATTCTACTTCCCAAAAGGGTTAGTATTTCCCAATCTGGTTTTGCTGTTCCCGGAGGAGCGATGGTTTTTCTGACTCTCTGGACCCTTCCTCTGTCATTAGTAAAAGTGCCTTCTTTCTCATAAGCGCTAACTCCAGGGAGAATCGCATGAGCTAATCTTACCGTTTCCGTAAGTTTATAGTCCTGTACAACCAATAGGTCAATTGTCGATAAAGCTTCTCTTAACCTTTCTTTATCTTCTTCTAATACGAAATCGAATAAATCCAATCCTGCGACGTATAGGATTTTAACGCAGCCCTCTAGAATAGAGTCAATTATTGTTAATATATGGTTTGATCCATAATGATAGCCCATATCCTTAACACCAGCGCTGTTTGGATAAGGGTCTGTACTCAATAGTCCGTGAAGTTTTGGTTTGTTAATTAGTCCAATGTTCCCTGCAATCTTGGTTGTATTGGTTGTTTCTCCGATCTTTTTCAGTAGAAATAGTTCTTCGTTTGTAAGTGTTGGTGATGCCAGAAACGCTATTGACTCTGGTGAATGATTTTTGGTTTTTACAATCTCTTCACTAACAAATTCTATGATCTGTTCCCAATCCGAGAGTTTAAAACCCTCTCCCTCTCTTAATATCGGATCTTTTAGTCTAGTTTGTTTCTCTTGAATTTCTTTAAAATCGTAGCGTCCCCTGTCGCATATCCAGTGCTCGTTTACATCCATATTAGTTCTTGGTCTAACTCTTGAGACTCTGCCTTTTCTGGGATCCACTCCGACAGTAATGTTGCATCCATTACTGCATAGAGAACAAACAGTATCATGAAATTTCCAATACCACACTCTCTCTTCATGTAGGGTGTCCTTATTGAGCAATGCTCCAACTGGACAAAGATCGGTAACATTTCCCGCAAGCTCATTGTCCAGATTTTTACCCGGGAATACTACAATCTTTTTCCTAAAGCCTCGTCCGTTATACCCAAGCTCTCCAGTTTTTGTAACTTCATCAGTAAATCTGACGCACCTGGTGCACATTATACAGCGGTTGGGGTCGTAAAGAATCTTATCGCTTAAATAATATTTTTGCCTGACTTTTTTCTGTTCAGGACCCTCAAATCTGCTATACCCTGGTCCATGCTCAACAGTTGTAAGCTGAAGCGGGCATTCCCCCCCCTTGTCGCAAATTGGGCAATCAAGAGGATGATTTATCAAAGTGAATTCGAGTGTTGCTTTCCTGGCATTTACCGCTCTATCAGAGGCTGTTTTAACAATTAGACCTTCTCTGACATAGGTGTTGCAAGCCGGCATTACCTTGGGGACTCCCTCTACCTCTACCAAACACTGTCTGCATTGAGCGACTACACTCAAAGCGGGATGATAACAAAAATGGGGAATATCTATACCTATTCGGGACGCAGCCTGAATGATATTAAGGCCGTCTTCGACTTCAATTTCTTTTCCGTCAATTGTCAGTTTTGGCATGGAGAATTATCAATAAAGTAAAGTTTCAAAAATAGTATCTGACCATGATTGTCTTAGCAAGTTATGGTCTTATCATAAGCTTGCCCAATATATATAAATATACTGTAATTAGAACATTCAATTTAAATAAGTAATGGGACTCTATATATAAAAACTAAGTTTTGTCAGGCAGTTATGTGAACAATTTGTTAAGGATTAGAACTATATTCTAAATGCTGTTTGTTTGGGGTTGTGTTATACTTGAAATATAAGAATATGCGCTTAAAAGTACTTAAACCGATAGTAATATTTCTTTTAATTGTAGCCCTCTTAACAGCTCTGATGTTTTTTGCTGTTCAGTCAAATATTTTCAAGCAATTTCTGAGGGTTACAACTAATGCGATAGTCAGTTCGCTGACGAACCAAGGCTTTATCATAGGCAGCATCGAAGGGGATTTTTTAAGAGGAATCATTTTAAGGGATGTTTCTTTTGAGATCGAGGGTCAGCCATTCATTGAAACTGATGAAATATTCATCGACTATTCTTTGCCCCTTTTACTAGATAGCTCAATGTTATTTAGTAAAGTTATCCCGCTTGATGAAGTATCTATAACAGGCCTTCAAATTAATCTCATCCAAAATGAAGACCGAACCTGGAATTTTGAAAAATTAGGAGCTTGGGAGGAGCAAAAAGATAAGGGAGACTCCCCTGAGTGGAATATCTTTATTCAAAATGCAATATTGTCTCAGGCAAAGATAAGAATTGATGACCGATATAAAAAAGAAATAACCGACCTAAAATCAGACAAGATTGATCTCACTATTAAGATGTTTAAGATCGATGAGAGAGTCGAGATCCAACTCAGAAAGAGTAACCTTGGAATAATATTCAGAGATACCGATAGCGACATTTTGTATCTAGATGATATCACAGGTAGAGCAACATATAGAAAAGGGAAGGGTAAGGACAAATTTGATGTAAAACGTTTAAATTTTGTCACCGGTGGCTCTGAGATTTCTCTAAGAGGTGTTGCCACAAATCTCCTACACCCTGATTTCAGTGTCCAAGCTTCGGCCGTGAATATAGGAAAGGATGAGGGTATTGGCGATATCAATCTAGAGCTAGAAGCAAAAGGGAATTATGAAAACTATAGATATTTAACGGCTAATGGGAAACTTAGACTGGTAAAGTCAACTTTGAGAGGAGAAAGTCTAAAGGGGGGTATTGACGATTTTAATGTGGACGGTGCAGATGTAACCTTAAAAGGAGGAAAGCTTAGTACTGATTTTGGAAACGCGTCTTTTTCAGGGGACTTAGACCTTCAAGAGATGTTGGCTGACGGAAACAACAACAAACTTGATATTAAACTCAATATANATTCCTTAAACGCCTCGAAGATATTAGAGATGTTTGAAACAAACGAGGCCCTCGAAGAAAACAAAGAATTAGAAGAGCAAGTAAATTCAATTCTCGATGCAAATCTAAACGCTGTATTAAATATCAACGGGAATTGGAATAAACGTCAGGATCTAGAGGCGCAAATCGATTTATCAAATCTTAGTCTAACTGGCAGTGATGTTGGAGAATTAACTGTAAGCGGCCCTATAAATTTTACTAGTTCTTCTCTTAATTACGATCTCAGTACAAATTTTATTAAAACAGACTTGGCTTTCTTGTTGAAGGATGATCATTACAAGAGCAGCATTAATTCCAAGCTTAACCTAAAGGGCTCTATACCGCTTGAAGGAGATTTTCTTAAAGGCTTTGAGGGTTCTGTTGATGGCGACATTCTTCCTTCGACCATTTCAGGTCTCAATATAAAAAAGGGGAAAGTTCAAGCTAATTACGCTCAGAGTTTATTGAATATTAAGTCTTTCTTGGTTGATTCGGAATCTTTGACTATTAAAGCTTCTGGAAGTATCAGCCCACAGGGATCAAAAGGGATAAATTATAATGTTGATATAGGTGACCTTGATGTATTGTCTAATTTTGTAGATGATCTGAACCTTAAAGGGTTTCTTAAAATTAAAGGTAGTGTAAAAGGTGATTTGACCAGACCTCAAATGATCATAAGCGCAAGCGGATCTGATATCACGGATGAAATAGGTAGTTTTGTAATAAAGGAAGTTGATTTATCCGGAAATACTTTTATTAGTTATGAGGACCCAAGGCTTCATATCAATGGTTCTATGAAAGGGGCTGAGATTAATGGACAGAGAATTAAAACCGCCAGTTTCAAAGCTGACAGTAAAGGGGAGATAATAGAGGGAAGTTTAAATATTCTGGGGGCTTCTAAAACCCGGTATAAGACGGATTTTAAACTTACAGAACTTAATGAAAATGAGACCAAAATTGAGATAAATAATATCAACCTGAATTTCCAAAAAGAGGTCTTAAAAAACAAGACCCCGGTTCTGTTATCGGTATTTAAAGATAGGATTAGCATAAGTTCCTTTAACCTTTATCACAAAGATAACTATATAATCGGAGCAGTCGATTTAGTTTATGACGGTGGACTTGAAGGATCACTAGAGCTGAAACATCTCAATTTGGAAGATGTATCTCAATTATTAAATTTATATTTCCCATTAAAGGGCCGCCTTACGGGTCAAATAAATCTGAACACGAATCTTAAATATCCCGACATTAAGACCAATATTAGAGCAGAGAACTTAAAATTTATGAGTTTTACTAGCGAAGAACTATTGCTCAATCTTCTAATTTCAAAGAACGGAGTTGATTTTAACATAGATGTGAATGACAAAGCTCAAAAAATACTTACAGCTTCCGGCAAAGCAAACATAGACCTTAGTTCCCCTAATTTGCAGGAAAGCTATAAAAAGGCAACTATTGATATTAGTGTTCAGTCAGATGGAGTGGATATCAGCCCACTTGCTGCATTTAATCCTGAGCTTCAGAAAATAGATGGGAAATTAAAGATTGATGTAAGCGCTTTTGGAACTGGTGAAAATCCAAACGTATCAGGAAAAATCGAAGTGGAAGACGTTAAATTGAATTTTTATTCCCTCCGCAATGAAGTAGAAATTCCGCATGCAGTGATGGATTTGGAAGGAATATACGCGGTGCTGCAACCGGTGATAATTAATACCGGTGAAGGTAAGGGAATTTTTGACGGAAGGATTGACCTGCGGGATCTTACTTATACTGCTAAAGGTACAATGGAAGGGATGTTGGTAAAATCTAATCCTGATGATGTAACTGCGAATCTCTACGGAGATATAAATGTCAAAGGTCAGGGATTTAAGGCTTTTATAGACGGCAAAATTACAGCAAGAAAGGTAAAAGCAATAGTTCCTGAAAAACCAGTTAAATATATAGAGAATATTCAGTTTGTAGACAATCGAAACATACAGTTAGAAGAATTTATCTTCACCGGGAAAGGCCCCAAAGATTATTTTATAGAGTATATAGCTATGGACTTAGATGTAGATATACCTAACAATTCCTGGATAAAAGGCAGCGGCGCAAATATTGAGGTAGAAGGCAAGCTTAATGTCAAAAAAAATTACGGCGAGCTTTATGTTGTAAGCGGCAGCATCGATGTAGTCAAAGGTGAGTACCATTTTATGGGGAAACTTTTTAATATTGAAGGCGGTTCAGTGAGTTTTAGAGGTAAAGAGGTTGTTAATCCATTTTTAGATGTGAGGGCATTGTATGAAGTCTCAAGCGTTCAGGTCTATATCAACATCACAGGGACAGCCGAGAAACCTAAGATACAGCTCACCAGCGACCCGCCGCTAGATGAAAATGAAATTGTGTCCTATCTAGTTTTTGGAACTTCTACCGATAATCTTTCATCTGATGATAGGTTAGCTTTTCAAGAAAGAGCTGGTCAGGTACTTGGTACTATGGCTGTGGGAGAGTTAAGAGAGATGCTAGGGGAGGAATTTGCCATTGATGTAATAACTATCAAAGGGGGCGAGACTGGATTTAGGGATACGCATGTAGAAGTAGGTAAGTATATTACTAAAGATCTCTATGTAGGATATGAGCGTTTTTCGTATGAACGTTTTTATTATGAGCGTTATTTCTTTAGCCCGGGACTTCCATCATCAACCGTAACGGCTAATAGGGCAGTGATAGAATATAGGCTATTTGATTTTTTAACTGTGGAGAGTGAAATAGGGGAAGAGTCAGGAGCCGATCTCTTTTTTAACTTCGATTACTAATAACTACTTTGCTTTTGCAATGCTAGAATTAAATCCAAGCATAGTCGTCTATTTATTAAGAAATCTTCTAATGCCTCGCACAGCCTGCATAATTCTCTTTTCATTTTCTACTAGTGCAAACCTTACAAATCCTTCGCCGTAATTCCCGAATCCTATCCCCGGAGAAACAGCAACTTTGGCTTCCTCGATCAATTGCTTAGAGAATTCAAGAGATCCCATACTCTTAAATTCCTCCGGTATTTCTCCCCATACGAACATAGTGCCCTTTGGCTTTGGTATATTCCAACCAGCTCGGCTTAATCCCTCAACAAGCCTGTCTCTTCTAAGCTTGTAAAGATTTCTAATTTCATCCACACAGATCTGTGGACCATTTAAAGCAGCTATGCCGGCTACCTGCACTGGTGTGAATATTCCATAGTCCATATAGCTTTTTATTCTTTTTAGGGCAGATACTATTTTTGGATTACCTACCATAAATCCTATACGCCACCCAGGCATGTTATAGCTTTTGGAGAGTGAATAAAACTCGACCCCTACATCTTTAGCCCCAGGGATCTGAAGAAAGCTTGGCGCCTGATAGCCGTCATAACAAAGCTCAGCATAAGCTAAGTCGTGCACCACTATTAGGCCTGATTCTTTAGCAAGCTCATATATGCTCTTGAAGAAATCAATATCAACGGTCTCAGTTGTAGGATTATTTGGGAAAGAAATCATAAGTACTTTTGGCTTGGGCCAAATTTCTTTAACTGCTTTTTTAATTGATTCTAAGAGCTCTGATCCGCTTGAGAGCTGAACGCTTTGTACGTCTCCCCTTGAAATGATTACAGAATATATGTGAATCGGATATGCCGGGTTAGGCACAATCACAGTGTCTCCTGGAGATAGTATTGATAACATCAGATGGGAGATACCCTCTTTTGATCCTATGGTAACCACTGCCTCAGATTCCGGGTCTAGGTCTACATCATATTTTTTTTTGTACCAGCCACAAATTGCCAATCTTAATTTTGGTAATCCGGCAGAAGCTGAATACCTATGCGACCTAGGGTCACTTGCAGCCTCGACTAGCTTGCTGACTATATGCTCTGGAGTTGGCTGATCAGGGTTACCCATACCTAAATCTATTATGTCTTCACCACTAGCTCTAGCTTTGGTTTTGAGCTCATTTACTATATTAAATACATAGGGCGGTAGACGTCTAATAAGTGAAAAATCTTCTGGTGATCGAGGCATTGTGGTTCCTTATTCTTTTAGGGTAATATTATTCTAATCCTTGACAATCTCAAGGTAAATAAGCCAAAATATTTATTTATATGTAAAATTTGGGGCTGATGAATATCAAATCTATCATACTTGTTATAATTTTAAGTTTGTTCTTTCCGTTATCAAGTGATTCTTTAGAGAAATATCCTCAATATGGAAATGCATCCTGGTATGGGGGCAAGTTTCACGGTAGAAAAACTGCAAATGGTGAGCATTTTAACAAACATAGCTTCACTGGAGCGCACAAAAAACTTCCCTTCGGAACAATTATCAGAGTAACAAACTTAAGAAATGGTAAGGAAGTTTATATTAGAGTCAATGATCGAGGGCCTTTTGTAAAAGGACGAATAGTTGACCTCTCTCATGCAGCGGCAAAAGCAATCAGTTTTAATGGAAGAGGAGTCATAAGAGTAAAGGTTGAAATTATTACTCTACCATCAAGCAATTCTTAGAACCGAGCTTAAGCTTAATTGGACAACAATCTTTAGAATATAGTTCCCGTGTGTTAAAATCCAAGAGATATGACTATCCAAATTCTACTTCTGTTATTTCTTGTAACTATTATGTTCTCCTGCGGGAAAAAAGACGTAAGTTCATATCCAAGTTCTAATCAAGCGCCCTCATCTCCAGGTTATACAATTGAAGGCTCTACACAAATAGGACTTGCTTCGTGGTATGGGATAGAAGAACACAACAATTACGCCGCAAGCGGAGAGCGTTTTAGCAAGCATGCCTATACCGCGGCACATAAAACCCTCCCTATGGGTACTGTTGTGAGAGTTACAAATTTGGAAAACGGGAGAGATGTTATTGTAAAAATAAATGATAGGGGGCCTTTTGTAGGGGACCGTATCATTGATCTTTCACATGCTCCTGCTAAATCAGTTGATATGATCCAAAAAGGGGTAGTTAAGGTAAAAGTTGAGGTGGTATCAACCCCTTCAACAAGGAGTTCGAATTATTTCAACCCTGAATACACAGTTCAAGTCGCCTCATATAGTAATATGACAAGCGCAAACAACGCCAAGAAAAAACTGGATGTTGAGTATAGCGACGTTAGAGTTGAAACTGTTAATGTGAAAGGCAACAAATATTTTAGAGTTAGGGTAGGGCGTTATACTAGTAAAAACGATGCCGATAAAGCAGCTTCAAAACTCAGAAGAAAAGGCTATACGACAAGAGTCATTCTCGAATAACTAAAACCACACTTTAAGAGGACATTTATTATGAATCAATTTGTTAAATCACATGGATTAGGAAATGACTATTTTGTGATGGATAAATCAGAAATATCATTTGAACTAACACCCGATGTAATTCAATTACTTTGTCATAGAAACTACGGTATAGGCTCTGACGGGATACTTCTTTTGGTGCCGTCAGATAAGGCTGATTTTGGTCTAAGAATATTAAACCCAGATGGTAGTGAAGCTGAGAAGAGCGGAAACGGGCTCAGAATATTCGCGAAATATCTCTTTGAGCACGGACATTCTAAAAAAGAGGCATTTACAATCGATACCCTAGGGGGAATAGTGACAGCGGAGCTTGAAACAAATGATGGTACAGTTCCTTTTGTAACTGTAGAGATGGGGGAAGCAATTTTTCAGAGTAGTCTGATTCCTGTTGCTGGAGACGAGCGAGAGGTTGTTAATGAAGAAATAAATGTAGACGGAGAACCTCTCAGAATTACGGCGGTTTCGGTCGGAAATCCCCACTGCGTGGTTTTTGTTGACGAGTTAGATGAAGAATATGCAAGAATGCTCGGCCCACTGCTCGAGACTCATGAGCTTTTTCCAAACCGTATAAACGTTCAGTTTGCAAAACCTGTTTCCCGGGACAAAGTCCAAATACTAATATGGGAACGTGGGGCTGGTTATACTCTTGCTTCAGGCAGCAGCTCGTGCGCAGTAGCATCAGCGTGTGTTAAGAATGGTTTTACCGACGGCAATGTTACTGTCTCTATGCCAGGCGGTGAGCTAGACATCGGTATTAGAGATGATTGGTCGATTAAAATGAGAGGGGCTGTGGAAGAAGTCGCAGTAGGTAATCTCAGTTCAGACATACTTAAAAGAATAGATGATATAAACAGGTAATATTGCTTTGTGATATGAAGTTTCTCCTAAAACGGCTTTCATCATGAAAAAGTTCTTAATTTCAGCTGATACAATACTTCCAATATCCTCGGAGCCTCTTAAAGACAGCGCCCTGGTTGTTGTAAACGGTAAAATCAAAGATATAGGAAACGCATCTCAGCTTAGAAAAAAGTATAAGAGCATAAAGGAGATCAATCTAGGAGAAGGAACCTTGCTGCCAGGGTTTATTAATGCTCACATTCATCTTGAACTTGGATGGATTAAAGAAAGGATCGACGGATTCAAAGGTTTTACTCAGTGGCTGCAGCAGATAATAAGCGCCAAAAAAGAAGGGGTTTCAAATCAGGACATCAAACATTCGGTTTCAGAAGGAATTAAATCACAATTAGCCAGTGGTGTAACCACTGTAGGGGAAATTTCATCCTACGGAGGGCTGGATATTCCAATCTTAAAAAAATCCGGACTTAGGACTGTACTCTTTAGAGAGGCTGTGGATAGCAAAGCAAGTTTTATGGATTTTGATAGTTTCGAGACATCAGATTTGTATGAAGAGAGGCTATTCCCTCACGCACCATACTCCTGTAGTCCCGGACTTCTTGAGAAGACAATTAATTCTCACCGGAAAAAGAAGAGACCCCTTGGTATTCATCTTGCCGAAAGTAGAGAAGAGATCGAATTTGTAAATAGAAAAGCAAACAGTATTGAAAATGAAGTATTCCCTCTAATAGAAAAAAAATCCTTTAAACGCAAAACAGCGGATACACCTTTTGGATATTTAAAGGAACTGGGATTCTTTAATAAAAGCAAAGTCACAACCATTCATATGGTTCAAGTAGAAACCGAAGAAGTAAAAGAAATACAAAAGCGGGATGTTGGAATTGTTTTATGTCCGAGAAGCAATTTGTTTCTCCAAGTCGGTATTCCACCCCTTAAAGAATATGCGAAACTCAAAAGGGTAGGCTTAGGGACAGACGGATTATCCAGCAACTATAACCTCAATTTTCTTGAAGAGCTTCGAGTTCTTGATCTTCTCTGGTCTGATGCTCTAGGTAAAGAAGCTTCATTTGAGGCAGTTTATGCCGCTACTCTTGGCGGAGCCAATTCACTATTTCTGGAAGATAAAATTGGAAGTCTTGAAATAGGGAAAGAAGCTGATCTTATCTTTCTAAATTCAAAGAATGAATCCAAGAATCCTTACCTCTCAGTAGTTTCCTCTACGAATGAAAATCTGGAACTTTTAATGGTCAGGGGAAAGATTCTATATTCTCGCAATCCAATTTCTTCAACAAATTAAGATGTCTGAGAAAATCAATAAAGTTTTCGTTTATGGGACCCTTCTCCAAGGCGAGATCAGAAGTCTTTTAATGAAAGACTGTAGTTTGCTAAGGACTCTAGAGATTCCCGGAGTATTATACGATACAAAAAGAGGCTACCCCACTGCTATATTTGATGATGAGTCTGAGCAAACCGTATATGGAGAGCTCTATATAATGGAAAATCCGAAGAATAAATTAAACGAGCTTGACGAAGTTGAGATGATAGATTCTAAGCAATATAATAGGGTGATTTTGAACCATAATGAGATTGATTTCTTCACTTATGAAGCAGGCCCCGGATTAAGAGAGTCCTGCAATCCTGTTAATAGGATAAATCACGGTAATTGGCGGAGATATATGTCTCATTCCTTTCATGATCCATACAGTTTCGCTTTAAACTTTGAAGGCCGTCAAAAGTATCTATACAGAGAGCCTGCATCTATAGAAGCCGATGGATCTAATTATATCAGGGGAGAAATTCCAATACTCGTTAGCGCTCCCCATGCCTCTGTCCATGAAAGGATGGGCAAGTTAAAACGGCAAGAGTTTTATACCGGAGCTCTGTCAGTGTTGATGCACACCCTCACAGGCTGTCATGCGATTTATACAAATAGACTTATGAAATCCGATCCTAACTATTATGACGATTCATCTTATAAGACAAAACTAAGTGAGAGAGTAAAAACAAATGAGATTAAATTTTTGATTGACCTGCATGGTACGGGTTCAGAAAGAGAACACGACATTTATCCCGGAGTTGGAATCAATAAAGAGTTTTTGTTAGGTTATGATAATTATATAGATGAGCTTGAGAGCGCTGCGACGTTAAACGAAATATCTATAGGGGAGCTATCCGTATTCCCTGCTGCAAAACAGATGACTGTAACGAAATATGCAGCAAGAAAACTTAGAGTCCCATCAATCCAGCTTGAGATTAACCGGAGACTAAGAGAGCCTGAAAAAACTCCGGAAGAGTTTATAAAACTCCTTAAGTTTTTGAAGGATTTTATTGATAAACTAATCTATTTGATCAGCTAAAACCTCCGCTATGTGTTTTGTTTTCTTTTCTGAAAAATGTTGAATCTGATGTTGGCAGGAGACACCCGATACAGCGATTACTGTATCAGAATTCATCTTTCTAATTGAAGGCAATAATCTGTCTTCAGCGATAGTCTGAGAAACTTTGTAATGTTCACTTTCATAACCAAAACTACCTGCCATTCCACAGCAGCCGGCTTTGCTTTCGGTAACATCACAACCAGAGAGGGATAGCATCTCGACGGCTGATGTATTCCCAATTAAGGATCTTTGATGGCAGTGCCCATGATAAAAAACATCAGGTCCGCCATCATTCCAATCTATATTGAGCTCGCTGGATGTATGTATTTGCAATAAGAATTCATCAAGGATATAAGAGTTTTGGGAGAGGGATTTGGCATCTTCATTATCAGGTAGAAGGTCGAGATATTCATCTCTAAAAGTCAGGATACAGCTAGGCTCAGTTCCTATAATTGGAATGCCCTCATTCGCATATGGGGCAAGGAGCGATGCATTCTTTAAGGCGCCTTCCCGCGCAGATTCAACCATACCCTTGCTTAACATGGGGCGACCGCAGCATACTCTATTTGCTACAATAATTACATCCAATCCTGCTGCTTCAAGTAGTTTTACCGCAGCCTTGCCAATTTCGGGGTGATAATATGTCGCCCATGTATCATGAAAGTATACGGCTTTGCTTGTTGATATCTTTGCAGTGGGTTGCGATCTATTGTTAAACCAACTTGTGAAGTTGTCGTTTGACAATTTTGGTAAAGATCTATCCTTGTGGATCCCTATTTTAGATAGAATCTCTTTAGAAACGGCATTATTAATTGCAAAGTTTGATATAGTAGAGATGGCTGACGTATATCGGCTCATCTCATGCGTATATCCAAACAACCTGTCACGAAAAGAAAATCCATGCTTAGCATGATAATGACCTAAAAATTCAAGCTTCATCTTGGCGGCATCTACGCTTGATGGGCACTCGCTTTTACAAGCTTTACATGAAAGACAAAGATCAAAGACTTCATGCGTCTCTTTGCTATTCATAGCATCTGGTGGCAAAGTTCCTGATACAATTGCTCTCAGAATATTAGCCCGGGCTCTGGTAGTATCTTTTTCGTTCTTTGTTGCGATGTAAGAAGGACACATAATACCTTCCCCAAGTTTCCGACACACGCCCTGACCGCTGCACATTTCTACCGCTCCGGTAAATCCATTATCTGAAGACCAGTCTAAATATGCTTTTATGCTCTGTGGTCGATAGGATTCTCCAAAGCGCAAACTGTTTTTTGGGGACGGTGCATCCACAACCTTTCCGGGATTGAACATACCTTGAGGATCGAATACAGATTTGAGTTCCTTCATTGCTCCATATAACTCTTTTCCAAAAAGCCGTTCATTCAGATATCCCCTTTGAAGACCGTCACCATGCTCCCCGCTCATAACTCCGCCGTACTTTAAAGCAAGTTTAAAAGCTTCCTCAGTTAACTCATCCATTATCTGAATACCGTTTTTGGACTTTAAATTAACCATAGGCCTGATGTGCAGGCATCCAGCGCTTGCATGACCATATATACTGGCTTCAGTCCCCAAGCGTTTTATTAAGTCTTCAATGTCCGTTACATATTTTGGTAAACTTTCTACAGGCACGGAAGTATCTTCAATACAGGGGATAGGTTTAAACTCATCCCTCTTACTCATAAGAAGCCCAAGACCCGCTTTCCTAACTCCCCATACATTGGCCTGTGATTCCGGTGAGAGAGCATAGCTAGTAGGACAGTCAATATTTCTGCCTTTTAGAAACGAATTCAGATTCTTAACTCTTTTCTCAACTTCAGATTCGGTCTCACCGTAAAATTCCACTACCAAAAGAGCTTCGGGATTTCCGTCAATAAACGTAAGCAACTGGGAATAAGATGTGCTTATCCTTGTAAGGTCTATTAGGTATTTATCGATGAGCTCCACTGCCGAAGGATTATTCTCTAAAATTATTGGGACCGCCTCCATAGCGTCTACCACATTTCCAAACTGAAGAATCACAAGTCCTGTATGTGCGGGTTTATCAACTAATTTTAGCGTGAACTCTGTTGCTAGTCCCAAAGTACCTTCAGAGCCCGCTAACAGCTTTGCAGGATTAAATGGTTTATCGATGAGATAATTAAGACTATATCCCGAAGCCCTTCGCCAATGTCTTGGGAAATCATTTTTTATTTTCTCTGAATATTTGTCTCTCAGCTGAATAAGTTTATCGTTAAGAACATCCCCCTTGTTGGTTTCCTTAAGGTAAAGATTCTCTCCTTTGTTCAGGAACAGTTTGCAAGCTTCCACATTGTCCCCAGCCATACCATATAGAATCGAATGCGCTCCTGTTGCATTGTTTCCAACGACTCCGCCTACAGTCGCTATTTTTGCCGAAGAAGGGTCGGGGCCAAACATAAGCCCATATTGCTTCAGCTCTCTGTTGAGTTGATCGAGAAACATGCCAGATTGAACACATACAGTCATTTCTTCTGTATTTACTTCCACAACTTGATTGAGATATTTTGAGAGATCCACCACTAGAGCATGACCGACTGCTTGCCCAGCGAGGCTGGAGCCACTTCCTCTAGGCAGTATTGCTACCCCATAAGTGGAAGCTATCTCGATGGTTTGGGCAACATCTTCATCGCTCTTTGGAATTACCACTCCAATAGGCTCAATCTGATAGTTGCTCGCATCAGTGCTATATAAGGTTTTACTTGTTATATCGAAATGGACTTCACCGCTTATTTTATTTTTCAGTGAGGCTTCCAGATCGGGATAAAGAGAGTTTTTATGAGTTTCTGTCATTTGATGATTAATTATAACTTGTGATCCATAGCCTAATCCAATGGTGCCGATTAAATAAGATTTACTTCTTTATAATTACTTTGGGCTTATGAATAAAAGTTGGGTATCCTATCGTTCTTTCTATGCTCAAAATTTTCCCAGAGAAAAAATTTTATTGAGCTTAATTTAGGATCATAATGAAATTTGTAATTGTTCCTGTTAAGGATTTATCTAAAGCCAAAGAAAGACTATCCTTTCTACTTCCTCAAAACGAAAGGACGGAGCTTGCCTATGCTATGCTTGAGGATGTTCTTTCAGCCCTTCAACAATCTAAACTGGCAGACCGTAAGTTTATTGTAACGCTCGATGTCAAGGCTATCGAAATAGCTTCTGGAATGGGAATTGGGGTAATTCAAGAGACAGAGCAAAACGGCGAGAGCGCATCAGTAGACTATGCATCTCAAATTGCTAAAAACATGGGAGCCACTTCTGTTTTAGTGATTCCTGGAGACGCGCCCTTAATAACTTCTGAGGATATAGACTTCATACTGGAGGGAGAAAAGGACTCCCCTTCGATTATTTTTGTCCCATCAAGAGATGAGTTAGGTACTAATGCTATTCTTAGAAAGCCGCCTGATGCCATCCCCTCAATGTTTGGCTATGACAGTTATAACAAACATATGAATGAAGCTGATAATAATAATATCCCTTATGAAAGTTATGATAATCCAAGAATTGGGCTAGACATTGATCGCCCGGAAGATTTAAAGGAATTTGTGTCTCTAAAAAGTAATACTAAGACTTACAATGAACTTGAAAGATTAAATATTATAGAGAAGATTAAGAATTATTCCTGATTTTAATAGTCCAGATTCACGACCATAAGTTTTAATTCTGTCATTGCTTCGATAGCGTGACTGAGTCCTTCTTTTCCAACCCCTGAATCCTTAACACCCCCGTACGGCATGTTCTCGACTCTAAAACTCGGGTAGTCGTTTACTATTACGCCTCCTACCTGAAGAGCGTGATATGCTTTAAACGCTTTTTTCATATCTCTTGTAAACACCCCAGCCTGAAGTCCGTAGCGTGAGTCATTAACCCTGTCCAGAGCCTCGTCAAAATCCTTATAGGGCTCTACGTGTACCACTGGGCCGAATATCTCCTGACAGCTTACTTTCGAGTTATGAGGAACCCCAGTCAAAACAGTCGGCTCTACTAATTTACCGTCCCTTTTCCCTCCGGTTACAAGCTCGGCGCCATTTTCAAGCGCTTCATCTATCCACCTCATAATCCTGTCAGCCGAATCATTATCTATCACGGGGCCCAGGTCCGTGTCCTCAAGCATAGGGTCGCCCAGTTTTAATTTCTTTGTCTCATTTATGAAATCGGCGAGGAACTTATCGAATATCTTTTCATGAACATAGATTCTTTGAACGGATATACAGCTTTGCCCGGCTTGGTAAAAAGCCCCCCAGGCGTTTCTGCTTGCCGCAAAGTCCATATCGGGCGTGTCTTCGTCTATTATAGTGGCTGAGTTTCCTCCCAGCTCGAGCGTTACTTTTTTCTTGGTATGTTTTCTCCTCAGCTCCCAGCCTATCTCATCACTTCCGGTAAATGAAACTTTCTTTATTCGGTCGTCTTCGATTACAGGCTCAATTTGCCCGCCGGGTAGGGGAACAACGTTCAGAATGCCATCTGGGAGCCCGGCTTCAATTGTTACTTCTCCGAGCATTAATGCGGATATCGGAGTTTGAGAAGCAGGTTTTAGAATCAGAGCATTGCCTGATGCAATTGCTGGTGCAACTTTATGAGCTACAAGGTTTAGAGGAAAGTTAAAGGGCGATATTCCCATCACTACACCCAGTGGGAAGCGCCTTGAAATACCGAACCTTTTTTCAGTTCCGGGAATAAGATCTATAGGGAGTAATTCTCCACCAGAGAATCTGTTTGCCTCTTCTGCAGCAATGGAGAAAGTTGCCATAGCTCTTTCAACTTCAACCCTTGCGGTTTTAAGGGGCTTACCGCCTTCCAGCACTAATATTTTTGCAAACTCTTCTTTTCTTTTATAGATTCCCTCTACTATTTTTTTTAGTATTCCACTTCTTATGTGACTCGGGCTTTCTCTGAAACTCTCATATGCGCTTTGCGCGTAGTCTATAGATTCCTTTGCTTTATCAATATCAGGAACATTTATTAAACCTACTACTTCCTCATTATAAGGGTTTTTGATCTCCCTTTTCTTTTCACTCTTAAGCCATTTTCCATTTATTAAATAACCGTATTCTTTTGGCATAATACTTTGCTATCTTATAAGAAGTTATCCTTTTAATATATCCAGTTTAGGCTTTTCTGTAATTATTCCTTTCTCATGCGCCTTGTTAAACATATACTCAAGCGCAGCTTTGCCTTCTTCTCCTAATTCAACTGTGTAGTCATTTACATACATGAGCACAAACTTCTCCCCAACATCCTTTTTCATACCTCTTCCCCACTCCATAGCATAATCAAGTCCTTCATCCTTATGGCTGAGCGAATATTCAATACTTTCTTTATGTACTCTATGAACTTCTTTTTGGAGTTCTTCTCCCATATCTCTTTTTACAACATTCAGCCCAAGTGGTAGAGGCAGTGAAGTCTCTTCTGCCCAGAGCTCACCAATATCAAAAAACAATTCAAGCCCCGCATCTTTATATGTCAGCTGTCCCTCGTGAATTAATAAACCGGTTTCTATCTCTCCATTTTGTACAGCAGGCATAATCTCATCAAAGGCCATCTCAACGGGTATAAAGCTATCTGCATAAATACACAGCTGTAAATATGCGGATGTGAGCATTCCGGGAACACCAATCCTTTTTCCTTCAAGACTTTGGATTGGCTCTTTAGAAACTACAATCGGCCCATAGCCTTCTCCCATACTAGCGCCACAAGACATGATCCTGTAATCATTTTGTACTTTGAGATACCCGTGAGCAGAAATCGCCGTTACTTCAAGCTCTTTATTCAACGCGCGTTTGTTTAGTGACTGAATATCTTCTACAACCTGAATGAAATCTATTTTATCCGATTTAACTATATCTTTAGCTATAGCGTAGAACATAAATGCGTCGTCAGCATCAGGGCTATGGCCAAGTTTCATTTGAATTTTTTCTGACATTTCAATTTCTCCTTGTTTTCTATTCATGATACAAATTTAGAGATGATATCTTTTCCGCTTGGTCTAATTCTGAGAGTAGTTCGCTGTATTTGATAATCCCTTTGATTTCCTCATCACCAAGTTTATATTTAATTCTGTCACTTAGGTATTTAAGGCATATTTCATAATCTATGCCCAGTTTATTTGATTCTATTTCGGCAATCTTGTCTACAATACCCAAACCATATTTTTTTGATTCTATAAGAGCGTTCAAATTGTTTCCTAGTATAACATTGTGGTTCACTGCGAAAACCGCGTAGACAAAAGGCAGTCCGGTTTCATCTGTCCAAATTTCACCTAAATCATAAACTTTAAATGAATTTTCATCTGAATAACATTGTCTCAATCCAGAATCGCCAATCAACATAGCCCCATCTACTCCGTCCATCATATCCGCTTTATCTATATCTTTGGCAACGTAAGTTGGCTGAATACCATAGAATATCTCAAGTGCTATTCTAAGAAGCGCTGTAGAGCTTTGAGAGCGCTTGTCGACTGCAATAGTTTTGAGTTCTCTAATATCATCCGACTTGGTGAGAACAATAACACTGTCGACCTTACCAATTGAAGAAATAGAGATGTCCGGAACTATGGTGTACTCCTTTCTCTTTAGGAGCTCAGCAACTGGAATGAGTCCAATATCTATTTCTTTATTATAAAGCTTTTGAGATAATTCTGACGGAGGAGTTTGAATAAGATCAAACTCGTGATTTATCAGATTATTCTCAATCGCATATGTTAAAGGTTTTGCGTTTAAAAAAGATACTGAACCCAGATTAATCAATCTTTTCACCTAACTGTTACAAACAGATCTAGTTAGTAATCAGCTTATGTTGACAAATTGCAATATGATATTTTTAAAAGGTTATATGTTACCTGAAATTAATATTCTTAAAATGCGCTGATGTCACCATGCCATCTTTTGGGTAAAAATATTTTTTCATACAGTGTAATTGCATATGAATCTGTCATTGAGGCAATAAAATCACATACAGCCCGCTCGGGAGTTTCACCTTCTCTGGGCTCTCTCGGATATATAATCTTAAATTCATCCTGGTTTTCACAAAAATACTCATAAAGCTCTTTTATTACTTTTTTTGCTTTATCAAAGTTGTTTTTAATTTTTTCGTTCATATAAACGGTGTTAAAGAGATAGCTTCTTAACTCAAGCATGGCTTGTTCAACTTCAGGACTCGAAATAACCCTTTCCTCATCGAGATTTTTTGTCTCAAAAATTATATCCGTAACCATTTTGTTTATACGCTCAGAATTAGTTTTTCCAAGTGTGTTTGTGCAGTCTTTTGGAACGTCTTCAATAGTAATAATCCCGGAGCGTATCGCGTCATCTAAATCGTGGTTAGCGTAAGCCACTAAGTCTGAGATTCTTACAACCTGACCTTCCATAGTCTCAGGTCTATATTTTGGATTATCTATTGCCCCCATTCCCTTTGAGTGCTTAGAAATACCGTCCCTTACTTCATATGTAAGATTCAGTCCCTCACCACCTTTCTCCAGAATGTCTACAACTCGCAGGCTATGTATTACGTGTTTGAAGCCTCCCGGGAATATTTCATTTAGCATTGCTTCACCGGCATGCCCGAAAGGCGTATGCCCAAGATCGTGACCAAGCGCAATAGCTTCAGTCAGGTCTTCGTTTAACCGGAGCGCCTTTGAGATTGTTCTTGCAATTTGTGCTACTTCTATTACGTGAGTGAGTCTTGTTCTATAGTGGTCATCTGTTGGCGCAAGAAACACTTGTGTTTTGTGTTTCATCCTTCTAAAAGATTTTGAATGTATAACCCGGTCTCTGTCCCTTTGGAAATCAGTTCTTATATCACATTTTTCCTCAGGTTTCATTCTCCCCTTTGTCTCTGCGCTAAGTGAAGCGAGAGGGGACAACGTCCCCTTTTCTATTTCTTCAAGCTGTTCTCTTATAGTCAAGATAAAGCTCCGTTTTTATATTAAGAATTAAAGTCTGACTGATATGCCATTAGTATTCATAAATTCCTTGGCTTCTTTAATAGTATATTCTCCATAATGAAAAATAGAGGCGACTAATACAGCGTCTGCTTCCCCGAGTTTTACCCCATCTGAAAGGTGCTCCAGGTTGCCAGCTCCGCCCGATGCAATTATCGGTATTTTCAAGTTACGTGATATTGTTTTAGTTAGAGGCAAATCATAGCCGGATTTAGTTCCGTCTTTATCCATACTGGTAAGGAGAATTTCTCCCGCTCCGTATTCCTCCATCTTTTTAGCCCATTCTACAGCGTCTATTCCTGTAGGGTTTCTTCCGCCGTGAGTGAAGACTTCCCATTTATTCTCGCCCACGCTCCTGGCATCGATAGCGACCACTATACATTGGCTTCCAAACTTATCAGCGGCTTCTTTTACAAAATCCGGATTTTTCACAGCAGCCGTATTTATTGAAACCTTATCAGCCCCGGCAAGCAGCATCTGCCTCACATCATCAAGTGTCCTCACGCCTCCCCCAACAGTTAGAGGAACAAACACTTGCCCTGCTGTGCGCTCCACCACATCAATCATAGTTTTTCTTTCTTCGTTGGATGCCGTAATATCTAAGAAACAAACTTCATCTGCGCCCTCATCGCTATATTTCTTTGCAATTTCAACGGGGTCACCGGCGTCTCTCAGATTGACGAAATTGACTCCTTTTACAACTCTTCCGTCCTTGACGTCCAGACATGGGATTATTCTTTTAGATAACATTTTTAAGAGTACCTTTGTATTGCTTCTTTTAGATTAATACTGCCTGTATAAATTGATTTACCAAGTATTGCGCCGTATAAGCCAAGATGCTCAATGGAAGCCAGCTTTTCGAGATCCTCCATTGCTGCAATTCCACCCGAAGCGATTACAGGAATAGGAGATTCGTTTATAAATTCCCTGGCGCTTTCTATATTAATTCCTTCCATTGTTCCATCTCTATCAATATTTGTGTTTAGCACAACTGAAACACCAGCATTTTGTAGATTCTGCATCACTTCTTGGGTGCTTTGATCTATTACCTCTGTCCAGCCTTTAACCGCGATTTTTCCGTTTTTCGTATCAATTCCAACCGCGATCTCTTCAGGGAATTCGCTGCACGAATTTCTTAGAAAATCTTCATCGTTAAATGCTGCAGTTCCCAATATCACTCTTTTAACACCGATTCCAATATACTCTCTTACGGTATCTATATTTCTTATACCACCGCCGACCTGAACCGGGCATGATACCGTATCTACAATAGATTTGATAACGTTATAATTTTTGGGTTTTCCAGAAAAAGCTCCGTCCAAGTCTACTACATGAATCCACTTAGCTCCTGAATCTTCCCACTCTTTTGCAATTTCAGCGGGGTGTTCGGAAAAGACCGTTACTTGATCTTCATCACCTTTAAAAAGTCTTACGCATTTTCCATCCTTAATATCTATCGCAGGGATAATTATCATCTGTTCTCCAGTAAAAAAGTGCTAAAGCTTCGAGCTATTATTCTAGCGCCTTCTTTTGCAAGTTCGTCTGCTGTTATCCATTTCCCTTTTCTTTTTACGAACTTCTTGATTTCAAATAAATTGTCGAACAAGGGTTGCTGAGTCTCTGTAAAGTATGACTCCCAAATTACTCGCCCGTCTTTTGTGCTTAATACCTCGACACTAAATGTCACTGTCGAAGGCGATCCTGTTGCCCATTCCGATCCGCCTCTGTCTGAGTATTCTGAAATAGTGCCAACCATGACTGAGTCGGCGTCTAATACTCGACCTACATCAATAGCTATATCTTTATAATATATTTTAGGTTTTCCAGACCTCAATTTATTGTACTTAGTGTCTGACTTTTTGAGTGGTAATATTTCTACATCCGGCATACCGCTGGTAGCGGAGATAAGAGCTTCGTAGAGTGAAATTGTCAGAAATCTTTCAATCTGATGAAGTGAATCATCTGATTGTTCATAAGATAGCGTGTTTTTAGAATTAAATGGTATTAACGCCATTTTCCCGACAACATATTTTGCAGGGGCTTGTCCAACTTCGACCCTATTGTTCTCGAAGGCTTGCGTAAATTGGGTTGAAATATGTACGAGAACCAACGAAAAGGTAAAGATCGTAATTAACCGGTATCGACTCAGAATTTTCATTTGCCTATAAATATACAGGAATATGGGATTAGAGAAAGCAGCAATTTTCTGTGATTTGAAAAATACATTGTATCGTTGATAATACATCTCATGAACTACTGGCTAGTTAAATCGGAACCGTTCAACTATTCTTGGGATGATCTGGTCAAGGATGGCTGGACTTACTGGGACGGGGTCAGGAACTACCAGGCGCGAAATAACCTAAAAGCTATGAAAAAGGATGACTTGGTCCTCTATTATCATAGTAATGAAGGTAAAGAGGTAGTTGGCATAGCCAAAGTAACTAAGGAATTCTACCAAGACCCTACAATTGATGATGACAGGTGGGTCGTGGTCGATATAGAGCCGGTCAATAAACTAAACAACTCTGTTTCACTTTCAGATATAAAACAAGATAAGCGTCTTAAAAATGTCCCATTGGTTACACATAGCAGACTTTCCGTAATGCCAGTTACAAAAAAAGATTTTGATACTATTGTCAAAATGGGCGAATAGTCTTTTTCTACATTACTTCTATCTGGTTACATTACTTATCAGCTTCGATCTGTTCCCCTGAACCATGTCCAAGTCCGTCATTTCGAACGGAACGCATTGTGTGCACGTGAGAAATCTTTTTTTCTTTCATTCCTTGCTTTTCTAAAGGAAGGTTAGGATGGATTTATTTTCTGTCACCCTGAACTTGTTTCAGGGTCTGATCTTATATTTCATAAAGTTAAATCATTCGCGCACTGCCCGAAAAAAAGGGAGCCTCATGACTCCCCTCGGAGTGGGTTTTTAGTTAATACATGGTTTAGACAGGCGCTGCTAGGGAGATTATTCCCCCGGACAAAAAACTTCTGCCGGTGTAAGAGGCTGCTCGGAATCTGAGTCCAAGACCGTGATGCCCAATTTAATCAGCACTTTTACGTATTGTTCAAGTTTGCACTGACACGCTTCAAATTCTGTCTGTGTTAAGGTTAAAACTTCTTTGTTTGCCTCCCTGCATACGCTTGGAAGAGTACTTGCCATGTCAATCGTGCATGATCGTAATCCTGCTCCGGAAGTATCTAGCATGCTTATGATTTCAGGGTCTGGAAAACTAAAAGTCTGTGATAAATTGCAATCAGAGACGAAGACGCCGTAGAACGGGGTCTTGAATTCAGTCGTTTCTTCAGGCCAGCACTGGTTATTGGCAGGTACTTCTGAGAAAATACAGGGGCATTCTGTTTCAATACCCGCACAAGGGTTTCCCCCTCCGTCGTTGCATCCGGACACAAGCCCGAAGGAAACTACAATGACAAATGAAATTAACCCAAAAACTCTAATCCAATTTTTTTTAAACATGACCACCTCCCCTATCGAACATTATTAAAAAACTTTAATTTTGAATGCTGTTTCTAATCTCTACCGGAATATTGGGCAGAAGCGTTACAGCTTTATTTATATGATACAGCGACTCGGTTCTCGCTAATCAGTGCACATAATAAATATCTCTACAATATACACATTCCTATAGATCCTTCTTGACAGATCCCTCCATCAACCCAGAGTGCTCCAGTCAGATTTGCCCCTATCAGAACCGCCCCTGTCAACTCCGCCCTAAACAGATTCGCCTCAGTCAGATCCGCCTCAGTCAGATTTGCCCCTTCCAGATTCGCCCCATTCAGATCCGCCTCATTCAGATTCGCCCCTCCCAGATTCGCATCTCTCAGATTCGCCCCAGTCAGATCCGCCCTTGTCAGATCCGCCCCAGCCAGATTTGCCCCATGCAGATCACAGTCCGGGCACATGTTTGTATCTAATAATATCTTTACATTTTCTTCAACATCTGTAAGATCTTGTGCGGTCGGACAAGAAACGTCTGCTGGTTTAAGGGGTTGGGAATCAATGGCATCCAGGACGGTGATGCCCTCGTCAATGAGATCTTTCACATACTGCTCGAGGCGGCACTGACACGTATTAAACTCCCCTGGCGTGAGGTTAGTCTCTACTTTGTTTAACTCTGTGCATATGCTTGGAAGTTCACTGGTCATTTCGATCATGCATGATTTTGTTTCTTGGAAATTAGAGAGCATGCTCGTAATGGATGGTATGATTGGAAAATTCAGATTCTGGAATAGATCACAAGAAGTGCTACTGAACAAGGTTGGGGTCTTGGATACCGATGGGGGTACGGGCCAGCATGTGCTAGTGGGCGGCACTCCTGAGAAAATGCAGGGGCATTCTTCTTCAAAACCTCCACAAGGGTTGCCTCCTCCGTTGTTGCATCCTCCGATTGCGCCCAATGATACAAACCCGAATAATAATAAAAATCCCACACTCTTAATCAAATAATCTTTTGACTGTACCAACTTACTCATAACTCCTCCCCTACCCTCTTAATGTGAATTTTAAAAGAGTTTTATCAATCCTTTTTATATTATATCCAACATTCTAAATACATGCCGTAGTTTCAGAGAAAAAAAGCACTCAAACGGTATTATTAATTAATAGCAAATAGGTGGTATTCTCTTTATTATGAATCCTGTTAATTCTCCCGGATCATCAGAAGCCAATGGTAATGATATATATGTTGAAAAACGTTGGGATATGGTTGAGAACCAAATCGTCTCTAGGGGTATCAAAAACGCTAAAGTGATTGAGGCAATGCTTAAAGTTAAGAGGCATCTATTTGTACCAACAGATCACTTGGATTCCGCTTACAATGACATGCCGATCCCTATAGAGAGGGGACAAACCGTTTCTCAGCCTTACATGGTTGCTCTAATGTCCGAGCTTCTAANCCCTTTGCCAGGAAAAAAGATTTTAGAAGTTGGNACAGGCTCAGGTTACCAGACTGCAGTGCTNGCTGAAACGGGCTGCGATGTCTATACGATTGAAATTATAGAGGATATTGCTATCAATTCTCGCAAGATATTAGATGAGTTAGGTTACTCTAATATCAAATTCAAAATAGGCGACGGTTATGAAGGATGGGAAGAGAATTCCCCCTTTCAGGGCATAATAGTAACCGCAGCGCCTCCTCAGGTACCGGAAAAATTATTAGAACAACTCTCAACAGGCGGCAAGTTAGTCATTCCAGTAGGGGATACGGATCAGGAGCTTCTTTTAATTGAAAAAACTAATGAAGGTATTACCAGAAAGAGAATCACTTCCGTGCGTTTTGTACCAATGACTCATTTTGCAAACTAGAGATGAGCTTTCATATATATGGCTTATAGTCTATAATTACTAGCTAAAATAAATTTTTTAGTAAAATCGTTATAAATAATCCCCATGGAAAACCAAATATTAATAAACGTGACATTTAACGAAACCAGAGTTGCAGTTATGGAAAATGGCTCTGTGGCGGAGCTGTATATCGAAAGAAAATCCACACCGCGTTTAGTGGGCAATATTTATAAGGGTACTGTTGGAAAGATTGTACCGGGAATGCAGGCTGCTTTTATAGATATTGGGATAGACAAGTCAGGATTTATATCAGTCGAAGATGTTCAAGAAGATACACTCTATGAGTATTTCTTAGAAAATGATGCAGAAGATACTGTTCAAGATATAAATAGGCAACAGAATAATCTTATTCAGGATATTTTGAGAGAAGGGCAGCATGTATTAGTTCAGGTTTTAAAAGAATCAGTAAGCGGCAAAGGAGCTAAGCTATCTTGCTATGTTGCCATACCCGGAAAATATTTAGTGCTCCTTGGAACTATAGATATTGTGGGCATATCCCGAAAGATAGAAGACAGTGAAGTAAGAGAGAGGTTGACCGAGTTCCTAAATAAGATCAAGCCCGAAGGGGTAGGATTAATTGCCAGAACTGCGAGTGCAGGTATTACAGAAGAAGAACTTGAATACGACTTGAAAGAACTTCTTTCTATATGGGAGGGTGTTAAAAAATCTAACGAAGAAAAAAAGAGCCCATCTTTAATATATGAGGAACCAAGACTATATCTTAAAGCAGCGAGAGACTTTGTGTCTAATGCAATGACTAAAATAGTAGTGGATTCAGAAGAAGCTTATAGAGAAATCACTGATTATTTAAAAGTCAACTTTCCTGATTCAGTTGCCGAAGTAGAACTATATAATGAACCGGTGCCATTGTTTACTAAGCACGGTGTAGAGAACGAGATAAAGAAAATATTTAAGAAAAAAGTCTGGCTTAAGTCCGGTGGGCACATCATAATTGAAGAGGCTGAGGGCCTTACTGTTATAGATGTCAATACAGGAAGATATCAAGGTGGAAAAGGCCAAGAGGAAACTATATACAATATCAATGTAGAAGCTGCCTTAGAAATAGTAAGGCAAGTTAGACTTAGAAACCTGGTCGGTATTGTCGTGATAGATTTTATAGATATTAAAAACCGTCAGTTGAGAGAAGGGGTCTATGAACAATTTGTAGATGCTCTTAAACATGATAGAGCAAGATCAGTAGTACACGAAATGACTTCTTTTGGGGTTATTCAAATGACAAGACAGCGTCTTAGAGAGAGTATCTTAAAAGAGCTGGCAGATCCTTGTTTTTACTGCGACGGAATAGGTTACTTAAAATCTGTAGATACCATTTCTTATGAAATAATTCGAGATATTAAAAAACGATTG
>JGI24023J19991_10000326_pt1 | contig 37588 bp, 34 predicted proteins | sample Cruoilmetagenom1_FD_19991 | JGI IMG/M metagenome (IMG submission 19991)
TTACCGGCTTTAGCTGTTCCTTCCAGCATTGAAAATGGTTTACCTGTTGGTGTGCAGTTTACAGCTCCTGCTTTTGGAGAGGAAAGTTTGTTTAATATTGCGAAGGTTTTAGAGGCAGAGTTCCCTTCGCCCGAAGCTGCAGGCACAAAAAATTGGAGTAAGCTGTGAAACAATCTAATAAAAAGGGAAAGTACCAGACTTTTATAGGTTTGGAAGTCCATATACATCTTATTACCGAATCCAAGGTTTTTTGCGGATGTAAAAATGTATTTGGCAGTGAGCCTAATACAAATGTGTGTCCTGTTTGCATGGGCTATCCTGGTGTTTTGCCTTCCTTAAATAAGGAAGCAGTAAAAAAAGCTTACCAGGTTGCCATGGCTTTAAACTGTCATTTAAATGAAAAGGCTGTGTTTGAGAGAAAGAACTATTTTTATCCTGATATGCCAAAAAATTATCAGATTAGCCAATTCGAATTCCCTTTTGGAATTGATGGTTATTTTGATCTGGAGCTTGCTGATGGTTCTACCCGTAAAATTAGAATACATGATGTTCATCTGGAAGAAGATGCAGGGAAGATGATTCATGAAGGAAGCCAGTCCAAGCTGGATTATAACAGAGCAGGAACTCCTTTACTGGAAATTGTTACCGAGCCTGATCTTGTTACCGGAGAAGAAGCGGAAGCATTTGTTCAGCAGTTCCGTCAGATGGTTAGATATCTTGGTGTTACTGATGGCAATATGGAAGAGGGAAGTCTTCGTTGTGATGCTAATGTGTCTATTAATGAGTTTGGAAAGGGCCTTGGTACCAAAACAGAATGTAAAAATCTTAATTCTTCCCGTTTTATAAAAAAGGCTCTTGAATATGAGATTAAAAGGCATACCAAAGTTATTAATTCCGGAGAAAAAATTATTCAGGAAACAAGGCTTTGGGATGAGGCTGCTTCCAGGACCAGTTCCATGAGAACAAAGGAATCTTCCAATGATTACAGATATTTTCCTGAGCCGGATCTTCCTCCTTACTGGCCGGAGGCGGATTTTCTGGAAGAGGTAAAAAATTCTCTTGTCGAACTGCCCAGGCTTAGGAGAGATAGATTTATTAAAGAATATGGTATTAATTTACAGCAGGCATTGTTTCTTAGTTCTGAAAAAGAAATTGCGGACTTTTTTGAAACTACTATAGAGCTTAGAAAGAATGACAAAAGTTTTGCTGGAACTGCAGCATCATGGTTAGGCGGTAATGTACAAAAAATACTTAATGACTCCGGTTTAAAGATAGAAGATTCTTCTTTAAGTCCTAAGCGTTTACTTAGTATTCTAAATATGATAGAAACAGATAAAATAAGTACCGGTATTGGAAAGAAAGTTCTTGGACTAGTGTTTGAACAAAATAAAGAACCGGAAGATATTGTAAAGGATTTGGGTCTTGATGAAGGACCTGATGAAAGTGAGGTTGTAAAGATAGTCTCTGAAATTGTAGATGCAAATCCAAAGGTTGCAGATGCAGTAAGAGAGGGAGCAGATAAGCAGATTGGTTTTTTAATGGGCCAGGTTATGAAGGCTACTTCCGGTAAGGCTAATCCGGGAAGAACACAAAAATTAATACGTGAAAAAATTTTTAAGTAGGGCCGTAACAAAGCCATAAAAAGAACAGATAAAGGCCATAAAAAGGACAAGCAAGTGAAAATTAAAAGAACCCATAATTGTGGTGAATTAAAAAAAGATTTCTCAGGTCAGACAGTATCATTAAATGGCTGGGTGGAAAATTATCGTGATCATGGTGGTGTTACATTTATTGATCTAACTGACAGATGGGGACTTACCCAGATTGTTTTTGATCCAACTGTTTCCGGAGATGCTCATAAAACAGCGCAGCATCTTAGAAGTCAGGATGTTATAGCAATTACTGGAAAGGTAAGTGAACGACCAACCGGTATGGCTAATGGTAAGCTCTCTACTGGTGATATTGAAATTTATGTTACAGAACTTGAGGTATTAAATAAATCCAAGACACCTCCCTTTGATATTCATCATGCAGATGGTGTTAATCAGGAGTCCCGGCTTAAATACAGATTTTTGGATCTTAGAGGCCATGAGCTTCAGAAAAATCTGATGTTTAGGTCTAAAGTTACAAATATAATTAGAAACTATTTTATAGATAATGAATTTATTGATGTTGAAACTCCTATTCTGACAAAAGCCACTCCCGAAGGAGCAAGAGATTATCTTGTTCCCAGTCGTGTTAACGAAGGTAAGTTTTTTGCACTTCCCCAGAGCCCTCAGCTTTTTAAGCAGGCTTTGATGATTTCAGGTTTTGATAAATATTTTCAGATTGCAAGATGCTTTCGTGATGAGGACTTAAGAGCAGACAGACAGCCTGAGTTTACGCAAGTTGATGTAGAAATGGCCTTTATAGATCAGGATGATATTATGGGAGTCATTGAAAATCTTTTTAAGGTGCTTTTAAAAGAAGTATTTGACAAAGACTTAAAGTTACCACTTCCAAGAATGACCTACGACAAGGCAATGCTTGAGTATGGTAAGGATGCTCCTGATCTTAGATTTGGTTTAAAGATTGTAGAACTAAGTGATGTATTTAAAGATTCAGGTTTTGGTGTATTTGCCAATGCAATTGCTGACGGTGGTTTTGTAAGGGCTATAAATATTAAAAACGGAATAGCGTCATTGTCCAGAAAGGATCTGGATGAGATGACTCCTTTTGTTAAAACATTCAGAGCCAAAGGGGCTGCCTGGATTAAGGTTAATGAAGATGGCCCTCAGTCTCCAATAGTTAAGTTTTTTAAAGAGGGTGAAGTTGATGCACTGTACAAAAAGATGGGCGCAGAGACTGGCGATATTATTGTATTTATTGCAGATAAGGAATCTATTGTTTGTCAGAGCCTGGCTGCTCTAAGGCTTAACTTTGCAGATAAACTTAATTTAATAGATGAAAATGAACTAAATCTTTCCTGGGTTGTAGACTTTCCTATGTTTGATAAAGATGGAGAGGGTAATCCTACTCCAACTCATCACCCCTTTACTGCTCCAAAACCAGAAGATGCAGATAAACTGGATACGGATGTTTTTGCAGCTAAATCAAACGCCTATGATATTATTCTTAACGGTACAGAAGCCGGTGGTGGAAGCATAAGAATTCATGATAATGAAATGCAGCAGAAAATATTTTCTCTTCTTGGAATTGGTGAGGAAGAAGCTAAAGAGAAGTTTGGTTTTCTCCTGGATGCCCTTCAGTATGGTGCACCTCCGCATGGTGGATTGGCCCTTGGTCTGGATAGGATATTAATGCATTTCTTAAAAACTGAATCTATTAGAGATGTTATTGCTTTTCCAAAAACCCAGAAGGCTACATGTCTTATGACAGATGCTCCTGGTGATGTAACTGATGATCAGCTTGAAGAACTTTTTATTGAGTCAACTGCAGAACTGGCGGAATAAAAATATTGAGAATTGATATTTGTTTTTTTAATTATTATTGCTGTATAATATAAATATGACTACCATCATAATAATGAAAATTTCCCTTGCAACTATCCGGTTGCTGGGGATGTTCGCTATTCTTGATTTATATTTTTCAAAAAAACGAAGTCCTCTGCTGATAATAGTCGCAACAGGGTGGCTGGTTTATGCAATTTCTCCACTGGCATATATTTATTCAATAAGTATTCCTATCCTGAGTTTTGTATCTGGGGTGTCAGGATTATTGGGAACTTATTTGATATTTATGGGTATTATATCGTATTTTTTTAGTATAAAAGCTGAGCGAATTTGGCATGGGTTTGCTTTCACCATACTTGCTGTTTTTATATTATATTTTATTGGATTCTCTAATAATGTTTTGTATATAAGTATTATTTCGGGGCAAATGCTGATACTTCTTGTTACTTCTATTCTAGGTATTTCACGTTGGAAGAAGTTTAGACTAATTTCATCTACAGGAACTCTTTGGTTAATTAGTATTCTTGTCTTTGGAATTTTGTTGTGTATTGGTTTTTTATTCTTCCCTCCTGGGGAAACACCAGTTGTGTTTGGTCTTGTTCATTTGCTGATATCCCTTTCTGTGCTAATTTATTTTCTAAACATGGAATACAACCTATCCTACTATGTAACAAAGGAGCATGAAAATAAATTAGCTGCAATTTTTAATTCTTCTCCTAATGCTATTATAATAACAAAAATATCCGGTGATATAATTTCATGTAATATTGCTGCAGTCGATATGTATCACTGTACTTCAGAAAAGGATGTTATTGGAAGAAATGTCAAAGAATTTTTTCTTTCTTCTGATGAAATTAGTCTTGGACATTATTTGGAAAAATTACTCAAAGAGGGGATTGTTAAAGATTTTGAGTTTACAGGCCTGGATACTAATGAGAGGCAATTCCCTGTAAGAATTTCTACGGGAATAGTAAAAAATATTATGGATAAACCTGAATATCTTGTCTCTATTTCCAGAGATATATCAGATGAAATTGCTGCTGAGAAAAAAATAAAATATTCTCTAAAAGAAAAAGATATTCTTTTAGAAGAGATAAATAGTCGGGTTAAAAATAATTTAACTCTTATTTCCTCTATATTGGGACTCCAATTATTAGATAATGATAATTCTAAGATTGAAGATATAATTATAAAAAGTCAGCAGAGGATAAACTCGATGGCTTTGATACATGAAAAACTGTATGAAAGCAAGAATTTTAATAATATGGATATAGAAGAATATATTAAACGATTAATTAATTATCTTGTTGATCAGTATGGTTTTATTGGACAGCAAATAAAATTTGAGCTTGATATAGAAAAAATTACAATGAATCTTGATAGTCTTATTCCATTTGGATTAATTCTTAATGAAATTATTACAAATACATTAGTCCATGGTTTTACTGAAACTGAGAAACCGTTGATAATGGTTGAATTAAGGTTAAATAACAATATTGTAAACTTATCTCTTTGTGATAATGGGAGTGGTATTCCTGGTAGCAACGTTCTTAAGAATAAACATTCACTTGGTTTACTACTAATCGAGTCTTTAACTAAACAGCTTCATGGAAATTCTTCATTTAATGGAGAGTCCGGAACTTGTTGGAAACTTACTTTTCCGGATAAAATTAAATGAGGTTTGTATGATAGAAGTTTTATTAATTATTTTGATTTTTTTGGCAGTATTGAATCTTATTTTTATTCTATTCAAAAAGGCACAGGTTGATATAAGACCCCAGTTGAAAAATTTGGAAGCCTCTGTAAGTAAATTTGATGTGGTGTTAGATAAAAGTGGAAGGGATATTAGAGAAGAGTTTAGGTTAAATAGAGAAGAAAATGGAAGACAGTCTTTTAAAAGTCGCGAAGAGCTCACTAAATCTTTAAGATCTTTTGAGCAGAATTTTAAATCAAATACGGCTGAGTTTGGTAAACAACAGCTGGAGATAAATAAAGTAACTGTAGAAAGAATAAAAGAAGTAAAAGACACAATTGAGAAACATCTACGGGATATTCGTGATGATAATAATAAACAGATAACAGAAATGCGTAAAACTGTAGATGAAAAACTTCAGTCTACTTTGGAAAAAAGAATTGGAGAATCCTTTAAGCAGGTAAGTGACCGCCTTGAACTTGTGCATAAAGGTTTGGGAGAGATGCAGACTATTGCCACTGGTGTTGGAGATTTAAAAAAGGTCCTGTCAAATGTTAAAACCAGAGGGGTTCTGGGAGAATATCAGTTAGGGAATATTTTAGAAGAAATTCTGGCGCCCGGACAGTATGGGAAAAATGTTGCAACTAAAAAAGGGAGTCAGGCAAATGTTGAATATGCTGTAAAACTTCCAGGTCAGAGTAATGATAGTGAAGTCTGGATGCCAATCGATTCCAAATTCCCCATTGAGAGCTATAATAGACTTCTGGATGCATATTCATTGGGTGATAAAAATGCTATTGACGCTGCACAAAAAGAACTTACCCGTTCTGTGGAGCTTTTTGCAAAAGATATTCATAACAAATATATTGATCCTCCACATACTACAGACTTTGCTATTATGTTTTTACCTGTAGAGAGTTTGTATGGAGAGGTATTAAGGCACCCTGGTTTATTTGAAACCCTTCAACGAAAGTACAAAATAACTGTTACCGGCCCTACAACTCTATCTGCCCTGTTGAACAGTTTACAAATGGGTTTTAGAACTCTTGCTGTTCAAAAGAAGAGCAGTGAAGTCTGGAAGGTTCTGGAAGCCGTAAAAACTGAATTCGGGAAATTTGAAGAGCAGCTGGATACTGTTTACAGCCATCTGCATAAAGCGAGCAATTCCCTTGATGTTTTAAAAACAACCAGAACTAATGTAATGTTAAGAAAGTTAAGAGATGTAGGTAGTCTGAATACAGGAGAAACAAAATCTCTACCTGAAAATAATAATGATGACCCCTTAAAAGATATGCTTTAAGAGGAAAGACAGATTATCTTAAGATAGTGTTATTATGACTATTTTTTCTAACTGTACTCCAAAACAAGACCTGAGCCGACATCTTCCAGTTTAACTACATTGGATAATTTAATTTTAGAGTGCAGATCGGTGCAATGGCATGCATGCATAGTTTCTGGTTCAATATTTTTTATGAAAGATGTGGTTCCTTCCATTTGTTTTAAAGGAGGATCCAGAAGGTGAAATCCTCCTATTACATCTGCAATTTTATTAATACCTGTAATTTTTTGAGCATGACTTATTATGTTACAAATACCTGCATGGGAACATCCTGTTATAATTACAAGACCTTTTTCTGAGATATAAACCATTGCAGAATCGTCAAGTAAGAAATCTGGAGATTCTTGTCCCTTTATAACAGTTTTTCCTATTGGTTCCAGAGCTTCAAAATTATTTTTACGTTCAATTTCACCAAGAAATAGTAATTTTCCCGTAATTTTAACAGGGCTTCTATTTAAATTTAAATCAAAAAATGGATAAAGATTTTCTTTACTAATAAAAGTTCCAATTTCCACTGTATCAGGTATATATTTTCTCAATAATGTATCTGGATGAGCTATAAGCTTTGGTTTCTTTCTATTAGTACCATTCCCTTTTAGTGCAATATGCTCAAAAGATTCTTCTGCATAAAGTTTAAGCAGAGGGTCAAGTCCACCTGTATGATCAATATGACCATGGGATAAAACCAGGTAATCTATATCCAGAAGATTTATATTAAGTTTTTTTGCATTTTGAATAAATATATCTGAATAACCGGTATCAAAAAGTATCTTTTTATCTTCAGTTTCTATTAGATAAGATACTCCTGGTTCACCGGATAAGTATCTATCTATTATAGTATTGTTATCTACAAGTACAGTTAGTTTCATCACGTTAAAATTATATATTGAAATAGTAAAACTGGGTAGAGGTAAAATTACTCTAAAAATTCATTTCCTACCTTTCTAGCCCGTTCAGCCTTATCAAGATTAATACCCAAAGCAATCCCAGTTTCTACAAGTATGTTCCAACCAGCTGCTAGTTCAACATAGTTTTGAAAAAATCCAACTTCAGGTATTTTTATTGTAGGAAAAATTGTTTTTCTGGAAGAGATTGCAATAATATTTAAGCCAACTCCATCAATAAGGCATTCTTTAAATTTCTCTTCTTCATCTTCAAATGGATTAATAATTATTACAACATCATTTTTGCCCATAACTTCTTCAACACCGTGTACTCCATAGGTGCCTTCAAGAAAGTCTGATTTTTTATGAGTAATCTCATTTGTTTTTAAAGTTAATTCTTCAGCGACACCATCATTTCTGCCTGCAAAATAGATTGTCCCTGCATTTGAAATCATATCTATAGTTCTACTGTCTATTTCCATTTCCAAAGCAGATTGAATAGCTTTTCCTGTTTCTGATAAATTGCCCATAGGTTTACCTGAGTAGGAAGAAAATAGTGCATCATAAAAAAGGCTCTGTTCTACAACACTTTTTGTTGCAGCAACGGCATTTTCTTTTCCACAGGTTAACACATGTGTTTTCTGTGTAAGGTTTTCCAATGGAGTATCACTGTTGGCGGTAATACCATAGAGTTGATTATTTCCTTGTTTTTTTAGTGTACTAAACAGGCGAATAAGTTCCTTTGTTTTACCTGAGTTAGACATACCAAAAACAATGGAATCGCCTAAATTGTATTCCATTGCCTGAGTTCCACCATCTGTAAATACAGCAAGGTTAGTTCCTTCTTTTTGAAGATTGTAAAGAGCATGTTTTGCAGGAAGTATTCTGCTGCTTCCTTCTCCTGTTAAAAATACACTTTTGTTTTTATTTAAAGGTTCTGCAAAGCTTGATACTGCGTTGATATCAAAATTAGAAATTACATCTGCTGTTGCAAGCATTTCTCTGCATAATGAAAAATTGGAATACTTTGTGTTCCCTGGATTCATATTTTATATCTCCTTTTCTCTTTTAAACTCTTTTAATACTTCCTGAATAAAGGGAAAGTTATTAAATCCCCCGCCTGTGTTCTGCCAGTATGCTTCTGCATATTTTACTCCGGACATTTTCCCTAATTTATGATCAAAGTCCCTCATATCTCCAAAAAAATCTTTAATATTAAACATCAGCTCCATTACTTTTTTTTGCGAATCGTGATACGAAAGCATCTCTTTTTTCTTTTCAAATGTAGTGGTCACATCAATAAAAAAAGATGGGTCAGATATTTTATCTCCCATATTATTGGTAAATCCAAAGGGGGAAGTGTAGTATAGTAGTGGTGTCAAAGTTACCGGTTCTTCATTAGTAGGTACATTTGGCAGGGTTGCAAGCATGGTCCCTGCTTCTACAATAGTAGAAGTTGCTCTGTGATCACTGTGATAGTCATAGGGTAGATGAGTAAAAACTATTCCTGCTTTTACTTTTTGTATAAGAGATGTAACTTTTATTCTTGCTTCTGTATTGTCAAATACGTAACCGTCTCTTTGCTCCAGACAGTAATATTCTGCTTCGAGAACTTCTGCTGCTTTAGCTGCTTCCTTTTTTCTAATTTCAGAGGTTCCCTTTTCGTTATGAGTAACACCACCCATTCCTCCAGGGGTCATTGTTGCAATAACTATTTTAAAACCCTTATCCTTAAGGAGTGCCAGAGTTCCTGAACAGAATATTTCTGTATCATCAGGATGGGCCTGTATTGCAAGAACTGTTTTATTATAGTTATTCACTAACTTACCTCCACTATCGATTTGTCAAGCTCTGCATAGTCAGGAATATCACCAATAAGGGGACGCATATAAGTAATAAGTTTTTCGGTAATAAAATTACCCCGATCATTAATAAAATCATTCGGCATAGCTTTTGCCCTTATGGCTACATTGGATAGTTCTGTTTTACCAAATTTTGTGGTGTATGGACTGTCTGATACTCTATCAATTGTTACCATATACCCGCTTTGTCCCTCTAATGCTAATTTTACAGCTTCTTTTCCACAGTCAAAGGCTTCCTGTAGATCTGCTGGTACTGCTCTGTCAATGGCGCACATATTTAAAGATTCCGTTATCTGGAATTCACCTCTAAAGCCTGTGGCCTCTTTTAGAATTTTATGAACGTTAAGTCCTACGCTTGCACCACCCATTGCACCAAACTCTTTATTGTTAAATGAATCTTTCTCCTTTGCTGCACTCACTGGTGTCCCATCCGGGTACAGAAGTCCTTCACTCACAACAATTGATACCCATCCATACTTTTTTATACATTTTTTTGCATCTTCAAGAAACTCTTCTTTGTCGAAAGAACGTTCAGGGCAGTATATTAAATGTGGTGCATCCGATTCCTTTTTCTTAGCTAAAGCAGTAGCAGCTGCGAGCCATCCTGCATCCCTTCCTATGGTCTGGTATATAACAAACTTATCTACTTTCTGCATATCTCTTGCCAGAACTCCGGATTGAGCAACACTCAGCATATTGTATCGTGCAGCAGAAGGAAAACCTGGAGTATGATCAGTTCCAAAAAGATCATTATCAACTGTTTTTGGTATACCAATTCCTTTTAGATCATAAGTATGACGTTTGCAGTACTTTTCAACTCGATAGATTGTATCCATTGTATCGTTTCCTCCAATTAAGAAGAAAAAATGAATATTGTATTTTTTTAGAAGTTTTAGAACCTCTGGCAGGTCTGAATCGATGAGTTTATATCTGGAAGATCCCAGAGCAGAAGATGGAGTAGATCGTAGTCCTTTTAATACATTTTCTGTTTGATTTCCAAGATCGATTAATTTTTCATTTAAAAATCCTTCAATACCATAATTCATTCCATAGATTCCGGTAATTTCCATGGATTCCAACGAGGCGTTTATAACACCAGCCAGAGATGAATTAATAACAGAAGTAGGACCACCTGATTGTCCAACAAGCGCATAACCTTTCATTTAGTTTACTCCATTTTTACTAATAAGTAAAATATCAGATATGTATTTAAAAAATAGTATACTTAAAGTAAAATGTCAATAAAGTCGACGATAAATTCCATTATTAAAGAGATAAATTATTTAATATTGATTGTTTCTGCTAAAAACTCTAAAATAATTGCGGGGGAAGATATGCTCGAAGAATATGGAAATATACAGAAGGAGAGAATGGCAGATATATTAAGGAGTATTTTAAACTCTTCTGAAATAACCAGAGGAGAACTATCTGAAAAACTTAATCTCAGCCCATCTTCAATAGTAAAATACATAAATAAACTTATTGAAATTGGTCTTGTAAGAGAAAGTGGATTAAATAAATCTACTGGCGGCAGACGGTCAATTTTTCTTGAGTTTGATTCTGAAATTGGTGTAAATATTTCTATAATTTTCAATCTTTCAAATATACATGGGGCCCTTGTAAATCCTGCTGGTGAAACTGTATATGAATTGTATTTGCCCACTAAAAAAGGGATTATTAAAGAAGATCTTCTTTACAGTCTATTTGATATTATTAAAAACTTAAGAAATATGGCACAAAAAATTAATAAACGCATCTTTGGTATTGGTCTGGGTATGGGCGATTACATGGATATGAAAAAGGGGATTTCCCATGAATATCTTCTTTCAAGGGATTGGAAGGAAGTTCCATTAAAGGAGATGGTTGAATCTAACTTTAAGCTTCCGTTTTTTCTTATTAATGATATTGATGCCGGTGCGCTTGGGGAGAAGTTTTACGGCAGGGGAGTGAAAGTAGAAAACTTTGTCTGTATCTGGCTTTCCGAAACAGTTGGTATGGGGATGGTTTTAAATGATAGAATCTACATGGGTAAAAAAGGTTTTGTAGGTGAAATAGGACATACTAATGTAATTCCTGATGGTGATATATGTACCTGTGGCAACAGAGGATGCCTGGAAACAGTTGCAACTGAAAGTTTTATACTTAAAAGATGCAGAGAAGGGATTGGCCGTGGTGTTTTTAGTAAGATTATAGAAGCCTGCGATGGTGATCCCTCTAGATTAAAAATTAAAGATGTAATTAAAGCATCCAATAATGGTGATCGTTTTGTCAGAAATATTTTCCTTGAAGTTGCAGGATATATCGGGTCAAAACTAGTTGATATTGCAAATATTTTGAACCCGGAATCAATAATTCTGAGAGGAAGCATAATTGATGGAAATTCATTTCTTTATGAAAANATAAAAAGAATAATTGAAACAAAAAGTTTATCTGTTCTTGCAGATACTATAGAAGTTATTTATACAGATGAAGCTACAGATATTAGAATNCCAGGTGTAAGTTCCTATATTCTTATGAACTATTTTAGNAGATAGATCTTGAATTGATATCTATAGGAGATCAATTNTCACACTNGCACAATATTTTTCTCCTGGCATAAGAATCAATACATCACTACTATTAAAAGAATTGGATTTTGAACTAATTGGCTCAATTGCAATGGATGTTTTATCCGGTGGAATAAAAAGCTGAGTAAATGCAAAGTTTTCCTGTTCTATTTTAATACTGTAGTCCCTGTTTCTAAGAAAAGTCATTCCATTATCAGGAACTTCAAAGGCATGATCAAGAAATAAATCAGAAAAATAGCTTTCCTTTGANAAATCAAATTTGCTGCCTTGTGATGGAACACCAGTTCCAACTGCAATAAAATTTTTATCAATTTCAAAGTAGTGTGGATACACAGCTTGTAAGGTAGATGATTGATCTGTTTTGAAGTAAGAATGCCATCCTAAAGCATATGGAGTTGGTATTTCCCCCTCATTTCTTACAGTGAAAAATATTTTTACTCCGCCATTATAAAGTTTTATTTCTGTTTTTAAAGATATATCAAAGGGGTACCCTTGTATTTGATCTTTTCCAGTACGCCAATAAAATACTGCCTCAGTTTCTGTATGTTCTAAAATTGAAACTTCCTTATTGTACATAAAGCCATGAATTGCACTATCATCTTCACTGCAGTTAATTGGCAATTGATATTCCTTTCCTGAAAATGAATATTTTCCGTCCGGTATCCTGTCGTTAAAGGGAAATAAAAATCTGCCCCTGAATAGCGGGTTGTCCTGTAATTCAACTTCAGAATCATTTTCCAGAATTTCATTTAAATCCGGACCCAGACAGAGTGAAACTATTGTTCCTCCCAGTGTGGGAGATAGTGCAAGGCTTTCTGATGTTTCTGGATTAGTAAGTTTTAAAAGAGAACTATTTTTATTTACATTCAATTTCACTAAGTTCTACCTTCTAATATTCTTTATTTGTGATAATTTTTCATTAGTCAAATAGTGTGCTATGGGATCCTATATCAACTAGTTTTAAAATGCCATTATTAATCTGATAGATTAAAAGAAGATCAGGTTTAAGATGGCACTCGTTAAAATCAGCATATTTTCCAGTCAAAACATGATCCTTATATTTTTTCTCAAGTTCAATACTATTCAATAATTTGTAAACAACATCAATAAATGCCTGCTCCTGACTATCGGATAGTCTTAGTTTTTTGAATGCTCTTTTAAACTGATTTGTTTTGAACAGTTTATATTTCAACTGTGTAGATCTTCAATAAGGCTATCGATAGTATCATGAAAATTACCTTCATTTTTATCAGCCTCATTCATTGCCTTTTTCAAATGATCAGAAGGGATTTTGATATCAAAAGGCATACCGCCAACAAGTCTTACCTTATTCAAAAAAATATTGATAGCATCAGAAATAGTTATATTATATTCACTGAATATCTCTTTTGCACTGTCCCAGGCCTGTGGATCAACCTTAATAGATGTCTGCTTTCTTACATTCATTTTTTCCTCACTATTACTTTAATATACTTCGAACGAATTATGAAGTCAACTGTTAGAAATGAAGTTATAATTGAAAATTTAAACTCTTATTGACAGTTCTTAATCTCCTGCTTTATGCTGAGTAACCATGAATAAAATAAATCTTAAAATTTCTACAAAAATAATACTTCTTTTTTTCATGATAATTCTTCTTCATACAATAGTCTCATTACTTTCACTTTCTTTCATAATATCAGAAACAAACAATGCTTCCCAGGAAAACCAAATGCTTAAAACTATAGATGGAGTTTCCAGCTATCTGGATAAGATTGTCATAGACCTGGAATTAAAGGGAAAGCTGCTTGCAGGACAGGAAAAGGTAATTGAGTACACTGAATTGGAATTACAAAGTCTTCTAAACAGGGAGCTGGTACTTTACTGGCAGTCTTTAAATATTGATTATATATCTATTTATAAAGGCGATATTTCAAATTTACCAAACTTTATTCTTAGTACAGACAATATTTCCATTATTAAAGATGATATTTCCCAGTTGGTAAGTATTGGAGAAAAGATACCCCAAAATATATTGTTTACAAATAATTTAATTCATGCTCTTGAAGGAGATACATCAAGTTTTATTACTGAAGGAAACAGTTCTGTAATGCTTGTTGTTGTATCTCCAATAAAAAGAGATAAAGAAGTAATAGCAACTATAGCCATTGGAATTTTACTGGACAAAAATTTTATTATTTCTTTAGAAAAATTTTTTACCAGTGAAATCATTTTTACATCAAATGAGATGGTAATTAGTAATAATAGTCTTAGCAGCGAAATTACGGATACATTATTTGGAAATACTTATCTGGTAAAAAGCACGGAAAAAATATTTACAAATTCAAATTACATTATAGGACATATTCCTACATCATCATTTGGATTGAGTGGTGGGTATCTATACTGCATCTATAATACCAATAATTTAAAAAAACAAATTAGTCAGTATAATTTGATTTCAATTATTATATCGCTTGTTACCTTATTAGCTGCAATGTTTGCTGGAATGATATTTTATAGAAAAACTTTTATTTATCCATTTCAATCTCTTATTAGTGGGATAAATAAAATATCTGCAGATAATATTTTTCCTCCTTTCGAAAAACCTGGTAATGATGAGTTTGGAGAGGTAGCAGAATCTTTTAATCAAATGTGTCTTGATCTTCAGGTAGGCGAGAGGGAGATAGAACGACTTTCCCTGTATAATTCATTAATTCTTGAAAATATGATATCCGGGATACTTACTATTAATTTAAGTGGAGAGATAATTACAGTAAACCCTTCTGCCTATAAAATTATCAAAGAGCTCAATGATGTAAAATCTAAGAAAGTATCTCTATTAACTTTACCTGACACCATGCGTGGTCTGGTTAACTCGGTTTTATTAAACAAACAACAAGTAACTGGTGTAGAGGTAAACATCAAGACCGGAGGAAACAGTAAAGTAATTACTCTAAGTACATCTCAATTACGCCCTCAGGGGGGGCTTGAGATTGGTATTATTGTTGTATTTGAAGATATAACAAAAATAAGGAATCTTGAGGATAAACTTGTAGTATCATCCCGGCTTGCAGCTTTAGGTGAAATGGCCGCTGGCGTTGCCCATCAAATAAGGAACCCTCTTGCAGTTATGAAAGTTTCTATGGAAATGCTGAGGGATGATCTTGCTTATCCTGAGGATGATACTGAAGCCGGGGATTTGACGGGATTTATTCTTAATGAAATTGATACATTGGATTCCGTAGTAAATAATTTTCTTGCATTTGCCAACCCCAAAAGAGGTAATAAGACTTATGAAAGCGTAGTAGATCTTCTTGATTTTACAATACGCAGTATTCCAATGGAGAACTATAATCCTGTTCATTTAATCAGAGAGATAGATCCTGACATTGGTAATCATCTTTTTGATAGAAATCTTGTAGTACAGGCATTTTCCAATATAATAATTAATGCTTTTCAGTGTTCAGAGAAAGATGGTAGAATATTTATAAGAGCATATCGTGATGAATCTTCACTTTTTATTGAGATAGAAGATGAAGGTTATGGAATGAGTGAAGAGATAATATTGAAAATGTACAATCCTTTTTTTACAACAAAAGAAACGGGAACCGGATTAGGGCTTTCCATTGTTCATAGAATTGTTGAGGAGCATAATGGTTCTATTCAGGTTGACTCTAAAAAGGGACAAGGAACACTATTTAGACTTATGTTTTAGGAAACAATATGAAAAAGCTGTTAATAGTTGATGATGAACTTAATATGCAAAAAGTACTGAGTATTCTCTTTCGTAGGGATGATTATGAGGTTACAACCGTTTCTAATGGGAAAGAAGCTGTTGATAAGATCACTTCAGGAATTTTATTTGATCTTATTCTCAGTGATATAAAAATGCCGGTAATGGATGGGCTGGAACTTTTAAAATATTTAAAAAAATCAGAAATTAATATTCCTCTGATACTTATTACAGCTTATGGATCAATAACGGAAGCAGTTGATGCCATGAAACTGGGGGCAGTTGATTTTATTACAAAACCGTTTAACAAAGAAGATCTTAAAAACATAGTTTATCGTGCTATCCACGGAGAAAAAGAAAAAAATAGTAAACAAAATAAATCTCTTCGGAATGATAAAGGTGTCATTTACAGCAGTGGGAAAATGCAGAAGATTATGGAAACTGTCCGTAAGATAGCTCCCAGTAATTTATCAATTCTTTTAACAGGGGAAAGCGGGACAGGGAAAGGAATTATAGCCCAGGCTATTCATAATTATGCTTTTCCTGGTTTAGAAATAAAGTCACCTTTTATAAGTATTAATTGCCCTGCTTTACCGGATACTCTATTGGAAAGTGAGTTATTTGGATATAAAAAAGGTGCTTTTACAGGAGCAGATAAAGATTTTCCTGGAAAGGTAAGCATGGCAAATGGAGGGACCCTTTTTCTTGATGAAATAGGGGATCTTTCTATGACTGTACAATCTAAATTGCTAAAACTTTTGGAAGAAGGGATTTATTCACCATTAGGAAGCACAAAGGAATACAAGGCTCATATTAGAATTATAAGTGCTACAAATCAATCTATTGCTAAAATGATTAAGGAAAATAAATTCAGAGAAGATCTGTATTATCGTATAAACTCTGTAATGATTGAAATACCTCCTTTGCGGGCAAGAAAAGAAGATATTTCCCCTCTGGTAGAGTTTTTTATAACGAGGTTTTCAAATGAAAACAAAAAAAATATTAGTAGTATTTCAGATAAAGGTTTGGTTTATATTACCGGGCATAACTGGCCCGGAAACATAAGAGAGCTTCGTAATGTTATTCACAGAGCTGTAGTTCTTTCCTCTAATAATGAACTATTAATAGAGGATTTTCCTCTATTTGAAAAAGATGATAATAGCTCATATAACTTTTCCATGAATGTTGTTAAGAAAAATGAGAGAGAACTGGTTCTTGGTGTTCTTACTGATAATAATTGGAATATTTCTGCTGCCGCCCGTGAGCTGGGAATATCCAGAGGTTCTCTTAGATACCGGATAACAAAATATTCACTAAAAATTGGCTAAAATTAGCCAGGATGTAGCCATCCATAGCCATTTTTTCTATAAATTGATCATTGATTTTTGTCAGGACTGACTATGAATACTTTGAGCAAGAGGAAACTTGGCACAAAAATTGCTTATTATAAGAAAAATTATTATGGAGGAAGACATGATTAAAAGAATTAGTATTATGCTTATAGTACTGCTTATTTTTGGGACATTCACTATAAGTGCAGGTGGTAATCAGGATTCTGCTGATGATGGTAAGGTTCAGATTACTTTTACGAGCTGGAGAACAGAGGATATTGAAAGGATGAACAGAATCAATTCTTTATTTATGGAGAGCCATCCAAATATTGAAGTTCTGTTTCAACCAATTAATGATAATGAGTATGATGCTCAGATGAGAGCTGGTCTGGAAACAGGAACAGGTGCCGATATTATTTTCCTAAGATCTTATGATACTGGAAGAATAGTTTATGATGGTGGTTCAATTGCCGAACTGAATAAAGATTTACCCAATTTAGAAGGATTCCCTTCTGCAGCAGTTAAAGCGTGGTCTACAGAAGATGGTAAAATTTATGCTGTACCTTCTGTAGGTGTAACACATGGTGTTTTCTATCATAAAGATATTTTTGATAAGTATGGACTAAAGGAACCTGAAACATGGGATGAGTTTATGACAGTTTCTCAAACATTAAAAGATAATGGTGAAGTTGTTTTTGCCCAGGGTGCTCTTGATGACTGGACATGTTACGAAGTTGTTTTTAGTGGCCTTGGTGCTAACTTCTATGGTGGAGAAGAAGCCAGACAGAAGTTAATGGCTGGTGAAATGAAATTAACTGATAAACCATTTCTGGATGCTTTTAAAGCATTAGATCAGTTACAGCAGTTTTTCCCTAAAGGTTACGAAGCCCTTGATTATGTAAGTATGCAGACAATGTTTGGTACTGGTCAGGCTGCAATGTTCATGGGCGGATCATGGGAGCTGGGTATTCTTGAAGACCTTGGTTCCACAGATCTTGGCTGGTTTGCACCTCCTGTAGTAAACAAAGGTGATACTCTCCAGTACTGTTTTCATGTAGATGCTGGAATTGCACTGAACAAGAATTCCAAAAACTACGATGCAGCTCTTGAGTATATCAAATGGGTGAGCACTCCTGAATATGCACAGGGAATTATGAATGAGCTTCCAGGATTCTTCTCATATACTCCTGGTGATTATCCTCTTAAAAATGCTATTGCAAAAGAGATGATAGGTGCTGCAAGTGATGCTGTTCTTACTGTACGAACTGTATGGGAGAAAATGTCAGCTCAGTCTCCCAGTGGTAACAGTTTAATGGGAGAGGCTATTCCAAAAATGTGGAAGGATGAATTTACTCCGGAACAGGCTGCTGCTTATGTACAGGATGGACTGGCGACATGGTATGAACCTTTCATGAAATAAGTTCGAATCTAATTAAAGGGCTGTTGGGAAGTACTTTTCCCGGCAGCCTTTGTGTCATTCAGGAGAAGTTATGAAAGGGAAGAAATCCAACAAAATAAAATTATTTATGGTAATTTTTCTTTTACCTGCAGTTCTTATTTATACAGTTTTTTTATTGCTGCCCATATTAGATTCCATGCGCTTAAGCTTTTATTCCGGGAAGGGACTTATTCCTGATAAATTTGTTGGTTTTGAAAACTATGTAAAGCTTTTTACCCAATTCCCATTTAAAGAAAGAATGATAAATGCCTTTTCAAATAATATTAAATTCTTTTTTATAGTAACACTTATCCAGAATATTTTTGGATTTTTTATTGCATTTTTTGTTACAAGAAAGATTATTGGAAAAGGTTTTTTTAGAAAAATAAGTTTTTTACCAACAACCCTGTCTGTACTTGTTGTTGGATTTCTATTTAAGCTTATTCTTAATCCTACATGGGGAATCTTTGATAAAATGCTGACAGCACTTGGTCTGGAGTCGTTTATTTTACCATGGCTGGGGAATTCTCTAACAGCATTACCTGTACTTGCCATTGTAGTCAGCTGGCAGTTTATGGGGGAATCTGTTTTATTTTATACAGCTGGAATAGATGCTATACCTGAAGAAGTTACTGAAGCAGCGCTCATAGATGGTGCCAACCCTCTGCAGGAGTTATGGTATATTATACTCCCTTCAATACTCCCTATTATCGGGATTGTAACAATATTAATCTTTATAGGAGATTTCACACAGTTTGATATTGTTTATGCTATGTCAACAACTCAGGCAAATCCTGCTTTTGGAACAGACCTTTTTGGATCTCTTTTTTATAGAGCTGCCTTTTCTACTCCTGTTCGTGGTGGATGGGGTATGGGAATGGGAGCTGCTGTTTCAACAGTTATGTTTTTTATTGTTTTTTCCGGTGTTATTGCCTGGTTATATTTCTTTAAAATAAAGGGGCAAAAAAATGACTAAACATAGTTTTAAAAGACGTCTGACAAAATCAATACTTTTTACATTTCTATCTATTTATACAGTAACAATTCTCTATCCTATAATTCTTATGTTTTTAACATCATTTAAAACGACCAAGGAAATTTTTACCAATCCCTTTGGACTTCCTGCTGCATTTGAATTTACAAGTTATATAAAATTACTTACAATTTCCAATTATTTAACATATTTTAGAAATAGCATTATTGTAACTGTTATTTCTCTTGGAACAATAATTATTATTACATCTACTGCTTCCTTTGTTCTTGCAAAATATAATTTTAAATGGAAAAACTTTCTTTATCTGTTTTTTGTTGCGGGAATGATCATACCTATTAGACTTGGAACTATTAGCATATTAAAGCTGATGATAGAGATGCATGCAAATGATACTTTATTTTCTGTAATAATAGTAGGAATTGCTGTTGGTATACCATTTGGTATTTTTATACTTACAGATTTTATTAAGATGATACCGGAAGAGTTAAGTGCTGCTGCAAGAATTGATGGTTGCAGTGAACCTGCAATTTTTCGGATAGTAATAATTCCACTGTTACGGCCTGCTCTTGCAGCTGTCGCAATAATAAATTATATACCTATTTGGAATGATTTCTGGTTCCCTCTGGTTTTTCTAAAATCTGACAGTGTAAAAACAGTTCCTTTGGCTACAGCTCTTCTTTTTGGTCAATACCAGACTAATTATGCTCTTGTATTTGCAGTGTTATCAATGGCTTCAATTCCTGTAATGTTGTTTTACTTAATTTTTTCCAAACACTTTGTACAGGGACTTTCTTCGGGTGCACTGAAAGGATAATCACTGTGCCATTATGTGGATCTTCTAATATTGGGGAATGGTAAAGGTTTATATCTTAAGAAAAAATTTGGCAATTTCAAAGTAGATAGACAACCCTGCAACATCAATAACCGTAGCCATAAGCGGCCCTGACATAACCGTTGGATCATAACCAATTCTATGAATAAGAAGAGGAGCCAGAGTTCCAATCATATTACTTATAAGGACAACAAAAATTAGAGAGGAACCTATAATAAGCCCCTGTTCAATTCCCAGACCCGGTGGAAGGATAATACTTCTCAAAATTATCACCGCACCGGTAATAAATCCCATCACTATACCAACGAGGAGTTCTTTTCCCATTATTACCCAAATTTCTCTAAACTGAATTTCTCCTGTGGCAAGTCCCCGAATCATCAGAGTCGAGGATTGGCTTCCTGCATTTCCTCCTGTTTGAGTAATAACGGGCATAAAAATAAATAGAAATGCAGCGCTAATTATAACTGTTTCATAATGATGCAGTACATTGGTTGTAATTGTTCCTACCAAAAGAAGAACAATCAGCCAGGGGACTCTTTTTTTTACAAGTCCCCATATGGATGTAGTCATATAGCTTTCGGCTTCACCGGACATAGCACCCATTTTGTAAACATCTTCTGTCTGTTCTTCTCTAATGACATCCAGGGCATCATCAAATGTGATATCACCAAGCAGAACATTATTCTGATCTACTACTGGCAGAGATACCAAATCATTTGCTTCCATTATTTTTACAGCTTCTTCCTGGTCCGTATCTTCACGTACAGAAATTACTTTTTCGTCCATAATATCAGAAATAGTTTTAGTATCATCTGAAGACAAAATATCCTGAACAGAAACAATTCCTATAAGTCTTTGAAGATTATCCAGTACATATATATTATACAGAAATTCAACCTTTTCTGCATTTTTACGAATAAACTCAAGAGCATGTGAAATATTTATTGATGACCTTATTGCAAGATATCTGGGGTTCATCAATCCTGCAGCATCATCTTCATCGAAACGAAGTAAAAATAAAGTTTCTCTTTTTACTTCATCACTAAGACTTTCCCAAACTGTATTACGTATTTCAGGGTTTACACTTTGGACAATATCAACAAGGTCATCGGGTTCCATCTCTGTAAACAGTTCTTTTTTATTTTGCTCAGATAAGGTATGAAGTATTCTTTCCTGCTGTTGATCTGTTAATTCAGTTATCAGATCAAGTTTTGTTTCCATAGGAAGGTGTAGAAAAACAAGAGTTTCCTCTTCTTCTGATAAAACACGCCATTCTTCTGTAAGTTCAACCAGATCTACATCTTCCAGAAGTTCCCTTAAACGCTGGGGATCCATAATTTCTTCATATTCTCTTAAATGTTCAATCCATGTACTCATACCTACCCCCAGTCACCAATAAACTGAATTTCCGTTTCCAGCTTTAGTCCCAATTTTTTATCAACTGTTTTTTGAGTATATTCAATGATACTTTTAATATCTTTTGATTTAGCTTCTTCGTTGTTAATTATAATATTACCATGAAAATCTGCAATTTGAGCTTCTCCTTCCTGATAGCCTTTCAAGCCGAGGGAGTCAATAATTTCCCCTGTAGGTTTGCCAAAAGTTCTGTTATTTTTAAATACTGAACCAGCACTTGGAAACTTATAATGGCCTTTACATTCCCTGTCCTTTTTGTGTTTTTCCATTAAATTCCAAATACTCTTTTTGTTANCTATTTTAAGTTGAAATGAAGCAGATATAATTATANTAGTNGAATCTTGGAAAGGAGAATGTTTGTAGGAAAAATTGGCAGTTAGATCTGAACCCTTAAGAGTTTTAAAATTCAGGTTCTTATCCAGATAATCCACACTAATAAGAATATCTGATATAGATACACCATAACATCGGGCATTCATCCATACGGCTCCACCAACACTTCCTGGCATACCGTATATAAAATCGAGTCCCTTAAGATTTTTATCTGCTGCAGCTTTTGCCAGGTCACTAATTGGAAAACCCGCTTCTGCTGTACAAATATTATTTTGGAAGCTGAAATTTGATATTTTTCCCATATCGATTACCAATCCTCTTATTCCTTTATCAGAAACAAGAATATTAGCTCCCCCGCCCAGTATAAAAACAGGAACAGAATGAGTTTTGGTGAATTCAAGCAGTTTGGAAATGTCCTCATAACAGTTTGGAACTGCAAAAAAATCAGCTTTGCCGCCTGTTTTGAAAGTAGTATGCATATTCATGGGAATATCTCTCATGATTTCGCCACTTATATTGATTTTTTCCAGTTTTTTACGTACATTATTTTCCACATACTTATAATATGAGAAAAGAATAATTATTAACAGGGGATTTTTGTGAAACTACGTTTTTTTAATACCATGGGAAGGATAGTAGAAGATTTTAAAACTATAGAAAGTGGTGTTGTAAATATGTATTGTTGCGGTCCTACTGTATATAATTATGCACATATAGGTAATCTTCGGGCCTATCTTTTTGATGATATACTTAGACGCACTTTGGAATATGCAGGATATAATGTTAATCATGTAGTCAACATTACTGATGTTGGCCATCTTACAGATGACAATGATGATGGTGAAGATAAAATGTTGAAAAGTTCCAGAGAAACAGGTAAGTCTGTGTGGGATATATCCAAATTTTTTACGGAAGCATTTTTTAAAGATATTGATAATCTCAATATTGTTCGCCCAACTGTTACTCCTAAGGCAACTGATCATATTCAAGAGATGATTAATTTGATAAAACGCCTGGAAAGCAGAGGATTTACCTATGAATCAGCAGGTAATGTATATTTTGATATCGATAAGTTCCCTGATTACGGTAAACTTGCACTTAGAGATCGTCAGGATTTCAGTGCCGGTGCCAGGATTGCAGTTGATCCTAATAAAAAAAATGCTCATGATTTTGTTTTATGGTTTACAAAATCAAAATTTGAAGATCAGGCAATGCAATGGGACAGTCCCTGGGGAAGAGGGTATCCCGGCTGGCATATAGAATGTTCCGCCATGAGTATGAAGTACCTTGGAGATCAGTTTGATATCCATTGTGGAGGAATTGATCATATATCCATTCATCATACAAATGAAATTGCCCAGTCTGAGGCTGCAACTGGTAAAAAGTGGGTAAATTACTGGATGCATAATGAATTTCTTATAATGAACAAGGGTAAAATGGCAAAATCTGCAGGAAACTTTCTTACTCTTGATACTCTCATAGAAGAAGGATTTGATCCGTTGGATTATCGATATTTTTCTTTGGGAGGTCATTACAGGTCTCAGCTTCAGTTTACAGTAGAGTCACTCTCTTCTGCAAAATCTGCTAGAGAAAACCTCTTTGACAGAGTTATTCAACTTAAAAAAGACACGAATAATACACCTTCTGTAAGTGCCGGTGATCTTGCAAAAGAATATATAGCTAAATTCCAGGATCATATTTCCAATGATCTTAATACTCCCATGGGTTTGGCAGATCTTTGGCTTATGCTTAAAGACAGTAAATTAAGTTCAGAAGATAAACTTTATGTGGTATATGACTTTGACAGAATCCTTGGCTTTGATCTTGAAAATCTATCTATTCCAGAAGAAAGAAAAGTAGATGATCTTGATCCTGAAATTAAAAATATTATAGATTTAAGAAATACAGCAAGATCAGAAAAAGACTGGAAAAAGGCAGATGAACTTCGTGATCTGCTTCTTTCAAAGGGAATTGCTATTAAAGATACACCTTCAGGAACAGAGTGGTCAAAAAATGTGTAACTTAATTCTTTTTATGTTGTTTATATGGACGTAGGGGAAGGGCAATCTTATACTTTTCGGGATGTTTATAATGAAGTTTTTCCGGTTCTTTTTAAAGTTGTTTATAATATAATAAGAGAGCGAACGATTGCAGAAGATCTTTGCCAGGAAGCTTTTATAAGATATTATAATAAGAGATTTCCTATTCCAAACATAAATGAAAGTAGGTATTGGTTAATTAGAGTAGCTAAGAATCTTGCATTTAATTATCGAAAACGAAAACAACGGGAAGTAAGTGCAGTTGACAGAATCAAACAGGATGGTCCAAAGATTCAGGAAGACAGTCAGAATGATCTTGTAAAAGAGGAAACTGTTGCTTTAGTTAAAGAAGCACTGGATAAACTTCCCGTTAAGTATAGATCAGTCTTAATCCTTAAGGAATATGGAGAGTTAAACTATAAAGAAATTGGAAAAATCTTACATATTTCTGAAAACAATGTTAAAATACGAGTTTACAGAGCGAGGGTATTATTGGAAAAGGTTTTAAATTTGGGAGATCTGAATGTGCTTTGATGAACAAACTCTTTCTGCTTATGTTGATGGTGAGTTGGATAGTTCTCAACAGTTGATTATTAAAAATCACCTGCAGGAATGCAGTATTTGTAGAAATAATACTGATGTTATTAAATCTATTGATAATCAATTAAAGTTTTCAGACGGAGAAGTTGATTCTTTTACAAAGGAAGCTGTCTGGACCAGGCTGGCTCATTCCACGTCTTCTTCTAAAGGCTTGGGTTTTTGGCAAAGGGGTTTTGTTATTTCCCCATCTTTTGTGTTAAGCTTTTCATTTCTTTTTATAGCAATTTTAGGTCTGGGAATATTTTTTGCAGTTACTAAAGGCAATAATTTACTGGTAGCAGAGAATGATTCCAATACTTCTTTTAATTATGATCAATTTCCTCTTGATATCCCTGTAGATAATGTTGAAAAAATTCTTGCATATTTTGATATACATGATGAACCTTTAGAAGTTTTTATTCAGTTGCCAGGTTCCTCAGATTTTATCATTCAGGGTGAGCCCCGTTTATTGAGAAAAGTTGATTACATTGCAGGCCGCTGATTTGATAAAAAGATTTCTTTATCCAGTTCTTCTCTTCCTTTCACTTAGTTCCGTATTTGGGGTTGATGTCAATGATGCATTAAAATACCTCGAAAATAATGCNCTTAATATTGAAATTATNACAAGAATAGTAGATGAGCAGGGGATTACTGTCTGGGATGCAGANATGTCCAGAATTACAATTAGCGGTAAATCTGTAAANGTCAAACTTCAGGGAGTAAATATACTTGTAATTACAGATATTACACCATATATCAGGAATGATAGTACTGTACTTCTTGTCTCTCAGGGAGAAGTCTGGATTGGTTCTCCTGAGTCTGAAGAAATGAATCATTACAGCACTATCAAAAGTCTTCCTGTTTCTATGGGAGAAAGTCTAATGTTTTTCCCCCTGGGTGTTATTAAGACAATGGATAAAAAAATATACAATATTGAATTGGAAATTCAGGTTAACCCCAATAAAAGAGAAACCGGAGAATAATCACAACATATGAAACACTTAAAGCATCCGGTAGTTTTACCACTGCTAATATTTCTATTTTTGACAATTATATATATAATCTCAACATTTTTAACAGGAATTAATCCAAAGATTGAAAATATTAACCCTACTGTCGCATTCCCTGGAGAAAATATTATTATTGAAGGTGAGAATTTTGGAGATTCCCCGGAGGAAGGTTTTGTTGTAATTGCCGGGATTAGACCTACTGTATCAAGTTATCTTGAATGGACTGATTCGCGAATTATATTTAAAGTACCAGATGAAGTAGGTTCAGGTAGAGTCTTTGTTAAATCCCATAAAAATCTTAGTAATGGAATATTATTTACAAATAAAGAATATATACCTGTAATAGTTTCCGGGCCTGCAGGACCTGGTGAACCATATTTAGACTCAATTTTACCGGAAAAAGGGATGGTTGGGGAACGTGTCAATATAAAAGGTTTAAATCTTGGGTCTGAGCGTGGAGGGAGTACAGTCCTTTTTAGTTTTTTTTCATCTGATGATAGTAAAAATGTCTCCTGCTCTGAGCTGGATTTTGATTATATAGAGTGGAGTGATAATTCTATATCAGTGTATGTTCCTGATGGAGCAACATCTGGAAATATTCAAATTAATACAGACAGAGGTATAAGTAATTCAATTTATTTTGAAGTTACAAGTCCATATGGAACAAAACAGTTTAATCAGCAAAGAGGGTACCAACTGCAATATGGAGTTACTGTTTCCAATGTAATAGCAGATCCTGGCAATAGTATTCAGGTTTGGGTTCCTGCAATTCAAGCAAGTCTTTCTCAAAGAAATGTTGAATCTGTCTTTGAACCAGAACCTATGTGGGTAAACTATAAAGGATTAAACAGATATAATCTTGAGAATCTTGAACCCTGGAATGAGTATATACTTAACCAGACTCACTGGTTTGAAAGATATGCAATTGAAACAGATATTAATATTTCTTCAATTAGCGGCAATTATGATCAGGACAGAAAGCTTGTTAGTTTTTATACAAGTGCTGATAAGCTTGTCCCTGTAGACAATAAAACTATTAAAGAAGTAAGTCGATCCATAACTGGAAATGAAAAAAATCCGTATATTAAAGCACAAAAATTATACCAGTATTTAATTCGAAGACTTGATTATATTGAAGTATCCCAATCTGAAACAGTTCTGGAAAGCCTTGATTCCCGAAAAGCTGATGCCTTTGAATATGCAATTCTTTTTACTGCTTTGGCAAGGAAAGCAGGCATTCCAGCAAGACCTGTTGCTGGTTTTATGGTTTTTGGCAATAAACAGACTGTAAATCATTGGTGGTCAGAGATATATTTAAATGGAATTGGCTGGATGCCTGTGGATCCTGCAATGGGTGACGATATGAGTCTTTCCGATCTCCCTGTCAGAGAAAGTAACAGTGATTATTATTTTGGTAATATAGGGTCTCAACATATAGCATTTTCAAGAGGTAATATTGACCTTAAGAAGATTAATCCTGATGGAAATATTAGTACGAAAGAGAGATTCTACTCTTTTCAGGATATATATGTGGAATCTTCGGTAAATGTAAAGGATTACCGGGCTGTCTGGAGTCCTCTGCAGGTTGTAGACTGGTGGTAATATAAAATTAAAAATACTGGCGGCTATAGCTGAATTAACCGAAGATAATAGTGGTGTATTTATCTTCTTGTGTTATCATTGATATAAGTATATTATGACTTTTGTAGTTAGTTATTAAATTAGTAATTTGGGTGGTTTATGATTAATCCTTTACAACTTTCTTTAGTAAATTTTAGAAACGGTGCATACATAATTGTTGAAGGAAAACAGAAAGCTGACTTTTTCTATATAATCAGACAAGGTACGGTTAGAATTAGTAAAGAAGTTAAAGTTGTTGAAGAAGAGGGTGGAGATGTTCTTTCTCCTGGTGATTTTTTTGGTGTAGTTTCAACAATGTCTTCTCATAGTCATATAGAAACAGCTCAGGCTGTAACAGACGTTGTACTTATCTCTGTACATCGTGATCAATTTGGACTCCTTATAGAAAAAAATACACCCGTTGCTATGAAAATAATTCAACAATTTAGTAAAAAAATGCGTTTTTTAGATGAAGCGCTAACTAGAATTACATTAAAAAGTACTGCAAATGATAATCCTGATCATCTTTTTAGAGTTGCTGAGTATTATGCAAGGCAAAGTCAGTATAATCATGCATATTATGCATACCACCAATACATTAAATATTGTCCTACTGGATCAAATATTCAAGTTGCAAGAGAAAGAATGGGGAAAATTAGACCTTATTCAAAGGCTGTTTTTTTAGACGGCAGCAGTGAAGAATTTACAAGGGTCTATCCAAAAAATACTATGGTATTTTCTGAGTGTCAGCCTGGTCAGGAATTATATATTATCCAGAAAGGCAGTGTAAAAATTACAAAGATTGTAAATGACAATGAGGTAATGCTTGCTTTACTTAAACCTGGTGATATTTTTGGAGAAATGTCTCTGTTAGAAGATAAACCCAGAAGTGCATCTGCAATTGCCCATGAAGATGCTGTTTTGCTTGCAGTTAATAAAGCTAACTTTAAAAGAATGGTATCTGCTCAACCTCAAATTATTACACGGCTCACTCAGTTGTTATCTGAGAGAATTTGGTTCATTTACAAACAACTGGCAAATACTGAGATAACTGATCCTTTGGGTCGCCTTTATCATGCTCTGTGGATTCAATTGGAAAAACTTAGGGTTCCCGTTACAAATGGAGCATATTCTTTTGATTTTGGAACGAAAGAACTTATAAATATGGTTGGATTTTCAAAGGGCGAAGGTAATACTCCTGTTAGGGAACTTCTTCAAAATACAAAATTCAAACTTATGGATAATAAAATAAGAGTTTCTGATATGGAAGAGATAGGTAAACAAGCCGGTTACTATATGAAGATGGAAAAAATTTCCAGGGCCAGAAGAACTTCTGCGGCTAATAGACGCTAGAATTAACCATTAATCCATAATAATTAAAACCTTACTAAAAAAATCTTTTGCACCTTTTACATACCAATCATAAAAAAAAATCATGAAGCAATGCACCCCGGACTATTTCATGAACATGTAAATTCATCTTCTTTGCGGTAAGATATGAAATCCAGGCAACTTTAAGATTATGTGTGTAAATATCCTTGTCATATGTAGATTCTGATATTACAATTAATTTGATTAGTTTTTGAATGAGGGATGGATATTGGTCTTGATATCCCGCATTCTTTCATCCTTTTCTTTATTAGTCCTAATATTTAATTCGGCATTATTCTAACTTTTATGCTACTTTTTTTCGGGCATTTACATCTGGAGTAATCCCAAAACCTCATTGAGAATCTTTTTTCGAGAATATAAGAAGTAATGTAAGCCGACTCAATGATCCCTCCAATAAGTGAGTAGATAATAAAAATAAGGAAATAGTATTTTATCCATGTACCTGATTCCAGCAACATCAAACTAACCGAGGCTTGTGTGATATCTATTTAATTGGCTTGTTTTTGGCTTTTTCCGCCAGGGGATTACCTTTATATTTGATAAGAGCCTCTTCTTTAATTCAAAATGGGAAAGCACAAAAAGCTCTAACCTCCACATTTTTATTAATATAAAATCAGTAAAACTATTCTGATTTATTATCTATTATATTTCCAGTTTTTATTATTTCTTCTACCAAAAGATCAAAATCTTCTCTTCTTGTACGGTGGTTTGTATTCGCAACACGAAGGACTATCTGGTTCTTTATTGTAGTAACCGATATAACAGCAATCCCACTTTCCTGTAATTCAACCTCGATTTTTTTATTTAAATCATCCAGTTTTGTAAAATCAGGATCTAAACCAATATACCTGAAACAAATAATATTTAGAGCTGCAGGTGTTATAAGCTCCAGTTTGGGTGAAGTTTTAATTAGCTCTTCAAGATACTTAACCTGATCAATATTCTGTTGGATTATTCTTCCATATTTATTAATTCCATGTTCCTTTATTGACATCCATATTTTGAGTGCTTTAAATCCACGTGAAAGCTGGAAACCATAATCGCTGAACCATGGTAAATCACCTCCAGTCATTCCTTGTCCTCCTGTACCATGAACAAGGTAAGACGGGGTCAGAGAAAAGGAATTCCGATGATCCTTTTCCTCCCGAATTAAAATGCATCCAACTTCGTAGGGCATATACATCCATTTATGTAAATCGAAAGCCAAAGAATCAGCTCTTTCAATACCTTTTACCAGATGCTTAACATTTGGAGAAATAGTCGCCCATGAACCAAATGCTCCATCAACATGGAACCAAAGATCTTCCTTTTTACAAATATCTGCAAGAGCATTCAAATCATCTATTGCCCCGGTATTGGTTGTTCCTGCAGCTCCTATTATACAAAATGGAGAATAACCCTCTTCCCGGTCTCTGGAAATAGTCTCCTGTAAAGCATTGAGATCAATTTGAAAATGTTCATTAACAGGGAGAATTCGAAAAGCTGAGCTTCCTAATCCCATAAGCTCAATTGCTTTTTGATTAGAACTATGTATCTCCTCTGATGCATAGAGAGTCATCCTGTTTTTTTCAGGATGAATACCTTCTTTTCGTAAATCATAGGGCGCCATTTTATTACGGGCTGTTGTTAATCCTATCAAATTTGAAGCTGAGCATCCACTTGTTAAGAGCCCACTGCTTGTAGGTGGGAATCCCATTATTTCTTTAAACCATTCAATTACTTGCTTTTCTACATGGATGGCACTATGATGATCCAGCCCTCCTGAATTAGAATTCATTGCAGCAGACAGTAATTCAGACAGCACCCCCATTGGTGATCCTGTTCCAATTACCCATCCCCAGAAGCGTGGGTGTATATTCCCCGATGGATAGGGCATTATATTTTCAAGAAATTCGTTATAAACACTGTCTGATGATTCGGGGTTCATCGGTATTGATTTACAAAATTGTTTTTTTACTGTTTCTGGTAGATGTTCCCAAACTGGTCTTTCTCTGACTGTACTCATATAGTCAAATACATCATCCATCATTTTGTGACCCAGGGTTCTAAGAGAATCCCAGTCTTCCGGGTCTAAAGTTTCCTCAATATTATTATAATAATCTTTTGCCATTTGAACTATTACTCCTGATTGAAAGGTTATAATATGACTTTATAGGAAATACTCTGAAATGTCCTTGCTTTTTATCTCTTAAATATTTATAAATATAGTAGAAACTTCTACCAAATACTTTTAATAGGAAATATTATGCCTTTAAAGAATCTTGACAAGACTGATTGTTCTCTACTTGCTTATCTACAAAATAATGGTAGGGCTTCTAATGTAGAGCTTGCTGATCATCTGAATCTAAGTGAAACTCCTAGCTGGAGACGTCATAAAAAACTTGAGACAGATGGTATTATAAAGGGCTATCAGGCTAATCTGAATCGTAGTAAATTAGGTTTTGATATACTGGCTTTTGTTCAGATTATGTTTTCAGTACATACCGATGATACTCCTGAAAAATTCGAACAAACCATTATGGGAATCCCAGAGATACTCTCCTGTTACAATATAACGGGAGAAGCTGATTATATGCTGGTTATAGTTTCAGAAAACCTTGAAAAATATGAAAAACTTTTGCGCTTAACTATTAGACGATTACCAGGTGTGACATCCATAAAAAGTAATTTATCAATGAGGGAGGTAAAAAATACTACCAGTTTGCCTTTGTTGAATAGCAAATTATAAAGATTGTACTGAAGTTTAGTCTCAATCTTTAATCTCAATATTAAATCCGCTAAGCAGGTTAAGGACATCGGGAACTGTAAACTTTGCTTTGCGGACATTATTAACCAAAGGATCTATACTATAACCACTTGCATTACAAAAAGAAGCTCCAACAAGATTTGCATTATGAAATAGCGTATTTTTAAAGTTAGAACCTTCAAAAGACACATCAGCAAGAAAAGTTTCCTGAAAATAACTGTCTGTTATTTTACATTTGGTAAATTTTGAACCCTTCATCTTTAGGTCACTGAAATTACAACTATTTATAGAACAATTAGAAAAAACAAGATTAAATAAAAACTGGCTGCACTCATAGAAGTTCAAGCCCATTAACTTACATCTACTAAAAATAACATCATTAAGCTTTGTCTGCTTTATTACTGGATTTGTAAAATTGCAATCAATAAATTCACAACTATCAAAATCAGTTTCATTTAAAATTGTTCCGGTAAAATTACACTCTTTGAAAGTACAATTGTAGAAAGTCTTTTCTGACAAGTCCTTCATTGAAAAATCTTCACCTGCTATTTCTGTATTATCATACACTGTTAATTCATATGTCATACTTGCAAGTTAACATTTGAGAAATGGAATTTCAAGTTTCAATTTTTTAGGAAGTTTAATTTTTTATAGTAAATTTACACTGTAGATGATGCATAGGCCACTCATCTTCTATTTATGTCAGTTATCATATAAAATGATCATTGTATGAATATCTATGAAGAAAAATTAAAGAATTTCCTTAAAACAAATAAGATACAAGCACAACACCTAAGTTTTAATAAATACTGTCATTCTGTTAAAGATGCAGCAATAGCGGCAAATGTAAATCCTGGGTTCTGAAACAGAAGTTTGGGTATAATGGAAAAGTTTTATCCATTATTTTTCCTTCCATTCAAAACATCTTTCGCAACTTCCTTACTGGCAATAAGTTTATCAATAAATGAGACAAGAAAACTTTCAGGGTATCTTGGAGGAATGACTGTCAAAGGCCACATATGTTTCATTATAATATCTTTTTCTCTTGGAGTTAGATGACCAAATACTTTTTCTGCATTTTTACGTGATACAAATGGGTGAGTAAAACCATGGGGAAAAAAAGTATCTTTTGCACCTTTTACATGCCAATCATAAAAAAAGAAATCATGAAGCAACGCACCCCGGACCATTTCATGAACATGTAAATTCATCTTCTTTGCAGTAAGGTATGAAATCCAGGCAACTTTAAGATTATGCGTGTAAATATCCTTGTCATGATGTTTTATATCTTTCAACTTTTGATATTCCGGATGTTTTATTATATCTTTACAGATATTTTTAAAATCTGTCATGTCTGTATTATTATTTTCAAAGTTAAGTGTTTCAATTTTGTTTTGAATATTTTTTCTAAGCTCTTTTAAATGTGGAATAGTTGACAAACCAGGAAAATGAAGCATAGATTCTGAGAATTCTTCCCTTAAGTGTGGAAAAACATTTAGTGGTCGCATGAAATTTCTCATTTCATTTAATGGGTGAATATTCTGCAATCGTATACGTATTTCTCCTGATATCTTTTTTGTCCTTAATTCCTTGATATTTAATAAGAACTTTGTAAAACGAAGATAAAGACGGTTAGAATAGAATATATCAAGACTAAAATAAATAAGAAATACAATTGGTATAATTAATTGTAGTTGTACTGGAATATTCTTTATAAAATGATCAACACGAGGCTGAATGAATATTATTTGAACAGCAGAAAGAGCCGCCCAAAAACCACTATAGAGTAGGCATATCCGTCCATTAATATTCAAAGGATAGCTGGAGTAATCCCAAAACCTCATTGAGAATCTTTTTTCGAGAATATAAGAAGTCAGGTATTCAATGGCTGTTGCAGTTAAAGAAAAAATAATAATTTGAACAGGAAATGCAAAAGATCCTATAAATAGTTCAATTAAAAGAATAGCTGTTGCACCAAAACCGTAGATGGGAATAAATGGGCCAAACAAAGATCCGGAGTTAACAAATCGTCCCTTCTCCAATACTGTGCGGTACCCTGATTCAATAATCCACCCAAGAAGCGAGTAGATAATAAAAATAAGAAAATAGTATTTTATCCATATACCTGATATCAGCAGCATCAAACTAAGCTCCCTATTTTACGTAAATTTTTTTAATTCCAGTTAATAAAATTAAAATATTGGTGCTTCCATTTTTTCTCCAGGTGGGCATCGGACTGAATAATAAAATCAGTATAACCTTTTGGCCTTGTGCTGTTATTTGGAGTATTCATTTTCTAATTTTATCCAGTAGAGTGTTTAATTCCTTAACTTCTTCAATGCTAAGCATATTTAAAAGTTCATCACTTGCTTTTTCACATTCATACATTTTTTCTAATAGTTTTAAGCCTTTTTCTGATATTGAAATATCTTTCTGGCGCCTATCCAGTGGATTTTCTTTTCGTTTTAAATATCCTTTTTCAAAAAGCCTGTCGATAATTCTACTCACATCAGATTTTTTATCTAACATTCGTTCTTTAAGATAGTTAACAGATACTTGCTTGTCTGGGGAAACAGCTCTTAGTACTCTTAAAATATTATACTGTTGTTCTGTTAATCCGTGTTTTTTCAGCATTTGCAGAAATTGATAATTAATTTGTTTAATGGTGTATGTTAGATTTATAAGACCTTTATGATATTCATTTCTAAAATGGCCTTTTATTTCATCGTCTATTTTCATTTTATGAAAATTTACTGTCTTTTGAAGTTATCTTTATCATAAAAATTTTATCCTTGTAAAACTTAATAATCCTGTTATAGATCATTATAGGATTTGATTTTATTATTTGCAATAATGAGTGAATATAAAAAAAATCAGTAATTTTCTTTCTTTAATTTTCGGGTTCTATAATAAAACTACGATTGCTGAAAGCAGGTAGAATATCTTCATAAGTATGTCGAATGTTATCTTTTTTATCCAAAAGTGCCATTATATAAATCAAAGGGATATAATGATCGGGGGTTGGTATAGCAAACCTGCTGTATTTATTGTTTTGATAATTAATTATTGATTTGACATTACGATCGTTTATCTTCTGCTTTATGGAATCATCAAACTCTTTGTCCCATCCATAAGGTTGAGTGTTCCCGGTAAACATTCTTTTGCCTGCCTCCTTTAAATTATGAACGATTGCTCCGCTGCCAATGATCAGCACTCCTTTTTCTCTGTAATTTTTGAGTTGCAGGGCAAGGTCATAATGATATTGAGGTGGTTGATAGTAATCAATGCTTAGTTGAACAACTGGGATATTGGCCTCAGGTAAAAGATGTTTCATTACAGGCCAGTTTCCATGGTCAAACCCCCATTCTGATGTAGCTGTTACCAGGTTATTTTCTTTTGCAATATGTCCAGCAATATCAGGTGAACCTGGAGCAGGATATTTTAATGAATCAGAGTAATATTCCTCTGGAAAGCCATAATAATCAAATATAGTTTCAGGAAAAGGGTTTATATTTATATAAGTTCCCTTTGTACACCAATGAGCAGATATTACGAGCACTGCTTTTATCCTATAATTTGTATGTAATTCTTCACCTAATTCATTTAGATATGTAATAAAAGAATTGCCATAAGCAGGCAAAGTTATATCCATTGGATTGCCGTGAGAGGTAAAGATAACCGGCATCTTTTCAGATGCCGGTAATTGTTCAAATAATTTCTTCATTGTCTATAATTCCCATTGTTAACCGACTGATGTTATTTCGTCAAATAAGCGACGTGGACGACGAGGATAAAGTTGCCTGCTTTCATCATAATACCCAAGACTGATTGTCATTACTGCGGACTCTCCTTCAGTAAGACCAAATTCTTTGGAGATACCATCAAAATCAATCCCACTCATGGGATGGGAATCGACACCAAATTCTTTTGCTGCGATCATAATAGCCATTGACAACAACCCGGCATTACTTTCTGCAAATTTTAGTTTACGTTCATCACTTGAACCATATAAAAAAGCTGCTGCCTCTTTTGCCCCGCTAACCATCTGTTCATCTCCGCCAACGCTCTGAAGCATTTCCGTCCAAACAGGGTTTTTTTCTGAATATCCCTCTTTATTTCCTACAATAATAAGAGTTACAGGTGCTTCAAGCACCTTGTCCTGCTGATTTGCTAAATTAAAAAGCTTTTGCCTGCTTTCGTCTGTTTTAACTATAATTATCCGCCATGGCTGTAGATTGAATGCTGAGGGTGCCTCCGTGGCAAGGTTGATAATATTTTCTAAAAGCTGATCGTTTATATCTCTGTCTTTGATAAAAAATGTTGCAGAACGTCGTTCTGCAAATAGTGCTTTTGTCTCCATGAAATGTATCTCCTTATTTAATCTTACAAATAATATATGTTTAAACATCTAAAGTGTCAACATATATTATTTATTTACTCATATATTTCACCGCTGATAGAACTTAAGAAAAGAAAACTTGAAATTTACGATTCAAAAATGATAATCTATCTGTATGGAATATAAATTATAAAAAATGAAGATATACTATATATAATCATGAATAAGAGCCTGAAAAGAAAGTTTGCTGTTCCCGAACTTACTGGAGAACCGGACTGGGTAGAACTTGTCATACCGGATAATTTCGGATCCGGAAGACAGTTTATTACCGGAGATATAAGGGAAGACAGAATAAGGTTGAAATATTTCAAAAGAGAGCATGACAATGCTCTTATGGCCAGAATATGGTTTGGACCTGCTGCAGAAGGACCTGTCGGATATGTTCACGGTGGAAGTATGGCAGCATTACTTGATGAATCTATGGGTCTGGCAGTACTTCTTACGGGTTCTTTAGCTTTTACGGCAAAACTTACAGTTAAATATCGAAAAATGCTTCCTCTGGGATCTGTTGTAACTCTTGAAGCTAAAGTTAAACATGCATCTGGTAGAAGGGTTTTAACAACAGGCAGGATATTTAATGATCAAGGTGAGGTTATTTCAACGGGAGAAGGGTTTTTTATAAAACCTTCTGTTAATAAAATAGAAGAGCATAATATTGAAATTAAAACTATACAAAAATAAAAATATGAGGACCTGATATAAGGGAGGATCATGGAAATGCTGAACAAAAGAGAAATGATTGCTTTTTGCGGTTTGTATTGCGGTGAATGTCCCAATCAAACAGGTCTAATTGCAGATCTGGCACGAGATCTTAGAAAGGAATTAAGAAGTGTCAGATTTGACAAAACTGCCGAAACACTTTCGGAGTTATCTTTTTTTAGTATGTTTTCCAACTATGAACAATGTTATGAGGTTCTTGGGGGAATGGTAAAACTACGCTGTAACCATGCATGCAGGGGAGGCGGTGGCAATCCATATTGTAAAATTAGAAAATGCTGTCAGAAGAAAGAACTTCAAGGCTGCTGGCTTTGCAATGAATTTGAAACTTGTGAAAAGCTTAAAGAGTTAGAAGCAAATCATGGTGTAGCTCATATTAAAAACCTGCGAAAAATCAAAAAAAACGGAATCGACAATTTTCTTAATGGGAAGAAACACTGGTATGTAAAACCAAAAGAAAGTAGTTGAGTATTTTTCAATAATTAGAAAAAACGGGACGCAAATAATTTTGCGTCCCTGTTATAATATTTTTATTCTTTCTCCTGTCCATGGAGAGAAAATATCATTTTCTTTTTGGATTTATATGAAATATGATCAGCAATTGAATAGAAAATTGGAACATAAAAGAGTGTAAGCATGGTTGCTGTTATTAAACCTCCAATGACTGTAAGTGCCATTGGGCCCTTCATCTCCGCTCCAACCCCTGTTGAGAGGGCCATAGGCAGCATTCCGAAAATGGTTGTAAATGCTGTTATCAGGATCGGTCGAACTCTGTCCATTCCGGCCTGTACCAGGGCTTCATGTTTCTCCATATTTTCACGTCGACGAAGCTGATTAACATGATCTACTAAAACAATTCCATTATTTACTACAATCCCGGCTAATATTATTACGCCCATAAATGATACAATGGATAGTGTTGATCCTGTAATAAGGAAAATCCAAATGACTCCTATAGCAGCAAGGGGCAGAGTGACCAGGATTACAAGAGGTTGAGTAATGGACTCGAAAAGAGCAGCCATAATGGCATAAACCAAAATAATAGCCAGAACAAGAGCTGCAATAAGGTCTCTGAAAGATTCGTTCATTACTTTGTTTTCTCCGCCGATTTCATAGCTGTAACCAAGTGGAAACTGTTCAACAACTGGTGTAATTGCTACTTTAACATCAGCAATTATTTTGTTTAGATCACGTCCTTCACGATTACTGTATACATGAACCAAACGGGTT
>JGI24023J19991_10000328_pt1 | contig 37523 bp, 30 predicted proteins | sample Cruoilmetagenom1_FD_19991 | JGI IMG/M metagenome (IMG submission 19991)
TGGATGCGCTAAGGGCTCGCGCAAAAATAACTTCACATTTTCGCATCTCAGCTTCAGCCCATCTTTGGCTGATACCTCACTCTCAAAAGCCTCGAAATAGCACGCTATTCCTGTGGTTTTGCTCTCTCGGATCAGCCAAACCTGGACCAAATCTGAGCGCCAATTCTGCGAAGTTATTTTTTCGCGAACCCTAAGCGGCGCCGTGCCTGACCCGACTTCGATACGAGAAGCCCCCCCCGGGGCTCCGGCTATGAGAATCACCCGCCTGCCTAAAAATTATTGATTCAGGCGTCGACCGCGGTTCGGCCCGGTAGACCATCCGTTTCATCAACCGGCCATTTCGCGGGTTTTATGAAAGTCGATCGTCGGCCACTCTTCCATGGCATTTTCCAATCGCCACAAGCTTGAGGCCAGGTAAACCAGTTTCCCGTGGGAATCATGGGCCAGGTTGGCGTACTTTTCCTTTTCAAAGGCCTCCAGCTGTTTTTTGTCGTCGCCGGTTACCCAGCGGGCCGCCGCAAAGGTCACCGGTTCATAGTCGGCATCGACCCGATATTCAGCCTTGAGTCGTGCCATGGTGACGTCGAACTGAAGAACGCCGACGGCGCCGAGGATATAGCTGTTCCCCGATATCGGGCGGAAGAATTGGACGGCCCCTTCTTCTGCCAACTGGATGAGCCCTTTGAGCAGTTGCTTGGATTTAAGGGGGTTTTTCAGGCGGACCCGGCGGAAGTGGTCTGGGGCAAAATTGGGAATTCCGATGAAGTTGAGACGTTCTTTTTCGAAAAAAGAGTCTCCGATACTGATGGTGCCGTGGTTGTGGATGCCGATGATGTCTCCGGGATAGGCCTCATCGACGTGGGTGCGGTCCTGGGCCATGAAGATGGTGGCATTGGACAACGTGACCGGCTTGTCGAAACGGGTCTGGAACACCTTCATGCCGTGGGTGAACTTGCCTGAACAGATGCGCACAAAGGCGATGCGGTCCCGATGGGCCGGGTCCATGTTCGCTTGAATTTTAAAGGCGAAACCGGAAAAGGTCTGCTCTTCGGGTAAGACCATGCGGGTGGTGGTGGGCCGTGCCTTAGGAGACGGCGCCATCTCAACAAAGGCATCCAACAGTTCCCGTACGCCGAAATTGTTGATGGCGCTGCCGAAAAAAACCGGTGTCTGGCTGCCTTTGAGGTACTGGTCCGGTTCGAATGGGTTGGCGGCGCCCTCCAATAGCTCTATATCGTCGCGCAAATCCTTGGCCTGGCTGCCCAGTACTTCGTCCACCCGGGGATCGGCCAGGTTGGTGATCAGCATCCCTTCCTGACGGCGGGTCTGTCCGCCGGGGCTGAATAGGTGAAGTTGCCGGTGATACAGATTGTAGACCCCGCGAAAGTGCTTTCCCATGCCGATGGGCCAGGAGAGTGGCGCGCATTCGATTTGCAGTTTTTCTTCGATGTCCGACAGAATGTCCAGGGGCGGCAGACCATCACGGTCCAGCTTGTTGATGAAGGTCATGATGGGGGTGTTGCGCATGCGGCACACCTCCATGAGCTTTTCGGTCTGTGGTTCCACCGCCTTGGCGCTGTCGATTACCATGAGGGCACTGTCCACTGCGGTGAGCACCCGGTAGGTGTCCTCGGAAAAATCCTGGTGACCGGGCGTGTCAAGCAGGTTGACTTCAAAGCCGCCGAAATTGAATTTCATGACCGAGGTGGTCACCGAAATACCGCGCTCCCTTTCGATGGTCATCCAGTCGCTGGTGGCATAGCGGCCGGCACGTTTGGCCTTAACGGCGCCGGCCATCTGGATGGCGCCACCAAACATGAGCAGCTTTTCCGTCAGTGTGGTCTTGCCAGCATCCGGGTGACTGATAATACCGAAGGTTCGCCGTTTTTTGAGCTCTTCTAAAAAGGTTCGATCCATATGTGTTTCATCTTCTCTTGGTTTGCCAAAAAAAACAGGCCGAAACCGGCCCGTTGGCGTTCTCCGCAAACATGGTGATAATCTGATAACGGATTACATGGCGTAGTACCCGGCGGCCGACCGAACCAGTTCATCCGCGAGCAGCAGATCGGGGCCGGTGTCCTGGATGATTCCGTTCTCTTGGATATCTTCGATAAAGATCTCCACGTAGGCCTCGCAGAAATAGTGGCGGCAGCCTTCCCGAAGGATTTCATAAGCCGACGCAATCGACTGCCCCTTCTGATAGGGACGGTCCGTGGTAACTGCATCGAAACAGTCGGCAATGCTGACAACCTTGGCTCCCGGCGGTATTTCCCCAGCCTTCAGGCCGAAGGGATAACCGTTGCCGTCCTCCCGTTCGTGGTGGAACAGCACGAAATCGACAACCGGTTCCAGGAAGTCGATNTGTTTGAGCANGGCGGCGCCGATCAGCGGATGGCAGCGCACCTCCTGCTGAAGATCCGTGGACAGGCGGGTTTCCCGATTGGTGAAAATACGATCACTCAGCGCCAGTTTGCCCACGTCGTGAAACAATCCACCGATGCCCACATTACGGATTTTATCGGGGGAAAAACCCAACTGCCGGGCAAGACGCATGGCATAAAGGGCCACCCGATGGCCGTGGGCCTGGGTGTAAGGGTCCTTTTCCCCAAGGGCCAGAGAGATTTCACCCAAGGTCTTTATATGTTGTTCACAAAGCCATTCCCGGCTCGTTAAATGTTGTCGCATGTTACCCGGCAGCCTCCGTATTAATCAGCGCACGCGCCGAAACAGCCCAGTATCGTACCTTGGTCTCGGTTATGTATTCCAAGATGCGGATAGCCAACAATAGCAGGTGGGAACAGCGGGCAAACCCTATCGTCATCCCACCCCACCAAGCGATTTTGCCCAAGCAATATAAGGCAGGGTGAAAAAGGTGTCAAATGAAAAGGGTAGGCGTCAGTGCTGACTTTGTCATCATAGAGTCGGCATTGAATGACATTCAGTGCTATAACTCAACGGGGATAAATCTCAAATTCCTGCTTGAGAAGATCGATGAAACCGATCGGGCATTTGCAAGTTGCGGTATTCCCGTCCTTTCCATTTTATGGCCCATCAGATTCGATGTAAGTTTTTCTCAAACAGACGCTGCAAAACAGATTTTGGAACAACATAGAAAAAACATTGCAACAGAACAAATACAAAATCATCAGCTTTGATCCCACCGTTGATATCAGCGATACGGTTACGATGCTGCGGGATGCCGCATTGGCCATTGAAGGGGACAACATCAAACTGGCAAATGATTTGATGCGTCAGGCATTGGTCTTTTGTCCGGCTGATCCGGAATTGAAAAAGAAGGCCGATGAATATGAACGACAATTGTTGGCGCAGGAGAACGATTTGCCTGAAGCGCCGACCCGTTACTGGTTGTCGTCATTGAAGCGGAGGTTACTGCCCTAAGCAGTTGCTCATCTGGCCCCTGGTTAACCGGCTCTTTTTTTCAATTGGTTAAAGACGGCAAGGGCGGTGCGCCGGGTTTCTTTCATATCGTTGCTGTTATCGATCACGATCGTGGCCCGTTTGCGTTTCTCCTCGATGGGCATTTGGGATCGGATCCGGGCCGTGGCGGCCGCTTCGCCGATGCCATCGCGCAGCATGAGTCGTTCCAGCTGAACGGTTTCCGGCACATAAACAACGATCACCTCCGCCAGATCCCTTTCCATTCCAGCCTCCAGAAGCAGGGGGATGTCCATGATCACCACCGCTTCCGGTTCCCGGGTGGCGATCCGGGTGATCATTTGGGTCGATTTTTCAGAAACCAGCGGGTGGACGATGGCATCGAGGCGTGCTTTTTTATCCGGATTATTGAAAATGATGTCACCCAACCGTTTTCGGTCGATACCACCGTCGGGCAGCAGAATCGTCTCGCCGAAAAAAGAACGGATTTCATCGTAGGCGGGGGCTCCTGGTTCAACTACCTCCCGGGCGATTTTATCGGCGTCGATGATCCGGGCGCCGGCATTGGAAAGGAATCCGGATACCGTTGATTTGCCGCTGGCAATGCCTCCGGTGAGACCGGCGATGATCATGGGGTGTCCTTTTGAATGCAAGCCGGGATGAATCCTTGGATCAGGGCGGCGATTGATTCCGCCCCGTTCGCAGTCAGGCCCTTATTTAACGGTGACGACGGGGCAGGGGGCCTCAAGGATGATATATTGGGCGTTGGAACCGAAAAGCAGTTTGCCCACCTTGGAGCGGCGTTTGACGCCGACGATGATTTCATCGGTGGCTTTCTCCTTGGCATATTCGACAATATCCTCGCCCGGCGTCATGCCGCGCACCAGCAGCTTGGCGTCACACGAAATGCCGTCATCCGCAAACATTTTTCTGGCAAATTCAAGATTTTCGGTTGCATGTTCCACCTCCACCGCGTGTGTGGCAGTCCCGCCGGTTAACGACGAAACGATGATCACTTGTGCATCGAAGGCGGCAGCGTGTTTTTTCGCCAGTGCCAAGGCATCCTTGGCCGAACTGGATCCGTCATAACCGACCAGGATCTTCATACTATCTCTCCTTGTCTTAGGATGGCCCGCTGCACAACAGGGGGTCATGCCGGCGCCATGAAAAAGTGGCCTTGTACCGCCACCACGCGTGAAACGGCCCGTTCTTGAGGAAACTTTTCAAACATGTTTGATGTCGTCTGTCAAGACAACAGTCATCGGGTATTGGAACAACCGTATTCGGACATCAGCCAACCAGGAGGGACTCGTAAAACGTCTGATTTAGAGATGATGCATTGATCCAGTCCCGGCCGTGGTTCAGCGGATGCTCTTCATTCGCTCCTTCCGGCTGACAATCTCACTGATACGGATGCCGTACTTTTCATTTTCCACGACGACAAATCCCTTGGCGATCAGTGTCTGGTTGATCAGAATATCGACCGGTTCGCCTTCCATCTGTTCCAGCTCGACCACCGAGTCCGGTCCCATTTTAAGCACATCATTGATCCGTTTTCTGGAATGCCCCAGTTCTACGGTGACCTGAAGCGGAATGTTCATGACAAGACCTATGTTTTTAAACTGATCCACTTCGTGATCGCCGCCGGGTATGGCCGGCTGTTGTGGGGTTTCGGCCACTCGACGTTGCTCTGCGGTCTCATCCGCTGCTTCAACGGAAGCCGATCCGTCACCTTTGACACCGGCTTCGACGATGATGATGCTTTCATTATGGGAAAAGAGAAATCGCGTGGGTTTGATGACGTTGGTAGGACTCACCTTGAAGTCCCGGCCGTTGGTGATGGCGGGGGTGGACAGCACGCAGGAAAGTCCTGCGTCGACAAATTTGGATTTGAGATTGCCGCCGATGATATTGCTCACTTCGCGGATGACATCGTAGACCTCCTCCTTGCTTTCGATCTCATCGACTTCCATGCCTAGCATGGCCGCGGTCATCGCCTTACTGAAATCGTCGTTGACCTGGATGTTAAACATGCCGTCAATCTCGCCGGCGAAGGTAACCGACCCTACGGTTCGCATCTCCTCGGTGAAGGAATCCGGGACGTGCAGAATGGCTTCCACTTCCATATCCAGCATGGTGTAGAAAACATCGATAACGGAGTTGATGATGGCCGTCTTGATGTCCACGCCGGCGACCCGTTCCACGATGAGTTCGCTGGACAGATCGCTCATGACATCTTCTATGGCGCCGATTTCCTCCCTGGTGCATAATTCCAGCAGTATATAATCATCCTGGTGCCGGAAGGTAAATTTTAGCGGTGGGGCAATGTCTGCCGGATCGATCTTGAAATTGCTTCCCGAGGTGATGGACGGCGTTGAAATGATGCAGGTCAGTCCGACGTCGAGAAATTCCGTTTTCAGATTTCCGGCCACGATATTGGCCAACTCGCCGATCACGTCTTTGATCTCCTCGATACTTTTAATTTCATCGGTCTCGATGCCCAACATGGCAGCCGTGGCAGTTCGGGCGAACGCCTCGGAGAGGCCGAAACTCATCATGCCCACCACTTCACCGCAGAAGTTGATCGTTCCCACCATCCGGCTTTCGTCGAGACCGGTGGCCTTGCTATCATCCGCGATCTCCAGCGCCATGGACATCATGGCATCGAAGGTCTCGATGAGGGTGGCCTCGATTGTTTTGCGAATGACTGCGTCGGTGACTTTTTCCATCGGTTTCCTGTGGCTAATGCGGTTGTCGATTGCGCTTATCTTAAGGCCGTTTTCCTTTTTTTGTCAATGATTTGCAGCAAAAAAGGCCCGGGCAGAATGCCCGGGCCTCGATTTGAATTAACCTTGGGGGTCGGTTTAGAACAGACCGGTGACCTTCCCCGATGCCGGATCGACGTCGATGCGACGGAAGGCGGGGTTGGAGCTGGTTCCCGGCATCAGGCTGATGGTGCCTGCGCAGGGGCAGAGGAATTTGGCGCCGGAGTAGATCAGGACGTCACGGATGGGCAGCCGCCAATTCTTGGGCACACCCTTTATGACCGGGTCGTGGCTCAAGGAGAGATGGGTCTTGACCATCATGGTGGCAAAGTCGGCGTATTTTGGATCGTTTTCCAACATCTCCGCCTTGGCGTTGGCTTCGGGCTGCCAATCCACACCGTCGGCACCATAGACTTCCTTGGCGATCATTTCCACACGGTCGCGCAGTTTCATCTCCAGAGGATAGAGGAATTTGAAGTCGTTATCTTCGTTGCAGGCATCGATGACCGCATCGGCGAATTCAAGAGCGCCTTCGCCGCCCTTTTCCCAATGTTTGGACTCGGCACAGCGGGCACCGGCCGCTTCGGCAGCCTTGCGAACAACGGCGCACTCGGCGTCGGTGTCTGTGTAGAATCGGTTGATGCAGACCACCGGGTTGATGCCGGCCTTGCGGATGACGCCGATCATATGGACCATGTTCGCACAGCCCTTCTCGACCAGTTCGAGGTTTTCCTTGGTGTAGGCTTCGTCCAAGGCCTTCCCGGCAACGACTTTGGGGCCGCCGCCATGCATCTTCATGGCACGGATGGTGGAAGTCAGCACGGAAACGTGGGGTTTGAGGCCGGAGAAGCGGCATTTCACGTTCCAGAACTTCTCGAAACCGATGTCGGCGGCGAAACCGGATTCGGTGACGTGGTAGTCGAACAGCTTCAGGCCGACGCGATCGGCGATGATGGAACTCTGGCCCACGGCGATGTTGGCGAAGGGGCCGGCGTGCACGAAGCAGGGGTTGTACTCGGCGGTGCACATCAGGGTCGGGTTGATGGTGTTGCGCATGAACGCGGCCATGGCGTTGCCCACTTCAAGGTCGCCGCAGGTGACCGGTTTGCCGCTCTTGTCGAAGGCTACGGTGATCTCGTTGATGCGCGCTTTCAGGTCGCCCAGGTCGGTGGCCACGGCCAGGATGGCCATCAGCTCGGAGCCGACGGCGATGCCGAACTTGCTCTGCATGGTGAAGCCGTCATAGCGGCCGCCGAGGCCGATGACGATGTTGCGCAGCGCCTGGGCGCAAAAATCGATGATCCAGCCCATCTCCACGCGGGTGGGGTCGATGTCCAGGCGACGCATGTCGGTGAGACGTGCCAACTGCTCGTCGTTGTAGTTGCGCTCATGCTGCATACGGGCGGTCATGGCTACCATGGCCAGGTTGTGTGCATTCATGATGTCGTTGATGTCGCCGGTCAGTCCCAGGGAAAACTCGGTCATGGGGATCAGCAGGGAGTTTCCGCCGCCGGCCGCCGTTCCCTTCACGTTCATGGTGGGTCCGCCGGAGGGCTGACGCAATGCGCCGCCCACGTTGACACCGCGCATGCCCAGGCCTTCCATCAGGCCGCAGGAGGTGGTGCTTTTGCCTTCTCCCAGCGGCGTGGGGGTGATGGCGGTGACCTCGATGTACTTGCCATCGGGTTTGTCTTTGAGTCGGTCGATTACTTTCAGGAAGTCAATCTTCGCCAGACGCCCCATGGGAAGCATTTCGTCTTTTTGGAGCCCCAGTTTCTCCAGCCATTGTTCCGGCGTCGGCATATTCTCCTCAGCTGCTTCAGAAATCTGCCAGTCCGCCATATTAACCGCATCGTAAGCCATCTATCCAATCCTCCTTATAAGTTAATGATTATCGATGGGCCCTGATTACCCATCATCAGGATCCACTCCAGAGTCGATTTGAACACGATTCGGATTGATAAAGGGTTAGTAATGATCAAGGTCTTTCCGGGAAACAACAAAACGAGGCCAACTTAACATGTCAAATGGCTTTTGGCAAGACTTATGTAATGGTTTGAGATGGTTCCGAAAAACGCCACAATTGCTTGAAAAACTTACCCAATGACGGGCGATAAATGCCGGTGGTCGACCGGCCGGTGATGCGGCCCTAAGGGCCTTGCAGCTGGTAGAGCCTGAAATAAAACCCTTTTCTGGCCAGCAGGGAAGCGTGATTGCCGGTTTCCACCACCATGCCGTTGTTGAGTACCACAATGCGGTCGGCGGTGCGTGCCGTGGTCAGGCGGTGGGCCACTACCACACAGGTGCGACCGCGCATCAGATTGGCGATGGCCAGCTGCAAATCCACTTCGGTCTGGGAGTCCACATAGGAGGTGGCCTCATCGAGGATGATCATTTCCGGGTCTGCGGAAAAGGCGCGGGCCACAGAGATCAATTGGCGTTCGCCACTGGACAGGGAGGTGCCTCCCTCCGAGATGCGGGTATTCAAACCCGCCGGGAAGCGGGCCACCAGGTCCCGGCACCGGGAGGCCTCAAGGATGCTTGCCTGCTGTCGGCGGGAAAGGCCGTTGGCCGCGAAAAAGAGGTTCGCTTTCAACGATCCGGTAAACAAAAACGGGTCCTGTATGACCAGCGCGATCCGTTTTCTAAGCTCAGCCGGCGGGATGGTCGTGCTATCGATGCCGTTAACGCGAATGGATCCGCTGGTGGGGTCGTAAAAGCGAACCAGAAGATTGACCAGGGATGTCTTTCCCGAGCCGGTGGCACCGACGATGGCGATGGTTTCCCCTGCGTTGATGGTCAGGTCGATCGATTTTAGCACCGCCGGCCCTTCGTTGTAGGTCAACGATACCCCATCGAAGCGGATCACCTCCAGGGGGCCGGGGATCTTTCCGGATGTTTTTTGCATGCTGGTGGCCGTCGGCCGGTCCAGGAGAAGAAAAATCCGTTCGGCCGAGGCCATGGCATTTTGCAGGATATTGTATTTTTCCGCCAGGTCGCGGATGGGTCGAAAAAACATTTTCATGTAGGACAGAAATGCGACCAGAACGCCGAGGCTCATCGACTGGCCGAGCACGTGGCCGCCGCCGATGTAGATCACAATGGCGATGGTGGTCACCCCCAACATTTCGATGATGGGCATGAACATGGCAAAGATGTTGATCTGCCGCATTCCCGCCAGGTAGTTGTCGTGGTTGAGCCGGGCGAAGAGATCGAAATTCTCTCGCTCACGACAAAACGTCTGGATCACCTTGATCCCGCCGATCGTTTCGGAAAAACGGGCGTTGATTTGGGCAACTTTGATGCGCAGATCCCGAAACACATCGCGTACCCGCCTGGAGAAACCGAAAGCCGCCATCGCCACCGCCGGCACCACCAGAAAGGTTAGCAGGGCCAGACGCCGGTCCATGGTCAGAAGGACAACGGCAATGCCTACCAACAGGAGCGTGTCCTTGAGCACCATCGAAACGACCGAGGTGAACAGGTCGTGCATATTCTGGATGTCGTTGGTCACCCGTGTGACCAGACGGGCCACGGGATTGCGGGTGAAAAAACGCAGGGGCATGTTCTGGATGTGACAAAAGAGGCCCACGCGCAGATCGTGCATGATCCGGTGTCCGGCCAATTCCATAATCAGGTTCTGAACGAATGTGAAAAAGAAGATGGCCACCACCACCGCCACGAACAGGCCGGCGATACCCAGCAGGCCGGACAGATCGGCGTGGCGCAATCGGCCCAAGGCGCACCGATCGAGGCGCTCGAGATCTTCCAGCCGGATGCTTGCCCGATCGGCTTGGATCTGAAAAAGATGGGCGTTCCCTTTGACCGTCGCAGCGACCATCGGATCATTCAGGTCGACGGTCAGCCGCTGCCGACCCGTCTGATCCGCATCGCCGGGGCTTCTGGTGATGCGGTCCCGCGGCAGGATATGCCGATCGATGATCTCTTTGGTGATGTAGGGAACGGACAGTTCCAGCAGGGTAATGGCCACCACCAGCACCATGGACAGGGCCAGTTTGATCCGGTGGGAGGCGGCAAAGGGAAGGACGCGGCGGAGCAGCTTCAGGTCGTAGGACTTTCCCAGGCGCTGTTCTTCGTCATAGCCGTAGTCAAATTTCATCTTCGATCTCCTGGAACCGGTAGGCCCGAGCATAGTATCCGCCGGCGGCCATCAATTGCGCATGGCTGCCGGCGCTGACGATCTTTCCCTTGTCCATGACCAGAATCCGATCGGCATGGCGAACGGCGGTCAGGCGATGGGAGATGATAATCAGGGTTTTCTTTCCGGCCAGGGCCTGCAAGTTGGCGATGATGCGGGCGGCGGTGCGTGTGTCCACCTGGCTGACCGGGTCATCGAGGACCAGGATGGGGGCGTCATTGAGCAGGGCCCGGGCCAGGCCCACCCGTTGCTTTTGACCGCCGGAGAGGATAACGCCTTTTTCCCCCACCACCGTGTCCAATCCGTGGGGCAATTCGTCGATGGTGCCGTCCAGGGCGGCCAGGTGGGTTGCCCGCCGCAGGTCGGTGTCGGATACCGTTTTGCCGCCGAAGGTAATGTTCTCACGAATGGTGCCGGCAAAGAGGAAGGGTTCCTGGGGAGAGATGGACACCAGCAAACGCAGTGCCTTGAGCTTGAATCGGCGGATGTCGGTGCCATCGATGCGGATGTTTCCCGTCCCCACATCGTAAAGGCGCAGCAGTAAATGTAACAGCGTGGTCTTTCCGGCGCCCGGCGGCCCTATGATGCCCAGGGTTTGGCCCTTTCCCAACCTTAGGTCGACTCGGTCTATAACATTGCCCCGGTCGGTGTCATAGGCAAAACTCACCGAATCGAAGGTCAGATTTCGTGCGAACCCGGTGACGAAAAGGGCATCTTCGGGCTCGAGCAGTTCGGGGCCGATACCGAAGATGTCATCCAGCCGATCCAGGGAGGCCCGGCCGCGTTGGATCAGATTGGTCACCCAGCCAAGGGCCATCATGGGCCAGGTGAGCAGTCCCAGATAGCTGATGAAGGCGACGAAATCACCCGGTGTAATCCGGGCAAAAATGGTCTGACGGCCGCCCTGAAACAGGACGATGGCCAGGCTCAGGTTGGTCAACATCAACATTAGTGGGTAAAAGGCCCCGGTGATTTTCACCAGGTCGATATTCTCGCGCACATAGGTGTCGGAGATTCGCGCGATCTCGCGGGCTTCGGCTCCCTGTGCATTATAGGCCATCACGACGCGGATACCGGCAAAGCGTTCCCGAACCGCCTCGGTGAGTTCGCTGAAGGCGCCTTGGACCCGTTTGTAGCGGTGGTGCATTTGTCGGCCGAAAAATTTACTCCCCCAAACGATCAGGGGCATGGGAATCATCACATAGAGGGTCAGTTCCAGGTTGATATACATCATGAAGCCGATGGCCGCCGAGCCTAAAAATAGGGCGTCGTTTAAGGCCACCAGTCCCATTCCCGCGGCCATGCGTACCTGCATGATGTCGTTGGTGGCGTGGGCCATGAGGTCGCCGGTGCGCATCCGGTCGAAGTAGGCCGGCGACAGGGTCTGAATATGGGAGAAGAGACGGTTTCGCAGGGCCTCCTCGGTTTTTCGGGCCGTGCCCAAAAGGCAGCGGCGCCAGAAAAAGCGCAGAAAGCCGATGCACAGCCCCAGGGTCAGGATGAGCAGGGCATGGTTCAGCAGGCCGCTGTGATCCACCCGCAGCAAGGCCAGCTCATCTATCACCCGCTTGATGACACGGGGAATGAACAGCTGCAGCAGATCTACCATGATCAGGCAGATCAGGCCGATCAGGATGTGGTAGCGGTTGGCGGCCAGGTAGGGCTTTATCAGCGCGAAGGATTTCATTGACGCTCATTTGCAAGGTGATTTCAGGGTCACGGAAATAAATAATTTCACTGCCTGCTACTTTCTATTGTGCAACAATGGCACCCTCGGCGACCATGGCCAGGTACTGGTTTTCGGTCAGGATGGTCACGCCCAGTTTTTCGGCCTTGTTTAGCTTTGAGGCCCCGACCTTCTTGCCGCAAACCAGATAGGCGGTGTTGTTGCCGACGGCTGTCTGCACCCGGGCGCCCAGCGTACGGGCGTGAGCCTGCATCGCTTTCCGGTCGCCATGGATCATTTTCCCGGTGAATACGATGCCTTTTCCGGAAATGGGACCGCCGACGGATGCCTGCTGTGATACCGGAGGGGTGCGTTGCAGATTGAAGCCCAGGTCGAGCATGTGCGCAATCAGCGGATTGAGTCGTTTCAGGTCATCGGCAATGCTTTTGCTCGTGATTTTGCCGAATCCTTTTATGTCCTCAATTTGCTCTTTGGATAGGGTGAGAATCTCCGGGATGGTAAAATGGGACAGCAGCTTGCGGCTGTCTCCGGTGCCCAGGTTCGCAATGCCGAATGCGGCCAAAAACCGCCAGTCCTCGACCGGCTTGCTGCGGCTGATCGTGATGGCCTGGGCCAGATTTTCTGACTGCACCGGTCCGAATCCCATGGCGATGAAATCCGAAGCTAAGAGCCGGTAAATCGACTCCAATCGGTCATGGCCGTTTTTCACGATTTTGCGGATGGTCTTGATGCCGAACCAGTCGGCATTTCCCAGAATCCGGAACCAGTGGCTGATGCGTTGCTCGATCTGGGCCCGGCAAGCGCTGTTGGTGCACTTGAGAAAATCGTTTTGCCACACCAGCGGCCCGCCGCATGAGGGACATTCCTCGGGCAATTGCACCGCTCCACGTGCTTCCAGGACGGCCTCCAGCTTGGGAATGACTTCGCCGCTGCGGATGATTTCGATGCGGGTACCCTTGCCGATGCTTAGCCGGCGGATGTTGCCGGCGTGGTGGGCGGTCACCCGGCGGATGGTGGCCCCGGACAGGGCAACCGGATCCACCTCCATCACCGGCGTGATGTTGCCGGTGCGGCCCACCTGCCACTGGATGCCCGTCACCGTGGTCCGGGCGGTCTCTCCCTTGGTTTTGATGGCGATCTGCCAGCGGTAGTGGTGGGCGGTGGCTCCCATGCGCTGCTTTAATCGGTTATCGGTCACCTCGGCCACCACGCCGTCGGTGGGGTAGTCCGCATCCGCCAACAGCGCCTGCACCAGGGGCCGGGTCTCTTCCACCAGCCGGTGTCCGTTGACGATGATCGAGGCAACCCGGCTGTAGGGAACGAAGTGAACCTTGCGGTCGTTTAATGCACTTTTGGCGTTTTCGTTGAGGGTGTCCGAGGAGATGATGCCCACCACCATGTTGCGCGGGTGTTCGAAGAAATCGGCCATGCGTTCATCGAAATAGCTTTTTACCACCACGATTTCTCCTACCCCCTGGCCGCGGCCGCCGATGGGGACAACCCCTTTGGCAAAGGCGCTGGAAATTTCGTAACCCACTTCGCCGTTTCCCCGGGTGGCGAACACGCGGCCGTCGTCCCGTCCAGCCAGACCGTCCAGTTTCGGCGTCAATCTAAATGTTACCACCTCTATTTTCAGGGCAACAGCTTCCTTTTGCACCCGGGCCACGAAGCGTTCCAGCTGCTCCTGGGTATAGGCTTTTTCGATGGAGAGCATGGGGGCGGGATGGTGTACCTCCTGACGGCCGCTGAACGGCTCCGGTTCCACGGCTTGCAAAAACGGATGGTCCGGGGCGATGGCCCGCAGCCGCTCCACCGTGGCGTCATATTCATTGTCACCCACCATGGGGGCGCCGTGGCGATAGGCGCGATTGTACGCGGTCAGCAGGTCGACCAGCTCGTCTTCGGTTGATTGGTTCATTCGTATGCGGATTCTTTATAAATGAGGTCAATGGGTCGAAGCATGCTTCATGGAGGGATCCAAACCGCCTTTTGCCGCTGAGCAGTAAAAGCTGTGATGGTGGCTGCCTCCATTCTCCATTCAGCCCAACCCCCTGCCCATTGTCAACGCCGCCCGGCAGGCCTTCTCCCGTGCGGTTTTGAATGTCGGGGTCTTGAAGCCCGGGCGCCACTGATAATCGGAGATTTCGTCGGATACGATGAGGATGCCGGCTACCTCCATCTCACGAAAGCCGGCCACCGTGAAAACGGCGGAAAGCTCCATCTCTACGGCCAGGGCGCCTTTGGCTTGGAAACTTTTTACTTTTTCAACGGTTTCCCGAAAAATGGCATCGGTGGTCCAGATCGGCCCCTTGTGGAAGGACGCCCCATGGTGTTGCAGGGCCAGCCGGGTCTGATGCACCATGAGCCGGGCAGGTAGGGCCACCCGGCATGAAGGGTCGCAATAGTGGCCGGAAGTGCCCTCGTCCACCATGGCGCTGTCCGGCACGATGATATCGCCGGCTTTAACGCGATGGGATATGGCACCACACCAGCCCACGAAAAGAATCTTCTCAACCCCCCAGCTCCTTAACGATTCAACGATCATGGCGGCATAAGGTGCGCCAACCAGGGGTCCGGCCAGCGTGAATCGCCGCTGATCTTCTGCGTGCACCTGGATGGTGCTCATGTAGAGCTTGCGTCGTTCCACAACCGGTGTGTCCGTCAGGCGGGTCATCAGCCGTCGGTCGCTCTCCGTGGCCGCGATGATGGCCATGGGGCCGGTTTTGGGAGGATTTTTCCCTTTCACGGGATTTACGATAGCGCGGCGGTCAGGCATGGGCATTTCAATGCAGGTGAAGGATCGGGTGGTGATTGCCGAAGGATTCGCCGGCCGCCCGATCACAGTTGTTTTGGAAACGCTGCCGAGTCGGTTGGTGCGTCAGGTCGGTCGCTGTAGGTCGGTCAGTTCGTCCTTGATTTCATCCATGACGTCATACAGCCAGAGAATGTCCTCGGTGGTCAGGCGGCCGGCCTTCACGGGAGCCCGATCACTGCCGTCCTTTTTCTTAAGAATGCGGGGGCCGATCTGCACCTTGGCCTCCCCCTGGTCATAACGATTGATGGTGATCAACAGTCCGGTTTCCGGGCACTTCCACTGTTTAAGCACTTTGTCTTTGTTTGGATCGAAGGGCATGGGAGCCTCCTGAAATGTAAAATTTATTTAAGATTTGTCGTTTCCGATATTTCCGGCTTACGTGGATATCTGTGAAAAATCGGCAATTTGACCGAAAATGGCCGATATGGCGGTCAGCAGCGCCAGCCGGTTGCGACGGACGTCGTCATCGTCGGTCATGACCATGACATCATTAAAGAAGGTGTCCACCGGGTCACGCAAGGTGGCGATGGCACCCAGGGCGCTGTTCAGGTCACCCTGGTCCATGAGGCGGTCCACCCGTGCCGTTACCGCCTGGCAGGCCGCATGCAGGGCGCCCTCTGAGGCGTGCGCAAACAGGGCCGGGTCGACCGGTGCGGCTGCGGTTTCCCCGGCTTTTTTGAGGATGTTCTCCACTCGCTTGAAGGCTGCGGCCAGGGGTTCGAAGTCCGGTTTTCCCTTGAGCTTTTCCAGAGCGCCCACCCGGCGCTCCACATCGGGGATCCGGTCCGCTGAGACGCTGATCACCGCGGCGATGACATCCTTGGACAACCCCTCGTCGGCTAGCAGATGAGAGAGGCGGTTGTTCAGGAAGGTCAACACGGTGGTCGCGGTTCGGGCCGGCGATTCGGTGCTCTTTTCGGCAAACGGGGAGACACCCTTTTCCACCAGATCGGCCAGCGAGATGCTCAGATTCCGACTGCGTATGATCTGCAGGATGCCAATGCCCTGGCGCCGAAGGGCGTAGGGGTCAGCGGCGCCGGTAGGAATCAGGCCGACGGAGAAGCATCCGCAGATGGAGTCGATCTTTTCGGCGATGGAGAGTAGGGCGCCGGTTTCCGTCTCCGGCAGCTGCCCGCCGCTGTGGGTGGGCCGGTAGTGCTCCTCGATGGCCACAGCCACATCCGGTGCCTCACCGGCGACCCGGGCGTAAATGCGCCCCATGATCCCCTGGAGTTTGACAAACTCGCCCACCACCTGGCTCACCAGGTCGGCTTTGCACAGGTAAGCGGCGCGGGTCACCTTCTCCTTTTCGGCCGGATTGACCGCATCGGCCAGCCAGCCGGCGAGCGCTTTTACCCGCATCACCTTGTCGTACATGCTGCCCAACTTGGCCTGGAAAAGTACGCCTCTGAGCTTTTCCACCCAGTTTTCCATGGGCACCTTGATATCGGCGGTGTAAAAATAGCGGGCGTCGGAGAGCCGGGCGCGCAGCACGCGCTGGTGGCCGGTGGCCACCAGGTCCATGTCCCGGGTCCGGGTGTTGTTGACGGCGATAAAGCCGGGCATGAGCTTGCCGGTCGTGTCGATCACGGCGAAATACTTCTGGTGTTCACGCATGGCCGTTATGAGAATCTCCCTGGGGACTTCGAGGAAGATGTCGTCAAATTTGCCCGCCGTGGCAATGGGAAACTCTACCAGGTTGGTGACGATGTCCAGCAACGCTTCGTCGGGCAACACCTGCCCCCCCATGGCGGCGGCGGCATCGGCCACGGCCGTCGCGGTCATTTGCCGACGCTTGTCGATCTCCACCACGACGTTGACCGAGGCCATCGTCTGCTGGTAGGTTTCCGGAGATGGGATGGTCACTTTACCCGGATTCATGAACATGTGGCCCAGCGCCCGGCGACCGCTTTTGATCCGGCCGCCCAGGGTAAACGAGACCAACCGGGTGCCATAAAGCGCCACGATGCTATGGATCGGGCGGGCGAATTGAATGGAGAGATCGGCCCAGCGCATACTTTTGGGAAAGGGGGTTGCCAGGATCACCTCGGGCAGAATGGTTTTAAGCAGCTTGATACTGGCCTGTCCGCGGTTGGTCTTGTGGGCGCTGAGGTACCGGCCCTTGTCCGTCTGGAGCACCCTCAGACGGCTGACGGCGACGCCGGCCTTTTCGGCAAATTTAACCGCGGCCACACGGGGTTTGCCCGTGTCGTCAAAAGCGATCTTTTCCGGCGGTCCCATGATGTCTTCGGTAACGGTCTTTTGTTTGGGCGCCACCTGGTCAACGAATACCGTCAACCGCCGGGGGGTGCCGCAGGTGCGGGCCTGACCATGGTCGATGCGGGCCGAATCCAGGCGTTTCAGCAGGTTCCGGGCCATGGCGTCCAGGGCCGGTTGGATGTATCCTGCCGGGATCTCTTCGGCGCCGATTTCAAGAAGTAGGGTGTCCATATTCACCTCGATCACGATTTGACGGTTTGTGAATCCTTTACGGCTTCACGTTCGATGTCGGTGCCAATCCGTCGGGCCGATTTTCGATCATGCCGTCCGGTTCAAGAGCGGAAACCCCATGGCCTCGCGCTGTGTCAGGTAGCCCATGCCGCAGGCCCGGGCCAGGTTGCGAATCCGGCCGATATACCCGGTTCGTTCGGTGACGCTGATGGCACCCCTGGCATCCAGCAGATTGAAGGTGTGGCTGCACTTGAGGGTGAATTCATAGGCTGGAAGTACCAGGCCCTCTTCGATAATCCGTTTGGCTTCGGCCTCATAGCGGTTGAACAGGTCCAGCAGCATGTTCACGTCGGCTTTTTCGAAGTTGTAGGTGGATTGCTCCACTTCCTGCTGGTGGTGGACCTGGCGGTAGCTAACCCTGTCGTTCCACATCAGATCGTAGACGTTGTCGATCCCTTGAAGGTACATGGCGATGCGCTCCAGTCCGTAGGTCAACTCCACGGAAATGGGCGACAGCTCCATGCTGCAGGCCTGCTGAAAGTAGGTGAACTGGGTGCACTCCATGCCGTCCAGCCACACCTCCCAGCCCAGGCCGGAGGCGCCCAGGGTGGGTGATTCCCAGTCGTCTTCCACGAAGCGGATGTCGTGTTCCAGGGGATCCACACCCAGGGCCTTCATGCTCTGCAGGTAAAGCTGTTGCACATCGGTGGGGGAGGGCTTAAGGAGCACCTGATACTGGTAGTAGTGCTGGAGCCGGTTGGGGTTATCCCCGTACCGACCGTCGGTGGGGCGTCGGGACGGCTGAACGTAGGCCACATCCCAGGGCTCGGGCCCCAAAGCCTTCAAGGTGGTGTGGTGGTGAAAGGTGCCGGCGCCCACTTCCAGATCATAGGGCTGTACCACGACGCAGCCCTTACGGGCCCAAAAACGGTCCAACGTGAGAATCACATCCTGAAAATTCATACGCTTTCCTCGACTGTCCGGATCGATAGCCAAACGGTTGATAAAGTTTATGATCGATTGGGATTTGCGGAGCTACTTCCGATAGACGCCTTTCGTATCATTATCGGTAGGGTTTAACAAGGGCCGCGTTTGTCGCCCGGTGATTCTCGGCGAACCGGGCGAGGGACCCGTTCGGGCGAAATCACGGGGGAAAGATTGGGGATGCATATTGTGTCAAACGAAAAAACCGGATTCACGGCCGGCGACAACCGTTTAAGCAGATTCCCTTCTAAAGTTTAGTCGATCGGTCCTATGTGACCCCCGTGGCATCTACCCGACAGTCGAGCAATCCGGCCGCAGGACGCTTGGCAAGTATCTTTTCCCATACCGGTTTCAGGGTGGCGATGGAAACGGCTTCGCCGATGGCCCACAGGCATCCGCCGCCGCCGGCACCGGTGAATCGGGCACCGCACCCGATGTCGACGGCGCTCGCGGCCAACTTGTCGCCCGCATCGTCGAGTACCTGGGGGGTCATGGCTTTTCGAATGGCCGTTTCCCGGTTCATGAATTCGGCGGCCGCCGGCATGTCCCATCGGGTGATGGCGTCGGCGAAATCATGGGTCAGGCGGACGATGGCATGCCAGTTCTTCCGGCTGCTTCCGTTGATGAACTGCCTGACCCAGGTGTTGTTGACATCCCTGGAAACATGGGTGACGCCCAGGTACGCCACGAGCAAATGGGGGTCCAGGCGCCCGACAGCATCCCCCGTTATCAGGGAACGTCCCGAGTAGGGCCGCAGGTCCGGATCCGCCGGCCAGGTCCAGGTGTTGACCCCGCCGAAAGCGGCGGCCAGCTGATCCTGAAAGCCGCAGGGAACTCCGGCCACGCCCTGTTCGATGGCGTGTGCCAGCAGCACGATTTGGTCCAGGGAGAGTGCTCTCTTATCCATTTTGCACAGCACCTTAGAAAAGGCTGCGATCAGGGCGACGGCCGCCACCGACGATCCCCCCAACCCGCTTTTGGGCGGTGACGTGGAATGGATCCGAATGTGAACCCCCCTGGCACCGAAATAGTCGGCCACGGCGAATATAAGCCCCAAGGGATGATCGTACGGAGCGGCTGAGGGGTCAAACGCCGCGTCGGCGAATCCCGTCGACGAGATGCGTATCCGATCACCGGTGGCCGGGCCCAGGCTGACGGTGGTGCGGCGGTTGAGGGCGATATTGACCGTGGTGGGGGCCAGGCGTCTCAGGGGGTAGTGAAGGCTGCTGATGTCAAGGGTCCCCCCGAAATCGATGCGACAGGGTGCCGATGCATCGATGGCGCGGTTTTCCAGCAGCGGTTCGATATTGCCCAGTTCGGTGTCATTGGTTCGCGGTGTCATGGTATTTTAAATTCAAAAAAACAGAATTCCCTTTTTGTCGTCGTCCCCGTGAAGGCGGGGATCCCGTAGTTTCAGGTAGTTATAGATGGCGTCGAAGCCTCACGACGTGCCCCGCCTTCGCGGGGACGACACGACCGGGGACTTTTTATTGATTGCGTGCCTCACGGCCCGAAGAACCTTCAGGCTTTTGGGGTGTTTGCCGATGTGAAAGGGGACGAAGGTCTCCAGGAATTCCAGCCCTTCGGCAATGGCCGTCGGCGTGAACCGGACGCGAGCGGCCCGCTGCATGTCTCCGGTGTCGGTCCAGATGAGCTGTTTCAGGGTTCCTTTGGAGATTTTCAGTCGGCCGTTGGTGGGGACCCCGCAGGACGGGCAGACAATTCCACCCGTGGATGGATCCGAGACCACCGATGCATCCTGAATCTGGTCCAGACAGGTCTTGCAGGCATGGCAGTGGTCGAAATTGGGACGGAATCCCGTCAGGGATAAAAAACGCATCTGAAACAGGATGCTGAGCACCTCGACGGGCGTTACTCCCCGGTTGAGTTCGGCCAGCACATGCAACGTCAGCTCGTACAGGGATTCCTGGGTTTCTCCCTCGGCCATCCACAGATAGATCAGCTCGGCCCAGTAGCTGGCGTAGGCGGTTTTGATGATATCTTCGCGGATTTTAAAAAACGGATCTTCGAGTGAGGCCTCCTGGAGCACCGGCATGCGCTTTCCTCGCCCTTTTGCCAACACCACGTCGAGCCGGGAAAAGGGCTCCAGCACCCCGGCAAAGCGCTTGACGCTCTTTTTTGCCGATTTGGCAATGGCGCTGACTTTTCCCTGGGTCCGGGTGAACAGGGTGACGATCAGATCATAATCGCCGAATTCAATTCGGCGGAGCAGGATGGCGGAGGTACTCAGGCTGGTCATGGCGTCAGACACCGAGAAATCGGGTGGCGATGGAAAAGTAAAAATAGACGCTGATGATATCGATGGCGGTGGTCACAAAGGGTCCGGTGGCCACGGCCGGGTCAATATTGAGACGGGCGAACAGCATGGGCACGCATGATCCCACCAGGGCGGCTACGGACATGGAGCAGAGGACCGACAGACAGACCGCTGTTGCCAGCATTATAGTGCCGTACTGCAGTTGCGCCACGGACCCGATCAGCAGGCCGTAGATCAGACCGAGAATAAAACCCACGGTCAGCTCCTTGCCCACTACCGACCAGATATCCCGGATATTGAGCCGTCCAGTGGCCAGGCCGCGCACCACGATGGTGGAGGACTGGGTGCCGATGTTGCCCCCCATGCCCATGATGACCGGGATGAAGGCGACCAGGTAGGTGACCTTGCTCAGACTCGCTTCGAATCGACCGATCACGTAAAAGGCGAAAATGCCGCCTATGCAGCTGGCAAAGAGCCAGGGAAGGCGAATACGCGTGCTTTTGAAAATGCTTTTTGTCTCGATGAACTCTTCGCCCACACCGGCCATCTTCAGGATGTCCTCCGTGGCCTCTGCACGGAAAATATCGATGACGTCGTCTACGGTGACGATACCGACCAAGCGGTTGCTTTCATCCACCACCGGTACGGCCAGAATGTCGTAACGGGCCACCAGCTTGGCGACCTCCTCCTGGTCCATATGGGTTTGTACGGAAAGGACCTCGGTGGTCATGAAGGCTTTCAAGGGGGTCTGGGGCTTGACCACCACCAGCTGACGCAGGGAGCAGACCCCCACCAGGTTGTTGTATTCATCCACCGCATAGAGATAAAAAGGCATCTCGACCTCGGCAAACTCCGTCTGGATTTGTTCGATGGCCGCTTTCGCCGTGATCTCCTGGTTCAGGGCGATGAAATCGGGATTCATGATGCCACCGGCGGTGTCGTCTTCGAAGCGCATGAGGTCCTCGACCTCGTCGGATCCCTCCTTTTCCATGCGCTTGAGCAGACTGCTGGCGGTTTCGTCGGGGAGCTGATTCAGCAGGTCGGCGACATCATCGTTGGGCATGGCTTCAAGGATGGTCACGACCCCATCCGGTTCCATGCCGTCGATTAGTTCAACGAAGAGATCCTCATCCAGTTCGCTGAAGAGAATTCCCTTTTGCTCCACATCATCGATCATGTCGAACAGCAGCCGTTGGTCCTGGACCGACAGGTCCCGGAACAGGATGGACAGATCCGCGCCATGGGTTTTGTTGACGATCTTGCACAACCGACTGCTGGCGCCGCGACGCAAGAGCCGTTTGACACTGACGGTCAGAATTCTTTGTCGATCCTGCTGCATGGGATGCTTTCCAACAATTGGGAAAACGATATGTATCCCGGAATTACATACCAAATGGGTCAGGGAATTTTCAGGCTTACCACCTGGCCCTTGCTGCCGAAAATCTTCACGGGTCGCTCATCCAGGAAAATATTCAGTCCCGTGGCACTGCCGATCATCAGATTGAAGTTGGTTGTGCCTTCCAACTCCAGGCGGTCCTCGGGTTTCAGGTCATAGGAGCGGGCATGCTGGCCGTCCACAATGACTTTCAACCAGGTTTGCTCCACCGCGATCACCTGAAGCTTGAGTTTGTTCCGTGGTTTTGCGCCGGGCAGTCCCTTTCCGGCCGCGTCCGTCCCGGAGGCTGATGGTTCGGGCCGGGTGGCACGGTCCGGCGTTGCGGTGCGTTGCGGCGGTGCCTGATCAGGAAAAAGATTGGTGTATCGCACCAGCAGCAAAATACTGGTAATCAATCCCACTGCCATCATGGTCCGGCGGAGCGCTCCCAGTTTGGCCCGTCGTTTCAACTTCCGTCGCTTGGTGTTTTCCTGTCGTTCCAGGTCCGACAGGTACAGGCCGACGGCAACATCGGCGTTGGCCCCCACAGCATCGGCATAGGTCCTGATGAAACTCCTGACATAGGCCCGCGGGGGAAGCTGGTCATGGGCATTGTCCTCCATGGCCCTGAGGCAGTGGACGGCAATTTTCGTCTGTCGGGCGACTGTCTCGATCGCCAGGTCTTGTTTCAGCCGGAAGTCCCTTAGATAGCTTCCGAATGGTTCCTGATGCGATTCCGGTGCCATAGGGTAGAGCCGCCATGTTCAAGGATCGTGAGTTAATCCTAATTGATGATTTTAATGTGTGACTGACCGCGCAGATCTTCCAGCCATGAGAGGAATTTATCATCGACCAACTCGGTAAACAGCTTGTGGTGAATCTCGTCCCTGACACGCTCCAAGGGGGTGCCTTCGCCACGGTTGATCGCCTCCACATAGAAGAGCTGAAGCCCCTGGTCCGTTTCCAGAGTCGCGGTGGTCTGGCCCGGTTTCAACCCGTCGAGGGCCGCCTGGATCTGGGGAGAAAGGGACTCTGTCTCAAACTCACCGATATCCCCACCGTCTGCGGCGGATGGGCTCTGGCTGTAAATTTGCGCCAGATCGGCAAAGGCCTCGCCGGCTTCTATCCGTGATCGGAGCTGTCGCATCCGTCCCCGTAAGGCTGTCTCTTCGGCATCCGTCGAAAAATCAGGCACCCGCAGCAGGATGTTGCTGAGGTGGTAACGGATTTTCCCTCCGAAAAGCTCGGGATGGTCGTCGTAGTAGGCCCGGATCTCTTCCTCGGTGATGACAACCTTGGACTTGACCTGGAAATTGACCAGTCGGGTGCGCAATACCTGCTCTTTAATCCTGTCCCGATACTGCTCCATGGTTATCTGTTCTTGTGCCAGAAAGCCACGAAGATCCTCATCGGTAAAGGAATTGGAGGTTTTGATGCGCTCGATGGTGCTGTCGATCTCCGCGCTGTCCACTTGGATTTCGTTGCGTTGGATCTCCTGGTCGGTTAGCTTTTCATCCACCAGACGGTTCAGTATCTCCTCGCGTACCTTGAAGAGCGTCTTCCGCTCATTGTCCGGGTCGAGTCCCTGCCGATGGATGCGCTGGGCGTAGGGCGCCATGCGTTCCCTGAGTTCAGACAGCAAAATAATGTCTTCATTGACCACGGCCACGATCCGGTCCAGCACTTCGGACGCAGCAGAAGCCGTGGCCGTGGCCGTGACGACCAGCATCAATATTCCGATCAGCGCATCCATCGAGAGATTTCGTTTCAAGACGACTATTCCTTCCCCTGACCGTTGGATCCGGCGCCAGGGCCTTGGGATTGTTCCCACAACTCCCAGTTGATCTCAAGCCCATAACGCGTTCGCAGCTCGTCTATCCATTTCGGGTAGGCCGCTTCGACCATTTGACGCCGAAGTCGTTCCACGATGTGACGGTTCAGGTCCATCGCAGGGGAATTCTCATCTTCGACGGCAAAGTCGTCTTCGTGGGTCTTATAGTACTCCTCGATATCCTGCACCGTTATGTTCACCGGCTGAACCAATTCCAAGTCCACGACCTTCTCCATGAGCAGGCGCACCCGCAGCCGATCTTTCCACAAGGGGTAAGGGATGGCGCTTTCCAGGAGCATCCGTGCAAATTCTTCCTCCGGGTAATCCTTTTTGATCTCCTGGATCGCCGTTTCCACTTCGGCGTCATCCAGGATGATGCCCAGCTCTTTGGCCCTGCGGTTGATGATCACCTCTTCGGCCATCTGATCGAGCAGACGCCGCCGGGCATTTTTAATGGTCTCCGGATCCACCGACCGGTCGTCGCTGTAGGCAATCCGGGCGGTCTCAAAGGCACGATCAAACTGGGCCCGGGTGACGGTCAGCCGGTCGGTGCGGATCAGTACGGATTCCTGTTGTGAAACGTCATCCGGACCGGAGCAACCCGCCGAACCGACCATCACGGCGCAACAGATGGCCCGGCATACACGGACGGCAGCCGGCGCACGGCATCGCCCTGCCGAGGCGTTATTGTGTGTATAACTTATTGCAACCTTTCCAAATATGGTTTTCATAAAAAGGTCAGAAATTAACATGTTGTGCGATTTCGATCAAGATGTTTTTCGTCTGGGCCAGCACGGTCCGGGGTGTGCCCTGGGTCAGGATTGCCTTAAAAAGATGGTCCGGCGTGAATCGGTAGGGCTGTTTGCCGGCCGTGATCATCTGAACAATTCCCAGGGGATGGTGCTGGTGGGTCTCGCTGAATGCCAGGCACAGTTGCCGGCCGAAAAGGTCCAGGCGCTTAACGCCGGCACGGACCGACAACACCCGCAGCATGATCTTGAGCAGCAGGTTTTCCGTCTCCTCGGGAGGCGGACCGAAACGATCCGTCAGTTCCGCCTTCATGGCGGCAATCTCCTTGAGGTCGCTCATTTTGGCCAGGCGGCGGTAGAGTGAGAGCCGTTGGTCGATATCGGCGACATAATCTTCGGATAGGTGCGCGGAGATGGGCAGGTTGATCTCCGGTTCCAGGCCTTCGATTATGGGCTCGCCTTTCAACTGCGCCACGGCTTCTTCCATGAGCTTAAGGAACATGTCATACCCGACGGTGGCGATGTGGCCGGATTGGGAAGCGCCCAAAATTGCTCCGCCCCCCCGGATCTTCAGATCATTCATGGCAATCTGGAAGCCGGACCCCAGATCGCTGTGCTCCATGAGCACCTTGAGACGCTTCTGAGCATTCTTCCCCAGCCGGCTCTCCTCTGGGATGAACAGGTAGGCATAGGCCTGCTCTTCGGACCGACCCACCCGGCCGCGCAGCTGGTAGATTTGAGACAGGCCGAATCGGTCCGCCCGGTTGACCAGGATGGTGTTGGCCGTGGCCACATCGATGCCCGACTCGATAATGGTGGTGCATACCAGCATATCGATCTCGCGTTCCATGAAGCGCATCATTACGGCTTCCAGGTCATCTTCGGCCATCTGCCCATGGGCGACGGCCAGACGGACTTCGGGCACCTGCTGCTGAAGATAGGTCGCCATGCGGTCGATGGCGTGGACGTTGTTGTGTACGAAAAAGATCTGGCCTCCTCGGGCCAACTCGCTGCGGATGGCTTCGCTGATGACGGTGTCGTCAAATTCGCACACATAGGTGATGATGGCGTGGCGCTGTTCCGGCGGCGTGGAGATGATGCTGATGTCTCGGATGCCCATCATGGAGAGATGCAGGGTCCGGGGGATGGGGGTGGCGGTGAGGGCCAGCACGTCCACACTGGTTCGCAGCCGTTTGAGTTTCTCCTTGTGCCGAACACCGAAGCGCTGCTCCTCGTCGAGGATGAACAGCCCCAGGTCGGCAAAGCCGACATCCTTTTGAAGCAGCCGGTGAGTGCCGATGACGATGTCCACGGTGCCCTTTTTTACCTCTTCTACGATTCGGCGTTGATCGGCCTTGGTCCGAAAACGGCTTAGGCAGGCTACCTTCACCGGATAGGTGTCGAAACGTCGGACGAAGGTGGCGTAGTGCTGTTCGGCCAGCACCGTGGTGGGCACCAGCATGGCCACCTGTTTGGATTCGCTGACAGCCAGAAACGAGGCCCGCAATGCGACCTCGGTTTTGCCGTAGCCCACGTCTCCGCACACCAGCCGATCCATGGGGGTGGGGTTGCGCATGTCATCGAGCACGGCTTCAATGGCCTTGCGCTGATCCGGGGTCTCCTCGTAGGGAAAGTCCGCCTCGAAATCGGCAAAATGGCTGTCGGCGGAACCGTAGCTGTGTCCGGTGTTGACCGTTCGCCGGGCGTAGATTTTGAGCAATTCCCCGGCGATCTTTTCCGCCGATTGGCGCACCTTCTCCTTGGCCCGTTCCCAGGACCGCCCACCCATTTTGTCCAGGGCCGGCATCATCCCCTCTACCCCCATGTACTTCTGGATCAGGCCCATGCGGTCCACGGGCAAGTAGAGGCGGTCATCGCCCCGGTAGACAATCAGTAAAAAGTCGTTGACGGTGCCTTCCAGACTCAGTTTGACCAGCCCTTCGTATCGGCCGATGCCGTGCTCGTCGTGGACTACCAGGTCACCCTGTTTGAGGTCGGAAAAGGCCAGCAGTTCCGTGCGTACCCCTGATTTGCCGGGTTTGGGGCGCCTGACCCGGGGGCCGAAGACCTCGGCCTCGGTGACCACGGCAAGGCCATCCGCCGGCCAGACAAATCCTGCCGACAGGCGGCCCCGGCAGATCGATACCTGCCCCGGTCGGAACTTTTGCGGGAAGGGTTGGCCGGAGATCGCCACCACGCCATGGGGCGCCAGGATGGCGGTGAGACGGCCGACCTGGCGGTCGGTCTCGCAGGCCATCACCATGGCGCGACCCGCATCCTGCTGTGCGGCAATCCATTGGAGCAGCGGGGCGGCCGGTTGATCGGTTTTCCTGGCCTGATTCATGGCCAGCACCAAGTCGCTGTTGTCGGCAAGATCGGTATCCACCGCCGGGTGATCACCACTTCCGGTGACCGCTAACGGCACCAGGGAGACGGCCTCTTTATGGGCCAGCCGGTTGCTGATTTCTTGCCAGCTTAAAAACAGATCCGCCGGCTCCACGCACAGGTGCTTATCGCTGCAGGCCTTGTCATGGTTAATCTGGGCCACCTGTTCGCCTTTTTCAGTGACCCGGGCCAGCTCGGCCGGGTTTTCGACGATGATGACCGTATTGTTCGGCAGGTAATCGAAAAGCGTGTCCATGCGGTCATAGATCAGCGGGGTGAGGTTTTCGATACCTGGAAAGACCCCCTGCTCCTTGATGCGCTGTACGATATCCCGGACGGTGGTGTGCGGCAGTTCCTGTTCCAGTGCCCGTGCTCGGAACCGGCCGACGATCCAATCCAGCCGGTCCTTTTCCAGGGTCACTTCCCTGGCCGGCAGAATCACGGCCTCGTGCACATGCTTCAGGCTGCGCTGGCTGGCAGGAGAAAAAAAACGGATGGTTTCGGCATAATCGCCGAACAATTCGATCCGCAGGGGATTGTCGTACAGGGGTGAAAAAATGTCGATAATACCGCCGCGGATGCAAAAGTCACCGGGTTCCTCCACCACGATGCTGCGGGTGTACCCGCCGGCCACCAGCTTGGCCACCAGTCGGTCCGGTTCGATCTCCTCTTCGGCGATGACAAGCTCGGCAAAACCGATGAGTACGGACTTGGGAATCAAGCGTTGGCGCAGGGCCGCCACCGTGGTCACGATCGCCTGTGCCTGCCGGCCTTCAACCATGGCATACAGCGCCCGAATGCGCCGGGCGGCGGTTTCATTGTGGTAGGACATGAATTTGAACGGGGTAAGATTGTACGACGGGAAGTGAACGACCGCCGAACCGGTTTCCCCGCAATAGAAATCGATCTCCGCCTGCCGCTGCTCGGCGGCTCTTGTTGATGCCGCCACCACCAGCACGGGTGATTTCAACTGCCTTCGGACGGCGTCGGCCAAATAGGCACCGGCACTGCCGTCGACACCGGCGATTACAAGGGGGCCGGTGCGCCGTGCAATGGCCCGGATCAGCATCCGTGGTGTACTTTTTTCTTGCTTTTGGTTCATAAACACTATACTTGGTCCTTCTGTTTTCAGCCGGCGTAGCTCAGCTGGAAGAGCAGCTGATTCGTAATCAGCAGGTCCGCGGTTCGAGTCCGCGCGCCGGCTCCATGGCCAGTACCGGGTTCCCTCATCTGCCTTGCGGGAGCCCGTTTTTTTTAAATCTGCTACGGGCTGCTTCCCGGTGTGGCAGACGCCTGCCGATGGGCCGCCTTATTAGCGCAACCCGCATCGTTTTTGCAACCGTCGTTTGAGATCGTCGGCCTTTTCGCCGTTGCCATTGTCACGCTATCGGTATTTTCAGTCGCGACAGGAGAGATCATCCATGCAGCTTTCACCCCAGCAGCAAGCCGCCGTCGAACATACCGGATCGCCGGCCCTGGTGGTGGCCGGCGCCGGGTCGGGAAAGACCCGTACCCTGACCGCCAAGTTTGCCCATTTGGTAGAATCGGGCATACTGCCGGAACAAATTCTGGCCATTACCTTTACCAACAAGGCCGCCGAAGAGATGAAGGGCCGCCTGATCCGCATGACCGGCATGGAGCGGCGGCGCTTTCCTTGGGTTCGGACCTACCATAGCGCTTGTTTCCGGATCCTCAAGGAACACAGTCATCTGCTTGATTATCATTCGCCCCTTCAGGTGTTTACGATCTACCACCAGCAGAAGGCCGTCAAGGAAGTGCTACTGGCCCTCAACTACGAAAAAAAACATGCCATCCCCGTGTTGGGTCAGATTTCCAACGCCAAAAACAGCGGAAATCCCGGGGCCTACTTCGACAACCATCCCCGCAGGGGCAACATTCGCTTGGTCGATGTGTATACGCGCTACGAAGGGATGCTCAAGGCGGCCAATGCGGTGGATTTCGATAATATTCTGCTGTTCACCCGCAACCTGTTGCGGGACCATGTGGACCTTCGGCAGCGATACCAAAACCAGTTCCAGTACATTCTGTGCGACGAGTATCAGGACACCAACGACCTGAACGAGGAGATTACCGCCCTGATGCTCAAAGACGGTAATCTTTTTGCCGTGGGTGACGACTGGCAGTCCATCTACTCGTTCAGGATGAGTAATGTTGATCATTTCCTCTCCTTCGAAAAGAAGTACAAGGGTGCTCGGATTTTCAGGTTGGAGCAGAACTATCGTTCCGCCGACGAAATTGTTCAACTGGGTAACCGGATCATCGGCAATAATGAAAACCGAATGGAAAAGGCCTGCTTCTCGGAAAAGGAGGGCGGGGTGGTGGAGACCCATGAGTTTGTTACCGACCAGGAAGAGGCCCGCTGGGTAGCGGACAAGATTCGCGGCCTGGTGCGGATGAATATCCTCTATGAAAACATGGCGGTGCTGTACCGCACCAAATTCTGTTCCCTGTCTTTCGAGCAGGCCTTTCGCCGGGGGCACATCCCCTACCGCATGATGGGCGGAAAGGGCTTTTTCGACCGGGTGGAGGTCCTGGACCTGAATTGCTACATCACCGCCGCCGTGTTCGACAAGGACGACACGGCCTTCGAACGGATCCTCAATACACCCAAACGGGGCATCGGGCCGGGGACCGTGAAAAAAATCTCCTCCATGCGCAGCGGAACCATGAGCCTGAAGGAGGCCGCTCGGCAGGCGGTGGATGGACGCTTACTCACCCCCAAGCTCTACGATGGCCTGAAAGATCTTTTGGCGCTGCTGGACGAAATCCGGGACCTGCGGCCCGACGAAGCCATCAAACGTACCATCGCCCGCACCGGTTATTTGGAGCATCTTGAAAAGTACACCCGTGCCAATTCCATGGACCTGACCGCCCGGCAGGAAAACATCGATCAGCTGATCCATGCCGCCGCCCAGAAAGAGACGATCGTGGACTACCTGGAAGAGGCCGCCCTGGTCCGCGAAGATAAAGATGACGAAGAGGAATCTGTCGGCGTCAATCTTTGCACCGTGCATGGGGCCAAGGGATTGGAGTTTCATACGGTGTTCGTGATCGGGTGCGAAGAACAGCTCTTTCCTCACTGGCGCTCCATGGACAGCGCCGAAGACCTGGAGGAGGAGCGGCGGCTCATGTATGTGGCGGTGACCCGGGCGGAGCGCTGCCTTTTCATCACTTCCGCCAATTTCCGCAAAGGCCAGTTTAACCCTCCCAGCCGCTTTCTGAACGAGATCGATGCGGTTATGGCCGATCGGTAGCCGACCTTGTTTTTTCGTCGGCTGTATGATTGTACTGAAAAAAGCGGTGTTTCTACGTTGATATCTCCTCTTGGGACACCCTGACCGGGGGAGAGGCACAGGATCGGGATCTAATGAATTGTATCGATGCCGTAGAGGGCACGGCAAAAGTGCTGCTGAGCCAGTTTCTGGATATTTCCACCGAGTACCGGTTGGACGCCAGTGCGTATATCCGCAACGTAAAGGCGGTTATCGATGCCGTGGCCCTATTTATAAAAAACAACCCGGAGGTCAGCGAAACGCCGGAACTGATCCGGGGTGTCCTTTACGATTATGCAAAAACGCAGTGGCTGATGCGTCTGGAGAAATCTGTCGATCCCGATCGGGAGGCGGCGGCCAGGATCGATCTCGAATACCAGGAATACTGCTACGACTATGTTTATGCTCACGGCAACTATCCGCGCTGACCAATAACGCATCCCGATTTCCGTGGCCCTTACGTCTGCCCCAGTTTGCTGAGAAATGTTTTTTGCCGCAATTTCGTCAACGCCTCGCCTTCTTCCACCAGATAGTAAACCGGCTGATTGTTTTCATCATAACAGGCATAAAGGGCGGTGTAGCCCTTTGGATCCGACACGGCCATGATCCGCCGGACATCGTTGTCGAACCGTTTGCAAACGGCATCCCAGGGCTCCGGGGATGCGGTTTCGATGGTGTCAATGGCCTGGGTCGCTTCATTGAAATTGACGTGAAGGGATTTCATGGTATCTCCGTCATTGTTTCACTCCGCATTTTCGTTAAGACAGGGTGAAAAAATATTACCCGCTCCCCATGGCGCTGTCAATCAGCCAGACGTCGGGACGGTGGCCCTTCGGTTGCGCCGGAGAGGCCCCCCAAGGGGAGTTTGTGTTTTTTACACCATCATGTTGTGGCGATGTTGACATGTGGCACTATATATTGTATGTAATTGGAGTCAATTGAGAGAAACGTTAGGCGTGACATTTCATTTTTAGGAATGGTCGTTTTCTCTTTAACATAATCACCTCACGAGGAAAAAATGGCAAAATCGATCGGAATTGACTTGGGAACCACCAACTCCGTTACGGGCATAAAAAAAGCGCATTTGGAAATTATAAAAAACCGCGAAGGTGAATTGCTCACGCCTTCTTGTGTGACAGTCAAAAAAAAGAAAAAACTGCTGAAATTAGGAACGATGGAGGAGTACATCGTTGGCCGGAATGCCCTGGAATGGATCAAGCAGGATCCGGCCAACACGATTACGGCCGTCAAGCGGTTGATGGGCCGTAACCTTGACGATCCGGAAATAAAGAAGATGATCACCAATATGAATTGCCCGTATCGAATTTCCGCTCACTCCAAAGGCACCGTCAACAGTCTGGCCGTGGTTTTAGGAGGAAAAGAGCATACACCGGAGCAGATCTCGGCAAAAATCCTCGAAAAGATGAAATCGGATGCGGAAAATGCGCTTGGCGATGAAGTGGTGTTTGCCGTCATCACGGTACCGGCCTATTTTAACGACAAGCAGAAGCATGCCACCCGGACCGCTGCCGCGCTATCGGGTTTGAAGGTTCGGCGGTTGTTGCCCGAACCGACGGCGGCAGCCATCTCATTCGGTGTCGATACCATTGGGCAAGACGATGCCAAGACCGTTTTGGTATTTGATTTCGGGGGCGGCACTTTTGATTTATCCGTGCTGACCATCAGCGGGGGGCAGTTCATCGAACAAGGCAAAGGCGGCAACATGTGGCTGGGAGGCGAGGATATCGATAACACGATCATGGATTTCGTGCTCGGTGAGACCGCCCGGGAATATGGCATCGATGATATGGATGCGCTGATCGCCAACCAGGATGAACAAAGCAGAAACCTTTTTTGGGGGGAGTTGAAATCAGCCGTCGAGCAGGCCAAGATTCGTTTAAGCGACGATCAGGAAACCTATATCGAAATTCTCGCCATATTGAAAGACGGCGACGGAGACCGTATCGATATTGATGTGGAGCTGACCCGAAAGCGGTTTGAGGAGATCATCGCCCCCATTGTTGACGCCACCGTTACGTTGACTCGGAAACTGCTGGCGGATATCCACTTTACGCCCGATTTGATCGATAAGGTTCTGCTTGTGGGGGGCAGTTCCCGGATTCCGGCAGTGATTACGGCCATTGAAAATGAATTCGGAAAGCAAAAAGTATTGCTTCATGAACGGCCCATGCTGGCTATCGCAGAGGGTGCCGCCATATTGAGTCACAGGCTTTCAGATACCTATGAATGCCCCCATTGCGGCAAATCCGTGTCCCAAAGCGACCCAACCTGTGACGAATGCGGGTTTGATCTGGAAGGCTACATTATTTCGGAGAGCGTATTCGATATCGTTCATGCGGCCGCCCACGATTATTACATCTATCTTGAGAATAATGAGCGCTATCTGCTTATTGAAAAAAATACCCCGCTTCCTTGTGAAAAGACGGAACCGTTCAAACTCGTTCATGCGGACCAGAGACTGGTTCATATGAAATTTTTCAATATCGTGAACGAAACGGAGGAATCCATCGGCGATTTGTGGTTGGGAATTGATGAAAATGAAACCCATCCGGAAGGGTCGGTTCATATGGAAGTCACCTTGAAAATCGACGAGAACAACCTGGTCGAGGTGGCCGCCGGTTTGAAAGAGCTGCCCCATGTGGAGCTGACGAAAACCTTGTCACGCGGCAAGGCGGATGAAAAATTATTTATTTCTTTGGAGAATCTGATCAATACGGCCAACCGAAAAGGGTATGATATTTATACGATTGAGGATCTAACCAGTCGAGCGCTTTCCGTGATTACGGATATTCAAAATGTGATCGATAAACAAACCGATGATGTGAACGAATCGGTCTATAAATCGACCGAAATGAAAATCGATAAGGCCGCCAAATTAGCGGAAAAGAATATCACTTCCAAACCGCTGATCTGTTATGCCCAAGATGCACTGAATAATTTTGGGCCGATGATCAAAGATAGGCGAAAAGCGGTTATAAGAAAAAGGATCGAGAAACTAAAGAAGATGGATGCGTGTGGCACCTATGCGGAAAATGTCAAGGCCCTCGAAGCCCTGGACACCACGCTGGATAGTATCGGCTGGGTTAACGCATTAATGATGATCAAAAAAGCGGGGGAGTGCTGCGAGGAGCACGAACCGGCCAGAGCCGCAAAATTTTTCAATGCACTGGAAACCATCGGCCGGGGGCATGTGAATGCCGAGGTTGACCGGGTGACTTCAACGCTTGAAGAAGTCCTTCCGCAGGTCCAAGAGATATTGGATCAATACGATACGAAAACCGGAACCATCCACAAGGATATCAGGCGTTAAATGGGATCGGAAACCGTTTGCCCCATCTGCAATCTCGAGCATATACCGCACGATCGTGAAAAGTGCCCCCAGTGTGATGCCGATTTAACATGCTTTAAGGTCCTTGATACGTTGGCCGAAACGCTTGCCGAAACGGCTGAGCCGGCAAGATCGCCGAACGCGGCATCCATGCGAAAGAAGCGTGTGTTCTTTCCCCTCTTTTTGGGGGGCCTGGCCCTGTTGGGGGCGACCTTACTCGGACTCGGCGTTTACCGGATCCGGATGCTCGAATCCCGTATGATACGGCAACAATCAGCGTTTACGCATGCCGTTGATACGGTTGGATCCCGATCGGATCTCATCTTGGCGAAACAGGAGCAAATGGTCTCCCTGGTTACCGAACAACTCGAGAGCCGGCGTAAGTTGTCGGAGGCGCAACCGCTGCCGGAGATTCGGATCGACGAACGGCCGTTTTTGGATATCGGGAAGGGTGATATTTCCGGTACGGAGCCAATTGCCGGACACTTTCCGGGCGGGTCCGGGATCAAAACACCGACCCGGAGCATTGAAGCGGCAGGCAATGCATTCGATTGCTACCGGGCAACGGATACCGATACCCTGTGGGGCATTGCCGAACGTTTTTATGGCGCCGGGCATTTTTACCCGGTTCTTTTGGAGCATAACCCGGAACTTTCGATCTACAATGTCAGCCGAAAGGATCGGATCGCGATATTAAAAGCCGCCGGGGAGGCGAAACGGATCTATCGGGCGATTACCTTACTGGCGGACAATCGTCTCTTTTGGGTTTATACCGTTCGGTCCGGTGACACACCAATCGTTATCAAAACGCGTTATTGCCCCGGGAAGGCGTGTTTGCCATCGAAATACGATTCCCATCCGAATGCTCGAATGTACCCCGGAACCAAGGTTACAATCCAGTTGGCGGGAGCTTTGAAATGAAGAAAAAAAAAGAAAAAAACATCGAGAGCATCCTGGCAAGGGCTGAAAAGTTCTTTCTGGATGGTAACTTTTCCCTGGCCATGAAAGAATTCGAGACGGCGCAAAAAAAACTTACGCGCGGCGATATTGCCGCGAAAATTGCCTGCTGCCGCAAAGCGCTGAAAACCGATAATGCCAAGCAGCTTGTTAAAAAGGCGCGCAAAGCGGAAAAAAAGGGGGATCTGGGAAGGGCCTTGAAATGTTTCCAACAGGCCAATGCGGTTTTAAATGAAGCGTGGATTGCACAGCGGATCGAGAACTTCAAGTGGCAGTTAACCGGCCGGGATGCCGTTTCCCTGGCGAAGGCGGCCGAAGCGGCCGGTGATCTCCTTCGGGCGGCCACGTGCTATGCCAAAGCCTGTGACGCCCGTGGTGGAACCAGTGAGCCGTTGTTGTTAAAAAGAGCGAGGTGTCTGGTCGGGGCCGGGCGGTATGCCGAGGCGGTGGATATTTTCAAAACCCTGCCCCTGACCAAAGCCGGGGGGCGTTACGACTATGGCTTTGCCCTGGCGCAAATGGGGTGCTTTTCACAATGTCTCCGAGTCTGGGAGGACCTTGAAGTCAATGACGACCGCTTTGCTGAACAAAAACGCGTTGTCGCCCGACGCCTCGGCGCCCATCTCGTTGATTGCCTGAAACGGAAAGACGATTATGCATCAATTTATCGTGATGCATTTTATCTCCTGAAAACGGACGATGCCCTTCTAACGCCGGACCAGCGACGGAGCGTTGAAAATTTATACGCCTACGGCAGATCCGCCTGGATAGAGGAACTATGGGAAGCGGAGGAATTTGAAGCCATCTCGGATATCCTGACAACCGCCACCGGCCCCCTGACCCCGGCGCTGGTGGCACTCAATGCAAAAGTGTGGTTCAAGATGGCTGAGGATGACGGTCGCCGGCTTCACACCATGCTGATTTACTGGCTGCCCGCGATCTATTCGCCGTCAATTGCGGAATCGTTTTCCGGTAGTATCGGCGAATGGCAAAAGGTTCGCCAAAAATTGATCGCCATGGCCGAAAATTTGATCAAAAAGCATGACGATACCCGCTACGGTGGTCGGGCGCTGACCAATTTTACCATCGATAAGGAACTGATTCAAACGCTTGCGGCGTTTTTAGAAAACCAAGAAAAAGATGTCGATCTGATCTGTACACCCGGGCTTGCGGCCCACCTCGGCCGATCGGATGAAGTGCTTTCTCTGATAAGCGCAAACGAGGCGTTTTTTGAAAATAAACAGCAGTATCTGGAGTTCGGGGCCCACTATACGGCTGCGGGCAACTACCTTTACCGGTTGAAAAACAATGCGTATGAAGAAGCCGCCGGCCTATTGACGGATTTACAACCGGATCTTGAAAGGGATGAATTTATCGATTATGCGATGCAATTGATCAGTTTCGAGTATGGTCTGCACCGCCTTGAAAATGGGGATACCCAGACAATCCGCTATTTCCAATCGACACCGGCCCTGTTCGATATTGCACCGGCCCTTGAGCGGAAATTGACGCAAAAAGCGTTGGCCTTCGAAGCGTGGGATTTATTGAAATCATTCGAGGATGTTTTATTCTATATTCACAACGAACGCCCCTCGAAAGCGGTGCGCAAAGCGCTGTCACTGGTGATGGCCCGCCGTGCCGTCGCAATGTCCAACAATGGGCAATCAAACCCAAAAGCACTGAAAGGTATTGTTAACAAGGCCCTGAAACTTGATCCTGAAAACGAAATGGCAACTGGCGTCATACAGGATACCGTGGTCCATTTTGAAATGAAGGCAATGTACACCGCTTTTAAACGACAAAAAATGGGCAAAGCCAGCCGGATCGCCAGGGAGTCTGAATACGATGAAGTCCGCGATCACTATTTCGGATTCATAGAGGAGTCTTTCGATCAGATCATGGCGAACGATTGGGAGCGTGAGGAAAAGCTGATGATGATCAATGATCTCTATAAATGGGGCACAACGGTAGGTGCCTTGCAGCCGATAATGGATAGATTGGAAATACACCTGAATATGAACCAATCGATGGTGAACGGATGAACCCGTATAAGATTTTGAATGTCGATGCCGATGTAACCCAAAAAGAGATTATTCAAGCCGTGACCCGGGCGATGCGTGAAAAAAGATACTCCGGTCGGGAACTGGCTCAGGCCCAAAAAATATTGCTGGATCCCATATCCGGAGCCGCGCAACGGTTTTTGCACTGCGTCGATTTAAGCCGCATCAGGCAGTCCTTGGAGCGAATTGAAGCGTTTGAATCGAATCGGGGGCCCATTTCCGATTTAACGCGCCTTTCGATTTTTGATGAGGATGCATGAGATCGGAAAAAGAGTTCCTGAAACAAAAATTTATCGAGTTTCAGCTCAAGATAGCCGAACTGAACCGTTGCCTGAGGGAAACGCGTGATTCGTTTCAAGAAAGAGAAGCAAACTTAATGCTCGAACTGCTGACGTTGCTCGATGCTTTTGAGAACATTGATGAGACAATCGAAGCCAAACAAGACGATTTCGATAAAAGCGCCCGCATGCTTTCAAAGAATATCCGTTCCATCCAAAGAAAGCTAAAACGCCTGTTGCAGGCCCACGACGTGGCCCCGATGCGATTTACGGATAACATGGCCCGAATCGATTACTGCAAGGTCGTTGATACCCGTACCGCACCGGAATCGAAAGACGAAACGATTCTTTCCGTAGTTAAAAACGGGTATATTGATAAACGGGATGGCACGGTTCTAAGAAAGGCTGAAGTGATCACGGTCCTAAACGATGGTTAGGGCCCAACGAGACGATTCGGATTATCACCGGGAAATATCGCTCGTTTTTTGTCCTACAGACCTCGTTACATCAAAAATTATCCATATCCAAAATACCCTTTGAATACAGTTATTTCAGACAAAAAAACACGCTTTCAGATAAAAATTGGACACTCTCGATTTCCGGGCAGATTGTAATATCAGATAGTTATCTGCCGCCCGTTCAATTGAGCACTATTTTGATACGGCGAAATGTCCATTTTTTGGCCCTCAAAATGGGTGGAAATAACGAGGT
>JGI24023J19991_10000330_pt1 | contig 37384 bp, 51 predicted proteins | sample Cruoilmetagenom1_FD_19991 | JGI IMG/M metagenome (IMG submission 19991)
TAGACGGCAAAAGGGCAAGGCGAATCAGGTGGATCACTATAAAAAAAACAGACCAGTTTTTAGGCTTGATCGAAAACAAAGGGAAACTGATAATAGTACCAAGAGCAAAGGAAACCCATGATTGGCAGGCTGTATTGCAAGAGGGAGAAACTATTCTTGAAATAAAGTATCAAAAAATTGTTAAAAGATGCCGAGAAGTTATAGCCCAGGAGATGGAAGATCAAACCTGGGAAGGAATTGAATATCACGAAATTTAACCTATAAATAAACTAAAAAAAAGGAGATAAGAAAAAATGGCTAAAATTGAGAAAAAAGGGAAAAAAACAAAAAGAATAGTAATTGAACTGGACATTAAAACATGGAAAGCACTGCAACTGCTTAGAATTGAACGGGTGTGTAGCTTTAAAAGTATTATCCTCGAAGCCATGGTGGAGTATGCTGAAAGAAATTCACTGTAAATAAAAATAAACGAATAAAAAAGGTGTAAAAAAAGGGGAGTGATAGCGTTATTGGTAACGTTTCTACTCCCCTTTTTTATGCGTAAAAAGTGTAGGTTAAGTGTAGGTTAAGTGTAGACTATGTGTAGGTTAAGTGTAGACTATGTGTAGGTTAAGTGTAGGTTAAAAATATCTCTATTCACCAAAAGTTTGCCTTTTTTTACCCCTAATATCGGAAAAACCAATAGCCAATATCGGAAAAACCGAACCAAATTTTATCCTTAATTTTTCAACTTTTTAACCCATTTTTCAGCCATTTTTTATCAAATTTCACACTCCCAGACGCATAATCAATTAAACTCCCTCAGAGCAACGCCAACCCGCTAAAAAATTAAAACACATACACTTCCCCTTTTTTCACCTAAAAGACCCGTGACGTCACTGTCCCTCAACCGGACGCCCCTTTTCTGGCATTAAGAGAGAGTGCCAATCCCTTTTCCCTTATTTAATCCTTGAAATATTTAGCCTTTAAACCTTTCTCAGTTTTGACCCCTAAAATCCCAACTTTTCAATCTCCGATTAATCCTCCAGCTTCTCAACTTTCAACACTTAAGCCAACCTACACAACCGCACAAGACTCACACAAGTTACCGCATAATTAAAAATTTTCTAAGTTTCTGATTTCGTTGCAAATCACTACTGCACACCCTATATACTATATATATTAGGGGTGTATAATAGTGTATAGCGGGTAATAATCATTAGTATATTGCATATAAGTGTATTATCTTTTATTCGGATCTAACTTCGATCAACTTTTTTCCGTGTGTTTGTGCAGGTGTAATAATTTCAGACACTTACAGATTTTTTAATTTTTTTTCTCGTGCAGCGAGTCTAAAAAAAACAAAAAAAGGTATTTAACATCCTACGGAAATTTAAATAAACAAATTTTACTTGTGCAGGGTGTGCAGAAAATACCTGAAAAGCTCATTATTCAGTCCTTTTTTTATGTGCCGGTATATATATTGACGCAATTTAAAAATTATGCACGGATATTTTTCTGTGTAAATACTAATAGTTGCTGTTTAAAAGTCGCTGCTTAACAACACTTATTATTGAAATGATTTTAAAGCAGCGAATTTTATTAATAAATTCTATTAGTTGCCGCATTTTCGTTAACTTTTGATGTTTTTTTAATAATTATTTATAAATGCTCAAAAAAAAGATTTTTAGCTTGTGCATTAGTCTTTTTGCCCTTTTTTAACCTGTTTTGCTTGTGCAGCGCTTTTTTCTCAATTCCCTCAAAAGCGTCCTCAACTACCTCAAAACTACTCTCAACTACCTCAAAAGACTTTTCAACTACCTCAAAAATACCTCTAAAAAAGGACAAAAAGGGGTAAAAAAAGGCAAAAAAAAGGCAAAAAAGAGGTAAAAAAAGGAGTTGAGAAGAGGTTTGAAGTGTATTTTGGTTAAAAAAATAATCCTTTTGGAGCCTTGCTGAGGGTTTTTTAAGGAATTTTAACCTTTTTTTTAGACGTTTTAACCTTTTTTTATACAATTTAATCCTTTTTTTAGACTAATCAGTTTTCGGTCATTTCTTAATCGCTTTTTAAATGTCTGTTTTTGTTGTTATTTATTGCTGTTTATTAATGGTCAAGAAATAATTAAAAACTGATTAGCCCAAAAAAGAGACAAACAACCCTTAATCGGGCCCTAATCAACCTTTAATCAGCTTTCAGCTATTTTCTAATCACTTTTTAAAGCTTTGTTTTTATTATTATTTGTCGGTGGTTAAACTACACAAAAAAAGCCAGGCAATAAATTGATTAATTTACCCGGCGCTTGTATTCATGAATTTTTCAGGGTTGTCAGGGTTGTATATTTGGCTTAAAATAGCATTAAAAATGCCAATAAAATAATATCAAAAACCACTATCAAAGATCAACATCATATGTCAAATTTTCATCAGAATCCCAGTCAATGTTTATTTTTACTTTTTCCGAAAAATCTTCTTGGCATTGGTATAAAACCGGAAAATTATATTGCCAAAATCTGCGAGTTGTTCCGTCCGCGAGCATCTCAGTTCCCTGAGATTTTTCAATATTGGGGCAAAGGATTTTGAGCGTTTTTCCGAAGATACTTTTCCCAGATTTGAACCTAAAGCCCCTTGTGTCGCAAAAGGTTATAAAAGCCTGGTAAACTTTTTCACTTGAAATCTTTTGAGATTTTTCTTGCCAACCCTGGGCAGTATTCTTATTATATGACGTGCCATCAAAGGTTACGAAGTCACCGTTACGCAACGTTTCATACCAGAAGGACTGTACTGGTGTCATTGTTTCGATCACCTGCGACATAACCGCTGTGGTCTTCGGGAATGTGGATATGTCAATATTGGCAGCTTCTCGATCATAATGTAAAAGATCGTAGAACATTGCCGAACATCCGGCGCCGTCCATCTGCTTAAAAATAGCATCGAAATATTTTTTATCCTGTTGGTGTTTTTCGGAAATATCAATTGTAAAGAATCGACGTTCATCAAGGCCAGATGGAACGACCCATTCTGAATTGCTCGCCATTATTAGATTTAAATGGTTGTCAATTGTGTACGCATTTTCACCTTTATTCTCAATCGTAAGATGTTTTTCTGTTACAAGGCCCTTAATGACGCCTTCTCCGGCTTTATTGCCGCCCCAAAAACCCTCATCAACAAAAAGCAAAATAATATTTTGTAGGTGGCTGTTAAAACGACCTATGAGTTGATGCTGATTGTTAATTTGTAAAAAATGACGGCCTAAAAGTCGTCCAAAAATTGAAGCGAAACAACCTTTGCCGGTTCCCTGTCCGCCCCGCAAGACAATTGATGTCCCTGGTCGATGGCCGCCTGGATCTTGAATAATACGAGCCATCCAAGACATAATCCACTTGAAGGTGTAATTGTTACCGCCGGCAATAACATTTTTGATGTGATCCCGATATAGATTCCAGTTTCCTTGAATTGGTTCGACCGCAAATCCGCTCCAAAGGTTATAAACATCTGAAGGTGTCTCTTGCCCTGGTGAAAAAACAATATCAGAAAATTCTCTTCGTTCTGGTGCTTTCATCCATTCTTTGGCGATTGATAGTGTTTTGTTTTGGCCCCGCTGCCCTGCTAAGGGATTTGGAATGCGTTGGTTACTATAACGATTATAAAAATCACGTATTGCTGAAAAAGAAATTTGATTTTGGGTTGATAGCTCTTTGCTTATATTGAGTATCCTACATCTACCGCCAAGCATTATAACTGCGTGTTTTTTGTTTAAAACGTCAATAAAATCTTCATATGTTTCAGTTTTTTCTATTTCCGCGAGCAAATCTTTTTTTGTTTTGCCGGATTCGATGTAATCAGTGACATCCCCTTTAGGTTGAAGCCCTGGTAGGTTAACTATTTTAATTGCCTTTGCTACTGATTTAATGCCTTGAGCTACCAGGTTTGCGTGCTTTTGACCTGGTTCATCATTATCCGGTATGATTATAACGGTTTTATTGATAAAATATTGATTTAATGAGTCCGCCCAACTTTCGGCGCCTGAAATATTTGTCGTTGCCGGCAGTTTTAGCGAAATTAATGTGTCTGCATCTTTTTCACCCTCTACAATATAAACCACTGAGGCTGCGGAAATAGCTTTTAAATTGTAGGGAATCTCAGGGATACCTTTTATTGACCAGATGTAATTTTTTTTATTCTTTTTATCTGGTCTTCTAATAAGGTAAGTTTTTTTAGGCTTGAGGTATTTTAACTTTTCACAGATTAATACACCTGAAGTATCACGGTATTGATAAATTGCAACCGGCTTGCCCCTTTTAGTGGCTGTTTTTTTTGCCTTTTTAATAACGGTTTTATCTTCAAAATCAATATTTAGGAAATCCGCAAAAAAAGATAAGGTTTCTTTAAAGTCCACGTTGTGTTTTTTTTGATGGAATTTGAAAATATCACCGGATTCACCGCATGAAAAACACTTATAAGCGCCCTGCTTTAAAAAGTTGATTTGTAGGCTCGGGTTTGTGTCGGCATGGAAAGGGCAAAGCGCCTGTACCCATCCTGCGGAGTTTGCAGGTGATAATTCACCTACTTGCTGATGGTAATATTCGCGATAATTACCAAAACTCATGTTTTTAAGAATAATATCTTTTTTTGTTTCCTTGTTGATGGTCATTAGGAACCTTGTGGTATATTATAAAATTTTATAAATTATTTTTTTTCAAATATTGTGCCTTAGAGTAATTTTCAAGTAAGAAATATGTAGTTTTTTCTGCAAAAGCTCTATCTGGGCATGGCCACACAAAAACATTATACTTGATACTCCAAGACAATAACGATCTAAAAACGCTTTTGGGAGTCATTTGAGAATGCTCTGGAGGATTTTTAAACATATTGCCAAGACTGGACTCGATAACCATGGCTGCGTAATCAAATTTTGACATGCGTTCAAATTCTCTTTGTAGTCGTTTCCGGTTTCGGCCAAAACTTCCAAAGGCATCGGATAAAGTTTTACGCTCAATTCCAACTTGATTTTCATATCCCTGAAGGCTATAATCGCAAGTATCTAATTTTTTATAGATTAAAGATTTAGCCGGTTTTGGTTTTGATGATAAGATCCAGGCAAAGTTATAAGCTAATGTCTCCCTGGTGTCGATAATGATGGGCTCCATTTTCCAATTTTTTAACAATGATGATTTAGATGCCGTCAAAATTAAAATCCTCATCATTATCAAGAGTATCATCAACTATAACTGGTTCTATGTTTTTTGCTGTCTTAACCTGACCATTTTCAATTATTAATGCAGCCGGATAATCTTCACCGACAANTTCAATAAANANATGGATNTTCTCTTTTTCAGCTATTTCACTAATAATTTGTAGNTTATTTTGGTCAAGAAGCGAACCTTCNTTTATCANGATATTTTTTAGTGATGGATTTGCNGCTATGGCAATCAGAAAAGAAATTCTTAAAAGCTCTTCAGTTGAAAGTTGTTTTTTATCAAAAGGCAGTCCTTTATATAAAACATTTTCTTGGTTAAAAGATAATTCCTGAACAGGAAAATTAATGGCAGCTAAACGAGCACTTCTTTCACCTCTAATTCGATTAAGCTCAACGTTTTTAAAATCCTGTTTTTTTTCAATTGCTAATAATTCAGCAGTTACTTCTTTATATTTTATATTTTCTCTTATTTGTTTATTTTTTTCGTCAACTTCGTCAACCTCAAGCAGTGTTTGCTCAATATCAATTGGTTTAAATTGATTAATTTCAGCTTCAAGAGTTGCGTATTTTTCAAGATTTTCTTCTATAAAATCCTGCCCTTTGCGAATATGCCTTTTTATCTTTTTAATGTCTTCAGAAAGTTTATCAATTTGATTTTCAGCCGTTTTATTTTCGGCTAAAATTTCATCAGATTGTTTAAGTTTTTTTTCATGCGCTGTGATTTTTTCTTTTTGTTCGTTATATTTTTTTAATAATTCAACCGTTTTGATTTCTTCGTCTGGAAGATCCGGAGTATTTTTAGTATTTGAAAGAATTATTTTTTTTTGAGCTATTTCTCTTTTAAGATCCCGCCTGGCTGAGTATGCTTGCTCTTCTAACAGGTCTAAATCAGAAAGATCCAGGCCCGTTATTTTTTTAAGTTTTTCAATTTTTTCCTTCATAGACATATTGATAAACTCAACAGGGTTTAAAGGCTCACCAAAAATAGTTTTCAAAAAAGTTTCTGGGGTTTTTATTGTTTTCCCAGTCGCTTTTTGCGTTACTTTGATTGACCAATTGCCTTTTTTTGAAATTGATCGCTGGATTATTAAATCATCAAAAGCATCCCAGGAGTCACTGATAATTTCACCTGAAATTAATGCTCTTTTCGCGCCGGTACGAACTGGCTGAGGGATCTTAATCGCTTTGCCCTGTAGTAATACAGAAATACTGTCAAGCAGGCTGGATTTGCCTTGCTCATTCATCCCACCTATGAAAGAAACGTTTCCTTTAGGAGTGTATTCAATAAGCTGGATTTTCTTGAAATTTTCAACATGAATTTTTGTAAGTTTTGCCATTTTCTTTGTTCTCCTTGTTTTAAAAATTAAAATTATTAAAATTATTAGTTAAAAGCGCCCTATACCTTGGTGCGGCAACAATGATATTTACCCGAGCAAATACCGCATTAAAACTTTGGCAGGAATAGGCTTGACGGATGCGCTTAAAATCCGGTGGTCTTAGCACATTGGAGGATTTGCACGGGTGATCGTTTATTCTAAATTAAGTTAATAAGTCAAGAACACCAATTTCCGGCTTGTCTCTTTTATTTATAATGATGAAATGGTTTTCTTGTTCAATTTCGGATACAATATCTTGAGATAATCTTTCATTGTCAATATACATATCATAAATATCAATATCCCCAGGATATCCGGTTCCCGGCTCTGGTGGAGTTAAACCATATTCGACTGTTACCTCAACTTTTATTTTCGTTTTTGTTCTTAACATTTTTTATCTGTCAACCTCCTAATTATTTTTTTATTTTATTTATGCGGCCAAAAGCTTTTCCTTTAAACATGTTTTCCTTTTTGTTGATTGTTCTTTTTTAATCGCATTCCTGATGGCTGAAAATTCACCGACTGTTATACAAATTTGCTGCGCTCTGGATATTGCCGTGTATATCCATGGCTGGTCAACAAAAAAATTAAAGCCTGAATGTACTGGAATAATTATAACAGGAGCCTCAGAGCCTTGGAAACGGTGACAAGTTATACAGTATGCCAGTTTTAAATTATTTTTCCTTAAAGGAACCGCTACCGTTCTTGAGGGGTTTTGAAAATCAATAATAATTTGATTACGGGCAGGTAAAATATTTACGATTAAACCAATATCACCGTTTATAATCATTTCTTTTGCGCCCGTAGGTGTACTAACTTTTTCGTTTTTAGTATTAATAACCTTGTCACCTGTGCGGAAAATTGTATTTTCAATAGCTTCGTTTTTGTTTAATTCGTTTTGCAATAAAAAATTAAGGCTATCACAAGATAATAATGTTCTTTGATTGGTGGGTGAAATGATCTGGATGTCCCATAATGGATCGAAGCCTTTGGCTGGCATTCTGTTGCAGGCAATTTCTTGAATAGCTTGCTGGATTTTTTGTAGAGACTTTAACTCGATATGTCTCAAATTCAAACCGGTTTCAGGGTCTAATCGTTCAGATGGTATATATATTTTTTTGTTTTTAATCTGATGGCATGCTTTTACAATGTCTCCTGAGTTCCTTTGAATTTCAGTTAATTCAACAAAGGGTATTTTGTCTGATTCGATTAAATCTTGTAAAATTTTACCTGGCCCGATTGATGGTAATTGATAAAAATCACCCACTAATAATAATTTTGTTTTTTTTATATCAATTGCACGTAAAATATCTGCCATAAGGTTATTTGTGACCATAGACGTTTCGTCAAGAATTATAAAATCAAATTTAAGCTTGTTGCGCTCATTATGGTCAAAAGTGAATTGATTATTATAGAATTTAGGTGCTAATAATTTGTGAATAGTCGTTGCTGGAAAATTTGTTGCATTTTGCATTTGCAGTGCCGCCTTTCCAGTCGGAGCAGCCATGGCGACAGAAAGTTTTTGGCTACTTGTCCACTTAATGATTTCTTTTAATGTATAGGTTTTTCCAACACCAGGCGCGCCGCAAAGGATCGACAATTGTTTTTCTTGCACCATTTTTAACGCTTCAAGTTGTTTTTCGTTTAAGCCCATTTTTTTATTTCACAATCTGTATGTCGCTTTTAAAAGGAAGTTCTTTTTGATGCTCATCAATTTTAACAGTGTAAGGTTCTGTCTTTAATTTTGGTTCCGGATAAAATTCCATGGATGGCTTCAGCTCGATTTTTCCATCTTTTTCAGCGATTTTTAGCTTAAACGAAACTGACAATTCAAGTCCGTTTTTTACATAAGCAGCCTCAAGCTCTTTTTTGTATTCATCAACCAAAAACCCTAATTCTGCTCCAATTTTTTCTAATGTTTTTTTTAATTTCATAGCGTCTCCTTTATTATAACATCTTTTTTATTTGTTTAGAAATATACGTTTCGTTTTCATCCATTTTTTTTAATGTTATCCAGGCTTGATTGTTTTTAACTATTTTAAAAGTATCAATCAAGGCATGGATTGCTTTTTTAAATTTTATCAGTAATTCTTTTTCATTTTCAGATGGGCCAATTAATTCTTTTAAAAGATTAATAAGCTTTTTTTGAGGCATCCAAACGTTCCCCTGTGAGAGATCGTTTTGAATTAAATATAATATTGCTGTTTTTATCCGAAAAAAAGAATCAAAAGGAATTTTGAATGATTGTAAAGCCAATTTATCGGCTACCATAAAACTGGTTCCTTTAAATTCTGTGATAATGTATGGATTTCTTTTTAATTCCTCCATGGCCGATAATCCATATTTTGTAATTAAAAGTGACGGTAAGTTTTTCCGTAAACCAGGAATATTTAATATCCCTAACAATTCAATCATGATTTGCTCTTCCTGCTCATGCCAAATAAGAGCTTCTTTTGCTTTTAATGCTTTTTTTTCAGTAAGTCCTTTGATTTCGGCGGCTACTAATTCAGGGCAACTTTTTAGCGTTTGCAAAGTTTTTTCTTGGTATAAATCAACAAGGCTTGCTGCAATAGTGGGGCCGACACCATCACATATTTTCATCAAATATTTGTAGATTCCTTTAACGTTAACCGGCTTAATAAGTCTGTAGCTGTTGAATTTAAATTGTTTGCCGAAATTTGAATGGTTAGCCCATGATCCAGCTAATTGATATGTAATATCCTGCAAAGGGTTTTTTATTGTTCCCAATCCGCTAAAAGCAAATGGAGCATAATCATCTGTTTTTTTAGATAAAAAAGTTGCAATACAAAAATCTTCAGAATTTTGAAATTTAATTTGTTTTAGTGTTGCTGTTATATTTTCAGTTTGCTTTTTCATATTTATATTTAAATAAGCATGCTTTCAATTTTTGAGGTCAAATCTGGGCAATTGTATGGTTGTGCTTTCCCTTTTTGGATATGAACGATAATTCGTTTGAAGTTTTTAACGTCAGGAAAATAATTCTCAATCGTTAATATGTATTGATATAAAGACAATTGTAATGAGTAATGAATTAAATTTGCATCATCTAAATCGTTTAGAGGCCCTATCCCTTTTTGAAAATCATTTATTGCCGATAACTTTTTATTTGTTTTCCAGTCCACTAAAATAATTATGTTGTTTTTTTTATCATATACCAACAAATCAATTTGCCCGGCAATGCCCAGATCTGGACAAAATATAAGTTTTTCAGCCTTAAAAAAAATATATTTTTTTTAAGTTTCTTTTTCACTATATCTGCCGATAATAACATTTGAGCAGCTCTTTTTGTTGGTGGATTTTTTTTTAAATTTTGGCCTAATCCTGCTTGCATAAATTCAAGTTCAAGATAATTGTGGATGTAATTACCTTCAAGGCTGGCTATTTCTCCTTTTCCTGCCCATTCTTTGAGCAACTCTTCGGAAGAAACTCCTCGTTTTTTTCCTGTTTTTTCCGCAATGGCTTGTGAATCAAAAACAGGAAAAAAACGGTCTATTAAAGTTGTCGCTGAGATTAAAATCTGACCTGTTTCTTCTATTCTATATTGATGGTTTTTTTCAGTAAAAGAGCAGGTCAGATTATTATGAACAGCTTGTTTTATTTTTACCATAATTTTTTGCTTTTATATGTCTTTCCATTCTTCAGTGACCGGAGTTGCTTTTTGGTTTTCAACAGCAATATATCCACCGAAAAAATCAACCTTTGGCCGGCCAACAATTTCTTCGCCGTCTTTTTCATAAATATTTTCTTTCGTTCTGAGAATAATTTGTTTCCCAAGAACGTCAGTTTTCCACATGCTTTTAACGATTGTCTCTCCGGGATCTACAATGCCCAATTTTAATGCAACCATTTTTCTTCTTTTCGCCATGCCTGGCTTTTCATCAACATGGGCGAATGCTACATCATCAAAAAGAAAACAGCCGATAAGTTCTTTCCCTTCATTTTTTTCAATCGGCTTAGCGTCAATTTCCAGACATTCCTCGATTTCAAACTTCAAGGTTGTCCCCAAGCAGGAATAGCCATTAAAATCTATTTGCTTTGGCTTGCTATCAACGACTACGCATTGAAATAACCCAATCGGCACATCAAGATCGTCCCGATCAATAGTTTCCGCCTCTTCCTTAGTTACTTCCTCTGCCTCTGTCTCAAATTCATCCCATCCGATATTTTCGCTCATTTTTTTAGCTCCTTTGTTATTTTTTTTATTTCATATTTATGGGTAATCCATGTTCCTGGATACCCTAATTGATTAATTCCTGCGTTAAAAACTTTAGCTGGCCCATAATTTAAAATTAGATTTAAGGGGCCAGCTAATTGTTCTAAAAAGGGATATCGTCCTCATCTATTTCTTTTTTTCGTATTAAATTATCAATAAATGTTCTTGCCTGTTCAAAGGTTAAATCATTCGCTGTTGCAACACCAAAAGGTACAAGTAGTTTTTGCCATTCTGCCAAAACAGTAATTTTGTTAACTTTTTTCAATCGAACGATCTCTTTTTTTTGTTCGATGGTAATTGGCTCTGGTTTTTCTGGCTCTGGTTCTGGTTTCGGTTCTGGTTTTGGTTTTATTTCTGGCTCTGGTTCTGGTTTTTCAGAATTTTTCGGTTCAGGTTTAGGAGGTCTTATTTTAAGCTCAGGTTCTAACTCAGGCTCAGGCTCAATTTTGGACTCAGGATAAAATTCTTCCTGGATAGTTTTCTGCTCCTCTTCAGATTCTATTTCAGTTGCCATTTTTTCTCTTGCAGCATTTTCAATATTGTCCATTTCTAATAAATATTGTGTTTTTTCTTTTGCCATACCAATTACTTGCCGTCTTAAATCTTCAATTTTGCCTCTATATATAATAGATACAAAATGGATTATTGTTTTTGCACCAGATGGCGTAATTGTTGTTTTTGGTTGAATCACTAATTGCAATGGCAGAAAAGCCAATAGGCCACTGGTAGCTTGCTGGATAAAAAGCAAGCCGCCCAAAATAGCTTTTACAGAATTAATTGAGGTTGTTCTGAAAGCATGGCAGGCCCCAATCGCTGTGGTATCATCAAGAATACAAAGGAGCCGACCATTTGCCTTGCATTTATTTTTTCCATTATACCCATATTCAATTTTTTCACAAGGGCAGGAAACTTCTCTACCATCTCTGGTCGTAGCTTTTTCTCCATCTCCAGAACAAAGGCATTTTCCGCCAGCATAGCAGGCATATTTTGTGTGAAAATTAAGGTCAATATCATTGTATAATAGCCGAATAGGAAAACTTAATATGTTTTTGTCGCTACTTAACGATGTTGAAGGATTGGCCTTGATCAAATCCATCAATTTATCATCATGTATTAAATTGTCATTATCGTCTCTTTCGGTCGTTGTGATGATAAAATGATTAAGTTTTTCCGGTTGTCTAAATTCATTCCCCTGTTTAGAAACAACTTTTTTTCCCTTCATGCCAATTTTAATTTTTCCCATTTCTGGGAGACTTGGGACTAAATTTTTAATCATAGTTTTCTCCTTTATTCTTTTTGGTCTTTTGACCGGTTATTGATAATATTGTTGAATTAATTGATACAGTTCCATTGTGCATACAGTATCAAATTGACAATAATTTTTAATCTCATTAAATAATTCCATATCCCACAAATCTTGCACCTGATCCCCTGTATATTCTTCCTTGGGGCTTTTTCCTAAAAGAATCTGGCTGTAAAAACCAAGTGTTCCTGACGCAAATTTATCCCAATTTCCTAAAATCATTCTACAGTCAGTATGGTTTTGAACCGTATATCTTTTTGTTGAAATATTAATGGAGGGCATTACTCTGTGAACCAAAGAACGCATTTTCAATAGTGGCACGTCAAAATTAATGCCGTTAAAAGATACAAAATGTTCAAACTCGTACAAAACTTCCCATATTTGTTGTATAAGTTTTTTTTCGGCAGCTTGGGTTTCTTCTTTTAGCATTAATGATTGAGCCTGTTTTTCATTATGCCAAGAAAAACAACAAATTTGAGCGGATATAGGGTTTAATGCCATTTCTGCAAGTTGTTTTTCCTTTTTTTCTTTTATGTTTTTTTTAATTTTTATTGGATCTGTTAAGCCCTTTTTTGGTTTTACGTCCTGTAAAAACGGTATTTTTGTTTTATCTGCGATCGTCTCTGTATCAAAAGCCATAGTTTTTGTCATCTTTGCAACCTCCGTGTTTTATATTTTAGTTTCAGTTTTATTATATAATTCACATATATCCTTATATAGCCTATTCCCAGGCGGATGCCCTTTTTCTAATCGGTAAACATAGCTTAATGCTATATTGAGTTTTTCAGCTATATTTTTTCGGCCATCAAAAATCTTTATCAATTTTTTTATTTTTATTTTTACGGATTTATTTTTCATGATAGTGACTTTATTTTATAATTATTTCAAAGTCAAGCACTATTTTATAATTATTTCAAAAAAACCCTTGACTTTGAAATAATTATAAAATAAAGTTTAAAAAAACAAAGAGTTAAAAATGGTTAAAAATAAAAAAAAAGGGTGATATAAAATGAAAAAAAACGGGAAAGGGCCGCCAAAGAAAAGCGGTGGGGCTCGTGATGGCAGAGGTGGTGGCAAAGGCCGTGCAACAGGGAAGGGCACAGGGAAAAAAACTGGTGGTAAAAAGGGAAAATGTTGATGAAATCAAATTATCAAAAATATCGTGGCAAGTGTAAAGAATTAGCCGAGGCCGATATAGCCGCAAATCCATTATTAACACTGGTTCGTGGACATTACGATTGTCCGATATGGGGGAAGCAACCTCATTGGTGGTGCGTTGATCAAAATGGTAAAATAATTGATTCTACTGTAAAACAATTTCCATCAGGGGGGATTGGTGAATATATCCCTTTTGATGGAAATATCGAATGCGCAGAATGCGGCAAAATTGTGCCAGAAGAGGAGTCGCATATTAATGGATATTACGGGTTTTGTTCGTGTGCTTGTGCTATGCGATTTGTGGGATTATAATTAATTTTTTATGCGCCTGTCAGTGAATGACTGCCTGAGCTTGACCAAGACGAACCTGGAGAACTTCTTGCAGAGACTCTATCAGGTTAAGGCTGTAAGGGTCAGACGAGAAGCCTAATCAAAGCTATCGTGAAACAGGAGGAAGATAAGAAACGGGGCGCATAACAAAAAAGGGAAACAAATTAATGAAATACAAAGAACAATAAAAAAAGGAGTGCCATGAATCTTGTAGAACAAGGTTGTGAAACAAAAAATATAAAAGAATCGCAAATAGGTATAGAATTAAAGAACAACTTAAACTTAAACGAACAATTAGAGGGCCTTATTTTAAATCTGGAAACAAGATTATTACCAGTATTAAACGAATTAACGCTGGAAGAACTTTGCAATAAAAAACCTGAGCAAGACAAGATAGTCCCTTTAGCCGCAGAAATAAGAGCATTAAACACAAAAATGCGTATAAATATTAATAAATTGGAAAATACACTTAATAGGCTTGAATTATAAAAAAAGGAATGGAACATGAAAGCATTAGAAAAACAAGTGGGTGGCAATTATTATAAAATCATGCCGATACAGCCGTATGAATTGTTTCTGGCAAATAACGTGCCGCATTCCAAAGCGGCAATTATCCGGCGAATTATCAGATATGACCAACCAGGCGGTCAGGGCATGAAAGATCTGGCCAAAATTATACACGAAACAGAACTAATCGAGGAATTGTCAGGGGCAAGAAGCCCCATTTTATTATACAATTTCATTACTGTAAATAATATCCCTCCGGCAAAGGCAGAAATCATAGAGCGTATCTATAACTATGATTTACCGGCTGGCAAGGGGTTTGACGATCTCTCGAAGATCCGGCAAATCGTAAACCAACTAAAGGGGAGACTATAAAATGCCTTCGGAAAAAATAATAATAGAAAATAGAACTTCTTTTAGTTTAGGCTTCATTGTCGAACAGGTTAAAGAGATAATAAAGAAAGGTAGGATATCAGTGAATAATACGCAATATTGTCTCCTAACAGCTTATGAAACAGAAGATAAAAAATTTCACATTGTTACAAGTAAAAACAAAAAATCTGACAAATTTACAGCTTACGAAGTATAAAGGGAGCGGGTATAAAATGAGACCTTGTGACTGTAAAAGTAAAACAGATATTAACAAATTAGATGCGGAGGGTATCAGTTGTAATGAACGAAAAATAACAATTGATTCTTCTAACGTTTGCATAGAAATAGTCCCTCAAATAAGCGTAAAAATACCGCATAGCACGTTTAAACAATTTGCTGTGTGGTATTTAGAGGAACAAGGAAGGTTATGAGATGCTATCAGAAATGCAAATTGAAGAAATATTGAGGGTAGTTAATTTAGCGTGGATGCACAACAAATGCCCTAAATATAAGAAAACAAATTTTTTATTAACCGTAAAAAGTTATATTACGGAATCAGGTATGCGTGAGGACGTTTGCCCTGTATGCCTGGGGTCAGGTAGAAAGGAAAAAATATGAGTGGAGGACACTTTATTTGCCAATGGCCGAATGAAATTGCGGATGAACTTGAAAGCATAATTTTAAACAATAAAAATGCCAAAGAAGATAATAAATTTTCATCTGAAACAATTTTAAAGTTTGTTGATGCTGTGGAAATAATAAGAAAAGCTGTAATCTATATTCATAGAATCGACTGGCTGTTGTCAGGGGATGATGGGGAAAAAGAATTTTTGGAGCGTTTGGAAGAGGAATTAACAGAAGAAAAAAGACCTGTTATACACGGAAAAACTTGCAATAAAGTTAAACATGTTGGGACAGGATATTTACACGATGCAAATGATGACACAACATATGATGTTGATGGATGCATATATTGTGGAAGATGCCACAGAGCAATAGCCTGAATAAGGAAGGGAACTTGGAACATGATTAACTGGCAAGAAGAGATCGTAAAACCCTATAACGACCGGTACGATACAGCACACGAAAGCGCCGGATCGCTTATAGCTGAATTGCGGTATAAACAGAAAATGACCTGGGCCGCTATTGATAAACTATTATGTGTCACAATAATAACAATTCAAAAGGAATTTGAAAAGTCCTCTTTCTATGATCCTAAAAAAAGATTAAGGCCGGGGACACTGAAAGATAAAATCCTGGCAATACCGGCAAAAGAGCTAGAAGTTATGGGTATTCGTGAAATTATGAACAGATTCCCAGGCTATGCCATAGGATCATATCATGATATTCTAAGAATAAATAATTTAATTTATAAATGCAAGAGTAGGAATACTTTAAAAGTAAAACTTTCAAGGATACCCAAAAAAGAATTAAAAACTCTATATATTGAAGAGATTAAAGTTATAGTCCCGGGTTATGCGGACTGCTCGTATCGGCAAGCGCTGGCAGCTAATAACCAAAAATACAGAAAGAAAAAACAATGACATGTAAAAAAATTAAAAATGGGTTCGCCTGTGATTTTGCGACATATCGGAATTATATATGTTTCGAGCACACGACCTATTTATTTGAATTTTCAGAAAGGTTTGGGCCTGCTTGGTTTACAGTTCCGGACGATCAAGTTATTGAAGTAAAGCCAGGCGGACATTTATCATTTTTATGGGACATTTTTGAAAATTGGTACAATAAAAATTATAGGCTATAAAAGAAGAGGGCGGTAAAAATGAAAGAATATGATGTAACCTTACCGATATGTGGATATGTATCTCTACGCGTAGCGGCTGAAAATGAAGAGACCGCATTAGAGAAAGCGCTCGATTCTAATATCACTACAAAAGATATTGTGGAATGGGATGCATATAAAAGAATTGTAGATGGGGATATCTTTCATGGGCCACAAAACGAGTATGAAATAGACGAAATTATTGGCTAACAAATAACAGGGGTTATTTGCCACTTTAGGGTGACAAATAAAGTTGCAAACAGATACCCATAACTGCATAACAGCTTATTATATTTTAAAGGAGGTAATTATGAGAAGAAGAAATGCAAAGTATATAGGAAAATATGCCGCGGAAAGACTATCAATATCAAAAGACGACCGGTGTGATTGGCATAAGGCGAAAAAAGATGCACAGTTGCGTGGCCACATCGGAGTTCATAATGCTAATAAAATTATTGCTAAAATAGATGAGATTAAGTCTTGGCGATAGGAATATAATAAAAGACTTGAGCCAGTAAAAGTTTTATCTATTGTTGATATTTGTTTTTACACGTATGCTTCATCTTATAGGCACGCCGCAAAAGAAATGGCAGAGTTGCTCCTTAATGGAAAGCAAACAAGCCCTATGGTAAGTGAGAGTGCATAACAAATTAAGGCACAAATGAAATAGATAACCAAGAAGGAGTTTTAAAATGGCAATTACAATTAAAAAAATAAACGAAACAATTAAAGAGGTCAATAAATTTTTAGAAGTAGCTGAAAAAATAAAAAAACGATTAAGAAAAGACCGATACGCTTCTTTTGGTTGTAAAGAAACAGCAATTTTACGCAGCGCAAGCATGGATTTGTCGCGTGCTCTTGTTGAGATGCGACGCTTTAATTAACAAAAAACAGGGCCTATTTGCTACTTTAGGGCGACAAATAAAGTGACAAATAGATGTCCATAACTGCATGGCAGCTTGTTATACTGGAGGTTTGTATTGAATTGAATTATCGGCGTGTACGAGTTGGAAATAAAACATCAACCGAATGTGTCTTGGTTGACGATTATTCTAATAAAAAAATCGCGGCTCCAACCTTTCGAGCATGTATAGACGAATATAAAATAATTATGGGGTTTCCAATAGTAAGTGACGACATAGTGAAAGATATAGCATAACAACTTGTTATAATTAAAAAAGGAGATATATATTATGCCAAAAGAAGATATCTATATAGAAGAAACAGCAGAAGTTTCAGAACAGTGCTGGCGTGATATAGATATAAGACCTGGCAGGATAGGGAAAAAGGGACGGCCAAAAGGCACAAAAGAAACTCTTTGTAATTGTCGCGAATGGGCTTTGTTAGGTTCCTATTCTTGCCCTGTTCACGGCAATAAAAATTTTTATAGGCAAAAATCACAACATAATCAGTAAATTCAGCCGACCTAAACAGAGCTTGGCTAATTAAAAACGTTATACATAGAGAAATAAAGCACAATGAGCTATAAGAATGAAGCAATTAAGCATAGGATAGACATAACAGATATGTATATTATTCGTAATAAAAAACAGTGGATACAATTAATCGAGTGGTGGAAGAAAACAAGGCAATCATTTGATCCTATGCCCTTGAAGCTACGAGTTTTCAAAAAACGATATAACGCCAACTGCAATAATAGTTTAAAGTTATTAATAAAACATAGGCAAAAAAACATATCATAACAGCTTGTATAAATTAAGGAAAAACATGGGCACTTTTAGGATTTGCAAAAATAAATATGGTTGGTTTAAACTACAGCTTTGGTATCCTCCGAAAAAGGTGTTTTTCATTACTTTAAAGGGAAAATGGAAAGATACTTGTTTTTCTCCCCACAGTAGACATTGCGATCTTTTTAAAACTATAGAAGAGGCTGAAAAGGCAAGACAACACATGATTGAAACTGATGAAAAATCAAATAAAGAATGGGAATGTTATAATTAAAAAAGGAGACACACCATAAGGTCGAAAGAAAATATCAGGATAGAAGGAGTAGGAGAAATTTTAGCACAAAGTTGGAGCTGTATAAAACCAAGACCCAGGGGCATGGATCTTAAGTTGTATGCAGCTATAGCGCAATCTATTAAAAAAATCACAAAGAACCAAAAAGATTTAAACCCAGCGTTTAGTAAGGCTGTGGATGAGCATTTTTGGGAATTGGTATAAGGAAAAATTAAATGAAAGAATTAAGTGAACAATTAAAACAAGACGATAAAACTATCTACTTTGGAAAAGTATTCATTGGTTATTCTAAAAAAGCCAAAGCCTTGGAAACAAAATTTCGGTGTTTAGAAACTAATCATAGGCAATCAGCGCGAGAAAGGGTAATGCGGTTTATTGATAATGAAAAAATTAAGTGAACAATTAAAACAAGACCACGAGAGCGGCGATTTTGGAGAAGCATTAAACGGGGTTATTCTGAAAGAGCAAAAGCCTTAGAAACGAGGCTTTTGCTCTTGGAAAACAAAGGAATTACCGAATTGAGATTTTTAGAAATAATTGATGCTTGTTTTCATGCGTATGCCTCAGATTATCGGATAGCCGCACAAGAAATGGCTAAAAAACTTCTTGCACAATCAGCGGATAAATAGGATTAAAGCAGGAGTTTTTTAATCAATTCCTGATCAAAGTCGCAAAGCACCCGGTCTACACTTAAAACTGACAAGTACCGGTTAAGCAATAATATTTCCGGCGCTGTCAATTCCTCTGTTATCCCTGTCCAATAAGAAAAAATTGTTTCAGCCGGTGAGGTTTCCAGCATATCAAGTAGGATCTTTTTATATTTATTTATAATTTCAATGTTTTCTTTTTCTGCCAGGCGCTCAAAAGCAATTTTCATAAGCAAGTCAATATCTTCAATTTGGATGCCTATTTCGGCCAGCTTTGGGCAAATAATAGATTCTGCCGGGGCCTTGTCGCAAATTGTCGGAAGCGGCGCTACTGCTGCACAACCTATAAACATTATTGTTGTATAAGCGATAGCAAATAAACCGCCCACAAAAAGCAGACCAGTAAAACTAATTCCTAATACATTCTTAATCCAATTTTTCATTTTCTTTTTTCTCCTATAAATTTTATTGTTTACCCAGATACATAGCAGCAGTTTTTAAATTATCAAAAAATTGCCCTCCATTACGAATAACCATTTCGGCTACAGCGCTAAGGTGTTTCCATTGTTCTTTTGAAAATATTCGTTTTCCATCTTCTCTTAACAAAATCAAGATAGTTTTCTCAGGCTGTTTATTACTATCGTCAATAACTTCAGCTATCGAATAAACGCTATCACTTTTAGGCGTGATAGTATAAAGAACGAAATCACAGGTTTTACGCTCTTGAATTTCTTGTGCCATGCAAGCATCTGTCCAATCCTCAACGACAGGGTTAAAATATGATAGTCCCTCAGCATGTAAATAAATCTCCATTTTGTTTCGCCAGGTACTTTCATTACAAGTCCCCCCAAGAAATATTTTTTTCATTTCTTTTTTTCTCCTATAAATTTTGTATTTGGATGCACCTGAAGATGCAAGTGCCACCCGTTCTCAATATCATTACCATTTTCGTCTTTCGATGTGTGGTAACGTACACATTTTTTTTGAGGTCTTACAATATCATAAGACCAGAAACTGCTTATTTCTCTTTCCAAGTATCTACCTACCCAATGGCTGTGACAGCGAAGGTCAAGTCCACGTCCAGGATCAGTACCATGAACGCCTGGATCCCCTGGTCGTCTCGCTGACGTAATTATCTTTCGGAACCATGGCGCTATATCATCGAAACTGTAATACAGCGCTATCAGTAACGGATGGTAGCCATGGGTAAGTAGTCTGCGACTTACAAATTCATCTTTTATTTCTATTGTCTGCACGCTTTTATCTCCTCCAAAGTTGCATTGATTGATAATTTATGAAATGAAGACGCCCCGAACCATTTAACGGCTAAATATTTTCCCCACCTTTTCGTAAAACCGACACCTAAGCTTTTCATAAATTTTAAATAAAGTTTATCCGCTGTTTCTTTATTAACGACCGGCTTAGAATCAAATCTATAAAAATAATCGTGAATAACGCCAGCTCTTTTTGACGTGCCCCTGATTAAAGGAACTGACTCATAATCACATATAAACCCGGCTTGAGCACTTGCTATCCCAATAAGTTTATCGTGGAAGAAAAAGGATTCAATTAATTGTCTAAAAGCGCCCTCTAATTCTCTTACATTAAGAGTAGATAAAATTGACGCCATTATTTTATCGCTTTCGCGCCCATGAAACCTAATAACCCTGTTATTGCTTCAGAAACAACATCAGCATGAAAAGCTGCCAATCCCACAACAGCAAAAATTATCAGCGTATCATTGTCAATTAATTCCTTAAAAAAAGACTGCCAAGATTTATCATCAGTTAAATTTGTCATTATTTTGTACCTCCGTTATATTTCCCTTTTAAATATTCCGTATCAGCCACAACGTGATCAACCTTAGCTCCCATTTTTTCCACCCCCTTGACTGTTGCGTAGTCCTTCGGTAGTGCAAGTTGACAGCTTATTTGGTTTTCTTTCACAAGGGATACTTCCACTTTTAAATCATACAACCATTTTTTAATCAACCAAAGTGTAATCCCATATCCAAATGAAATTATCACCCAAGTTGCTATTCTCTCCGCCATAACGTCAATTCCTTTTTCATCCTTTCATTCTCAACTTCAATTTCAGCTATTTTCTTGTCAGCAAGCGCTATAAACAGCTTTAAGAGATGAAAAGCCCTATTTTTTTCAATGAGGTTATTCAAACTCTAAAACCAAGCGCTTAACTCTACTGGGGACATGAATCGCGTCTGGCTGTAGTTCACTTGTGAAATATACCCAGTTAGAATCACCGCTTACAGCTTCCCCGGTAAAAGCCCTAACACAAAAAATATGCGCTACATTATCAGGGATAGTTAAACTGCATTCTGTTTCAGTACCTTCCCAGGCAGGGCTACTATAATCGAAAGGAACATTTTCAGTAGTAGCATAAACCAGATATCCATCAGGAGTAGGGACATTAGGATCCCATTCGAGCTTTATATTGCCACAAAAAGCAAAGGTGGCCAAGCCGAAGATAAAAATAATTTGATTAAATAAAGACCAATACATAATTTTTTTTAACATTTTTCTTCTCCTATTTAAGTGTTAAGGTTTCACGTTTGAAATCAGTAATCCACTCATTCAAGCTTGCCTCAAAACAATTAATTACATCATCATAACTATACTTATTTTTACCCAATTTCTTTTTTAAATTCTTACTTTTGAGCTTGATTTTCAACCGTTCATGAATGCTTTTTCTAAATATTTCTTCGTAACATATAAGATATGAATTATCAACTTTTTCAGCAACTTTTATTTCTTGCTCTATAATTTTTAAAATTGCAAACATGATTTTCATATTAAAACTCCTTTGCTATAAAACCAACTTTGTTTTTGATGATACTAACTTCGGCTTCAGTTTTTGCTCTCTCAGACCAAGCCGTTAAATATCTTGAATCTAAAGAATCTGAACCTCCGTCAATAATGGCACTATATTTTTTAGTTGTATCATTAGCGAAATCGTATTTATAAGCCCCACCGCCTACCTCTACCATGGCAACGCTACTCACTTCAATAGAGCCGTCTGATATATCCCTAATGGTGATAACCGGAGTCAAGCCTGTTTCAGGAACGCCCCCAACTGAAAAATCAGCTCCAAATTGAATCATCTTTATCCCTTTTTTACGAGTATTGCCATATCCGCTTTAAGCTTTTCTATTTCAGTTATTTCTTTTTTCTTTTCTGTTTGGATTAAGTCAATTGCGTTGACAGGAAGGTTGCCTAAAAACTTCCATTCGACTTCACCTGTTTGTTCATTAAAGGTTTTGACGCTTAAGGTGCAAGTTTCTTTATCGAGCACCTGTAGCTTTTCACTGCCAGTTTCTTTTGCTTTCTTGTATTGATCTATTAAAGAACTAAAATTTGCTAATACCTGTAAATCCATTTTATTATCCTTATGCCTGGTCAAATAATCCAAGGGCTGTTAATGCGTCTACAATATCACTATGTGACGCCCAGTTATTATAGTTTGCTTTTAATCTTTGCGTTACCGGAGTAGCGCCAAAAAATCCAAGTTTTTGTGTAGCTGCATTTCCTATTTGTAATCCATTAGTTGTTCCAACATTCAAAACGAACAAGGCATCTGTATCTCCAAACCAAAGCTCCTGACTTTTAATATGTAATCCACCATTAGCATTCCAACCTATTCTTAATGAATCTGTTATGACGTTTGTGCAAGATTTACCAAAAGCCATAGAGTAATTGGCACTTGCATTAATATTTCCACCGGCTGCTAATATTAATGATTTATCCCCGGAAGCGTCCGACGAACCATCTATACAACAGCCTATAAGAACGGCACCTGCACCAGTAGTTTGTGCTATTCTCATTGTTGAAGTTGTTGCAATAATTAATGAACCAGAACCAACAGCTTTAATGCCTTGCTGCATATAAGGATGACCATATCCAGCTCCTATAGCTAAAGATGCGGTTCCAGAAGCTTCAACGCTGCCATTGCCTACCATATTCCCTATCGCCAAAGAATAATTATTAGATGCTTTGGCAAGCAACCCTAACCCCATTGAACTTATTGAAGTAGCCTCAGCGCTGGCACCTATTGCGACAGATTGTTGACCCGATGACAAGGTACCTCGACCAATCGCTATAGAGTAAAGACTTGAAGCCTCTGGATCATATCCCATTGCTATGGAACCTGTATGAACATTAGCACTGTCCCATTTGTCATCAGTTACAAATCCTGCCCTGAAAGCTGCCTGATCTGGTATCCACATCATTCTTGTTCCAGCGCCAGAAGCAGGTGTAGAACCAATAGAGCCATCCAGCAACAAAGCTTTATTACTGGCCTGCATAAGATTAGAAGAAAGTATTAAACCACTACCAGCTTTAATCTTTTGTCCTGTTATTCCGTCAAAAGTTGGCACTTCATTATCAATTGCAATTACAGGGCCAGATATGCCACCTGCCGCTTTCAGCAGTGGTTGTGCTTGGATTATCGTCATTTTACCATCCTAATTCCGCATTAGTCCAAGAAGTCATCCGAACTCGTTTACGCATACAATTTTCATCAGTATAATCATATCGGGTTATATACCAATTTATTGAATCTTCTGAGGCATTTAATTCTGTATGTTTACCTTGGTAAGTACAATTACCATTCGCATCATATTTATATCTAAAGTCTCGCCAATATGTACCCGCACCTAACTTCTCCATGTCTCCCATAGTTAATGTTAGATCGTCTGAATCAATATTAATGGCTGGTTGAGTCATCATTTTTGCTTCAAGAGTCTCAGGATCCCAGACATAATTGAGAATCTTAATGGCGAGAGTGGTAGGATCACACCTGATCATATGTACTTCTTCAGTTTCTCGTTCCCAAACACCCAGGACATTACGACCATTAGCATCTAATCTTAGGCTTTCACGTGCCATTGGCTTTTCTCTTTATTGTTGCTGTTTAAAAGCTTCATATTCTTTAACTATTTTTTTCTTTTTTACTATAGCTTCTTTTTTTATTCGATCTAATAATTTTTGCATATTATCGGGCAAAGTTTTACGCCCTTCCAATACTTTAATCTGTTGATATATTTTTCGCAATCTTTTTTCTGTTTGATCTAAAGAGATTTTGAGATTTTTAAGTTTATCAGTATCTTCTCTATATCCTTTTTTTGCACTTGCAATTTTTCGATAAATATTTGTTTTCGCCTTATTATATGACTCAAAAAGAAAAATATCTGTTTGTTTTTTATAAAAAGTACGGGCAAAAGGTACTTTATGCACTTCAACAGGTTCTTTTTTAACGATGGCTTTTGTTGTAGTTGTAACTCTTGTTGCAAATTTACCAATGCCACCAAGCGTTACGTCCACTAAATATTCAAGAATTTCAGGCGAAATGTCAATCTTGCCCGGTTCAATTTCATTTCCACCAGACGCCTTGTTTACCCATTTTGAAAAGGCCTTTAAATATGGGTTAACAGATTTAAAATATAATTCGCTTTCTGGTTTTTTTATTTTTGTAAAACTATGTTCTGTTGGTTTAATTGGATATCCCGCAAAATTTTTATTGCGTTCTATATCAAGCGGCATATCAAGAACCGTAGGTGTTAACATCCGTGTTAAGCTTTCATCAGCGCCCAGGGGATTATATGCTTGCATCATGGCCTTAAACATATTCTCAGCGGCTTTAGCCGGATCTTTTTTAACTGCTAATTCAAAAAGTTGTTCGCCAGCAACCCAAAAAATGTTGTAAACATATGGCAAAGGCATGGAAAAAGCATCGCCTTCATCAGAAAAAGGGTTCATTATTAAAAAATTATTTCGTCTTGTGTGTTCTGAAATTTTAAAATAATAAGGCTCATCATCGTCTGGATCTACACCACCACTAAAATAATTCATAGCTGTAACACCAAAAGCTGTTGCAATAACGCTGGCAGCAATTTTTTTTCCTCTTTTAGATTTTAACGCTTTCATTGCTCGAACAGGGCCCTGAACGCCTACATTAAAAAATAAATAAGCTGCATTAATATGGTCAGACCACTCGCCTTTATCATTAAAATTAATTGTTAATTCTTTTGCATACATGGCAGCATCCGGCATTGACATTCCGCTTTCAACAAGATTTTTAAAGGCCGATAAACGGACAGTGTTTTCAACTGTTTTATTTACATCTGTGATATATGCGAATGTCGTATTTAACGCTTTTTTATAGGCGGCCTTATTCCCTCTTCGAGTTATTTTAATCTTTTTTTCAATTTCTTTTGCTTGTGCATCAAAATTTTTAAGCCCAAAAAAACCAACAGCGCCACCATGCGCATGATATAATTTCTGCCAAGAGTTCCATTCTACATTCCCCTTTTTTTCATCTTTTTTACGATATCCCCTATAAAGAGATCGCATTGCCTTCGGGTAGTCTTTTATTACATTTTTTAAAATTTTCTTTGGATGCTCTGACCCAAGATTAAAGGCTGCTGCCTCAGCATCTTTAAATGCATTTTTTAATATAAACTCAGGATCTAAGGCCGTGTATACTGTTGCAAAATATCTGTTTATTTTTGCAGCGGTTTTAATCAAAATATTTACTTGTTGTGCATTCATTTGCAACATTGCTTTTCGGACTAAAGGATCTTCAATTTTAATATATTGTTTTACACCATCCTCATAGACATGGATAAAATTTTTTTGGTTTTGTGCCCAGGCTGGCACAAGAATTTTTTTAATTTTTTGTGTTTTTTTATCCCATTTTTTTTTCATAACCGATTTATTTATTGACCATAAATCTGGGTTAGGATACTTGCGCACTAAATTAAGAAATTTTTTAGAAACTTCATGCTGTCTGATTTTAATAATTGTTTCAGATGTCCCGACAATTGACCATGCAACAGGACTTTGAGCTCTCGATTCCCGTCCCATGGCATATTTTAATCCAGAGTCAAAAACGTCAAAACCCCTACCGACTCCGCCAATAACAGGTTCACCATCTTTTCCTCTTAATGGCACATAAAAATCATATTTATTACGCACATTATTATATGTTTGCTTACTGATCATGCCGGCATTATAAAGCATTTTTAATCGCTTTTCATTAATAGCATAAACATCCTTTGCAAGTTCTTTTAAACGTGTTGCCTTTTTTTCATCATCAAATTTTTTTAAAATTTCCCTGGCTTCCTTGTTTGTCATCCCTGAACCAGAAGTTTGCTCAGTTCCTTTAATCTCATTTCTTTCTTCTAAAGCATGTTTTGCATAAACATAATCATCAAGTTCCTGGATATCTATTTTTGCCTTGGCAATTTTTTCCAATAATGGATCTACAATTTTTTCTTCAAACCGCTTTAATTGGTCTCCAACTTTACCCGGGAAGAGTTTAGTAGCCAAAAAAACATCAAGATCATGCGGCATTTTATTTTTATTTAAAATTTCTTGTAATCGTTTTAGGCGAATAAATTTATCTTGAAGTTTACGGATTATAAAATCACCCACAATTTCACCAGACCTTAATTCTTTGCCCATTGTTTGTTGAATAGGATGCCGAATTAAATCAAATTTGTCTTTTATAGAAAACTGTATTTCATCCAATGCATAATCTTTTTCAGGTACAAAAATTTGTGCCCCGCCTTGGCGCGCTGTTTTATATTCATTAAAAATTAAAGTTAACAAATCTCTGGTTTCTTTTACATCTTTAGCGGTTGCCTCATAATAATTTTTATCTTTTTTAATTTTTTCGGCAAAAGAGTCAAAAAGTTTTTTTAAATAACCAATGATTTTATTGAAAAGAGTTTTATCTTTTTGAAAAATTTCTCCAAAAAATTCTTTATTTGTTAATTGGTCTCCAACATAATCACCAATTATTTCTTCAAGTTCAATCGAACCAGTAATATTTCTTGTACCTTTTTCTTTTTTTAATTTAATGACTTTATCTGTGTAACCTGGTAGCTTCCCAGATTGCGCTATTAAAGCAGATTCAAGTGCTTCGTAAAGGCCTATGTTATCTTTTTTTAACTCATGAACAGCTTCATGCCCTATAATTTTAAGCATAGGCTTGGTGTTATTTGTATTAATAAAGATAGTGTCTTTAACTCGACCAGCTACAACACCATTAAAATCATATATTTCAGGGTTATTGTTTTGGAAGTATATGATTTTTTTATTAAAAGCTTTTTCTATTAATTTATGATCGTTTCGTTTTTTATTATCAATTTCTTTTTCGTCAACAGCCACAAACATATTTTCCGGCAATTCTTTTTTTAATTGTGCCGCAAGACTTTTTGTAAGTTGATCTGTTTCGGGTATTTTTTTTGTTTTTAAATTTTTCTTTTCTTGTTTTTTATCTTTTTCTTTTCCTTTTGATTTTTTTGAAAAAATAAGTTCATCGCTAAGAGCAAATTTCGCCGTTGTGCCTCCTCTTGGATAAGATGGCATTAAATTAGTGCCGCCAACTCCTTGTACCCCTGCAATCGGTAAGAAATCATTAAAATTTACAATATAACTTTTAATAAATTCCATTTTTGAGTGAGGAATTGTATTTGATGTGTCTACAAAAACAATTGAAGAAGCATTTACTCGCTCACCGGCAGATAATATTTGTAATGTTAATTTTCTGGCAGGCACACCAGGTTTATATTCTAAAAAACCAAGAGGAATACCATTAACTGCTCTAAAAACTATTCCAGTTTTTCCAGGATAATTTTTATTAGTAAAATTAAGAACGTCATGTGAATTAAGCATAGCTTTTTCTTGCGGAAAATTTCCTACTTTTTCTCTATCTTGAAAAGCAATATCAATTTTTTCTTGTATAGTTTTAACTGGCCGTTCGGCAATATCTCCCATTTCATCAAAAGAAACATATTTTTTATTAGCAATAATTAATGATTGCTGTTTAATTTTAGTAAGGCTTAATAATTTATTAAACTTTTTTATAGTCGCCCTATCAGGCTTAGAACTTTTAGCTGATTCAGAGGGATGATTATGAACAAAATATATTTTATTAGTTTTAGGGTTTCGCATGGCGGGCATTAACGCCAATAAAGGTTTAACATTTGTAGATGCTGTAAAGCCTTTTGAATGTTCTTGAATTTGCAAAATTTTATTATTTTTATCAACTGATATAACATAAGACCATTCTTGTGCTTTTTTTCCTAAAAATCCCATCAATGAAGCCACATCATCTATATTTTCAACATACATGCTTTCAGCTTTAATTTTACCGGTATCTACAAGATGTATGTGCTGAGAAGCGTGTAATTTAAATAATTTTTCTTTTGTTTTTTCAGTTTTAGCAATATTTGGGTTTGTCGGAAATTGTAAAATAGTTTGTTTTTGTACTGGTTTTTCAATTATTCTTTTATATTTTTTTCTGGTTTTTTGAGTCTTTAATTCTTTTTTGACAAGATTGACTTGCCCATTGAACAAATCAAGTTGATTTTGTTTTGCTACGCTTTTATTCTTAAAATGAGAAATTTCTTTATCAGGCTTAAATATGGACGGCTGTTTTTCTTTAATTTCATAGGCTATGGGTTTGTTTTTATTTTTTGCAACTTGAAAATTTGTGCCTTTGCCTTTCGTTACTATCCACTCGCTTTCAGGAACGCCTTGGGCTTCATATGGAAATTTTTCACGTCTTTGTATGGCTGTTAGTTTAGCCCGAACGGATGTGTCTCTGGCTTCTATCTCACCAGCCAACTTTTTATATGCTTCAAATGCAGTCTTCGGAGCATTTTCCATTTCGATAGAAATATTTTTTAATGTTTCCAAAAGTTGTTTAATAAATTCGTTATTTTTGTTTTTTTCTATAAATTCTTTTTTTGAGTTTGAACCAGGGGAGTTAAGCCACTGGTCAGTAAGAAAATCTTCATATTGAATTTTATTTTCAAGCAAGCGTTGATATTGCTTTGAAACGCCTGAAAGCATACCCTGAATAGTATTTATTTGGAACTGCTCTACCGAGCCACCTGTTGCAAACCCTTCAATGTCTTGAATGACGTGCTGGATTTCATGAAATAGAAATGATTTAACTTCTTTAACAGATTTAGTTTTAATCTCGATTTCTGCTTCTAAATCAACTAATCCTTCAGAAGCTCTATCTATTGCTGGTAAATAACTACCTATTTCTTCTATAATATCAGGATTAACTTCAATCGAAACTAACAAATTTTTTAACTGCGGATAGTTTTTATATAATTTATCATGTGTTAATATCTCGCTTAAAAGGCTATTAGTTCCAACGCCTTTTGTTCTTTCTTGTAATACTTTAGAATTAAATTTAGCCTTACTATCATCAATTTCAAACTTCCAAATGTCTTCTTTTTCAGCGCCTTTTAACCAACCGGTGTTTCTCCAAACTTCTTTTTTGTCTATACCATCAGCCAGCATTTTTTGGGCCTTAGATAGAGCACCTTTATCCGCTCCTATTGCTTTTTCGCCTGCCATTTGGAAACGAATAGCTTTTGTATCTTTTAACTTTTCTTTTTGAATATTTTTTTTAACAAATTTTCCCGATGCAATTTCTTTTTCGATACTTCTTATAGTTTTTTGACCGATAAGATTTCTCAAAGAATCCATAATATCTAAAAGCTTTTGAACAATTTTGCCCAAAGCGCTTTCTTGGGAAAACAATCGGCCTTTAATCATTTCACCTATAAACTCAGCCTCTTTTTCTTCAGTAAGTTTGCCATCAAACCCATCTTCACGAATAGCATCATGAATAATTTTTAAATCTGAATCTAAAACAACGCCCATATCTTTGAACAAATGCCATTGCTCATGAAAAAGGCTCCCGATGTCTGCCAGATCACTAATCCCACCAATTTTAAACTCCATTCTGATATTATCTTTTGAAGAAATATATGCGGCTCTTGGTATTTGACCTTTTTGCAACGTTATTGCAAAACCTTTACCGACAGAATCAACAGTAAGAATTTTAACTTTAGGCATCCCCGGATATTGAAACCATAGGTTGCCCTCCTTATCTTGCCCTATTTCGCTGCCTGTATCGGAAAAAGCTTTTTTGATACTATCAACGGTTAATGGTTGCCTTATTCCAACTTGAGTAGAAAATTTTATTATTTCTTCTTCTTTCGGTTTTTTTTCTAACTCTAACCCGTGTTTTGTCGGCTGTATAACCTTTCGTGTATCTCCTGATAATGTTTGTTCTGCTCGATCACTTTCTTTGTCCCCTCCGCTAATTCCTTGATTTCTTGTTTTGATTGCGGCTGGAAGAATTTGTCTAATTTTTCCGTAGGCTTCTTTTTTGATCCTGCTTGCATCTGCTGGACTTGTTGCATTAGAAAGCTCCTTTGCGTACTGATTTATAATATCATTAATTTGCCCTTTTTGTATGGCAAAAACGTCAAATGCTTTTTTTAATAAATCTGCCTCTTGTGAAATTTGTTTACCCTTTTCAGTATCAACGACAAAACCTTCTGAGGAAAGTCGTTCAGCTTTTTTAGGGGCACTTACCAATCCGAATAATTTTTTATCGACTATAAGGTTTGAAACGATATGTTCTTTAATTTTAGCTCGTTCTATTATTAATGGTCGATTTAATATTTCATCGCCAAATAAGCTTTGCTGTATTTCTGTTTTTCGGCTTACTCCTTGCAAGTCAAAAATCATTTGCTCTAATACTTTAATATTTATGCTTTTTTTCTTTTTATTGATTAACTTAAAAAGAGTTCTTTGGTCGTCATGGTTTTTAACCATATCACCAAGTAATACTCCTTGATTTTGGGGGAAACGACCAAGGTTAACTTCATTAAACAATTCAGGCGCTAATTGAGCCAATGCCATGCCTTTTTGTGCGATATTATTTGTTGTCGCGATCCCATACTCTTCAAGCAACTGTTCTTTGTTTAATTTAAGTGCTTTGAAAATCATAGCCGCATCTTCAGCCGTCCCTTGGCCCTCAGCAATATTTATCAAAGCTCCTTTGTTTTTGGCTTCTTGTTCGGTTTTTACCGACAAAAACCGAACCAAAGCCATATCTATCTCCAGTCTCTGGAGTAATTCAAACCTATGATGACCATTAACAACATAAATTTTTCCATCTTTTGGATCTTTCCAAACAGAAAGAATGCCAGCAATATCTTTATCCCATTTTTGAACATTTTTTAATTTTGCAGAAATACCTTTCTGATTTAATCTTTGTTTATACTGAAACTTTTCAGGATCAATGTTTAAATTTTTAGATGCAATAACCTCGACATTATCGTATAGCCCAGGTTTATTTTCTCTTTTTTCAATTTGGCTTAAAAGTTTTTTTATTTCTTCATTTTTTTGTTGGACTTTTTTAGCAATTTTATTGGCAGTTTCTTTAATCTTTTGTTTCTGGGCCTCAACATCTTTTTTCTGGCTTTCAATATTTTGTTGCTGTTTCTCAACATCTTTTTTTTGCTCCCCAATCTCTTTTTTTTGTTTTTCAAAATTAATATCTTGCTGCTGTTTTTCAGCATTTTTTTCTTTTGTGGCCTCCTTTTTTTTTGTTCTTTTTGCCTGACTTTTTGCCCATGCCCCTTCCGAAGATTTGCGGAAAAGCCGTTGAATCTCAGATCCCTTTACACTTCTTTTGCCTTGTTTAAGACGATTTTCTTTTTCATCAATCATCTTTAAGTCCGCATTTTTTAAATCTTTATCAATCCCATAGCTAATACCTATGCCCGACAAAAATAATTCTTCCCCTTTTTTATATCCAATCCCATCCGACAATTCACGGTCGGCTTCCATTTTGTATCGAATTTTTAATTTATGTTTTAATGTTTCTTTTATTTTTTTAACAATATCTTCAAGTTCTTTTTTAGAATCACCGGTTATAATTAATTCTTCACCGCCATAACGATACCCATTATCTGAAAATCTGTTAATAACATCCCCAACGCTTTTTAATATTTGATCGCCCGCATCATGACCGAGAACATCATTTACCCAGGAAAAGTTATCAATATCTATCATTAATTTTTCTTTTTTTTGATCTTCAGGCAAATTGTCTTCTTTAATTGAGCTTTCAATCCATGCCGCTTTGTTGTGAAGTTTAGTTAGCGGGTCAATATATGCTTTTTTTGCCATTTGCCTGGCAATGCCTCTGGCCTCATCAACTGTTTCAACTTTTTCTAAAATTGCCTCAAAATTTTCTCTTGTAACAGTGTCACGCCTTTCACCTTCCCGCTGCTCTTTTGGTACTGATGCTTCTTTTTTCCTACGGTCCTGTTTTTTTATATTGGTTATTATTATTGGTTTATCAGTAACTGGAACTTCTTTTTTTGAACTTTTTGTTATTTCTTTCTGGATAGGAGCTATTCCTTCCTGACCAGTTTCAACATCTTCAATTCTTTGTTGTTTTAATTCTTTTTTGTCTAAAGCATTAATTGGATGTTCTTTTTGCGTTCCAGCAATTGGTGACGAATATATTTCTTGAATTTCTGCCCGTAAAAGATCGTTTGCATCCAAACCTTGGAGCATTGTTTCTAAGGCATCTTTTGTAAATTCACCATCTTCATAGCCTTGCCGCAATTGTTCTATTAATAAATTTGGTTTGGTTTTTTCTTGAGTAGGTTTTAATTTATTAGAAAGCCCTGCATCATCCGCTACATATTCCGTATCCTGTGTTGTCTCATCTGTTAATTTATCCTGAATTTTACTAACACCCCTTGATGCGATTTTCATGCCTCCCATCATTAATGGAGTAGTAAGTAGCACAGAACTTAAAACCTCTTTAAAAGCTTCCTCATAAGTCAATTCTTTGTCTCTTAATCCATGAATTGTCTCGTAATGAGATGTCTTTTTTTGTGTAATCGTCTCACCAAGCATTTCTTCTGTTAGAACAGTTGCAAGCTTACCAACAGAAAGACCGGTTTTTAAAGCTAAGTTTTTACCAATTTGACTTGCGGCTTTCTTTTTTATTTCATTTAAAGCTGTTTTCATGGCCGTCTTAGAAGCAGCTTTTTTCCCAAGATTAAGAACGCCACCCATAAAAAGATTGCCTATTGTTTCCCCGCCAGCTTCCCAAAGACCAACCCAGTCAGCGTCAGACTCAACAATATCATAAACCTCTTTCCATTTATTTTCTAATTCAGGCGTTATTTTTTCATCTTTATGAGCTGCCAAAAATTGTTCTTTGACTCTATCAATAAATTCATCCTTTGTTGCTCCTTGTGAAACTGCCGTGCCAGCTGCAAATCCAGTAGCCATCCCTGCCGCCGTGCCCACAATTGGAATAGTTGATCCGGTTAATCCTGCAAGGGCAGAGCCCCCGGCTTTTGCACCAAAAGAGACTATGGCATTTACAAGACTATATCCAAGCGAATCGGCAGCCGATTCAAGATCCCCGTGCGTAATTTTTTGATCCGTAAAAGGAATTTTAAGCCAAGTTTGTTCTTTTTCTTTTTCTGTTAAAGTTTTTCTGCGCTCACGTTCTTTTTTATTAGTTTCAATCCATCTGTCAAGGCCAGACTCTTTTAGCGACTCATCCCCACGCCTTAATGTTCTACCCATAACTTCAGGCGCAACGTCTGTAAATATTGAAGGAATTGATTTGGTAATTGTCCAGAGGCCATCAAAAAAAGATTGCTCCTCTCCTTGCTCTGGAGTTACTTCTGGATCTGCTGTAAAGGTAGCAAGTGAATCAAAAAAAGAATTATCTTTAGGCGGATTATTTATAGAAGAGCGATCCTCAGAAGAAACATTCTCAGAAGAAGCCTCTCCAATAATATTTGGTTTTTCTGTGTTTTCTTGATCTTCACCCGCCAAAGATGAAAGTTCATAAAAAAAATTACTCATTATTTATTTACCTTTATTCGGATTGGTCGGTATTTTGTTAGATTTAGTACGATCTTGCGGTATTTTATAAAACTTATCACTCCCAGGTTTTTTTAATTGTGTTGTTTCTTTCGGTTTTCCACCGAGAACACTGGTATCAAACTCATATTTTTTTGCTATTTTTTCTATTTCAGTTTGTAATGCTTTTGGATTTGCACTACCAACATTGGTTATTGCTTCCTGCATTATCGTTGTTAAGGTTTTTTGCTTTTCAGGTGAAAGGCCGATATTTCCTATAAGAGAAACAATTTGCTGAGGCAATGGTTTTTTATTCTCAATTCCAGTTTTTCCTTTACCCTTGGCCTCATTATTTTCCATACTTTGCGTTTGTAATGCAATTGCCCTAAAATTTGCTGCAAGTGCGTTATCCGCTGCCTCAACACCTTTATCATCTCCATTTGTTTCAGCCTCAAATCTTAATTTTCTCAATGTAGCTGTTTTTGTATGAAGACTTGTTAAATTAGCCAAACTTTTTTGCTGTTCTTTTGTTTCTGCTCCAAAATTATTTTTTATTTCTTTAAATCCTTTTTCTTGGTCATTGAAAGCTTTGTTCCTGGCATCCATTGCCGCTTTATGTTGAGGCACAATGACATTTTTAAAAAAGGCTTTTCTTTCTTTATCCATTTGCCTCTCAAATTGCGCTTCCCTTTTAGGGTCTCCATTTATTCCAAAGCCATATTCGTACACTTCATCTGGAAACATTTGGCCGAAAACATCTTGTTCTGTCTGATTTTTAATTTCATCCCATTTTTCTATGAATAAATCTTGTGACGATTTATACAATGGATCGAAACCAACCTCTTGAACAAAATATTTAAGCAGGTCTGCTTTTTGCTGTTCTTTATATTTTTCAAAATTTACAGCCGTTACATCCGGTTCTTTAATTTGCGGTTCCTTTGAAAATTGACTTGATGTTTCTCCGCCGAATTTATCAGCATCAGCATGTATTTCTTTCCATACTTGTTGCGTGTTTCCTTCACCAGCTATCTCTTTCATTCTTTGGGAAAGCGAGCCAAAAGCGCTTTCATCAGGTTTTTTAGGAACCTGTGATTGTCCACCTGCATCATCCCTGCTGATTATTTGGTTTAAAACAATTTCTTTTTTTTGAGGATCAGACATATATTCATTAATGGTACTTTCGGGCAAAGTGACCCATTCGTTATTTTCATCTTTGAAGCCCCAGGTGCCGCCTCCAGCAGGATTTTTCCTTAAGTTGTCACCAGCCAAAGCATCAAGGTCAGCACTTGATTTTACATCTTTTGTGTTTGTTTCTATTCCCATTTTTTTTATCGCTCCTTGTTTTTTTATCAGCTTATTGCTCTGGCCTTGTGATTGTTGTCGTGCTTTCTTGACCGCCGTTCATATAATCCTGGAAAAGATTATTATAATGTTGCATAGTCGCATTTACATTTGCCTGGTAATTTGTTAAAGCGGCCTGAACGGTAGCTGAGTAAACTTTGCCATATTCATTTGTTGCTGCTGATTGCGCGCCAGCCATAATTCCACCAAGACCAGTACCATATCCTGCTAATGCTTGCCGGACTGTCATCCTTTGTACGTTCGGATTTTCATATGTTTTAGCCATAGCCTGTTGAGTTAATTGCCGCAACCTGTTTAACTCAGGCGCTGCTTTTTTTTGTGCTAAAGCGTCCACTTTTCGTTCATCATATTCAGGCGCATTATATTCAGGCAAATTAGGCATTGATGGTGCCGAGCCTTGTCTCTGAGGTGTAGTGACGGTTGTTTGCGTTTGAACTGTTTCCTGCTCCTCTTCTTCCGGCCTAACTGTTTCGTATTCTGGAACACCAAGGCTTGCATGTGTGCCTATATATTGAATGGTCATGGCATTAATTCCTTTTTTTTATTTTTTGGCAATCAGCCGTAACTTTTGTTCTTTGATTTTTTACTCTTTGCTTTTTTTCATCACCAAATATTTTAATTTTTAATCGTTTCATCCATTGATTAATCGAAAGAGTCGAATAATTAACATATCCGCATCCAATTTGATCAGGACAAAACCATTGAGTTTTTAAACCGCCTCCAACTTGATTACCAGGCAACGTATTTACTTCAGCCAATATCAATGCAATTTTACAATAAGGACATTTTTTACCTTTAAGTATCCATTCTTTTTGTCTATCGATATTCCGCTGCATATCTTTTTGATGATTTCGTTCAGCTTTTTCAATTTTAAAAGTTTTATATGCTTTAATATCTTCAAGTTCAATATCATTTGTTTCAAAATATTCTAACATGGTTACAAAATCCTGAATCATTTTAAGGCTAAAAACTTGAATTTTTTCTTCTATTCTTGCCATTAAAAACATATCCACTCCCATAATCGTAAAATTTGTGTGCATTTTGCCATAGTTGACCAAGAATAATTAACTGGCCCTTGACAAATATCACTCCAACAATTCCAAGAACCGGTATAAGGAGGAGAGTTCGGGCCTGAGTTTGGAATGCATTCGGTACAACCATGATCATTGTCACATGCCCAATGAGTTGCACAATTTCCTGATATAGCAGTACAATGATATTGTGAATTATCATTATAATGTTCCATGCAATTTTCTTGAAATACCCAAAAACCGGCACCTGCTCCACCACAACCAGCATAAAGTTGATAATTCCGGTATTTCCCAGTTATTTGATAATACGAAACCTTATAGTTCCCACCTGATGTTTCGCATGATGCTGGTATAATTTCATTCCAATATCCCACAGTACATCGTACAACCCATTCAGCTTTACCACATCTATCTTCAACAGAGACAGTACCAGTACCACAAGCTGTATCGTCTGTGTAAATCAAATGAGTTTTAAAACCAGTATGCTCTTCTGTTATTGTACACGCTTCGTCAAGCCAAAAACCCGTTCCAGAAATTGTCCAATGATAATCAACTTCACCCGTAATCCCGCCTATAGCCATAACGGTTATACTCGAATTTCTACCTATGGTATCAGAATTATCCTCTTCCTCAAATCGTAAAATATCTTCTTCGGAAATATCACCGCAACATTCATCTATAGGACAACGACCAACACTATATTCAAGTGTTTCATAAACAGCAATTGGAACATCGAGTAATGCCCCACTACTATTTCTATAAATTAAGCGCCTTAAAGCTATTTCAAAACTAAAGCCTCCGTCTGCTTCAGCATCAGCCGATATCGTAATATGACTGCCATCGGCTGCATTTATTGTAAAAAAACCTTCTTCGTTGCCAGATATTATTCTATATCCAACTACATCAGCAGAGCAGACAAAGCTTTTTGTCACAACCTCTCCTGGGCAATAACAAGGATCGCCCATGCAATGAAACCAAAGATCAGGAACATATGGGGTATCTTCTACTGTGAGAGATGTAAATGGTATATCCGGAGATTGCGGATAACTCCAACCAGGATATCCAGGTGGATATGGCTGAAAATATTCCATCTCAAAATATGTATCATTTGGTATATCAGCAGGATCCCCATGAGTTGGATATGGTTTTTGAAATTCAGAATGCGGTTCATGCCGAATCCTATCCATTTCCTCAATGCTATGCATTTTCATCTGGTCGCCATACTCACCATTTGAAACATATGTGCGCCGAGCATAATCCTTAGCCATGAAAAACTGCAACCTTTTTTTTATTAATTTTTTTATTTAATTTTATTAAGCACCCTGAGCCAAAGTAAAAATTCCATCGTCATTAAATCTAATTTCAAAAGTAACTGCTGACGCTGATTTGTTTTCAC
>JGI24023J19991_10000334_pt1 | contig 37005 bp, 38 predicted proteins | sample Cruoilmetagenom1_FD_19991 | JGI IMG/M metagenome (IMG submission 19991)
CCAGTTGGCATGACACGGGAGGGGAACCGGACAGCAACAACTACCTTTTCGGTGAGGCGGATCTGCGCAACACGGGCCGAATGACCAGCATCCCGGCGTTGACGCTGACAGCACTTGGCGAGGCGCTCAGGCAATCACGTCAGTACGAGAACCGCTTCTCGGCCGACCTGAGAAACCCTGAAAGTCTGCTCGTACCCGGCAATCGGCTCGTTCATTAGTGAGATTGCTTTAGCGCCCGAAATTCAATCACTTGGTGATTCAGAACAATGGCATTCAAAAAAGGAAAATCAGGCAATCCGGGTGGACGCCCCAAGGAGAAAGCTTTCCGCGACGCAATGCGCCTCGTTTTGAATGAAGAGGACAGCGCCTCAAAAAAGAAGAAGCTCCGCGTCATCGCTGAAAAAGTGGTGGAAGAAGCAATGAAGGGCGAGCCGTGGGCCTGCACCATGGTGGCGGATCGGATGGACGGTAAGCCTGCACAAGCGATCGTCGGCGACAGCGAAGCGGATCCGGTTAAGGCAATTCAAGAAATACGGCGCGTAATTGTGTATCCGAAATCGGAAGAGCCAGACATTGAATTGCGCAATCGAACCAACGGCGTGAAGCCTGAGAGCAGGACACAATGACAAATCGCGGACGATTCAGACGGGGGCGGTCGGGCAATCCGGGCGGCAGACCGAAAGAGAAACCTTTCAAAGCCGCGCTCGACATGGAATTGAAGGCGGCAGGCGAAGACCACAAGAAACTCCGCGGCATCGCAAGAAAGCTAATCGCCTGCGCCGAGAAAGGCGAAAGCTGGGCGATCAGGGAAATTGCGGATCGTCTTGACGGTAGGCCTGCGCAAGAGATTACCGGTGACGCCGATCAAGCGCCCCAAATTGAAGGCTTTACAATTACGATTGTGGACCCGCCATCACGAGAGACAGCCACAGGATTGCCGGATCGACCGAACGGCATGGAGTCTGAAGACAAGATTAAGACCATAAACAAGGGCACCGTTGGGCTGCTATCTTGAACGTATGAGTAGTGATCTACCGGCGCGATTGAGCAGAGACGATATCCAGAAAATCTACGACTGGGCCGATGCTCTGCCGGAGGTTGCGGCAGTGAGATTATTCGGCAGTTACGCGAAGGGCATCGCGACCGACGCAAGCGACGTGGACCTTGCTGTGAGCCTAGTCGTTGCCGACAATGATACTGCGTTTGCCTTTCTCATCGAGAAGGCTTCACAGTGGAACGGTGAGCTTTCTGCAGCACTCCGCAAGGACGTCAGGATTGAAGAATACCCCGGGCAGGTCGGCCACTGTTGTGTCGAGGCCAGTGTTCTGATCTATCCTTGATCGCAACATCCCTAAAAATCGACGAAACGTCGCGGATGACTGGCGCTATGCGTGCATGTCCCGGCCGTACGTGCGGGAGAGGCCGAGGGAAGTTAGGCCGATGGACCGTTGGGACAAGGCTTTTGAGCGTGCTGATTATGGGGAGACGGATAGTTGGAAGGTGGCATAGGCAGAAGCTGTGTGTTGCCGCTTCAGCTACCTTAAGGGATCCCTCCACTTACTGTGTTCGGTGAGCCTGAGAAACTCTGGATCATCGTAACCGATCACCCTCAAAATATTGTCACCTGATAAATCCGTCTTGATGCGCCCCTCAAAATTCCCATCCTCTCCAGTAGTGATGTCGCGCTTCGCGCACCACAAATTTACGAGACGTTGACCGACAGTATGGTAAGCCCACACCTCATTTATCGGGAGGGATGCGACCACAATGCAGGGCAAACCGATTGCAGCCAGCGCCGGGCCCGTTGCCTTATCGTCCTCATGACTGTTGTAAAGGGCCTCTCCGCCCCACGAGCGAAACAGCCGCTCAACGCCTGATTCATGGCTGAGCAAGTCACGGTTGAAGCAGAAGCAAATCACTCCGGTTCGGTTCGGCTCATCCACTTGGTTTCGGAAGCGAAGAGCAGCGGCCACATCATCGGAAATATGTCCCTCGCTTAGAACGCACTGAAGGCGGCGTTCAAAGAGCGCGGATGTAAGTTTACATAGTCCGTTTGCTTCCACGTCCGCGCGCTCAGTCTCCGTGATGCGCGTGCAGTGGAAGCCTACCAGTCGTTTCCCCGCTGTCGCTTTCTCCGATATCTCCAGCACCTCGTCCCAAGCTTGTTGGTACTGATTGGCTGGTCGATGAATGCGGAGCATCACATCCTCTTGAGCAGCACGATCTATGCGAGCACGTTCAGCTTGAAAGGATTGGATCTGAACCTGGCGGCCGGACAGTGCCGCCCGAATTTCTTCCGGCCAGGTTTCCTCAGAATCGGCATCAATTGGTGTCATGGTCGTGTGGCCGTGCTAGCGAGCCATTAGCGTTCTACGCGAAGGAAAGATTGCTCATCGTAACTAGCTTTGGCCTGATCTCGACCGCAACTACCAAGTTGACCCAATTGGAATCAGTCTTCTTTGACGAGTGGTAAAGCGTATCTGCCTCGAGAGTGAGTCGATCGAGCAATTTGTCATCCTCTAACAGGCAATAGAACGGCTTCTCAAAATTGGTCGGCTTGGCGCCGGCTAGCTCGCTTTTTTGGCTGGGCATTCTAAGGGCGTCAATGAATGTCTTCAGGCGATTGTCGATATCGCCCGAGTGATAGATCGAGTATCTTGGAGGCGGCGCCAAGAGCAAGATGTCCAAAGAGCAGGACAGGCTTAAGCTCTCCCGGACCAGCGGTACAAAGCTAAAACCTGCCATCTGGTGACGGAGCGCCAACGCATCCTTCATCAGCGCGTATCCGCTCGACGCGGGCTTGCTGTAGTAGCTTTTCGAAGTAGGGGTGCGTGCGAGCTTCTTTTCTTCTGCCTCGTTAACGGGAACGGTCGCTTGACTAAGGTACGCATGCGTGGCCCAAAGCTCTTTAAGCGATTTATGCATCTGACGGCGTATTTTGTGTTTGTGATTTGCGCCACCGCCTTTCTGCTTTGAGAGTAGCTCGCCTTCATAGGTCAGTCTGAATTTCATTTTGGACCCTATTTCTCGTTCGCAATTTGTTCCTTTGCCGTTATCGTCATCATATGACGGCCGATGACGACACGGAACAGGAAGTAGCATTTGCGCTGAAGCTCTCGCTCAAGCGGAACCCATTCATTGTGAAGCGGCTGGATGAGAGGCGTGGGGCCGATGTCTTCGAGGAGATTGCACGTCAGCAGGCCAGGGAAATCTTGAAACGGTGGTACATGAAGAAGAAGCCGCCGCTGGAGCCGCATGGTGTTTGAGATCACTGCGCCCTTCGAAATTTTCCTAATATGAACTGATGAGCTTTGGAGATTCGATCGGACTCGAATGGTTGATCGCCACGACACTTGCGCTTTTAGCAATGGTAGTGTCGATTTGGTCTGCCCGCTCGGCGCACAAAGCGCTTGAGTTGACACGCGAGCAAACGGACCCAATTGTGACCGCCGACGTCACGGCTTTAGCGGGGGAGCCAAACTGGTTCTCAGTTATATTGACGCTGACAAATCGAGCGGATTTTCCTCTCAAAGCGGAAAGTCTCTCTGTTACTCGACCGCTTGGTGCAACTCTGCTCAGGCGTCAAGATGAGGAGGGGGCTCGTTCATCCGTCAACGACGGAAGGCTATCTCCCTTGCCTTTGAATCTTGCCACCAACAAGGTTCGTTTGTCCCTTAGGGCGGAGCGCGCAGGAAAGCCGCGATCAAGACTTGGGTCGATCGCTTTATACGGCACTGGCGAACAGGAGAAGGAAACCATCTACCTTCACGTGCCTGCGGGCCAGCTACCAACAACTGCGAGGCTCCAGTTGAAGTTGGTTAGCGCGGAGCCAAAAGAGCGATGTTACAATGTAGAGATCGTTCGGGAGTTAGGCACGGAATGAGAGACGTTGACCTCCACCACTCACCGTGGCGAACGCACCGAGAACACAGTTGGTACCGAAATGGTACCGAACGCATCGGGACTAACGGGGAGGGGATAGGACGAACATCTGTTAGCCTATCCCAAATTGTTGGAATCTGGGGACTCTAGCGCACTCAACAGGACTAAACGATATGGGCCAAATTCTTATGTCTCCGGTCTGGGGGACCGGGGGTCGCAGGTTCAAATCCTGCCGCTCCGACCATCTTTTTCATTCACTACGAAATGACTCCAGAGGAGATATGTGACTGGAAAGCCACTGTCTGCCACCGCAGGACACGTCCATGTTAAGGACGACAGCATGCCGCGGCTGAAAGCGCTTGTACCTGGCCCGGGCGACCCCACATTTCGATTGAACCTAGTGATTGAAGTTGAAGGAGTTGATTTCGATGAAAAGCCTTGCAGTTGCCGCACTTGCCCTCGGGCTTACCGCTACGACCGCGTTCGCCGGACCGGTGACGCACGACCAGGCCAAGAGCATCCAGGCCGCCATCAATGGCCAGGATTGTTATGGTGGTGAATTCGAGACAGAAAGCAACGGCAAGGCAGCATTCGAAGTTGATGACTCCGTATGCCGGGATGGCGTGTACGACTTCAAGCTCGACAAGGATTTCAATATCCTATCCCGCGTCAAAAGTTGAGTTGAACCGCCCACTTGAAAAGAGACAACAGGGCGTGCGTGCGAAGTGACGGGCGTCCTGCCAATCGATGCGGACAGAATCCATCGCCGGTCCATTGCCACACCTGATTGCCATTGTTTTTTCGCTGGTCGTGGTCAGCGCCTCCAACGCGGAGCCAATTGCAAAAAAGAGCGTCTTCCCCGGCGTCATTGGAAAAGACGATCGTCGGGTCGTTGAACAGCAAAGCTCGCCCTGGACCGCCATTGGTCGCGTGAATATCGGCGGTTACAGCCGGACGTCCCATTGTACCGGAACACTGATCACACCACGAATGGTCGTCACTGCCGCCCACTGCCTGGTCAAGAAGGGTTCAGGCAAGCCTCATTCCACGGCCAATATCCATTTTCTTCCCGGCGCGCGGGGCGGGAGGGCCCTGGCCCATGGCAAGGCGCAATGCGTACGGTTTGCGAAATCCTATCGTTTCGACCAGCCCGACCCGTTGAAAAAATTCCGGACGGATGTGGCGATTATCATTCTGAGAGAACCACTTGTCGTTTCTCCTGCTCCGCTCATGGTGGATCAAGTCATTGGCACCCGGTTACCGCTCCAGCACCTGGGATACTCCCGCGACAGCAGATATCTGCTGAAACGGGATTCCAGCTGTCATTTACGCGGCCGCCAAGACGGCCTGTGGTTTACCGATTGTGATACTCATTTCGGGGGGTCAGGCGGGCCGGTCTTTATCAAACAGAACCGGGAACCAGTCCTCGCGGCAATCATGGTTGGAGCCATCCGCAACAAGCATTCTGTTGCGGTTCCAATTGATCAGTGGCGGAACCTCACGGCCAAAGAAAGCTGTCCGTAGGCTTTACCGGATCATTCGATATCGCTTCTTGGGACGACATTGCCCAGATCGGTTTCGTCCTGCGCGAACAGTTCTTTGAGTTCCTCTGACCGCTGCTTCGCTTGAGCCTGAAGTTTCTGCTGGTCGGTGTAGTGGGCGTAATCGTCATAGAGATGGCGGCGGTCGAATTCACGAAAAGTTTCAACCGTGCGAGATACCTCCTGCTCGGAATCACCCAACCCCCGAAGCAACTCGCGGGTGATATCCAGTGATGAAAGAAACGTCTCCCGGCGAATAATATCGATTCCCAGATCCATAAGTTCATGCACGTGCTTGCGGTTTCGAGCCCGTGCATAGACGGGCACATGCGGGAAGTGACGCCGAACCAGTTCGGCCGTTTTCAGAGAGATTTCCACGTTGCCAATGGCAAGGACGAACGCACGCGCCTTGCCCACTTGCGCGGCCTCGAGGATGCTGAGCCGGGTTGCATCCCCATAATAGGCCTGACCACCAAACTTGGTCACCAAATCGACCTGCTCGGCTGAACCGTCGAGCGCAGTAAAGGGAATGCCGCGCGCTTGAAGAATGCGCGCAACGATCTGCCCAAACCGGCCAAAACCGGCAATAACCACGTGCCCCTGTTCGTCGGGCATTTCGTCATAGGGACGACCATCGACCGAGCGCACACGCGTCAACAATTCATCGGCCAGAAGCAGGAGAGGGGTCGCCAACATGGAGAGCGTGACGATTACGGTGAGCAGTTCAGAGAGTTCTCGGCCAATAACATTCTCACCCAGTGCGGTGGTAAAGATCACAAAAGCGAACTCGCCGCCCTGCGATACTGCCAGGGCGAGCCGCCGCGCCGCCCGGTTGTCCAGGCCGTGCCACCTGCCCAGCCCGTAAAGAACAATCGCCTTGATTGTCAGGAGCCCGACAACCGACACCATCACGAACCCGAACTGTTCGACAAGAACCTGCAGATTGAGCGCCATGCCGACGGCGGTGAAAAACAACCCGAGAAGAAGTCCTTCAAACGGCGCAATGTCGGACTCAATCTGATGACGATATGGAGAGTCGGCAAGCAGCGCGCCGGCAAGAAACGCGCCAAGTGCTGCAGACAGGCCGGCAAATTCCATAAGCAGCACAACGCCGACAACGGTCAGCAGGGCGCTGGCGGTCATGGCCTCGCGAACACCCGTCATCGCCACAAGGCGATAGAGGGTTGAGAGCACATAACGTCCGATGAGGATGACAAGCAGGATTGCCCCGATGGCGCTCACAATTTTTGTCAGAGAAACACCGTCATCGGCGCCCCCGGCTCCAAGCAGCGGCACAATGGCAATCAGCGGAATGGCAGCCATGTCCTGGAACAGCAGAACAGAAAATGCCGCACGCCCGTGACGGGAAGTTAATTCACCCTTCTCCTCCAGCACCTGAAGGACGAAGGCGGTTGATGAAAGCGCCAAAGCAAAGCCGACCAGCACCGCCAAGTCCCATCGAACGCCCATATATGCCACGGCGGGGATCAGCAGCACCGCCGATATCGCGACCTGACTTCCGCCAAGGCCGAAGATCGAACCGCGCATTGTCCAGAGACGCTTGGGTTTGAGCTCAAGACCGATCAGAAACAGGAGAAGCGTCACGCCATATTCGGCGATGTGCAAGATGCTCTCGACCTGGTACACGGCATAGACGAAGCCAAGGCCGAAGGGGCCGATCAGAACCCCGGCCGCCAGATATCCGATGACGGAACTTATGTGCAGTTTTTTGGCGATTGGCGCGGCAATCGCAGCTGCTGCCAGAAACACCGCAGCCTGGATGAGAAAACTTCCCGTCATCGCGTCTGGTTCCCTTTGACCATCCAACAAGCATGCTTGAGCAAGATTCGCTTGTACTGATGCAGGTGATTCTCAGCAACTAATCTTGGCGTGAGTTATGGAGCTTCGTCTGTTAAATGGCCGCAGGGTGCTTCGCGGCGTTGCCCACAAAGTCCTGATGCGGCACTGTTACGCCGCTGTCATCGTTTCGGAGGAAAGTCTACCCGATGACCGTACGATATATCCCATTGTTTGCAGCCTTGCTGCTCACGGCCACCGCTGCCGCCGAACCCTTTCAGGCGCAAGCCAAGATGACCGATGCCGAAGCGGCCGCCGCGCTTGCCGCATTCGCTGAGAATCTCGAAGGCCGTTCTATCGTTGGAGAACCCGCCATCGTCGACTGCAAGCTGTCCGGCGGCACCAAGGCGATATGTTTTCGCGTCACCATGACTCCGACGCCGACGCGCTACCAGCCCGGCCCGTGGTGTCCCGGGAACATTGCCGACGGGTCTGATAAGAGCGGTATTTGGCTGGACAAGGGAAAGGTCTACGACGCGGACGGGGCTTTCATCAAAAATCTTGCGACTTTCTACAAAGACCCGCGCTGGCAGCTGTTCGATCCGGCCACCGGCAAGATCAAGGTCACCGACTCCAAAGCATCTTGCGCAGGCGCGGCACGCCCCGATGTTGATCCGAAATATCAAAACTACTGCGTGGAGTGTCTACCGTCATATCTCAATCCACAGCCAACGCTCACCTTCGTTATTCCAGCCCGACCGGTGAAGGCCAGGTCAACAACACCATTGTCCCAATTTACCGGAGCCGGGCTCGCACTCAACGGAGTGCGTTTCGACGCGCCGGCGCCCGTTGGCGCGATTCTCGACGCTCACACGCTTGCTCCGTTTGACGATTGTGGCGGGCATGTGAATTTGCATGTCGGTTATCACTACCACGCTGCTACCGGGTGCACGAAAGAGGTCGCCCAGCCCGCGCGCCACGCGCCCATGATCGGCATGGCCATGGATGGCTACGGTATTCATACGCGGCGCAATGAAGATGGCTCAGAACCGAAGAATCTCGATGCCTGCCGGGGGCACAATTTCGCAGGTATCGGCTACCACTACCATGTGTCGGAGCCGGGCGCGAACCAGCTCATAGGATGCTTTTCCGGCGAGCACGGCTGTGCACTGCGCTTGCCTGACCAGACCTGTGATGCGTCAAGATCACCTCCCAGACCGCCTCGACGATAGGTAAGGGGGCTTTTCGACCACCTGACTGGAACATACGCGCAGCAGGCGTATCTCTCCCGGCCATCAGAGGTTATGAGTTCGCCTGGATACACTTCGGGCTTGACCTTAACCTCGGCACCAACGCAACGGCTGTATAAAAAACATGTGCAACTTGTATTCCCTAACAACCAACGTCGAGGCCATCAGAAGGCTGTTCAGGCTCGCGATCATTCATCCCAACGCAGGCAATCTTGCCGCTCAGCCGGCTATCTTTCCAGGTTACGATGCGGCTGCGGTTCGCAAGACGAATGAGGGCCGCGAACTGTTGATGATGTCCTGGGGATTTGTATTGCCGCAGAGGGACAAGGCGGCGAAGCGCGTCAATAATGCGCGGGCGGACAAGGTACGGGCAAGCCCGTTTTGGCGGGACTCCTTTGAGGAGAGGCGGTGCCTCGTGCCCGTCACGTCATTTGCAGAACCGAAGGGCAAGAAACCCGCTGTTTGGCACTGGTTCGCTTTGCGGGGAGACGAACCCCGGCCGCCATTTGCATTTGCCGGGATATGGCGTTCCTGGAAAGGCCCGCTCAAGCAGGATGCCGAACCGGTGGAGATGAATGTCTACTCCATCCTTACAACCATACCGAACGATGTGGTGAAGCCAGTCTACCCTAGCCGCATGCCGGTGATGTTGTCGGGCGCGGAAGAGTTCGAAACATGGCTCGAGGGGCGAGCCGATGAGGCGTTTCAGTTGGCCAGGCCGTTTCCGGATGAAAAAATGCATATCGTGCTGACGGGCGAAAAAATGGATGAGACCATCATTTGAGCATTGCGCCAGCACCGCGATCAGATTAACCGCGTTGCCATTCCCTGATTGTTGTGAATGAAGCGCTTGGGATAGGTTTTGTTACCCCCCACTTTGCCGCCGCCCTCCATTGCTCCCCGCAGTGCTGGCGGCGGATCTTTTTGGACCGGCCGAACTTGCAAAGGAACCGGTTTGCGCGGTGGCTACCGGCCGTGCCACATGTGGGGGGGCTTCAATTTTCGGGGGAGTCAGCCGGTACGCAATACCTGTCATCGACGACACTCCTCCCGACCATCCGGCCAGCAGCCACCACAGACAGCGAACAGATACTTTACGGCTAAAGTGAGTTACGAAAGTAACGGCCCCGACGCAAATACCCTGAAGAATATGTTTCAAGTTGGCCGGGGCCGGTCTCGCGCGATACCAACTTCGATGGAATAAATGGCGCGAATTGGGCGAAAAAGCGTTATCCACAGCCATAATTGTCACGCTAAGCCAGTTGGCGTTGCCGCAACGGCGCGAGGCAAGGTTGAAATCGCAGCGATGAAAATTTCTCGTATCACACGATGCGCGACGGGAAATCCGGTTAGTGAGGATCCTGCTTTAGTTCGGGAAATAGCGGCCGCAGGTTGAATGCAACGACACCGTCGTTGGGTCATGTGGGGCGCATCTCCTGCGGCTGGTTCCTCTTATTGGCAAGAATCAGGCCCCAGATGGCACCCATGAGAATAAAGAAATGGCGCCAATGGTCGGTATCAACGACCATTCCCTCGATAGCCAGGCCGGCAAACGCTGAGAGCATGACAATACTGATGCCCTGGAGAGGGCCTTTGCGCAGGGCCTGGCGAAACCCCATGGCAAGCGTCGTCAACACCAACCCCAGATAGGCAAATCCGCCGACCCAGCCTGCATTGAGAAACATGCTCAAAAAGGTGTTGTGAACGTCCTCGTTATCGTAAGTCCGGCCGAACTCCAGCGCCCCTATGCCGAACGGGTTTGCCGCAACCAGATTGAACGCCTTTAGCTGCCCGGCAAAACGCCCGTCCGGACCGGAGTCATAGGAGAGCGAAAGACTTGCACGCTCGCCGATAAGCGATGCAATGGACTCAATCTGCATGGCGGCAATGAGAGTGAGAGCAGCAGTACACATGCCGAATGTTCCGATGAGGATCAGTTTCATGCGCTGGCGGTGCGTCTGAGAAGCGATGAACAGTACATAGATGTAGACGAGGAGAGCCACGCTCGCATTAAACCAAGCCCCACGGGAAAAACTGATGAGCAGCCCGAGGGAGAAAAAGGCGACAAACGCAAGATTCCAGATTGCCCGCAAGGGCGGCGATGTGACCGTTCGGTGCAAATAATAGATGAGCGCGGGAACGATGAACGGCCCGTAGACGTTTGGATCCTTGAACAGACCACGCGCCCGGTCGAATTTCGTAAAAAGATCCCGTGTTCCCGGCAAAACATCAAAGTAGCCAAGCGCTCCTGCAAGCACGGCAATAAACGCCGCGCAGGCGAGTCCGGACATGATTAGACGGATATGACGCTGCGGGTCCTTGCGGACAAAGGCGGCAATAAGAACGGCAGACAGCGAGAGATATATTGTGATTAACGTGTGCTTGATGGAGACGTCCAGGTTAACGGACCGCATGGAGGCGACGAGTCCTCCTGCCGCCACAACAAGCCAGGCGACGAGAAACCAGAATACGCCAGTTGATAACGATGTCAGGCGCAGGAGTGGGAGCAGGGCGAACAACCCGAACATCAGCGCGTCATAGGGCGCTGGCTCCGCAAAGACCACAGACGATGAACAAATCGTCAGCCAGACAAGCCCGAGCCCAAAGCTTTGCGCGGTGATGGGCGCTGGAGCCGCGTAGACGCCATGCGTGCTAACCTGTGAAGGCTGACCTGCAATCATCGCCGGCGACCCTCCCACTCAATACGCGTGGTCCGTTTTCATCAACGCAAACGGCGTCATCGCCAGGATGTAGAGATCAAACAGGATCGACCAGTTCTCTATGTAATAGAGATCATGCTCGACTCTACGCTGCAGTTTTTCATGCGTGTCGGTTTCACCACGCCAGCCGTTGATTTGCGCCCAGCCGGTGATGCCCGGTTTGACCCGATGGCGGGCGAAGTATCCGTCCACAACATCCGCATAGTAGGTTTCGGCTGCCTTAGCCTGTAAGGCATGCGGACGCGGACCAACGAGTGACAACTCGCCCTTGAGAACATTGAAGAGCTGCGGCAACTCATCGAGGCTGGTCTTGCGGATGAAGCGTCCAACGCGCGTTACGCGGTCATCATTCTTCGTCACAAGTTTGGCCCCGCCAGAGTCCGACTTTTCGGTGTACATGGACCGAAACTTGTAGACCCCGATCAGCTCATTGTTGAATCCATGGCGCTTCTGCTTGAAGAAGACAGGACCTGGGCTGTCGAGTTTGACCGCGAGTGCAATGAGCGCCATCACAGGTGCCAGCAGCACCAGAAGCAGGCTGGCGACGGTCTTGTCGAAGATCCATTTCAGAACATAGTCCCAGTCCGTAATCGGTTTGTCCTGAACGTCGATGAACGGGACGTTGCCGATGTAGGAGTAGGCGCGTGGGCGAAATCTGAGCTGGTTGGTGTGCGCAGAGAGGCGAATATCAACCGGCAGTACCCATAATTTTTTGTATAGCTCGAGCAGTCGTTTTTCCGCGCTGATCGGCAAAGCGAGGATCAGCAGGTCCAGCCGCTTGTCACGACCGAATTTGATGAGCTGATCAATATTTCCCAGTTTCGGGTAGCCCGCCACCCGGGTTGAAACACGATCCTCTTTGCGATCATCAAATACGCCGTAGATCCGGATATCGGTATCTCGTGACGCCTCAAGCGCCTTTATGAGTTTGTGTGCCGCTGGACCACCACCAACAATAACCGCGCGTCTGCTCAGCCTCCCGAGCCTGCTCCAGTTGCGTACCGCCAGACACAGGGCCACACGGAACAGAATGAGACCGACAAGGCCACTCACATACCAGGTCGCTACCCAAATGCGCGAAAACTCCTGGCCAAGCTTGGCGAAGAAGGCGGTGGCCATCAACACGGCAAAAATGAGTGACCAGCCAGCGCAAATTCTTGCGACCTGTCTGAACAGGCTGGAGAAAATCGTGATGTCATAAAGCTGGAAGGCCTGAAAACTCAGCACCGAACCCGCTGCAGCCGCGAGAATAGCTATTGCATACAGAACATGGCCAACTTCATCGGTGAGCGAGGAGCCCGCATGGATATAGGAAAAGAAGATTCCGTAGCCGAGGCCCGCGATGAGAAGAAATTCGATGAGCCGGGCGCTGCCGATTACGACACGAGGTGAAATAAGGCTCGATCCGGAAGAAAACCGGAAGTTGCCAAGCCGTGGGCGCGGTGCCGCTCGCCGGTCCGCAGATTCGCGGCCGCGCAGACGCCGGTCCGTGATTGTTTCGTCTGAAGCTGAGATTTCAGACATGGAATTTGATGACCCGATACAGATGCGATGCCGAACGTTCGGCTCCGCAAATTCCCCTGATTACATACCTTTGCGCGACCCTGAGGTCGGCAAGACCCAGCATCAGGATTATCAGGAATAGGTCTGGGAAGTTTTAACTGCGCACCAACTCGAACAGCTGTCTCGGGATATAGTTAAGTGTGTATTTACATGCGGTATCTGCGGAACAAGTCACTCTTCGACGGGTTCGAGCAATCGGCTGACATAGAAATGAGTGATGTTGCGTGCCATGCCGCCAACCGTGAAGCGTTTGGATACCGCATTCTGAAGCGCATCGGCCCGCTCAACGAATGTGGCCGGGTTTTCCAGAAATGCCAGCATTTGCTGTGCGAGTGCATGGACATCGTCCGCCGGCACGAGCGCAACATCAGTGCCTTCGACAATTTCGGGAATGCCGCCGACATTTGTTGCAATAAGCGGCAAACGCGCCGCTGCCGCCTCCAGGACAATATAGGGGAGCGATTCCTGGCGCGATGGAACGACCAGACAATGCCCGCGCGCAAAGGCGGCGCCCGCTGGCACATGGCCGGCAAACGTTACCGCACCTGTCAATTCGAGTTTGGCTGCCAGAGCAGAAAACTTTCGCGCATCAGGCCCAGCGCCTGCGATAAACGCCGTTACGGGCCGCACTTTGCGGATCTCGGCAAGTGCGTTCAGCAAAATGTCGATACCCTTCAGTTGGCGCAGCTCACCGATGAATACAAAATCAGTCGCGCTTTCATCTAGGATAACGTCATAGAACTCCTGCGGTTTGAGCCCATTGGGAATGATGCGCATTTCACAGGTCGAGGCCCCGACATTTTCCTCGTATAGTCTTGCGGCATAGGCACTTTCAAAAATTATCCCATCGGTTTTGGCAGCGAGTTTGCGCTCAAGAGCCATGAAGACACGGCCTTGAAGCGTGTTAGGGCTGTAATGCAGTGCGCCGCCGTGGGGCGTATAGAAGGCCCGTATTTCCTGCCCCTTGCGCTTGAGAGTATCAGCCGCCAGACGCGCATAGGCGCCACCCTTGGCGCCGTGTCCGTGCAAGATCTGGGTCCTGGTTTCCTGAGCAATGCGCCGCACAGCCCTCGGCGCGGTGATATCACGGAATCCGATCTGTCGGCTCATCTCAACGCGCCTCACACCCAGCTCACACGATGTTTCTCCAAGGTTTCGAATGGCCGCCTCGGCCGATCTGCCGTAATCCCCTCTGTCGCAAATGACGCCGACTCGATGTCCCATATCCGCTTGCTCGGCGGCCAAATCGCAGACGTGGCGAAACAGGCCGCCGATGGGCGCACGCAGACAATGGAGGATGGAAAGGGCTCTGCTCAACGGTGGGTCACGTTGTTTGCGCCTTTGGAATTCCTAGAAGAACCGTTCCTTCACGGTGATCGTATCACCAGGCTGCATTGGCGAACCGACCGGAACCTTCCGGGTCATGGTGCCGCCATTGACTGGCCGGGTAAGCTGAACGCTAGACTTCTTTGCGCGCGCCGTAAATCCACCCGCAATCGCGACCGCGGTTTGCACCGTCATTCCAGCCACATACGGATATTGGCCGGCATTGCGCACTTCACCCATAATGAAGAATGGCCGGTGTCTCTCGACTTCGACGGTGACCTTGGGATCCTTCACATATTTGCGGCGCAAGGCCGATGCAATGCGGTCTTCAAGCTCAAACGTGGTGGCGCCGCGCGCCATTACCGCGCCGATGAGCGGCAGGGAAACATAGCCGCTGGCATCCACGGGATAAATCCGCGACAGGTTTTCCTGCCCAAAAACAATGACACGGAGCCGATCCCCGCTTCCCAGCCTGTATGCCGTTCCAATGCTCGAGGCTCTGTATGCAGCCGGTCTTAGCCGGGGCTGCAAGGCAATGGGTGGACCTGGGGCGACAGCCGGCATGCTGGAGCGCAGCTGGACCACCTTCTTTGTCCGGTGACCGGAGGTGGTCTTGTTGCAGCCGGTGAGAACCAAGCAAAAGGCGGCAAACAGAATGACAAGTCGGCTAACCATGTGAACCCATCTTCGATTGGCAAGGACCGATTCTAAAAATCCACCCTTTGTATGCCGAGCATGGTTAATAAACGTTAAGCATCCGTGCCGTCTTGAGCCAAGGCTTAAGCCTTTGGTTACTTGGAATCATTAGAACTAGATTTAGAGAGTTCAAAACGCGTGAGTGTTGATATGTACCCGACTTCCAGTCCAGTCGTTTCCGACGACATCGAAATTGCAGCATTGCTGCGTGCCATCAATCAAAGAAAGCTTACGATTGCTGTGCTGGCTCTCGCAGCGGGCATTGCGACATATCTTGCGCTGAGCTTCGTCACACCACTCTATTCATCGGAAGCACGGATTATTATCGAAAGGGAGGACAACTCCTTTACACGCCCAACTGCATCACGCACCGAACCTTCAAATGAGAGCACCCTGATGGACCAGGAGGCGGTCTCCAGCCAGGTGCAGGTGCTTCTTTCGCGTGACCTGGCGAAGAACGTTGTTGCTGAACTCAAGCTGGACCAGGACTCCGAATTCAACAAAGACGTCCGAAGCTGGGCGTTCTGGCGCAAAGTGACCATTTGGACCTCTTCCGACAAATCAGCAGCCGAAGCTGCCCTGCAGGAACGCGTGGTCGATGCATTTCTTGATCGGCTTTCGGTTTATCAGGTGCAGCGATCACGTGTAATTGCGATTGAGTTCCAGTCCCGGAATCCGAAAACCGCTGCTCTTGTCGCCAATACTCTGGCGGAGAATTACCTGACCTGGCAGCAAAGTGAAAAGCTGAAACAGACAAGGCAGGCCAGCGCGTGGCTGAGCGCGCAGATCAAGGATTTGACAAAAAAGGTCGAGGACGCCGACATCAAGGCGGAGCGGTTTCGTTCATCCACCGGCCTTCTCGAAGGCTCAAACAATATTACGCTCGATAACCAGCAGCTTTCGGAGCTGAACAGCCAACTCATTCTGGCAAAGGCGAAGCGAACCGAGGCCGAAGCGCGGGCGGCACTCATTCAGAAAATGCTCAAGGACAAAGGCGACGTGGCAAACGCGGCCGATGTCATGAACTCGCGGCTTATCCAGAGGCTCCTGGAGCAGCGTATACGCGTTCAACGGACACTCGCGGAACTGTCCGCAACTCTATTGCCGTCCCATCCGCGAATAAAACAACTGAACTCAGAACTCGCGGATCTGAGGAGGCAAATTCGCCAGGAAGCACGCAAGGTCGTGTCGAGTTTGGAAAGCGAGTCGCAGATTGCCGGGGCCCGTGAGAGGTCTTTGCGCGAGAGTTTGGCGCAGCTCAAGAATTCCGCGTCAAAGGCCAATGAAAGCCAGATCAAACTCCGCGCGCTGGAAAGGGAGGCAACGGCGAACAGAGAGGTACTCGAATCCTATATGGCGCGTTATCGCGAAGCGACGACCCGCAGCGACTCTGCTTCAGTACCAGCGCATGCCAGCATCATTTCCCGGGCACACATCGCAAGCAAACCTTCATTTCCGCAAAAGGGTCCGCTTTCCCTGTTGGCCGCCGCGGCTGTCGCGTTGCTGGGATTGGCATATGCGGTCGCCAACGAACTGATCGCTCCCCAGAATTCGGGCGTCCAACGTTACGCCACTGCCGCCCGCACTCGTGAGGCCGTTGCCCAATCTGATTTGCCTCCCCAAATGCCTCAGCCAGAATTGTTGATTGAAAAGTCACCCGCCAATATTGCGCGCCGGCTTTCCACCAAAGCTTCCGGTCGTGTCATTGTGATGCCCGCATCATCCGGCGTCGAAGCAGCCGACCAGGCAATCGATGTGGCTCGCAACATCGTCGGACGTGGCAAACGGGCAATCCTCGTCGATGCATTGAGTGAGGGCGATCATATTGCCCTGGCACTCGACCTCCCGGAATCTCCAGGCGTTCACGAGCTGCAATCAGGAAAGGCGAGTTTTGAACGCTGTGTGCGCCGTGATCCCTCCAGCAATCTGCATGTGATTTCGGGCACCTTGGCGCCGCGTCAGATGGTTCACCTTGATGCACACGCATTCAGCCGAATGCTGGCAGCGCTCGATGCCGCCTATGAGTTCGTCATCGTCTATGTCAGTGCAAACGAGTTTCAGGTGATGGCAAATAACCCGCCAGCGTCACCCGGCGATATCGTGATTGTTGCGGGTGCGGCAGAAACCAGTGACGAGGCGCATTGGCTTGGAGACAGAATAGTGGGGGCCTATTCGAGCGCTCAAAACGTCTTTGTGTTGGAACAGAGTGCGAAGCCGTTTCTGTCAATGCCTGACATGCCATTCCTGAAACGGATGTCTGCGGCCTAGGGACTCCTAAGCCGGTTCAGCAGAACGTCCGTAAATTCTGCGGCGAACATTCTGCGCCAAAGCCCAAAGGGCAGGGCGGGTTTTTATGAACCGTTTTGCGCCCGCAAGAAATGCAATTGGCGCAGTCAGGATATAACCACGCTCATCGAAAGCAATGATGTTCTCAAACAGGGGAACATCGACATCACACCACTCGTCTTTGTGACGTGCATGGCCTGCACCCATATCGAAAAAGGTCAGGCCCCTCCTGCACGCATCTTCAATTTGGTGATGCAGTAGAATTGTCCCGGGCGAAAATTTGCGGGTTGGTCCGTCATGGATGGATGTCAGAAGTGTGGTGAACCTGTCCCTGAAACGGATTCCGCAGCAGATGGCTGCAAACTTGGAATCGGTTTTCAGATAGCCAATCTCCAGCGTGCCTTGCTCTCCGGTCGGACGCGCAGCAAGGTCGTGATAGAAAGCCCGGTGATGCGGGTCGGAAAAGGCATCTGTAATTCCCTGTTCTGCAAATTGGCGTGTCTTCTGACGGAAAAATTCATCCAGCAGCTTACGGCGCTCGTCAACCGACTCCGCCCAGCCAAGTTTCACGTCCCACTCTTCACGCAAGCGCCGTTCCTTGCGGCGCAACGTATTGCGTGATTTTCCGCTAAAACGGGTCCGGAAGAGCGTATCGAAGTCTTCTTCAAGAAGAATCGCGTGGCCTGTGTTGGCGCTGGGGCGGTTGGGCAGAAGCGCCATCGGGTTGGGCAGACCATTCCTCTCCAGGGGCTGCTTGCCGAAATGAGCGGCACTAACACCGCCGATTAGTTGTGCGGCGTGATTGAGAAGCGCGCGCATGTCTTCCGGTGCGACGTTGCGTGCAAATTCTGGATTGTGGACACCCATATTGTAATTGGCATGCTCCCATCCAATCCAGCGCAGGCAGCGAACGCCGCGAGTTTTTGCGACCTCGAATGGCCAAATGAATTGCAGTTCACCGCTTTCCGAGTGCCCGCAAACGATGGCGGGCTCAGCGCCCATGGGTTGAGAAACAAGCCGGAACCATGCCTCCGCACGTATGTAGCTCTGTTCCTGGGCACAAGCGCCGTTGCATTCAAGGACACGCCATTGGCGTTCCACGGAATTGATTTCACGGATGACGGTCAATCTGATCCGCCCGGCTGATGTATCCAATGCGCCGATGCAAGGGGCAGACGCTCGTCCGTTGACCTGCTTTTGACGCTCAAATGGCAGAGAGACGACCGCCATGGGTTACTCCATACGCAATACTGCAAAAAACACGTGCCAAATCGCCTATCCGGTCAAGGCTTTCTCAAGGAACGTCTGAGACACTTGGCGTGAACCCCCTGACGATGCCTGTAAGTGGTTAACTTGCGGTTGAAGCGCCCTTGAGGTGGAAACGGATAGAGAAAACGTGCAATGGCAGAACTGAAGTCGGAAATCCTGAAACCGGGACTCAAAGCGCTCTACTACTCCGGGGCTCACCATCTGCTCGCGCCCTTTTCACAGGGCATTGGCATGATCTTCATGTTGCATCAGGTATCGCCTGAGCGCCCCAGCCCATTTGCCGCAAACCGCGGGCTCATGGTCACGCCCGAGTTTCTCGATTCCGTTGTCAGCCAGGTCAAACAGGACGGTATCGATATTATCTCTCTCGACGAGGCGTATGAGAGGATTAGTGATTCAGGGCCTAGACACCGCTTCGCCTGCTTTACGCTGGACGATGGTTACAGAGACAATCTCGAATTCGCCTATCCCATTTTCAAAAAGCATAACGCACCTTTTGCGGTCTACGTCCCATCTGATTTTCCGGACGGGAAGGGCGAGCTGTGGTGGTTTGCACTTGAGGACATCGTCGTCAATCGGGACGTAATTGACGTTGAAGCACCCGGCGGAACGGAGCAAATTTCCGCGCGGAGTGAGGAAGAAAAAAGGCAAACATTCAGTCGCCTATACAAATATCTTCGGCAAATGGATGAAGAAAACCAGCGCCGGACCATCCTGCAGATGTGTGCAGCGAATGGCGTCGACATGGAAAGGCTCTGCCGCAGTCTGATCATGACTTGGGATGAAGTCCGCCAGCTTGGAGCGGAGCCTCTTGCCACCATTGGCGCGCATACCAAGGCGCACTACGCGCTCGCCAAACTGCCCGAAGCGCGCGCGCGCGATGAAATGAAACTTGGCGCCGATAATCTGGCCAAGAAGATTGGAACCTGGCCCGCCCATCTCAGTTACCCATACGGTGATGCAGGCAGTGCGGGACCGCGCGAGTTTCAGATTGCCCGGGAGCTGGGTTTCAAGACCGCCGTCACCACACGCAAAGGTGTGGTTTTCCGGGATCATGCCGAGCATTTGACGGCATTGCCGCGGGTTTCGCTCAACGGTGAATATCAATCGAAGCAATTTACGCGGCTGTTTATGAGTGGTGTGCCATTTGCACTGTGGAACGGCTTCCGCAGAGTGAATGCGGCCTAACTGCTCAATCGGAAACTTTATCCGGCCTTTGCATCCAGCGAATGAGCAATCCCGCTGGCAAGACCCATAACAGCCCTGCAATCAGGAAATAGAATCCTTGCGCATATTTTGACTCGATGACGATCTGTGACGCACCGAGCGCCATGGCCACCATCGCGTAAACCGCCAGGAAGACCAACAGAACAACCGTACCAACGAATTTTCGCGCACGAAGACTCATGCGCTGAACCTATCAGGCTGCTGCCATGCGGCAACATGTATAGTTGGTCGAATGCTGCCCGGGAGGTTCTATGCAGCGGGTTGTGAACACGATCGTCAGAGGAACCGTGCATGGGCGAAAGCACCGAGGAAACGCCGAAGAAGGACGGGCCGGCAGTGCGTGCATGGCTTTACGGCTTATGCGTGCTGATCTTTGCAATGATCCTGGTCGGGGGCGCCACACGGCTGACCGATTCCGGTCTTTCCATCACCGAATGGCAGCCGATCATCGGCATCATTCCGCCAATGAGCGATGCCGCGTGGCAAGAGGCGTTTGAGAAATACAGGCAAATCCCGGAATACCAGATCGTCAACAAGGGGATGAGCCTGAGCGCATTCAAGTTCATTTACTGGTGGGAATGGGCGCACCGCTTTCTCGGGCGCATGATCGGCTTCGCGTTCCTCATTCCGTTTCTCTACTTCCTTGCGCGGCGGCAATTAAGCCGCGAGTTGCGTCCCAAGCTCATCATCATGTTCGTGCTTGGCGGACTGCAGGGCGCGCTTGGCTGGTACATGGTGAAAAGCGGCCTCGTTGACCGCACCGATGTCAGCCAGTACCGGCTCGCGGCACATCTCTCAGCGGCGGTGCTCATCTTCGGCTACATTTTCTGGGTGGCAACACGCGTGGGAACGGGCTCTGCGCAGTCAAGCGGCGTGCCACCCGCACTTCGCATTTCCGCAGTCGGTCTCATGGTGGCGGTTTTCATACAGATCGCGCTGGGCGCGTTCGTTGCCGGGCTTGACGCAGGGCAGGGCTACAACAGCTGGCCGCTGATGGACGGCGCAATCATTCCATCAGGGCTTGGCGCGATGTCTCCGTGGTATCTCAATCTGTTCGAAAACGCGCTCACCGTGCAGTTCAACCACCGTATGGTTGCCTATCTCATCATACTCTGGGCGCTCATCCATGCAGGCCTGGTTATCACGCGAGTTCAGCCGGGACCGCTGCTCGTAGGCGCGGCATTGGTCGCGGTCACCACGCTCGTACAAGCCTGTCTGGGAATCGCCACGCTACTGACGCACGTACAACTGGACCTGGCGCTTGCCCACCAGGGGTTAGCGATTATCCTGTTCGCCATTATTCTCCAACACCTTAGCCGGCTTGCGCCATCGCCTGTTCAAGATCGGCGATGATATCGCTTGCGTCTTCAATACCTATTGAGAGGCGCACAACGTCGTCACCGGCACCTGCTGCTGTGCGCTGTTCAGGCGTCAGCTGGCTATGGGTTGTCGAGGCCGGGTGAATGATGAGGCTACGCGTATCGCCGATATTGGCCAGATGACTGAACAGCTTGACGTTGCTGACGAGTTTCACGCCTGCTTCAAATCCACCCTTCAGCCCGAATGTGAAAACTGCGCCCGCACCCTTGGGCATGTATTTTTTTGCGAGCTCATGGCAGGGATCACCCGTGAGGCCGGCATAACTCACCCATGAAACCTGATCCTGTTTTTCCAGCCACTCCGCGACCGCGAGCGCGTTGTCGCAATGACGCTGCATGCGCAATGGCAGGGTCTCGATTCCATTCAGGATCAGGAACGCATTGAAAGGCGAAATGCAGGGGCCAAGATCACGCAGGCCCAGCACCCGGCAGGCAATGGCAAAAGCGAAGTTTCCGAATGTCTCCGCGAGTTTCATTCCATTGTAGCTCTCGCACGCCTCAGAAAGGGTGGGGTACTTGCCGCTTGCCATCCAGTCGAACGTGCCGCAATCGACAATCATGCCGCCAATGGAATTGCCCTGACCGCCGAGAAACTTGGTGAGCGAATAGACGATGATGTCCGCACCGCTCTCCTTCGGCCGCCACAGATAGGGGGTCGCCATTGTGTTATCGACGATAAGAGGAATGCCGGCCTTCTTGGCAATTTTTGAAATCGCCTCGATATCGACGACAATGCCACCGGGGTTGGCCAGGGACTCGACGAAGATGGCTTTCACCTTGTCGTCCAACGCTGTCTCAAATGTCTCTGGCTTGGTGGTGTCGGCCCAAACAACCTCCCAGTCGAACTTCTTGAACGCATGATTGAACTGGTTGATGGAGCCGCCATAAAGCTGGCGCCCGGCAATGAATTTGTCGCCCGGCTCAAGCAGCGTGTGAAATACGAGTTGTTGTGCGGCATGACCCGATGCGACCGCAAGCGCGGCGGTGCCGCCATCAAGTGCTGCAACACGTTCTTCCAGAACACCCTGGGTAGGGTTCATGATCCGGGTGTAGATATTTCCGAAGGCTTGAAGCGCAAAGAGCGACGCTGCGTGTTCGACGTCATCGAACACATAGGACGTGGTCTGATAGATCGGCGTCGCCCGTGCCCCGGTCGCCGGATCAGGCTGGGCGCCTGCGTGAATGGCAAGGGTATTGAAAGAGGGAATTTTTTCGTCGCTCATTGGTGTTGTCCTGTGTGTCTGGAGTTGTCCTTAGTCTGAATGGAAGCAGCAAATCAGGTCTCACGCAATATGCGATGCTGTACCCCTTTTGGCGCAAGCTTGGGGCGCGCGCTTGATATGGCGCGCGAGTTGACGCCTGCCCATCCGATCTCACCGGAAAGCCGGGCATACTCGATTTTCGGGCAACAGTTCATCACCACCTTGAGGCCGGCTTCCTCCGCAAGGCCTGCCGCTTCATCATTGCGGACACCCAATTGCATCCACACCACCTTGGCGCCGATTTCAATGGCCTCTTTGGTAATTCCCAGTGCGGCTTGCGCATTCCGGAAGACGTCCACGACATCGACCGGCCCGGAGATATCGCGAAGGCTTGCGTATACCTTCTGGCCGAGGATCTCTGAACCCGCCTTGCCCGGATTGACGGGGATAGCTGTGTAACCCTTGTCGAGAAGGTACTTCAGAACGAAATAGCTCGGTCTGACGGTATTCGCGCTTGCACCAACGATTGCAAACGACCGAACCGAATTCAGGATGCCGCGAATATAGTCGTCACTGTAGCTGTCGTGGTTCATGGGGCGGCAAGGGGAGCGCTTTCAGGAGTCGCGCCAATTGGGTTCACGTTTCTCGAGAAAGGCACCAAGCCCTTCTCTTGCATCGTGCAGCATCATGTTCTTCGCCATGGCCCAGCCTGCCGTGTCGTACGCCTCACCCAAGGGGGCATCGACCTGGGAATAGAACGCCTTCTTGCCCATGGCAATTGCGGCAGCCGACTTCGACGAAATCTTTTCCGCCATTTCCAGTGCGACATTCATGACCTCAGAGCGCGGTGCAACGCGGTTCACCAGTCCGAAGTCAAGGGCGTCCTTCGCACCGATCATTTCCCCCAGCAGTAGCATCTCCATAGCGCGTTTGCGGCCGATGTTTCGCGCGATGGCGACCGCCGGTGTGGAACAGAACAGCCCGATATGGACGCCAGGCGTGCAGAACTCCGCTTCGTCACTTGCAACAGCCAGATCACAGGTGGCCACAAGTTGGGACCCGGCAGCCGTTGCGGTTCCCTCGACGGCCGCAACGACCGGCTTGGGGCTCTGCACAATCGCCTGCATGAAAGAGGAGCTGGCTGCAAAGGTGTCGTTGAAGAATTTCTCACCACCATCGTCATCCGCGCGGTGCTGCTCCAGTTCGCGAATGTCGTGGCCCGCACTAAAGACCCGACCATTGCCGGCAATCACAATTGCTTTCACAGCCGAAGACCCGGACAATTCCGTAAACTGACTGAGGAAGGCTTCAAGCAATTCGACGGAAAGACTGTTGCGAGCTTCAGGACGGTTCATGGTCAGCACCGCAATCGGGCCGAAATCCTCTCGCAAAAGAACGCCTTCATTTGCCGGAATGGAATATTCTGTCATTGCTCTCTACTGCCCAAGCTCAACCGAATGCGTCACCATATAGCGGCTTCAGCCTAAGTCCATCACGCCGCGCTCTTTTCTTATTCTCTGACTACAATACATTGGCGCAGCGCAAACCATAAAACGATATCGAGTCACAATCATGGAAATGTCTGGCATGAAAATGTCTGGAGGTACGGACAAGACACATAGCCTCGTTATGTCGGCGGATGAACTGACGGCGTATCTCGACGACATATTTCCAGAACGCCTCACCAATTGGCCGCCCATTCATGTCGAGGACCTTGAGCCCTACAAAGCCCGGCTGCGCATGGAGTTTGCCGAAAGTGAGGTGAGACCCGGAGGCACGCTTTCCGGTCCATCCATGTTCAGATTGGCTGATTGGGGGTTTTACTGTTGCCTTCTGGCAATGATTGGACCGGTACCGCTTGCGGTTACCACAAACATGACGATCACCTTTCTTCGCAAACCCACACAGGATGATCTCATCGCGGACGTACACATCCTCAAACTCGGCAAACGGTTGGCGATCGGGGAGGTCTTTCTTTTTTCCGATGGCAGCGAAGACGCCGTTGCCCACGCGACAGGCACCTATTCAATCCCACCGCCCGAGAAGCGGTAATATAATACCGCTAATGTAAAGCTTTGTTATAAAGCGTTTTTTTCACAAAAAATCGCTTGACCTGTGCATGCACACGCCATAGAAACGCTCGAGAAAATTGCACCATATGGGCAGGTTGGACTTTCGGTCCGCTGTATCTGTCAGGTGACAAGTCCACACATAGGATTTCGGATCATGAAAACGTACACGGCGAAGCCCGCTGACGTTGAAAAACAATGGATTTTGATCGATGCGGATGGCCTTGTTGTTGGCCGGCTGGCAGCACTGATCGCCACACGTTTGCGAGGAAAACACAAACCATCTTTCACGCCGAACGTCGATTGCGGCGATCACGTCGTGGTCGTCAACGCAGACAAGGTCGCTTTGACCGGCAAAAAATATAGCGACAAGATCTATTACCGCCACACCGGTTATCCAGGCGGCATCAAAAGCAGAACAGCCGGAGAGATCATTTCGGGCAAGCACCCGGAACGGGTTCTGCTGAAGGCTGTTGAACGCATGTTGCCGAGCGGGCCGTTGGGTCGCAAGCAGTTCAGTAATTTACGGGTTTATGCCAGAGCGGATCATCCCCATGAGGCGCAGGCGCCAGTTGCACTCGATGTGGCCAGCCTGAACACGAAGAACAAGAGGAGCGCATAACCGCCATGGCCGAGGAAGAAGTAAAGACTGAAGAGAAAAAGTCTCTGGAGGACCTTGGCGAGCTGACCGGTCAGGTCAGCAGCGAAGACACTCCCGTCGAGACCGCACCGGTCTATGAGCAAAAACTCGACCAGCAAGGCCGCGCCTACGCAACCGGTAAGCGCAAGGACGCGGTTGCCCGCGTCTGGCTGAAGCCCGGTGCCGGTCGTATCGAGATAAACGGCAAGGAGCATGCGCAGTATTTCGCGCGGCCCGTGCTGCAGATGATCCTCAAACAACCCATCACCGCGGCGGATCGCGCGGACCAATTTGACATCATCGCGACTGTGCGCGGTGGCGGTCTTTCGGGCCAGGCGGGCGCCGTGCGTCACGGAATTTCCAAAGCGCTGACATATTACGAGCCTGAACTTCGAGGTGTGCTCAAGAAGGGCGGATTTCTTACACGTGACGCTCGCGTGGTGGAACGCAAGAAATACGGTAAGGCCAAAGCGCGCCGCAGCTTCCAGTTCTCCAAACGGTAAGCTCCCCGGACAACGGATCGATTGTATGATCGGGCGTCTCTTGAGGGAGGCGCCCGTTTTTTTTGCAAGGACAGATAGTCAAGAGGGTCATCATGACCGCCAAGGTATTCATAGACGGCGAAGCCGGAACAACGGGTCTCCAAATCAAGACACGGCTCGAGGGGAGGGACGATATATCGCTTCTGCACCTCGATGACGCCGAACGGAAGGATACCGCTCGCCGCAAAGAGATGCTCAATGAAGCGGATCTGGCCGTGTTGTGCCTGCCTGACGATGCGGCCCGTGAGGCGGTCTCGCTTATTGAAAATCCCGGGACCCGGGTGGTTGATGCCTCGACGGCGCATCGTACCGCGCAAGGGTGGGTTTACGGTTTCCCGGAATACGAGCCCGGACATGCTGACAACATTGCCAATGCCAAGAGGGTTGCCAATCCAGGCTGCTATGCATTGAGTTCCGTGGCCATTGTCCATCCGCTTATCGCCGCGGGTGTAATAGGCGCGGACTGGCCTGCCACGATCAATGCCATTTCCGGCTATTCCGGCGGGGGAAAGAGCCTTATTGCCGAATTCGAAGACGCATCCTCACAAAGTCACACGGATGCGCCGTTCTTTACCTACGGCCACACGCTTTCCCACAAGCACATCCCTGAAATCACACAATGGAGCGGCTTGGCCCATGTCCCTGTATTTGTTCCGAGTGTGGGGCGTTTTGCGCAAGGCATGATTGTGCAACTTCCTTTGCCGCTCTGGTCCATTCCAGGCGACAAAACGCCGGGCGATGTCCATGACGCACTTGCGCAGCATTATTCGGGTCAACGCTACGTGAGCGTTGTGCCAATGGAAGAAACGGAACAGATGGTACGGCTCACGCCGGAAATTCTGAACGGAACGAATGAGCTGAGGCTCCATGTTTTTGGCAACGAAGCGTCGGGGCAGGCGGTCGTGATGGCCCTGCTGGACAATCTGGGCAAGGGCGCATCGGGCCAGGCGGTGCAGAACTTGAATCTGATGCTTGGCCTGGATGAGGGCGCCGGTCTCTAGCCCTTGCCGTTACCGCTCTTCGGGGCGTCCGCTGCCATATCCGGGGTCCGGCCCAAGACATATGACCCAGGCGCATCCTCGATCGGCTTCAGTTTGCCGTCGCCGGGATTTCGTGCCTCAATCTTCTTGCCCGATTGGTCAGCAAGCCAGTTCGCCCAGTCCGGCCACCATGAACCAGCGTGTTCCTTGGCGTTTTCCAGCCACTCATCTAGATTTCCGGCCGGGAGTTTTTTTGATGAGCGCTTCTTGGCGGTCCAGTACTGGTACTTGTTCTTCACGGGCGGGTTGATCACACCGGCGATATGCCCCGAACCTGCAAGCACAAACTTGAGCGCGCCGGAAAACAATTTCGCGCCCTCAAACACTGATGCGGCTGGCGCGATATGATCTTCCCGAGCCGCAAGTTCATAAATCGGAATATCAACCTTCTTCAGTTTGAGTGTCTCACCCCCCAAACTCATCAGCCCCTTGGCAAGATTGTTGTTGTGGTAAAATTCGCGCAGGTAGAACGCGTGATTGGCTGCTGGCATGCGCGTTGAATCCGAATTCCAATAAAGCAGATCGAATGGGAACGGATTTTTTCCGAGCAGGTAATTGTTGACGACATAAGGCCAGATGAGATCGCGCGGGCGCAGCATATTGAACACTGTGGCCATGCGCGCACCCTCCAGATAGCCGCGCTCCGACATCATTTCTTCCAGAGATTTCAGCTGGGCATCGTCGATGAATACGAGCAGATCTCCGGCCTTGGAAAAATCAACCTGGGTAGTGAGGAAGGTTGCACTTGCGATCCGGTCATCATCTTTGGCGGCCATGTAGGCAAGTGTCGCTCCCAGCAGAGTGCCACCCACGCAATAACCAAGCGCGTTGATCTTTTTCTGGTCTGTTGCGTCCTGTACCGCCGACACTGCCTCCAGTACACCCTCCAGCATGTAATCATTGAAGGTCTTGTGGGACAGCTTTTCATCAGGGTTCACCCACGACACAACAAAGACCGTGAAACCTTGCGCGACAGTCCAGGCAATGAAGGATTTCTCAGGAACAAGATCGAGAATATAGAATTTGTTGATCCATGGCGGAATGATGAGAAGCGGCGTCTTGTGAACATCTTCAGTTGCCGGCGCATACTGGATCAGCTGAAACAGGTCATTCTGGAAGACCACCTTTCCGGGCGTGATTGCCAGATTTTGACCAACTTCGAATGCCTCGTGATCGGTTTGGCGAATACGCAGCAGATCCTTCGATCTGCTCAGATCGTCGGCGAGGTGCGACATGCCCTTGACGAGATTTTCACCATTCGTCGCCAGGGTTTCACGCATAACTTCCGGGTTTGTGAATATGAAATTGGATGGAGAAAGCGCACTTGCGATCTGGTGGACGTAAAACTCAGCCCGTCGCTTGGTCGGTTCATCCAGTCCTTCCGTTTTCTCCACCATGTCTTCCGCCCAGTTGGCGGTCAGCAGATAAGCCTGTTTCCAGAAGTCGAAAAACTGCTTTTCATCCCAGTCCGCATCCTTGAACCGGTTATCCCCCCGTTCAGAGGAAACGACCGGTTCCACATCTTCCCCCATAAAGCGGCGGACAGATCGGCCCCATAAATCGGCATAGCTGCTCAACAGTTGGCCTTGAGCGTTCATAAGTTTCGCCGGATCGTTCACCCATTGCCTTGCGACCTGACCGAACACCTTTGCGGCTTCGCCCGCCCCGCTCGTTGCACTGTACGGGCCGGATTGTGAATTGCCACGGCTGGCAAAACTTTGCACAACCTTGCTGCTTTCCTCCAGCAGCCTGGCCATATTTCGCGCCAGTTCCTGCGGATTGCCAAAGGTGTAGTCGCTGTTCTTCTCAATTCCGTCGGATGTGTGATCGTTTGATCTGTTTTCGGCCATACCTGCGCCCTATGGTTTATCTAGCATTAACAGTATGCGTGGTTAGCTCTGAGAACAATTCGCGTTTTGGATTAGACGTAGTTATTGATTCGAACGCAGTTTGGAGTTTAGCTCGACGCAGCGATTGAACCTGTGACAATCAGTACGTCGCAGAGACGCGGTTTCTGTCGTACTTTGGAGCATCAAGCCTAAGACTATGCAAACATTTTGCCGATTTTCGCTAAGTTTATGCCTTCTTTTGATGGCGGCTGTAGTGGCTGGCTGCGCTGTTGAGTCGGCTTCCTATCCGAGTCTCTCCACGTCAAACAAACTCAAGGAACAGGTGCTCAGCCGCAACGAGCAAAAACAGGTTATTGAAGACCTGTCAGCGGAGCAGAAAAAGCGCCAATCGGATACTGGCGAGCAGGAACAAAAAGCTCCCTAGGTTATTTCGCCGTTCAATTCCCGATCATCGCACCTCAGCCTGTGACGTTTCTCAGAAACGTTTCGCTTGATGAAAACTGCATTTCCCGTCTTAACTCGCGCAGAGTTTGCCGATAGAGAATGCTAACTCGTCAGATTGCCGCCTTCGGGATCGAATCGTGCAGGAATTTCACAGAATAAAGCGACTTCCGCCTTACGTTTTTGAGGAAGTGAATCGCCTCAAGGCTCAGGCACGCGCACGTAGCGATGACATCATCGATTTTGGAATGGGCAATCCGGACATGCCCACGCCTCAACATATCGTCAAAAAACTCGTTGAGACTGTTTCCAAACCGCGCACCAACCGCTATTCCGCCTCGCGCGGCATCCCGGGTTTGAGGCGGGCCCAGGCGGCATATTATGAGCGCCGGTTCGGCGTAAAACTGGACCCCGAAACACAGATCGTCGCGACATTGGGTTCCAAAGAGGGTTTCGCCAATATGGCTCAGGCCATAACGGCTCCCGGCGACCTGGTCCTTGTGCCGAACCCAACCTATCCCATCCACGAATTCGGTTTCATTATTTCAGGAGGCAGCCTCCGGCACCTGCCAGTCAGCACCAATGATGAATTCCTCCGTCATGTGGACCGCGCAATGCGGCATTCCATCCCCAAGCCGATTGCGTTGGTGCTCAACTTTCCAGCGAACCCAACTGCAGAAGTAGCTGATCTTGATTTCTATTCCGAGATCGTCACCTACGCGAAGCGGAACGATCTGATCCTGCTGAGTGATATCGCCTATGCGGAGATCTATTACGATGGCAACCCGCCACCTTCGCTGCTTCAGGTACCGGGCGCGATAGATGTGTCCGTGGAATTCAGCTCACTTTCCAAGACATATGCCATGCCCGGGTGGCGCATGGGTTTTGCTGTCGGCAATGAACGCCTCATTTCAGCGCTGGCACGGGTCAAGTCCTATCTGGATTATGGCGCGTTTACACCGGTGCAAGTCGCGGCTGCGGCAGCCCTGAACGGGCCACAGGAATGCATCGACGAGATTCGTGGCATCTACCAGTCCCGTCGAAACTGTCTCGTTGGATCGCTTGAACAGTCGGAATGGCCGATCCCTGCGCCGCCGGCGACGATGTTTGCCTGGGCGCCTATCCCTGAAAAATACAAATCGATCGGCTCTCTGGAGTTCTCCAAACTCCTGCTGGAGAAGGCTCATGTGGCAGTATCCCCGGGGATCGGATTCGGTGAATATGGGGAAGGATTTGTTCGCATTGCGCTCGTCGAGAATGAACAACGCATCCGACAGGCAGCGCGAAACATCAAAAAGTTTCTGTCGGAACCTGTCGAGACGATGCACAACGTAATTCCAATTGCATCTTCGTAGAATCACTCACACTAGTTGAACTCATGGCGAACGAATTAAATCTTGGGATTGCCGGTCTCGGCACTGTCGGTATTGGTGTCCTTGAACTCGTGTCTGCACACGGACATTCATTTCCGTCCCGCACGGGTTGTGCGGTCAACGTGCAAGCGGTTTCCGCGCGTGACCGGCGCAAAAACCGCAAGGTCGATATCTCGTCCTATGAATGGTTCGATGACCCGGTGGCGCTTGCCGCTTCGGACGGTATCGATGTTTTCGTCGAACTGATCGGCGGAGAAGAAGGTGTTGCCAGGACGGCGGTCGAAACCGCACTCAAGTCTGGCAAACATGTGGTAACCGCCAACAAGGCCTTGCTCGCCAGTCATGGTGTTGCTCTTGCGAAAATAGCCGATGAAAACGGCGTGGCACTGAACTTTGAAGCAGCCGTTGCGGGCGGCATCCCTGCCATCAAGACGATCCGCGAGAGTCTGCTCGCCAATGACATCACACGCGTCTATGGCATCCTGAACGGAACCTGCAATTACATCCTGACGCGCATGCAGAAGGAGGGCCGCAATTTTGATGACGTGCTGCAGGAGGCGCAGGATGCCGGTTACGCTGAGGCTGACCCGAGCTTTGACGTTGGCGGCCATGATACAGCGCACAAACTCTCATTACTGACTACGCTTGCATTTGGTGTGGAGACGTCCTTCGACACGATTTATGTGGAAGGCATTGAATCGATTTCCCTTACCGACATCGAGGCCGCCGACGAACTCGGCTACAGGATCAAGCTTCTGGGGGTCGCGCTACGCACGAACAGCGGCATCGAGCAGCGGGTACACCCCACAATGGTGCCGAAGAACACGGCAATCGCAGAAGTGGATGGTGCAACCAATTGCGTCGCCTTCAATGGTGACTTTGCAGGTGACATCATGCTGATCGGCCCGGGCGCGGGGGCCCATCCGACCGCATCATCGGTTGTCAGCGACGTTCTCGATATCGCCAAAGGGGTAATCCTGCCGCCCTTTGCCCGGCACACAAATGACCTCGAACCTTACAAGCGCGCCCGCATGAGGGCACATGAGGGCGGGTACTACATCCGCTTGTCCGTGTATGATCGACCCGGCGCTTTTGCCGCGATAGCCGAGCGCATGGCGGAACAGGAAATTTCGCTGGAAAGCATTGTGCAGCGCCGCCCGCGATCGGCTCTTCCGGGAATTGATGCACAACTAGATGACGGCTCACCGTTGCCAGTCGTGATGATCACGCATAAGACAACCGAAGCGGCCATTCGTGCAGCCCTTGAGAAGATTGAAGACGAGGGGAACGTGAATGAGACGCCGCAGATGATACGAATTGAGAAGCTGTAAGATGCGGCCATAGCCGCCGCGTTTGCTCTGAATGGGGAGGGGGCACGCAATTGGCAGAAACAAAAGATAAGGAATCCGGTCTGAGCAGGATGCTCACTCTGGAAATCGCGCGCGTTACCGAGTCAGCTGCAGTTGCGGCGGCGAAGCTACGTGGCCGCGGCGATGAAATGGCTGCAGACCAGACCGCCGTCGATGCCATGCGCCGCGAGTTGAACAGATTGCCGATCAAGGGTCGGATCGTTATCGGCGAGGGTGAGCGCGACGAGGCGCCCATGCTGTATATCGGCGAGGAAGTCGGCCTGGGCGAAGGCCCCGAGGTTGATATCGCAGTCGATCCGCTCGAAGGCACGACCATCTGCGCGAAAGCAGAACCCAACGCGCTCGCTGTCGTTGCCTTCGCGGAGAAGGGCAGTCTCCTCCACGCACCTGACATCTATATGGACAAGATCGCTGTCGGACCTGGTTATGAGCCGGGCATTGTCGATCTCGATGCATCACCAAAAGACAACCTGATGGCACTCGCAAAGGCCAGAGGTGTGCCAATTGCGGAGATTACCGCTTGCATTCTGGATCGCCCACGACACGCCGGAATTATCGGAGCCGTCCGGGAGGCAGGTGCAGCAATCCGTCTGATCGGCGATGGCGATATCGCTGGCGTGATCCATACCGCAAATGCGGCTGAGACGGGCATCGACATCTATATGGGTATTGGTGGGGCGCCGGAGGGCGTCCTTGCAGCCGGTGCGCTACGCTGTATCGGCGGTCAAATGCAGGCGCGCCTTCATCCAATGAACGATCACCATCGTGCCCGGGTCGCCGAAATCGGGATTGAGGATATCGACCGCAAATACACGATGGAAGACCTGGCATCGGGAGACGTCTTGTTCGCCGCGACCGGCGTGACATCTGGATCAATGCTGCGCGGCGTGCAGTTCAAATCTGGCGGTGTTGAAACCGAGACGGTCGTGATGCGGGCTAAAACCAAAACCGTCCGCTGGATCAGGACAGAACACGGATCGGCCAAGTGACTGCTGTATCGTAGTCACCGAGCCGAATCAGCCTATGAAAAGGGCGGAGGATGACGCCCGATGGCAGCGCCTGGCGCAAAACTACGAGATGACGATGATCGACAACCTGCATCATTTTTGCTGGTTGAGCGCTCAGCACGCGGTCTGCGCTGGATAGAGCGTTTGCAGCCCGAACGCGAAAACCTGGCACTGGCAATCTCCCAGGGAAGCGACATACCTGACATCGTTGCGCGCATACTGGCCGCCCGAGGGGCGTTGCCTGAAACCATTCATGAATTTCTCAGCCCGACACTCAAGGCGCTGATGCCGGATCCGTCCTCTTTCCAGGACATGGACAAGGCCGCAGAACGCTTCGCCAAAGCCGTCCGTGAAAAAGAACCAATTGCAGTATTCGGCGACTATGACGTTGACGGTGCAGCAAGCGTGGCCCTGATCCGGAGATTTCTGCGCACCCATGGCCATGACGCCCAGTTCTATATCCCTGACCGGATGCTTGAAGGATACGGACCGAATATCATCGCGTTCGAACAGCTGGTTGGTGATGGTGCGACGCTTCTCATTACTGTCGATTGCGGAACGGTAGCCCACAAGCCGATCGCCCGGGCACGCGACCTTGGGGCGGATGCCATCGTTCTTGACCATCATCAGGCCGATGAGCAGTTGCCCGATGCACTGGCGATCGTCAATCCGAACCGGCTTGATGATATTTCCGGACAGGGGCATCTGGCCGCCGCAGGGGTCACATATATGTTTCTTGTTGCGGTCGCCCGCGAGCTGCGGAACACGAACTGGTATGGCGATGAAAACCCACCACCGGACCTGATGCAGTGGCTCGATCTCGTCGCGCTTGCAACCGTTTGCGACGTGGTACCGCTCAAGGGCCTCAACAGAGCGCTCGTTTGCAGGGGACTGGAGGTCATGCACCGTCGACAGAATACGGGCCTGCGGTCCCTGGCCGACACCGTCGGGCTGACAGCGGCGCCGACATCCTACCATTTGGGATATGTCCTTGGACCCCGGCTTAATGCTGGCGGGCGGATAGGCAGGGCCGATCTGGCAGCGCGATTGCTCTCAAGCGATGACGAACCCGCAGCACTGGAAATCGCGGCGACACTCGATCGGTTGAACGCCGAACGGCGGGCAATGCAGGATACTCTTGAAGAAGAGGCCGTGGCGCAGGCAGACGCTTATCTTCTGGAACACCCCGAAACGGCAATCGCCTTCGCGCATGGAGAAGGTTGGCACAAGGGCGTGGTTGGGCTTGTCGCCTCCCGCCTCGTGGAGCAATTCGGCCGGCCCGCCCTTGCTGTCGCATGGGAGGAGGGTGGAAAGGGGTCAGGCTCGGCGCGTTCAATTTCAGGCGCCAATATTGGTGTGGCTGTTCGCAATGCCGTAGAGGCCGGACATCTTGAACGTGGCGGCGGTCATGAAATGGCTGCGGGGTTTTCCCTTAAACGTAAAAACGCCGATGCCTTCTTCCAATTCATGGCGAACGAACTTTCATCCCAGGTTTCGACCGCGCGCGCGGAAGAGAATTTGAAGATCGATGGCGCCTTGATGGCCTCAGGCGCTACACGAGAGTTTATGGAGGTTTTGGACAGAGCTGGCCCATTCGGCGCCGGCAACCCTCAGCCGCGCTTTGCATTTCCTGCCCACCGATGCAGGTATGCGAAGGTCGTTGGCGGGAAACATGTGCGATGTACGCTGAGCGCAAGTGACGGCGGGCGGGTAAGCGCCATCGCCTTCAATGCGGCCGAGACGGCCGTTGGCGAATTCCTTTTGAAGTCAGATGGCATGCCGCTTCATGTCGTCGGCCGCCTGCGCCGGAACGAGTGGGGTGGTCAGGAAAAGATTGAGCTCAATATCGAAGACGTAGCCGACCCCCGAACCGCGCGCGGATAGGCCTGAGTCTCAGTCTTGCAACCGCTCCAAATCCAATTTATATGAGCGCGTGGTCACGCTCCCTTCGTCTATCGGTTAGGACGCCAGGTTTTCAACCTGGAAAGAGGGGTTCGATTCCCCTAGGGAGTGCCACATTCATCTGCGCCAAATCCGGCGGAATCATCTGAACAGATGGAGATGTCCGGCACCTACCAGTGCCCGATGTTTTCCATGGAGGCCCAAGGCTCCTGCTTGGGCAGCGCATCACCCTCCTGCAACAGTTCAACAGAGATATTGTCGGGTGAGCGAACGAAGGCCATCCGGCCATCGCGCGGTGGGCGATTTATCGTAACCCCGGCCTTCATCAACTTCTCGCAATGCGCATAGATATCTTTGACGCGGTAGGCGAGGTGGCCAAAGTTACGACCTTCGCCATATTCCTCCGGATCCCAATTGTAAGTCAGCTCAACCTGAGCATCCTCATCACCCGGCGCCGCAAGGAAGATAAGCGTGAAACGGCCCGCTTCGTCTTCGCGCCGCCGCAACTCAACCAGGCCCAAGGCGTTGCAATAGAACTCCAGGGATTTTTCAACGTCGCTCACGCGAACCATCGTATGCAGATACTTCATGCCGCAGTCCCAATCTTGTGTTGATGTTTTTAACCCGTGAATGCCACGATATTTAAACCGAGTTGTCCTGTGGCCGCAATGAATACAGCCGTTTTGGCTCTCAGCAGCGCTTGCTCCCGCGCAGTTTGAGCAACCTGAGAATTGGGATTTTCATGCGAATCACCGTCGACTCCGACGTACCGGTCTCCATTTTTGCGCGCGGCCACCTCTGAGCTCTGGTGATTCGTTGATGAGTTGGGGAAAAGTCCCCTCAATCCGTGTCCATTTTGCAACAGCATTAACACGCTTATTCATAAAATAGACCTGCTCCAAACAAGGGGTGCGATTCCACGCAAGTCTGTTTCTTCGGGAAAATCATATGGTTCTGGACGACGGGTGCGAGATTGAATTCATTTGCGCAGGAGGTGCGGCTTTTCGCGTAGCAATTTAGTACTGGCCTCGTCCGGCTTCAGTGGTATTTTTGGGATTGAAGGCTGTGTCCAGCGCAAGAAGGCCAATAAGCAAGTTGGGCACTTGAGATGAGGTAGCGGGGGTGTTGCGGCATGGGGGCCAAAGGCTCACCATTTAGCGGAGATGTTTCGCCGATCGATGAGGCGACTTTAGACGCTTCCGCTGATGTTATAGAAGTAGCTGGCGCCATTAAGTGGTTTGACGCGGCGAAGGGCTACGGATTCATTGTACCTGACGATGGGATGCCAGACGTGCTGCTGCACGTTACGGTTTTGCGCCGTGACGGTCACCAGACGGCGTATGAGGGCGCGCGCGTTGTTTGCCAGGTATTACGACAACCACGTGGACTTCAGGCATTTCGAATCCTCGAAATGGATGAAAGCACAGCTATTCATCCTTCCCAGCTACCTCAACGCACGCATGTCCAGGTTGTGCCTGAAAGCGAGTTTGAATCCGCAGAGGTTAAGTGGTTCAATAAAATCCGCGGCTATGGATTTTTAACGCGTGGAGAAGACACCGCTGACATCTTTGTCCATATGGAAACCTTGCGCCGGTTCGGCTTTGCTGAATTGCGTCCCGGCCAGCAGGTACTCGTGCGATTTGGTAACGGCCCCAAAGGGCTTATGGCGGCGGAACTCAAGCCTGACACCTCGACAACGTTACCCGAAGGCGACAACTAGCTCTCAGCGCCAAGTGACTTGGCCAGCCAGCAGTTTCGGCCGCGCAAACGCCGCCGGACTCAGGGTATTTGGTTGGTTTTTCGCTGCCCTTCTGGCCGCTGTATGTCTGAACATCGGCATCGCGGAAGCTCAAGAACCGCCCAAGAAAGAACCCCTGACCGTGGAGACGTCTTCCGGTCCGCATACTTTTGAGGTCGAAGTTGCGAAAACGCGCGAACAGCAGTCGCGCGGCCTCATGTTTCGCCGGTCGCTGGGCCCGCGCGATGGCATGATTTTTCTCCATGACGAGCCGCAATACATCACCATGTGGATGCGCAATACCTACATTCCCCTCGACATGATTTTCATCTACCCCGACGGCAAGGTGCACCGCATTGAAGAATCTGCCGAACCCCTCTCGGAGCGTATTATCGAATCGGGGGAAAGGGTGACCGCCGTGCTTGAACTGGCTGGTGGCATGGCTGCAAAACTCGGTTTGAAGCCGGGCGACATGGTCCGCCATCCGCACTTCAAGGCACCAGAAGGCTGAGCCGATTTTCAACGCCGCTTGTCCGAGGCCGGTGAAACGTGTAATTCACATTTTGCGAGCACACTAATTCGCTGTTCGTCTGGCGTATGACAGCATCTCGCAGCTTAGTCGGGGCATGGCGCAGCCTGGTAGCGCACCTGCTTTGGGAGCATGTGCGTTATGCCGACACAAATCGATCTGCGGCATTGATTTATATAAGTTTTTCCGAAAATCTTCGTCATCGAAATACTGCGCTTCGGGACTATTTCGGGACGCTTGTTACTTGGGCGTACTAGGCCGTGTACTCATAAATGGGCACTAGCGGAACCGTTGAGGGGAATGGCCGCTTTACCCCCGAAAGCGGACACAAACCCACCGAGGCTGGAATGTCCGCTAAGTGCCAGA
>JGI24023J19991_10000341_pt1 | contig 36761 bp, 35 predicted proteins | sample Cruoilmetagenom1_FD_19991 | JGI IMG/M metagenome (IMG submission 19991)
TCGAGGCTTTTGAGAGTGAGGTATCAGCCAAAGATGGGCTGAAGCTGAGATGCGAAAATGTGAAGTTATTTTTGCGCGAGCCCTTGAGTCGTCTTCCATCTCAAGGAAGCCGAAGTCGGCTCCGAAAGGGCCTATCGGCGGGCGGTCGAGGCCAAATTCAAAGCCGATGATGCCGCCAAGACCGTCGATGTTCTGAATCCAAGATTAACGTCTACGAAGAAACCGACGAAAAAGACTTGATTGTTTAAGAAATTTGAGTTGGTATATAGCGGTTTGGCGTTTTGGCGGAAATAGGACTAACCCTACTTATGGTGGACTCCACAGGCAATCATGGATAGTCGGATATGATCGTTTATTGTGAGGAGTGTGGTTTTAAAAACACGATCGATGATGCACGCATCAAATGTCAACGGCCCCAAATACCTTGCGAAAAATGCGGGGATTTTTTGCATTTCTACGGGCGCAAGGTTCGCTTGCCAAAAACACCCCCGCCGGAGCAAAAAGAGGCACCGCGATCCTGTTTGATACTGAAATACGGCAAGGTGGTGGTCATTGTCAACGAAGCCAATGCCCGGGCGGAAATCGGTCGCCAGAAGAGCAATGATATCCAGGTGGTAAACGACCGGGTGTCGCGAACACATGCATTAATCGAGTATAAAGACGGAAAGTACTTTCTCACCGACCAAAGCTCCAATGGGACTTATCTTCTCATGGAAAGACGCAAAGGGATCGCCATCAGAAATAAAGAGATCATGTTAACCGCCAAGGGCGTTATCGGTCCCGGATACAAAGTCGATTTCAAATCCCCCGATGCTATTCATATATGGTTCGGGTCAACCCCCTGACCCATTCGACAAGGCAGCGCTTCAAAATTGACGCAATGAAGGGCATCTTCGGATTCTCCAGGCGAATGAGGCGCTGCTTGAGATCAAGCCCGCCGCCATAGCCGGTCAGATTGCCCTGTTTGCCGATGACCCGGTGGCAGGGAATGATGATGGAGATGGGGTTGCGTCCATTGGCGGCGCCCACGGCCCGCACGGCCGCGGGGTTACCGACGCGTTTGGCGATCCACTGGTAGGATACCACCCTGCCGTAAGGAATTTCTTGAAGGGCCGACCATACCTTCATTTGAAACGGCGTCCCTTGGGCAAAAAGATTGACGTCGAATGTTTTGCGTTCACCTGCAAAATAAGCGGCCAACTGGTCTTTCACCGGCGTGAAATGGGTCGGGTCCCGCCGCCAAGCCTTTTCGATGACCACCGGATGTTTCCCGTTTATAAAATTCAGGTACCGCAATCCCGTGTCGTCACCGGCCAAAACCAGGCTGCCGGCCACATCGCTTTCAAGGGTGTCATAAATCATGTTTCCTCCTACACCAGCCACGGGTATACTGTCCACGGAACTGCCGGCCGGAGCCCCCCGGCGAATCAGATTCATGGCCCGGGCGACGGTGGCCGACGTGCCGTTCCAGGCCGGTGTGCCCGGGCCGTCTCGTGCCGATAAGAAAGCCCACAGCATCGATTGTTGCTGTTGGTATGATCGTTGTGCGGATCTCTTGTTCGTGGGGTACCGGGCGGATGGAGAGGTCTTTGGGCGACCAACCGGATCAAATTGGATAAAAAAAGGGACATTCCGTTAGCACGGAATGTCCCTTTTACAAAACCGAAAAACGAAGTGCTAGCCCACGGTCACGTTAGCCGCAGCAGGCCCCTTGGGACCCTGCTCGATTTCAAAGGAAACCCGATCGCCTTCGTTGAGAGATCTGAAGCCACTGGAATTAATTGCCGAATGATGAACGAATACATCCGGACCATCTTCCTGCTCGATGAAACCAAACCCCTTGCTGTCATTAAACCACTTCACGATACCATTTGCCATGCTAACTTCCTCCTACTAATAAAAAATTAAGTCATTGCTTCAAACTTCAGGCGCCACTTTGACAAATGGATCGACCCTACAGAAAGAAACCGGCCCGTCAACAGCGGCAGGCCTTTTATGATTATCAGGCTATATCACGCGATAAATGAAATGCAAGAAAATTTTTCAGGTTTCCCATCAAGAACCCATGGACCATGAAAAAAGCGGTCGTCTGAGACGGCCGGATCATGGTTGGTAAAACCGCGGGAACGGGCGTCCCCGACACACCACAGCGGCCATTATCCATGCAAAAATGTTTTCGCAAATGATATTTTATTCATACAATTTAAAGTAGTTATGTCATATTTTCCGTCCCATTGGTCCACGGACCGAACGGCGCTGGTAACCCGCGGGCGTCGACTTTTTTATTGACTTTCCGTTTTTTCCGCGGATCATCCCGTGACTGTCAGGAACAACCAGGGTGGCATGTTTGGATGCCGGATTGATGGAAGTAATTACCTTAGGGTCCGTTTTGACCGGTAATGGTTACCATGGCGACGCTTGATTCGTAGGCCGACGGCAACGGTTTCTTTTTTTTGTCAATCGGGGTATGCTTGTTATTCAATACGATGAAAATGTGGGAAGGAAAATATGAGCAAGACACTGGAAACGACGAATCTAGCCGTGTTCTGCGACTTCGAAAATGTCGCCCTCGGGGTGCGGGATGCACGCTGCGCCCAATTCGATATCAATAAGGTGCTTGAGCGGTTGCTGCTTAAGGGTAGCATCGTGGTCAAGAAGGCCTATTGCGACTGGGAGCGATACAAGGAGTTCAAGGCGGCCATGCACGAAGCGGCCTTCGAACTGATCGAGATCCCCCACGTGCGCCAGTCCGGAAAAAATTCCGCCGACATCCGCATGGTGGTCGATTCCCTCGACCTTTGCTACACCAAATCACACGTCGACACATTCGTGATCGTCAGCGGGGATTCGGACTTCTCACCATTGGTCAGCAAGCTTCGAGAAAACAACAAAAATGTAATCGGCGTGGGTGTGAAAAACTCCAGTTCCGATTTGCTGATCGCCAACTGCGACGAATTCATATATTACGATGATCTGGCCAGAAAGAAGAAAAAAGTCAAAAAACCGGCCCGCAAACAGCCGGCCAAAGGACCCAAGACACCGGTTGCCGATTCAACAACCAAAGAGGATGCCGAAGCCCTGAAACAGGAGGCGCTGGACCTGGTGATGGAGACCTTGGAGGCCCTGGCCGAAGAGCGTGGATCGGAAGATAAAATTTGGGGCTCCATGGTTAAGCAAACACTCAAGCGTCGCCGCCCGGGATTCAACGAATCCTACTACGGGTTCCGATCCTTCAAGCGTCTGTTGGACGAAGCCGCCGGCCGCGGCCTGATGGATTTGGAACCGGATGAGAAATCCGGCGGGTACATTATCCGCAGCTTCCATTCGGAGGAGTGATCAGGATGGAATCGACGCTCGCATGCCCACTTAAACAAACCGGACGATCCTCTTGTTACACGCTGCGGACATCCAAACCCAGGGCCTTGCGCTTGTCTTCGATGTGCCGGCGCAGGAAGACGGCCGCTTTTTCCGGGTCGGGCTCCACGGCAAAGGTGGCGCCCACCACATCCTCGAGACCGGCGGTGAGCAGGTTGACCACGTTCATACTGCCGGTGATGGGTGGCATGGGGCCCAGGTGGGTGGTGACGCCCGAGGCCACGAAATAGGTGCCGATGGCCACCGCCTTTTCCGAATACCACTCCGGCGCCGAGCCGGCCACGGGCAGATCGCTGATGTCCACCCCCAGGGCGTTGGCCAGTGCGGCCACCAGCACCAGGATGCGCACGTTGTCCACGCAGCTTCCCATGTGCAGCACCGGCGGGATGCCCAGGGCGTTGCAGATCTCTTTGAGGCCGGGTCCGGCCATGTCGGCCGCGGCCGGCACCTTGAAACCGGCCTTGGCCGTTGCCACCGACACGCACCCGGTATCCACTACCAGGATGTCGTTTTCGATGAGCCGCCGGGTCAGGGTCACATGGCCATAGTCGTGCTTGATTTTTGGGTTGTTGCATCCCACGATCCCCACGACGCCGCGGATTTTGCCCGCCTTGATGGCATCGATGAGCGGCTCCGGCGTACCGCCCAAAGCGCCCACGATGGCTTCAACCGAGAAGCCGCCGACGGCCTCCTGGGGCGCCACCGGGATAAAGACCTTGCCCCGGTTGACGTAATTCTCAATCGCCGAGCGGACCACCTCCACCGCCTTTTTCTCGGCGTTGTCCGGGTGAAATTCGTGGTGCTCCATGTGGGGGAATTTGGCCTTGTCGCTGGTGCTGACCATGCGGGTATGGTAGCTGCCGGCCACCTTGCCCAACGACGGCATGATGCACTGGTAGTCCACAATCATCATCTCCACGGCACCGGTGGAGAGAATCAGCTCGCTCATCAGGTGGTTTCCCGCCATGGAGATGCCCCGGCGCATGAGCAGTTCGTTGCCCGTACAGCAGACCCCCACCAGGTTGATGCCGGCGGCGCCCTTCTCTTTCGCCAGGTCTATGAGGTCCGGTGACTGGCAGACCTTAGACACCATCTCCGACACCACCGGGTTGTGTCCATGAACCACGATGTTCACCTGGTCTTCCTTCAACACCCCGGCATTGACCATGGTGGGGCGCGGGGTGGGCACACCGAAAAGGATGTCGGACACCTCCGTGGCGATCATGGAGCCGCCCCAGCCGTCGGACAGGGCGTTGCGCAGGCCCTGGAGCAACAGGCTCTGCCAGTTGTTGTCCACCCCCATGTGGGTGCGGTGCATCATTTCCGAAGTTTCGCGGTCGATGCCCCGGGGGGTCAGGGTGAACTTCTCCCAAACTTCCTGCCGCTTTTTAGGGGCTCGGGCAACCATTTTCACGGCTTTCCGGCGCATGCCGTAGTCTTCCATCATGGCCTGAGCCAGTTCCCCGGAAATGGCCAGCGGATTTTTGTCGCCGGTCGCTACGCCGTACTCTTCGGCCAATCGCTTGAGTTTGGCTTCGTCGCGGATCTTGTATCCGACGGCCGTACCGTCGGCCACGCCGGCCAGCACCTCCACCAGGTCCCGACCGTGATCGGAGTGGGCGGCGGCGCCGGCGGCGATCATGCGGCACAGGTTCCGGGCCACGATGATGTCGGCATCGGCGCCGCATACGCCGGTCTGAGGCCCCTCGCCGAATGGATCCACCCGGCACGGCCCCATGATGCAGATGCGGCAGGAAAGTCCCATATCGCAGAAACCGCACTGGGGCTGCTGGGCTTCATGCCGCTCCCACACCGTTTCGATACCGTCCTGCCGGGCCTTGGCTATAAGCCGGTCCCCATCCTGGGTAATCGACAAGCTTTTTCCGGGATCAAACATGGCATCCTCCTTATCTCGCTTCAGCTGCCGCTGAGCTGCAATTCAGATTGTTTTATGGATTTTAGCAGGGCCACACCGGCAGGCATTACCGGCGGGTCCGCATCCGTCGACATGCTGCGGGCCACGGCCCGGTTTTTTCGCCGCATGGCGGTATCCATCTCCTCATAGGTCAGGGCACCGGCCTTGCAGATCTCCACGCAGGCGGGAATCTGGCCCTTGGCCACCCGTGCACTGCAGTTGTCGCATTTCACGGCGATGGCGTGCCCGGCCGGACCCAGCGGGTCTTCATGGAAGCGGATGACCCCGTAAGGGCAGGCCATGGCGCAGGAGGCGCAGTTGATGCAGCGGTCCGGATTGATCATCACGGTGCCCGTGCTGTCACTCCGATAGATGGCGCCGGCCAGGCAGGCCATCTGGCAGGGGGCCGGATCGCAGTGGCGGCAGCGGTTGGGAAAGCCTTCGTTGAAGCAACCTGCCCCCACGTGGATTCGTGCTTTTGGCTGCGGGGTCTCCTGCACGGCGGCGAACAACATCAGGCTGCGCGAGTGAGCCGTAGCGCACGCCAGCATGCACTGCATGCAGCCAACGCATCGTTCAGGGTGAACAACGACTTGTTTCATGGTTCCTCCTTTGTGCGGTTCAATAAAGCAGTTGGCCGAAATTAAATCCGGGTGCGATGAGCGTCTCGGGCGGCAATCGGATGGGCGTTCGGTTCTCGATCAGCGCGCGCAGCACCCCACCCTGTTCGATGCCGTTGATCATCACCGCCCCTACCAGGCGGTCCTCCTTGAGAACCAGACGCCGGTAGAAATGCCGATCGGCACCGCTGCTTCGCACGACCCGGTATCCCGCATCTTCGATCGGATCGGCATTACCGACGGTAAGCACATCCAGGCCGAAAACGCGCATGACATTGCGGCTGAGGCTGCCGGGATAGGCCACCGGCCGGCCGGCCATGTTGAGGCCGGCCACCCGCCCCTGGCCGGCCGCTTCCGGCCACAGGGCGTTGACCCAGCGGCAGTCTCTGGCGATGTCCACCGACTCGGCCACATCGCCGGCCGCATAAATACCAGGGACGCTGGTCTGCAGATGATCGTCCACCAATACACCCAGGTCCGCGTCAATTTTGTCTTTGGGAATAAAGTCCCGGGCCGGCAGCACCCCCTTGCCGATGATCACTATCTCGCAGGGCAAACGGGTGCCGGTATCGGTGACAGCCACCCGGACCGTTCCGTTGCCCTCGAAGGCGCGTACACTTACGCCGACTTCGACCTTCAGGCCGTGGCAAACCAATTCGTTTAGAATCATCCGGCCGGCCGTGGCGTCCACCTGCATGGAGAGGGGGTAGCCCGAAGTAATCAGCATGGTGACCGAAAGACCGCGCTTGAGCAGGCCGTAAGCGGCTTTGAATCCCACCAGGCCGCCACCCAGAACCACGGCCCGGCGGGCACCCGCCAGCGCTGTGGTCTGCTGTTTCACATGATCCTGGGTGCGCAGGTAAAAGATGTTTTTCAGATCCAGCCCCTCCGCCTGGGTCGGCCGGGGGTCGGCACCGGCCGCGATTAGCAACCGGTCAAAATCGACGCGGGTGCCGTCGGCCAATTCAACCTGGCGGTTGTCCACATCGATGCCGCGGGCCCGCTGACCGAGCAATGGGGTAATCTTCAGGTCGTCGTAAAAATGTTCGGAACGAATGGGCAGTTTGTCGTGGGGCTGGGAGCCGTCCAGCACATGACTGATCATGGGGCGGCTGTAGGGTGGAAAGATTTCGTCGCCGATCATGGTGATGTCGGCAGTCCCATTCAGCATTCGGATCGCCTCGGATGCAGTAACACCGGCAATGCCGTTTCCGATAATCACGTGTTTCATTTAACGCCTCCCGGTTGACATCCCCACTCGAAGAGGCCGGAAAGATAACCCTATCGTGGCTAAAAACAGATTGAAAACATACAAATACTTGAGTTATTAACAAATAACATTGATTGGCAAGACGAGCAGGATATCACCGTTCCGGCTTTTGCAACGTAAGGAACCATTGGCAAAAATAGTATCGGGGTGGAGGTATTTTCGTCAAGAATTAAATCATTTTCCAACGGATCTGCAAAACCTTGTCCGGTGTTGTCATGATCACCCATCCTCTTCAGAGTTGACCGGTGAGATCAGACTACGGTGCCGACAAATAACCGAAATGGGTCTTTTGTGGACAAAGGGCTGCACACCATCTTTGATGCATGAGAATGTAGTTTTTTTACGGTTCTTTACACGTCCTCTTTTTTGTCTTATTATTGGCAGATAAGGGTAGCTAACTTTTTTTCATATTGTTTACGCAACGTTGGGGTAACCCTAAAGGAGACAATCATGAGCGGACAAATTTTTTATCGTGAACGGCAAAAGGTCAAGGACGGTTCCCAAAACCCGCGTTTTAGAGTCGTCGCGGTGGCCGGCTTGGACCTCAAGGTATACACGGACCATCTTCGCATGGGTGAGATCAAGCAGTTGGCCGACACGGTCGGAGCGGACTTGGTCGCGTTGAAAGGCGGCGGTGGCAGCGGCAAAAAAAGGAGCAATGGACAGACGCAACCCATTCAGTAAGGAGAGAGCATGCCACTGGTCAGGGACAAGGACGGCAAGCGACTGCATGTGAAAAGCCGGCTCATGGGCGAAAGCCTGGTGAGCAAGACGTTTATCGACAATCTGGACGTCGCGCCCCAGGAGCGGCTTTATCCCGATGTGGCGGTGATGAAGATCGGCGGCCAGTCCATCTGTGACCGGGGCGTCAAGGCGCTGCCGGCCATTTTGAAAGAACTGATCAAAAACCGCCGGCAGCGCAAGTTGTTGATCACTACCGGCGGCGGCACCCGTAGCCGCCACATTTACACCATCGCCTTGGAGATGGGCATGCCCACGGGCATCATCGCCAAGTTCGGCAGCATGATCTCCGAACAGAATGCCCTCATGGTGGCCACATTACTCTCCCCCTGGGGCGGCATCAAGATGGCCCATTCGGATATCGTCAAACTGCCCACCTACTTTGCCGAAGGCATCATTCCGGTGATGCACGGCATGCCGCCCTACGACTATTTTGCCATCAAACCCAAAACCGGCCGTATTCCCATCCATCGCACCGATGTGGGTCTGGTGATCCTGGCCGATCTTATTGGGTCTCATACCGTCCTCTTCATCAAGGATGAGGACGGCCTTTACACGGCTGATCCCAAAAAAGCGCCCGATGCTGAATTCATACCGGAGATCGGGGCACGGGATTTGATGACGCGTGATCTGGATGATCTGGTCATCGAGCGCCCGTGCCTCGACATCATCCAGAATAGCGAGGTGATCGAGCGGGTTCAGATCATCAACGGCATGGTTCCGGGAAACATCACTCGAGCCTTGAACGGCGAGCATGTGGGCACCTTCATTTATCGCCAATAGCCCCATACTTAAAAGCTTATGCAACGCCGTGGGCTTCACACTCGCTTTAAGGAGACGTTACCTATGAGTTGGCTGGGTATTGGATTGATTGGTGCCATCGTTTTCACCCTGCATTCATTCCAGCAGATCAAAATGATCCTGAAGGATAAAGGGCATCACGTGGGTATGATGACTGGATGGATCGAGGATTACCGCCGGTTTAAAGAACTGACGCGCCAAGAGACGGACGAACCGACCCGCTACAAATACCAGCGGATATTGAACGGGTTGTACCTGGCCATGGCCGGCCTGGTATTCATTCCGTTGTTGATGATATTAGGGAAATGAGGGTCGGCAACTATTTTCGTCGACCCCAATCGAACCGACCTGATTATGCTGTACCGCGGAGTCAACATCCACGGGCGTTGAGCAGCGCCATGACCTCTTTAACGATCTCTTCGGCACAATCCCGGTCACCTTCGAAGTTCAGTTGGCCGGCGTTGATGGTAAAATTGACCCCGCAGTCATATTTCCCCGCCACACTGTTGAGAATTTTTCGCCAGATTTCTCCATTCCAATTGATGCTATTGATCGATATCATATGTGGACCTCTTTTTGTTATTCCAGCCTATGTATTTTCAAACTATGTGCCATCATGTAAAAATCCACACAACCGACTGGAATTAAAACATACCAACCATTTTTAGCAGGGCTTGGCCCATCATATTAGAGACACAATTATGTAGAATATGATTGTATTAAAGCCATTTTTGCAACCTTTGTTACCCAGGTAACCATGCGCCCTGGCCCGAAATGGGTTCCACCATCACCACGCACCTGTGAGAATTTGCATGAGCGCTTTTGCATTGGCCCACCGGCATCACATATCCGTACTTGACCTGATATCGCTGAAACGATAGATATAGGCTATCCTGGCGAACAGAGTTACACTCGACCGCCGGCAGATATTGCAGGACGAAACGGGGATGCAGGGTAACCACAAGAATGGGCAACACACCCAACGTTCCAAACGACTATGGAAACTTATATTGCACCAACGCGACGCCTTGAAAAAGAAGCGCTCGCTGACGACGTCGGTGCCGCGGCCGTCAACCCGATAATCAATGGCCTGCTCGAGGCTGTCGGCGGCCTTTTGGCCGTACTCAATGAACACCGGCAGATTATAGCCGTCAACGATACGTTTTTAAAAACGTCGGGCATCGATGATGCCGACCGTTTATTGGGGCTTCGACCGGGGGAGGCCATCGGCTGCATTTTTCGCGACGCCGGAAAAGGCGGTTGCGGAACGTCTTCTTACTGCGCCACATGCGGCGCCGCCATCGCCATGGTCACTTGCCTACACCAACATAAACCCATCGAAAAAAAATGCGCCATGACGGTGGTTCAAAACGGGGTTACCAAGGACCTGTTTCTCCGGGTTCGCGCCTGCCCCATAGCCGTGAACGGTCGAGGCATGATCCTGCTGTTTCTTCAGGACATCACTCACCAGCAGCAATGGGAGGCCTTGGGACGGGTCTTTTTCCATGATTTGAACAATATTATTTACAGTCTGGTTGGAAGCAGTGAGATGCTACTGGATAAATCAACAGACGAAAGCCGCGAGGCCATCCAGCACATCCACCGCATCTCCCTGCGCCTGGCAAGGGAGGTACAAATGCAAAAACATCTCACCCAGATAGCCGATGCCGACTACCAGTTCATGATTCAGCCGATGACGGTGGATCGAATTTTTCAGGAACTCGATGCCACCTTTGCCGGTCACCCCGCGGCCAGGGACCGAACCATTATTTTCGCCGACCGGCACCGAGCCCTGTCCATCAGATCGGATTTTTTCCTGGTGGTCCGGGTGCTCTCCAACATGGTTGTCAATGCCCTGGAAGCCACGGAAAAAGCCGGATCCGTGAAGGTGTGGGCCTCGCCCGAAGCGGGTCGTCTATCTTTTTACGTCTGGAACCATCAACCCATTGCCGGAGACGTGGTCAATCGCATCTTTCAGCGCAACATCAGCACCAAAGCCGATTCCGGAAGAGGCCTGGGAACTTACTCCATGAAACTGTTTGGCGAGACCTTCCTGAACGGCAAAATGGATTTCACCACATCCGACACCAAGGGTACCACCTTTTGCTTCAGCCTCCGCTTATAGCCATTGGAACAGGGGTGCGGCATCTACCAATGTGCGCTTGGATTAGAAACGAAAAATAAATTGAGGCGTTTTTATGTTTAACGAACCGTTCGCCGTCACCCAGCCTGTTTACGATCATTACGAGGTCATGAACGCCATCTTGGGAACCGATAGGGGTAGCAACCGATGAAGAATATCCTATTCGTCGATAACGATCCCATTATGCTGCACACCTTCGTGGGGTTACTGAAAAGCCAGGGCGGCTTATTACGAATCCACTCCGCCGGCAATATCCAGGCAGCCCTGGAAACCCTTGCCGAAAAAGAGGTCCACCTCCTGATTACCGGCATGCACGTGTCTGAAATGGACGCCTTTGAACTGTTGTCACTGCTGGATGCCAAATATCCGCAAACCCGCATGATCGTCATAACCAACAACGCCTCGTACATGTTACGCAATAAGATCAAGCAGATGTCCTCGGTCATCCATTTCGATCAACCCATGGATATCGGCCTGCTCACCAAACGGATCTTCACCGAGCTGCAGATCGATTACGGTGGACAGGTGCGAGGAATCTCGTCGGCCTCATTTCTCCAAATGCTGGAACTGGAGGGCCGATCCTGCACGCTGCAGGTCAACTCCAAAGGGAAGGTAGGAACCATTTATATGACTGACGGCAAGCCCGTTGCCGCCAAAATGGGATTGCTGACGGGCATACCGGCAGCCCAGCATATTCTCACCTGGCAAAACGTATTGATCGACATCGACTACGCCCCTAAAAAAGTGACGCGTGAGATCACCACGTCGCTAATGAATCTGCTGCTGGAAAGCGGCCGGATGCTGGATGAGAAGCAGAGCCGTCGGCCCAATCTGCGCAAACACAGTCGGTACGATTGTCTCGTGGGCGTGGATTACGATATCAGCGACTGGACCTATCAGTGCTTCTTGCGGGACATCAGCGAGGGGGGCGCCTACATCGAGACCGAGCAGTCCGTCAGGGTTGGCCAGCGGCTGATCATGTCTCTTTCGTCTCCTGTCCTGGTGCGTTCCTGCGCCATCAACGGGACGGTAGTCCGCCGGGATCCCGGGGGGATCGGCATCCGCTTCGAGGCGTTGACCCTGCAACAAAAACAGGTGATTCGCTCGCTCCTGGAGTCCCGCTGCAGGCCCATTGCCCCCCCCCTCCGTAAGCATTAGGAAATTGAACAACCGGTCAGTTTCACTTCTGGTCAATCGGACGACCGGTCAGGTGAGAAATGCCCCAATCAGCTCACCGGCCATCGCCGTTTGATCCGGGGATAGCCAGTGGACCGATGTCTGGGCACCGAACCAGGTCAGCTGACGTTTGGCGTAACGGCGGTGGTCCCGTTTCAAGGTCACCAGGGCATCGGCCAGTTCGGCATCGCCTCGGATCACTGCCGCCAGGTGTCGGTATCCTAAACTTTGCATGGATTTGAGGTCACTGCCGTAGCCGCCGGCCAGCAGTTGCCGCACCTCATCCTCAAACCCCTGGGACATCATCATATCCACCCGCCGGTTGATGCGGTCGTACAAAACCGGTCGAGGCCAGGAAAGCCCGATATTCAGGGGCGTGAAGCGCTTCTCCCGGAACCCGTGGCGCTGCTGAAAGATCGTGAGGGGTTCACCGGTGACCTCGAACACCTCCAACGCCCGGATGATGCGGTAGGTATCGTTGGGATGAATTCTTTCGGCGGCGGCGCTGTCGATCTTCTGCAGGCGCCGTGTCAAGACAGCGGTCCCCTCCGATTCCGCCTGCTGCTTCAGGCGCCGGCGAACCGCCGGGTCCGATGGGCCTTGGTCGAAAAGGCCATGAATCAAGGCCTTGATGTAAAACCCGGTTCCACCCACCACGAAGACGGTGCGCCCCCGCGCGATGATCCGGCGGATAATGCCGGCGGCCATATTCGCATAGGCGGCGGCATCGAAAGCCCGGTCCGGGTCCACGATGTCGATCATGTGGTGGGGGGCCGCCGCCTGCTCCGCCGGCGTCGGCTTGGCCGTCCCAATGTCCATGTGGCGATAGATCTGCACGGAGTCGGCCCCGACAATCTCACCGTTGAACTGCCGGGCCAGGTTTATGGCAAAGCCGGTCTTGCCCGACCCGGTTGGACCGCAGATGACGATAAGTTTACTTTTGGGCGAGCGCTGGACCAATGGTCAGCCGCCCATCTTGGCCATGTACGCGTCATATGGGGTTTCTAAGGCGAGCTTGTGCTTGGCTTCTTCCCGGCACAACATCTTCTGGTGTTTTCGCTCTTCGCCGGCAAGATCCTTGAGCATCTGTTTTTTGTCGGACATCATTTCGGTTTCGCTGTTCCGTTCGTAAAAGTCTGCGGCTTCCTTCTCTTTTTCAATGCCAAATGCGATGACCGCTTCCAGATTGTTAAAATCCATTGCGTCCCTGTCCTTTCCTGATGTTTCAGTAACGTATTGATTCAGGCCACAATCTTTGCGCCAGGTCGGAACTTTCCGAACAATCCTGCGGCAAAGGATCGGCCGCAGTTCAGGTAAAAACCCGCTGGCGACAAGCGTCATCGGTCGGACTGTAGAAGAATCCGACACTGACTGTAGAAAAAACCAACGACAATACAACCATTTGAATAAACAGCTAATATTGCCACAATTCCAAGAAATGGAACCGGTGGACCGGCCGAAACTGTTGGATATTCCCCCACCCACTGCGATACTTCGGGGGAGAGCCGGTGGGAAAACACCGTTTTTCATTAAAAATCAACGACATAAATAAATGGCACGCGGTTTGCTACATTACTGAGCATCAACGGTTCGTGCTTGATGGCGCGGTTTTAGCACACCGGCAGATGCGAATCAAGATAACCCTGATTACAGAGATCACGCATATTAACCAATCTTCAACGAAGGAGAGGAAAACATGGCTGACAAGAATAACGGAACTCCCAGAAGCCGGATCGGTTACGGATCGTCTTACCATCGTGGGAAACGTCATGAGATGGAAGAGAAAACAGGGATTGGCACCGTATTGGGCGGTCAGGTATGGGTCGTCCATCCCGACAAAAAAGCCCGGGCCGAAAATCCTTGCCTGTGGATGGAAGCCGGTGTGGTGAAGTATAAAAACTGCACCAATTTTTATGATTGCACCACCTGCAAGTATGATCATGCCATGCAGGCCCGAGCATCAACGGGAAAACAGGTCAGTTGGCAGAATGCCATGCGTCGGCGACCGGCATTGGAACGGATCTGCCGGCACAGCCTGACCCAACGGATTGCCAATCGCTCCTGCGCGTATGATTTTCACTGCGAAAAATGCGATTTCGACCAGTACTTTGAGGATGTCCTGGCCGCCAAAACCCAAAACGCACCTACCGCCATCACCACCGTCAAGGGGTTCGACGTTCCTCGCCACTATCACTTCCACAATGGCCACACATGGGCACGCATCGAAAGCGGGGGCAACCTGCGCATCGGTCTTGATGATTTCAGCCTGAAAGTTTTCGGACAGGCCGACGGTTTTGAACTGCCCCTGATGGGAAAAGAACTCAGCCGCGATGAAATCGGCTGGGGGCTGAAAAGGAAGCGTAATCTGGCAGATGTACGCGCGCCCATCGATGGTGTCATCATGGAAGTCAACACCCAAGTGATGGAAAATCCTGGATTGGCCAATCGGGAGCCTTATGGAGACGGATGGCTCTTTCTGGTACGGACACCGGACATTAAGAAGGCAACCAAAAACCTGATGAGCGACGATGCCGGCGTGTCTTGGATCAACGGCGAAGTAGCGATTCTAGAGGAGATGGTCACTGAAGTGGCCGGACCGCTTGCCGCTGACGGTGGTACGTTCGGCCCCGACCTCTATGGCAACCTGCCCGGCATGGACTGGACAAAGCTGACCCAAACCTTTCTGAAAACGGGTTGATGCCATGAAAACCCAACAACGACAATCCCCATCGCCCCCCTGTATCTGGATGCAGGCCGGTGTGGTGAAAACCAAATTGTGCCGCAAGGAGTTCGATTGCACCGGCTGCCGGTTTGATCGTGCCCTGCGGCGCATGGCCGAGGAGAACCGGAATCGATCGGCATCGGACCCGGTGGCTGCCGGCAAACGCGGACGGATTGTTTACTGGGCCGACAGGCTCAAGGAACTGCCCGTCCATCGGCGTCCCTGCCTTCATCACCTCAAAGGCCGCATCGCTTTTCGCTCATGCAACAACGCTTACGGTTGCAGCGATTGTGAATTCGACCAGTATTTCCAGGATCAGTATGTGGTCCACGCGGTACTCAAACCGGTTGGCATGCAAAAGGTCCAGGGCATCAAGATTCCCCAGGGCGTCTATCTCCATCGGGGACATGCGTGGGCGGGAATGGCCCCCGACGGTCAGGTGCGCATCGGCCTGGACGACTTTGCGGCCCGTTTGCTTGGGCAGATGGACCGCATCGATCTTCCACTGATGGGAAAACAACTGCAGCAGGACCTGGCAGGGATACAGATGCATCGTGATGACTTAACCGCAAAAGTTTTGGCACCGGTCAGCGGCGTGGTCACCGCTTTCAATCCCAAAATGAGAGAAAATCCTGCCGCCCTGCCGGCCGATCCCTACGGCGATGGCTGGTTGCTGATGGTACAGCCGACAAACCTCAGGGAGGAGCTGCGCAGCCTGCAGATGGGGGAAGAAGCCACGACATTTATGGAGACCGAAATCACCGAATTGTACCAGGCTCTGGAACCCCACCTGGGACCGCTGGCGGCAGACGGCGGGAATCTTGCCGATGATCTCCTCGGGAATTTGCCCCCATCCATTTGGGAGGCGATCAGCCACCAGATCCTAAAAAGTTGAATTCGTTTGTGGCTGACCGGAAATCAGGTTTGTTAGTTTTTTTTTAACGCTGTGGGGCTTTGTGACCGGATCTTCTTTAGATGATCGCTGAGCAGCACCCGACAGTAGCGGCAAAACTGACCGGTTTTGGTATCCACGTCACCGATGCTGCGGCAGTAGTGCATGAGACACCGGTTGTCCTTGCAGTGCCGCAAATCGAATGTGTGGCCCAGTTCATGGGCGGTCTCTTTGACGATACGCATCAGATACGTGGCACGCCGGGAAACGACGGAGATCCCATCGGCCAGGCGGCAGGTGGAGACGATGCTGCTCCTTCCCCCCAGCTGCGCTTCTCCGTAAACGTGGGTAAGAATCGGGATAAAAAGATCGTGGTGGGTCAAGGCAATGATTTTATGCGCATTCAGTGGGGCGTTGGCGGACAGTTCTTCGAGAATCACCGTGGAGTGGAACTGCCGGCGTCTGGCGTCCCAGGCAAAATCGATGTTGTCGATCAACGGTTGGATGTGACACAGCAGACTAAAAACGTCCGGCACCATCGCTTCGACGGCATGGAGGATATCGGCGTCGAAGTCGCCGATGGGCGACAAGAGAATCGTCTCTTTGGAAACGGCTTTCAAGAAACGGCTTTCAAGATGGGCTCTGCAGTTGGTAGCGCTTGACTTTGCTGTAGAGCGTAGATCGGTCGATGCCCAGTATTTTAGCACTTATCGACATGTTCCAGGCGTTTTTCGTGAGCACTTGGAGAATATGATTTCTCTCAATGGATTTTAGAGAATGATCGGATGGTTGACCGCTTTCTACAATACAGACGATAGGTAGATCCTCGGGCATCACCTGCGTGCCTTTGCCTATCACGACGGCTCTTTCGATGGCATTTTCCAGCTCCCGGATATTGCCGGGCCAGTCATGAAGCATCATTTCATCCATGGCCTCCCGGGAGACCTTTCGAATCGACTTATTGGTTTCCTGGGTGAACCGCATCAGAAAATGGTCGGTAAGCAGCGGAATATCTTCCTTGCGCCGGCGCAGCGCCGGCATGTCAAAGGAGATAACGTTGAGACGGTAGAACAGGTCTTCGCGAAAGGTGCCGTCGGCGATGCCTTTTTTCAGGTCGCCGTTGGTGGCGGCAATGACCCTAAAATCGGCTTCCAGGGGCTGTGTTCCACCCACACGGTAGAAAACGCGGTCCTCCAGCACACGCAACAGATCGATCTGCATGCGCATACTGATCTCGCCGATTTCATCCAAAAACAGGGTGCCGCCATCGGCCAGTTCGAGACGCCCCTTTTTGGTTTCTTTGGCATCGGTGAAAGCCCCTTTTTGATGACCGAACAGTTCGCTTTCCATCAGGTGTTCGGGAATGGCTCCGCAGTTAACGGCCACAAATGGACCGCGGCAGCGGTTGCTGCAGGTGTGGATCGCCTTGGCCGCCAACCCCTTACCGGTGCCGGTCTCACCGGTAATCAGAATGGTGGCGGCCGTCGGGGCCACATCGTTGATAAGATCGAAAACCTCCTGCATGGCCGGCGATTGGCCGATCATGCTTTCGAATCGGGTGCGTTCCTTGACCTGTTCGCGCAGGTATAAATTCTCTTTGACCTGTGCCTGCTGGGCGATGATTTTCTCAATCAGTACGCCGATCTCTTCCGGATCGAAGGGTTTGAGCAGGTATTCCACGGCCCCGCGCTTCATGGCTTCGATAGCCGACGAGATGGAACCGTAAGCCGTAATCATGACCACCGAGGTATCCAGATCATGGTCGTTGACGAACTTGAGAACGTCCAACCCGCTCATGCCTTCCATCTTGATGTCCACCAACATGATGTCGTATCGCGTAGAAGCAAGCATCGCCAATGCCTGTTCACCGCTAGCGGCGATCTCCACCTGGTGACCATCCCGTTCCAGCCACCCGGCCAGTGATTCTCGAATGATCAATTCATCATCCACCACCATGATCCGGGTCTTGCTCATCGCTCCTCCGCTCGTCGATCTCGTGTTTCAATAGCGACCGTTTTTTTCCGCGGTCGTTCCGGCGACAGCGGCAGTCGGATCCTAAAGGTCGCACCGTTTCCCGGAAGGGAATCGGCGGTGATGGTGCCGTTTTGCGCCTTGATGATGCCATAGACGACGCTAAGCCCCAATCCGACCCCCTTGCCCCTTTTCTTGGTCGTATAAAAGGGTTCAAACAGCTTGTCTTTGTAGTCGAGGGAGATCCCCACCCCGTCGTCGGAAAAGGAGATGTTGATTGAATCCTGGGCATCACGGCACCAGGTTTTGACCGTCAACAGGCCACCGCCTTTGCTTTCCATGGCTTCAACGGCATTGGAAATCATGTTCATGAACACCTGTTGAAGTTGATCGGCAGACCCGATCACCATCGGCAGCTCCGGATCCAGCGCCTTGTGAACCTTGACATTGTTGATCATCAACAGATTCTCGTTGAGCAATAGGGTTCTTTCAATCAACCGATTGATATCCTGGCTTCCCAGTTCCTTCTTTGACTGCCGTGAAAAGGTCAACAAATTTGAGACGATACGGCTGATCCGGCGTGTCTCGGCCTCCATGAGCGTGAGGTATCGCTCGAAAGCGCCTTTTCCGCCGCCATCATCGATCCCCTCCTCCTCCTCCTTCATGATCCGTTTCATCAGAAGGACCAGGTTCAAAATGCCGGCAATGGGGTTGTTAATCTCATGCACAACCGAGGCGGACAGCTTGCCCAAAGAGGCCATCTTGTCCTGGTGAAGCAGTTTGGCGTGGGTTTCCTGCAATTGGCGGGTGCGCTCCTCAACCATCTGCTCAAGGTGTCGCCGATTTTTCTCTTCCTGCAGTTTACGCTCGGTAAAATCGTGGCTGATCTCTATCAACCGCGAAATTTTCCCGTCTTTTCCCCACAGCGGGTGAATGGTCACTTCCATGTAATGCCGTTTGCCATCTGATCCGGTGCGTATACGAATCGTCTTGGCGGCCATACGGTTTCGGATTACCACTTTCAACGGGCAGCCATTCTCTTCCTCGAAACATGATTGATCGATCTGATGGTAGACTTCAAAGCACTTCTTTCCCACAACCTCCTGTTTGGTGTAGCCCAGATGCTTCAGGAAAGCATCGTTGGCGTCCACGATTTCCTGCTCCGGCGTAAACACCATAATCAGGTCCTGGATTCCGTTGAAGATCGTTTCGGTCTCTTCGTTGCGCTGCTGGAGCAATTTCTCTCTGGACTTGAAAGCTTTCCAGAACAGATTAAAGGCCTGGTAAGAAAGCACGCGCAGATCATCGGGTTTGGTGTTCAGTATCAGGCGCAACAGGCCGGGATCGGGGTCGAGCAGGATAAACAGGTGCACGTGATAGGCCGGTCGGTACAATTCCCGATAGTCTGAGACGATTTTCAATCCCCGTTGACGTGCCAGCATCACTCCGGACGCCTCGCCGTCGGGATCCGCCACAGCCACGATCCTGGAGTTGGCCTGATCCTGCAGAAAGGCGACCTTGGTCATCTTCAGAACTTCCTCACAGTACTTGCCGCCACCGATCAGAGCGATATTGATCGCCGTGGGATTTTCATTTTTCATTACCCGCGTCCCCTCGACGTAAATGAAAACCAATCTGGAAATAAATTATCTATATTTTTTCGATTATAATATCATGAGAAAAATCGTCGAGCAAGGTCATTTTCGGAAACGGATAGTGGCGGACAAAAGGCATTTTTCCCTTAAATTCCAGTCTCATTTTTGGACATATTCGCATAATCAATCCGTCTGAAATCGGGCTATACCTGCGAATTTTATTGACAAGCCGCTTTTGTCCGTATAGGAATGCTGGCTTGGGAAAACATTCCCAAGCCAATACGATTGCTTAGTCGTTTAACAACTAATAGTTTCTACATCATGCGTTTCACGCGCAATCAGGAGAACGAAGCAATGACAACGAACACGGTTGGTTCTGTTCTGGTTGTTGGGGGTGGCATCTCTGGAATGCAGGCCGCGTTAGACCTGGCCGATTCGGGATACTTGGTTCATGTGGTTGAAAAATCGTCGGCCATCGGCGGGGTAATGAGCGAACTGGATAAGACATTTCCCACAAACGACTGTGCGATGTGAATTATCTCCCCGAAACTGGTCGAGTTCGGCCGGCATCTCAACATCAACCTGATTACATGCGCAGAAGTAAAACAGATCGAAGGGGTCGAAGGTAATTTCAGCGTTACCATCGACAAAGGTCCCCGCTACATCGACCTCGCCAAATGCACCTCCTGTGGGGATTGCGCGGAAGCGTGTCCGGTCTCCCTGCCCGACGAGTACAATCAGGGATTAAATGACCGCAAGGCCACGTATAAACGCTACGCCCAAGCCATTCCCGGTGCATTTGCCATCCAGAAGGCAGACAAGGCCCCCTGCCGTCTCGCCTGTCCGGCCGGACTCAATGTCCAGGGCTATGTGCAGATGGTGGGCCAGGGCAAATACGAAGAAGCCCTGAAAATCATCATGGAGGATCTACCCCTGCCCGGCGTGCTGGGGCGCATCTGCCCCCACGGCTGTGAAGACGCATGCCGTCGCTGTGATGTGGATCAGCCGGTGGCCATCCGCGACCTGAAGCGTCTGGCCGCCGATCAGGTCGATCCCCGGAAAATCGAAATCCCCAGGGCCGATCCCCGGGATGAACGGGTGGCCATTATCGGTTCGGGACCGGCGGGACTCTCCGCGGCCTATCAGTTGGCCCGAAAAGGCATCCTGTCCACGATTTTCGAGGCCCTGCCCAAAGCCGGCGGCATGCTGCGCGTGGGTATTCCGGATCATCGGCTGCCGCCCGAAGTCCTGGACCGGGAGATCGAACTCATTACCAACATGGGCGTTGAATTGAAGACCAACACCCCGCTGGGTGACGACCTGACCGTGGACAGCCTTTTCGATCAGGGGTTCAAGGCAGTCTATCTGGCCTTGGGCGCCCACGAGGGAATCTCCCTTGGCGTTCCCGGCGAGCAGGCCGACGGTGTTCGCCAGGGAGTTGATTTTCTGCGGGAGGTCAACCTTTCCGGGAGTGCACCGGTGGGCAAACACGTGGCCATCATCGGCGGCGGCAACGTGGCCATCGACGTGGCCCGGTCGGCCGTTCGATTGGGTGCCGAAAGTGTCCAGATCGTCTATCGCCGCACCCGCACGGAAATGCCGGCCTGGGAAGAGGAAATTCAGGCGGCCGAAACCGAAGGCGTCTCACTGACCTACCTGGCTGCCCCCCAGGAGATCCTGGTAACGGACGGCAAGGTGACCGGACTGCGCTGCATCCGCATGGAACTGGGTGAGCCGGACTCTTCCGGACGCCGCCGCCCCGTGCCGGTTCCGGGCAGTGAATACGATCTGAATATCGACCAACTGATTCCGGCTATCGGCCAGCGACCGGACCTCTCGTCCATCGAAGAGGTCGACGGATTGGAATTCACCCGCTGGAGTACAACAGAGGTCGATCCGATCACTTATGCCACCGGAAGAGACGGCGTCTTTGCCGGCGGCGACTTGCAGAGCGGCCCCTGGGTGGCCATCGGTGCCGTCGCAGCCGGTAATGAAGCGGCCGAATCCATCGTTCGCTACCTGGACGGCGCCGATATGGCCGCCGGTCGCGAGCCAATCGATCGTGAGGATCCGGTATATCGTCCGGTACCCGAAGATGAACCGATTGCTGCACGGGCTAAAGTGCAGGAGCTTCCTCCTGAAGCACGAAAAGGCAATTTCAACGAAGTTGAATTGGGCTTTTCCGAAAAAGACGGTAAGGCCGAGGCCCATCGCTGCCTGAACTGCGGCTATTGCTGCGAGTGCTACCAGTGTGTGGATGCCTGCGGCGCCGGCGCGGTGACCCTGGAAACCCATCAGGAGCAACGTGAACTGCTGGATCTCAACGTGGGGGCGGTGATCCTGGCCCCCGGTTTTACCCCCTACGATCCATCCAAACTGGATTTTTACGGCTACGGCAAGCATCCCAACGTGGTCACCTCCATGCAGTTCGAGCGGCTGCTCTCCGCCTCCGGCCCCACCGAAGGCCATGTGGCCCGCCCCTCAGATCACAAAGGTCCCAAGAAAATTGCCTGGTTCCAATGTGTGGGATCCCGTGATCAAAATCGCTGCGACAACAAATACTGCTCGTCGGTCTGCTGCATGTACGCCATCAAAGAGGCCGTCATTGCAAAAGAACACGCCGGCGATGAATTGGATTGTGCCGTCTTTTTCATGGACATGCGTACTTACGGAAAAGACTTCGAGCGTTACTACGAGGGGGCAAAATCCCAGGGGGTACGCTTTTTACGGTCCAAGGTACACACGATCGACAGCATTCCGAACAGCGATGATCTGTCGATCCGTTATGTGACCCACAGTGGCGAGATGCAAACGGAAGTATTCGACATGGTAGTCCTTTCCGTGGGGCTGGAAACCTCCCCCGAAGTTGTCGCCATGGCCGGATCGCTTGGCGTGGGCCTCACACCCGGTAATTTCTGCCAAACAACTACCTTCGATCCGGTGACCACCAGCCGCGCCGGGGTTTATGTTTGCGGTGCATTCCAGGGACCCAAGGATATTCCCCAGGCCGTCGTGGACGCCAGTGCCTCGGCAGCCGCCGCGGGTGAACTGCTCAGTTCGGCAAGAAACTCCCAGACCCGCACCGCCGAAGTGGTACCCGAAATCGATGTGGCCGGCGATCGTCCCCGGGTGGGGGTCTTTGTATGCAAGTGCGGCATCAATATCGCCGGGGTGGTGGACGTGCCGGCCGTGCGTGATTATGCGGCCACCCTGCCCTATGTGGAATACGTGACCGACAACATGTACACCTGTTCCCAAGACACCCAGGATATCATGACCGACATCATCCGGGAAAAAGGCCTCAACCGGGTGGTGGTAGCGGCCTGTACACCCAAAACCCACGAGCCGCTTTTTCAGGAAACCCTGATCAATGCTGGTCTGAATAAATACCTGTTCGAAATGGTCAACATCCGCAACCAGGACTCCTGGGTCCACAAAAACAATCCCGATATCGCCACCCAGAAGGCCAAGGATCTGGTTCGCATGTCGATCCACAAGGCGGCCCTCAAACAGCCCCTGGTGGAAAGCGAGCTCACCGTCGGCCAGGCCACCCTCGTCATCGGCGGCGGTATCGCCGGCATGACGGCAGCCCTGAGCCTGGCCCGGCAGGGATATGACACCCATCTGGTGGAACGCAGCAGCCAACTGGGCGGGCAGGCCAACAGCCTTTATCGAACGTGGAAAGGGGAAGACATTCAAACGCATCTGGCCGAACTGGTGGCTCATGTGAACGCCGAGAAACGCCTCCAGGTACACCTGAAAACCGAGCTGGGCAGTGTAGACGGGTTCGTGGGCAACTTCGAGACCGTCCTTAACGCCGATGGTGCGGAAACCACCATCGAACACGGCGTCACCGTGGTCGCTACCGGGGCCGGCGAGCTGCAGCCCAGCGAATACCTTTACGGAGAAGACCCACGGGTGGTGACCGGCCTGGAGTTGGATCGCAAAATGATAGCCGGAGACAACTCGCTCGACGGTCTCAACACGGCGGTATTCATTCAGTGTGTGGGCTCCCGTGAGCCCGATCGCCCCTATTGTTCACGGGTCTGCTGCACGCATTCCATCGAAAGCGCCCTGGCCATCAAGGAACGCAATCCGGATGCCGGCGTTTACATTCTCTACCGGGACATCCGCACCTATGGTGAGCGGGAAACCCTGTATCAGAAAGCCCGTGAAGCCGGTGTCATCTTTATTCGGTATGATGTGGAAAACAAACCACAGGTGGTGAAAGACGGCGATCGATTGGCAGTTCGTGTTACCGATCATGTGTTGGGACTGCCTATGGAAATCACCACGGATCTGTTGACACTGGCATCCGCCATTGTGCCGTACGCCGATGAACGGCTGAGCCAGTTTTTCAAGATCCCGCTCAACGATGACGGATTTTTCGTCGAGAAACATGCCAAGCTGGGTCCTTGCGAATTTGCCACGGACGGTGTTTTCCTCTGCGGACTGGCGCACTACCCCAAATCCATCGATGAGGCCGTCTCCCAGGGAAAAGCGGCGGCGTCGAGAGCCATCACGCTGCTGGCCCAGGAAAATATTTTTACCAATGGCGAAGTAGCATCGGTGGACCCCCAAATGTGCTCCAGTTGCGGGGTGTGTGTATCTATCTGTCCTTACTCGGCACCCGGATTCATCGCGGAGGATGCACGGATGTTTGCCGGTCGGGCAACCATCAATCCGGCCCTGTGCAAGGGTTGCGGCCTGTGCGTGGCCTCGTGCCGGTCCGGCGCCATCCATCTGAACGGATTCGACAACAATCAAATTTTTGCCATGCTCGATGCCATTTGATTAAAACCGGACCGGTGGCGATATGGGCGTTGGCGTCCTTACGCCGCGCCGGTCAGGCCTGAACAAAGGAGAGATGTTATGTCTGAATGGGAACCGAAAATTGTGGCCTTTCTGTGCAATTGGTGCAGTTATGGCGCAGCGGATCTGGCCGGTGTCAGCCGGATGCAGTATCCACCCAATATCAGGGTCATCCGAATCCCCTGCACCGGTCGCATGAGCCCGAAATTCGCGCTTGCCGCGTTGCGCAATGGTGCTGACGGGGTGTGGATTTCCGGGTGACATCCCGGCGACTGCCATTACCTGGAAGGTAATTACTACGCCCGTCGAAAATTTGCACTGTTTAGCAACCTAATGGAATACATGGGTATCGAACGCGATCGCCTGCACATGTCATGGGTGTCTTCGGCCGAAGCCACCAAGTTCATTGATGTCGTGACCCAGGTGACAGAAGCGGTCCGCACCTTGGGCCCAAATCAACATTTTGTGAAACAACATGCGAAGGTAGCGTGATATGTTTGGATACACCGAAAAAATGAGGGATATTGCAGGTCGCCTTCTTAAAGAATGTGACGTTGAAATGGTCATCGGTTTCCGCAAAGGGACCCTGCCCATGATGAACGAGCCGTGCTTTGTCACCACACCCGAAGATGTTCAGTCGCTGATATGGGACAGTAACTGCGGCATCAACCTGGCGAACTACCTGACCAACCGCAAGGAAAAGATTGCCGTTTTCGCTAAAGGCTGCGATTCGCGTAACATTGTCACCCACATCATCGAAAACAAAATCAAACGGGATCAGGTCCACATCATCGGCGTCCCCTGCACGGGAATGATCGACAAACGTAAAATCACCGGCATGGTGGCGGGTGAGATCATGGCGGTCGTTGAAACCGAGACCACCATCAAGGTAAAAACCGTCCATTCCGAGACCCTTCTGAACAAGACCGATGTGCTGCAGCAAAACTGCATGCTGTGCGGCCACCGCAATCCGGTCGTCCACGACGAACTGGTGGCCGATCCGGTCGACGAACAAACAGACGTGGATCGCTACGCGGACATCCGCAAGATCGAAACGATGGGAAGCGAGGAAAAATGGCTGTTTTTTGAGGATCTGCTCTCGCCTTGCATCCGCTGCTACGCCTGTCGCAACGCCTGTCCGCTGTGTTACTGCCCCACCTGTTTCGTTGACGAAGCCAAGCCCCAGTGGTTGGGCAAGGGCCAAGATCCCACCGACGTGCGGACCTTCCATTTCTTGCGGGCCTACCACTGCGCCGGTCGGTGTACCGATTGCGGTGCCTGTGAACGGGCCTGCCCGGTGGGCATCAACATGCGGCTGCTCACGCGCAAGCTGGAAAAAGACTGCCAGGATCAGTTTGGTTGGGAAGCCGGGCTCTCCCCGGATCAGCGACCGGCACTGGATGTCTACAAAGCCAATGATCCGGAGGCCTTCATCAAGTAGATGAAGACCAATGGTAGCGGGGAATGCCGTTTCCCCGTCTGCAACTTCTTTTAGGCTGTAAAGGTTAACGCTATGACGCTCGTTAAAATCGATAAGAAAAACTGGGCGAAGGGATTGACGGCCGCTGCCGATGCCTACCGACTGTTCGGGCCGGTAAGGAGCAAGGACCACCACCGGTTCAATGAACTGGAAAAAGGCGAGATGCCGGATCTGAACATGGTCAACACCCGCCTCTCCCCCAAGGCACTGCTTTTTCCCCAGTCAGAAACAATGCTCGAATATTCCCTGGACGAGTCCCGGGACGACCATCATATCATGAAAGCGGTACCGAAGGACGATTCCCCCCGCGCCGTCATCGGTATCCGGCCCTGCGACGCCAAATCGACCCTTTTGGTGAAGCTGAACTTCGACACGCCGGATGTGAAGGACCCCTACTGGCTTAGCGCCTATGAAGCCACCACCTTCATCGGCATGGCCTGCGACACACCATTGTCCACCTGTTTTTGCACCACCGCCGGCTGCGGACCCTACCATGAGGAAGGGCTGGACATGCTGGTGATGGACCAGGACGACGCCTATCTGGCCAAAATCCTCACGGAAAAGGGAAAAACCTTTGCCGATGCCGCCGGCTGGAAAGCAACATCCGACGATACGGCGGCCTTTGACGCGGGGAAAACAGAAGCGGAAGGGCGGATCGTCTCCGCCATCAAAACCGACAACCTGGCAGACACGGACCTTCTGGAACTTCACGGTGCACACTTTTGGGACGACGTCGCTTTTGCGTGCCTGAATTGCGGCACCTGCACATTCTCCTGCCCCACGTGCTGGTGTTTCGACATCCAGGACGAGGTTCACGGCAAGTCCGGTGTGCGCCAGAAAAACTGGGATAGCTGCATGTTCCCCATCTTTACCGTCCACACCACCGGGCACAACCCCCGGGATACCAAGACGCAACGGGTCCGCCAGCGCTTCATGCACAAGCTTAAATATTTTGTGGACAAGTACGAAGCAGGCATCATGTGCGTGGGTTGCGGCCGGTGCGTTCGCCAGTGTCCGGTAAATATCGACATCCGCCGGGTGTGCGAACAGATGAACAGCTTCAAACCCGCAGACGCCTGCACCGCGCAGGGTTGATAGAGGGAGGAACAATTGGAAAATCCATATTTACCCTATCCGGTCCGCATCGACGACATCACCGTCGAGGCCGAAGACAAGAGTCTGAAGACATTCAAATTCGTCTTCCTCAACGAAGGCGACGAAACCAAGTACGCCTACCAGGCCGGCCAGTTTGGCGAGTTGTCCATTCCCGGCAAGGGGGAAATCCCCATCGGCATCGCCTCATCTCCCGTTGAAAAAGGGTTTGTCAAGTTCACCGTCAACCGCGCCGGCGTGGTCAGCACCCACCTGCACAACATGAAGGTGGGAGACATCATGGGCCTTCGGGGGCCGCTGGGCAACTGGTACCCCTGGGAGCAACTGGTGGGAAAGAACATCCTGATCGTGGGCGGTGGCTTTGCCTTCACCACCCTGCGTTCGTCCATCGTCTACATGCTGGATCCGGCCAACCGGCCGAAGTTCGGTAACATTGACGTGGTGTACGGCGCCCGCTCCCCCGGCATGCTGCTTTATAAAGATGAGCTGGTGGAATGGGAAAAACGGGACGACATCAACATGCACATCACCGTAGATGCCACCGACGACCCGGACTGGAAATACAATGTGGGGTTTGTGCCCCCCATCACGGAACAAAAGGCGCCCCAGGGCGGCGACGACACCTACGCCATCGTCTGCGGCCCCCCCATCATGATCAAATTTACCCAGCCGGTACTGGAAAAACTGGGCTACGCCCACGACCACATCATCATGAGCCTGGAAAACCGCATGAAATGCGGATTCGGCATGTGCGGCCGCTGCGGTATCGGCAAGGAACTGGTATGCAAGGACGGCCCGGTGTTCACCTTGGATCAGATCAACAAGACACCTCGGGAATATTAGCCGGCCATCGGCAGTAACGGCGGATTTTAGTTTTTTTCACCTCATGAATTTTTGGATTTCGTATTGACATAGAGGGCCTAATCCGCTACTAAGCTTAAATTCTAAAAGGGAACTTAAACGGCAGTGTGCCGGAAATACTAACAAATCTGTAAAGGGAGGATTAAGTACCATGCCGACAATCGAATTTGGTGGAAAAAGCTTCACGGTAGATGAAGACGGGTTTATCGATGACTATACCAACTGGACCGAAGAATGGCAGCAGTTTGTCAAAAAAGAAGAGGGCATCGACGAACTGAACGATGAGCACAAAAAGGTGGTTACCGTACTTCGCGATTACTACGAAAAGAACGGCATCGCCCCCATGGTTCGCGTGCTTTCCAAGGTAACCGGCTTCAAACTGAAACACATCTACGAGTTGTTTCCCTCAGGCCCTGGAAAGGGAGCTTGTAAGATGGCGGGGCTTCCGAAACCCACCGGATGTGTCTAATCACACAGCACCTCGGATTTTCATTTAAAAAGAGCTCCGCTATTGAATAGCGGAGCTCTTTTTTTACTTAGATTCAAATGTTGGGTTTCAGGCCTTTCTATTTTCTTACCTCTTAACACCGGGCGAAATTGAGAGTTTAAGGTTCCCAAGGATGCGTCTGTCAATAAAAACACACTCGCAAACGGAAATGATCGACGTCACCGCCTTGGTTCAACAGCAGGTGACCGACAGCGATATGACGGACGGCCTTTGCATGGCCTTCGTCCCCCACACCACGGCGGCCGTCACCATCAACGAGAGTGCCGATCCGGACGTCAGCCGGGACATCCTCATGGTGCTTAACAAAATCGTACCGTGGAAGGAAGCCTACCGCCATATGGAAGGCAACTCCCCCGCCCACCTGAAGACCACTATCATCGGATCGTCGGAGACCATTGCCGTAGAAAGAGGCCGTCTGGTACTGGGTACCTGGCAGGGGATCTTCTTCTGTGAGTTTGACGGACCCCGGACTCGCAAACTGGACATCCGGCTGATTCGCGCGTGATATCGGATATCCGCATCGCGACGGTGGTCTGCCGGTGTCCCTTGGGCCGGGTAAAACGCAACCTTAAACGAACCCGCTACTGGACCCTGCGGGCCCGAAATAAAGGTGCCGCCCTGGTCTGCTTCCCCGAACTCAACCTTACCGGTTACAGCAACCGGGAAGAGATCGTCGGCCATGCCATCTCCGCCAACGGTTCGGAGGTTGATGCGCTGGTCCGCCTGGCGACTGATCAGCGCATCGCCCTACTCGTCGGTTTTGCAGAAAAGAACGATGCGGGGGCGATTTATGCCAGCCATATGCTGATCACCCCACAGGGTCGCACCGCTGTCTACCGCAAACTCCACCTGGCCCCACCGGAAACGGAACATTTCAGCCCCGGTGAAGTCCTGCCGGTGTTCCGCTGGTCGGGGATCCGATTCGGCATCCAGCTTTGCTACGACGCCCATTTCCCCGATCTTTCCACACAAATGGCAGAGGCCCAAGCCGACGTAATCTTCATCCCCCATGCCTCCCCGCGGGGACAGGCGGCGGACAAACACCAGTCGTGGATGCGCCACCTGCCCGCCCGGGCCTTTGACAACGGTCTCTTCGTGGTGGCCTGCAACCAGACCGGGGATAACGAAAACGGCCTGATCTTCCCGGGAAACGCAGTGGTCTTCTCCCCATCCGGAGAGATTATCGAGAGCCGCCTGTCAGGAGACTCGGGCATGATCGTGACCGATCTGACAGCTGATCGGATCGCGCATGTGCACAACCACCGGATGCGTTATTTCTTTCCCAATCGGCGGCCCGGGATTTACCGCCGGAAACCGATACTGAACGACCTGAACGATCAAGATCCTTACTGAACAAAAAAGATAATGCACGCCAGAGCCGTGCCGTATTCAGACAGCACCTCGACCATCCAGGCCCCCGTCCAATCCGGTAGGATGGTTTTCGCGTTCCAGGTTCGCCAACCGCGGGTGCGCACCGCCTGCACCAGTGACAGGGTACGCAAGCACCGGTGGTTCATCGGTCCCGCGAAGACGATCGCGGTAATCGCCGAATGGTTAAATAGTGCCCGTCCAGAAATGAGGGATTTTGATCGTGATCAAGGCGTGCGAAAAATTTTACCGCAGGCGCCCCGCCGGAAGTGCCCTTGGGGTGCATATAGTTGATATTCCGAGGATAAAATTTTGAGCGCAACACAGATATCGGGGAAAAGAAACATTTATGGATGGGCACTAAATAATCATCGCGGCACCAGTCGATAGGTCCCGCCGTCCTTGATCAAGACGACATCGAACATCTTGATGGTGTCGGCAAGGGGGCGGCCGAAGATAAAATCCAGCATCTGCCCATCCATGCCCCCCTTTTGCATCGTCAGTTGACGGACATGGGCATCAAATCTGAGGATCTCCAGGATGGTCTTATCCTGAATGATCCGCCCCCCGTTGGTTCCCTCACCCACCAGCGCATGCAGCTTCGCATAGCTGCAGTGCGCTTCGTGGTCCTGGATCAGTTCCCACAGCCCCCGAACCGTCGACAGTAGATCCCGTCGTGTCAAACGATCGGTTTCGTAGACATTTTGGATTCGTCGGGTGTCACGGCAGTTCAGTACCCGGCACTCCAGCGGTCGATGTTCATAGATAGCGCATTCCCGGGTTTCTTGATCGTAAAACAGACAGGCCCACCGGCCGGCTTGTCCCTTGATTTTGATGATCTCTCGGGTCAACGGCGCCAGGGTGCCCTTAACGTTGTCCCTGGCCAGCTCTCCCCGCCGAAGGGTGAACAGACACCGGGCGGGAATCCGTCCACCGTCCACCAGTATCCGATCTTCCTGGTGCAGGCCGGGTCCACCCTTTTCACAGCAGGTGCCGCAGCGTTTGCAATTCATCGTCGACGATTCTTTCTTTGAAAATTCTGACGAAAGGTTTTGGTTCTTCTTCATCAACTACTCCCTAAAGACGCGGGCCGTGGATAGGCCTATCAACCGCACATCCTCGATGATCAGGTAAAGGCAGGGAACCAGCAGCAGGGTGATCAAGGTGGCGAAAAGGATGCCGAAGCCTAACGAAAGCGCCATGGGAATCAGAAACCGGGCCTGCCGGGAGGTCTCGAAGATCATGGGGGTCAACCCGCCGAAGGTGGTCAGGGTGGTCAGCAGGATGGGCCGGAAGCGGTTGATGCCGGATGTGTGGATGGCATCGTGACGGTCCAATCCCTGTCGCCGTTGCCGGTTGGCGAAATCGATGAGCACCAGCGAGTCGTTTATGACCACGCCGGAAAGCGCCACCACGCCGAACATGCTCATCAGGCTCAGGCTGTAACCCATTATCAGGTGCCCGATCACCGCGCCCACGATACCAAATGGAATCACCATCATGATGATCATGGGCTGGATGAAGCTGTTGAAGGGTACGGCCAGCATGGCATAGATCACCAACAGGGCGACCATCAGCCCCCTGGTCAGGCTCTGCATGCTTTCCCGGCGGTCCGCCTGGCGACCCTCAAAGCTGTAGGTCAATCCCGGGTATTGGGCCTGCAGCGCCGGCAGGGTCTCCTCGGAAAGAGACCTGATCACCTGACCTGCCTGGCTGCGCAGCAGGGAATCGGCGGTCACAGTCACCACCCGTCGGCCATTGCGCCGCTTGATGGTGGTATAGGCCCGCCCCTGTTTAACGTTCACCGCCTCCATCAAGGGGATCTCCGTACCGGCCGGCGTCCACAGCACCATATCCTCCAGCTGCTGCTCGGAGATCCGCTCGCTTTTGGGCAGCCTCACCATCACACGCACTTCATTGCGCCCCCGCTGCTGACGCAGGGCTTCGGCCCCATAGTAGGCGTGGCGAACCAGCCGGCCCACGTCTTGGGATCGAAGGCCCAGGCTGCGGGCTTCGGGGCGTATCTTGAAGTCAATCTGCCGCTTACCCGGCACGTAGCCATCGTCAATGTCCGTGACGTTGGGGAAATAGCCCAGTGCGTCGGCCAGTTCCGCACTGGCCCGGGCCAGGATATCCGCGTTGCGGTGGCTCAACGCCACGGAAATGGCGGCACCGCGACCGGGCCCACCGGCATCGGACTCGAACTTCAAAGATTCCAGGCCGGTGATGGATCCCACACCCGCCCGCCACAGCGCGGTCACCTTGGCGGTGGAAATGGGGCGCACATCCGGCGGGGTGAGGTAAATCCGCACCGTTGTCTCGTTGCCGTCAATTCTGGCAAAAATTCCCTCCACCAGTTTTTCTCCGCCATTTCGCGCGGCCACCTGCTTGGCCGACGCCACCAGCCGGCGTTGTACCGCCGCCGTCTTTTGAACCGCCGTGCCGTATGGCAAGGTGGCGGTGACGACGGCATAATCCGATTCCACCTTTGGGAACAGCTCGAAGCCCATTCGTCCGCTTCTCACATAGCCGATGGTGACCAGCAGCAGGGCAATTCCCAGACTCACGACAACGTATCGATTTTTCAGCACCCCATCCAGTAATGGGCCATAGCAAGTCCGCACCATACGGGAAAACCAGCTGCTGATGCGGTGCTGCCGGTTAAACAGCCACCCGAAAAGACCGGTTGTGGGGGCGCTGCGGCGCTGGTGGCCGATGTGGGCCGGCAGGATGAGCAGGCTCTCTACCAGAGAGACGGCAAACACGGCAATGACCACCACCGGAATCTGCCTGAATATCTTTCCCATAAACCCGGACACGAAAAATAGCGGGGCAAAGGCCACCAGGTTGGTCAGCACGCTGAAGGTTACCGGTGTGGCGATTTCCCGCGTTCCGTCCACGGCAGCCTTGGGCCACGATGCGCCCCGCTGGTGATGATGAAACATGTTTTCACCGGCCACGATGGCATCATCCACGACGATGCCCAGGGTAATGATAAAGGCGAACATGGAGATGATGTTGATGCTCACACCCGCCGTGGGAATGAAGAAGAGGGAGCCGAGAATGGAGATGGGAATCCCGAGACTCACCCAAAAAGCCAGCCGCAGTTCCAAGAAGATCGCCAGCAGAATGAAGACCAGCGCCAGTCCCAAATACCCGTTTCTGAGCATCAGGTTCATACGCTGCCGATAGATGTCCGAACGGTCGTTGCGGGCATCCAAAAAAAGTCCCGGCGGCAGGTCCGCATTGATCTCGATCCGCTTTTCCCGCACGGCCTCGGAAACGGCGACGGGGGTTTGGTCTCCGACCCGGTAGACCTCAATCAAAATGGCGGGAAAGCCATTGTAGGTAGCGGAACTGTCCGCATCTTCGAACCCATCCGTGATGCGGGCGATGTCGGACAGCAGCAGCTCAGTTCCTTCATTGCTGGTGATAATGGGAATCCGCCCGAACTCATGGCCGAAATCGCGGCGCTCTTTCATGCGCACCAGCACGTCTCCGCCTTCGGTCTTGATAGCGCCACCGGGCAGTTCCACCGCCGCCCGGCGGATGGTCCGGGCGATCTGATCCAGGCTCAAGCCGTAGGCGCGCAACTGCGCCTGGGGCACTGCAATTTCGATCTCGTAATCCCGAACACCGGAAAGTTCCACCTGGGTGATCTGCGGAGATTGCAGCAACCGGTCCCTGACCTGCTCCGCCGTTTCGCGCAGCACCCGCTCGTCCTGTGCGCCATAAAGGGCCAGTGAGACCACGTAGCGTTTACGCCGGGCGATGGTCACCTGCGGATCTTCCGCCTCCTCGGGAAAGGAGTTGATACGATCCACCTCGGCCTGGATGTCCCGGACCAGGCGTTCGATGCTTTTTCCTTCGATAATTTCAACGGTGACCGTTCCCGATCCCTCGTTGGCCGATGCCGTGATGGTCTTGATACCATCCAGCCCCTGAACCGCCTCTTCGACCGCCAGGACCACGCCGCGCGCCACCTCCTCAGGGCTAGCGCCGGGGTAAGGCACGCGGATGGTAATTAAATCCAGCTCGAAATCGGGGAAGACCTCTTTTTTGATCCGGTCGGCATAGATCAGACCACCCACCAGAAAGATGAGCATCAATAGATTGGCAGCGACACTGTTCCCGGCCATCCAGGCGATGGGACCCCTGGTCACCGGTTCACGCCGCTGGAAATGTTTCCGGTTTTCGTTATCCATCGTGGCTATCTTTTACGTCGGATACAGCGTCATCCGTGACGGGTTCACGGTTGATCGCCGCCACCGGCATGCCGTCCATCGCTGCAGCCAGGTCCGAAATGACCAAGCGAGCGCCAGGATCGATGTGGTCTTTGATCAAAACGATGCGGTTATCCCGCCACACGGTATCGACCGTCTTGATCTGCAGGATGTCGTCCGTGCCCACCAGCCAGATCTTACTGTTGTCTCGCAAGGCACCTCGCGGGATACGGTAGACATCGGTGAGGCGATGCCCCTGGATCTCAACGCGGACAAACTCGCCGATCAGCAGCTGCGGGCTGTCCGGGTTCGTCTCGTTGAGGCCCAGCGGATCTTTGACCGATACCAGGATACGGGCCATGCGCCCTTGGGCTTCGAGATCACTGAGCATCCGAATGACGCGGCCGGTGCGCCGGTGGCCGCGATAATGGACGCTTGCCGGTGCACCGGCTTCGGAGCGACTGGCCGGGATGCGGATCCATCGAAGGCGATCCACCGGCAGGGAAATCCGTATCCAGTATTCGTCTGTACCCACCAACTCGGCCAGCGCATCCTGGGTGGTGATCTGAGAACCGATTTCCACGAATTTATCCCGAACAACGGCATTAAACGGCGCCGTGATGGTGGTTCGCGACAGGTTGAGCCCGGCCTGTTCAAGCTCGGCCTGTGCGGCTGCCAAATCCGATTGGGCCTTGGCCAGGTGGGGCTTGCGAAGCGCCAATTCAACATCCGCCGGATCTGCCGGTTTGCCGGTGTTCAGCAACGCCCACTCCCGTTGGGCGACCTCCTGATAGCCCATCTCGACCTTGAGCGCATACTGGGCATTGGTCAGCTGACTCTCTTTGCGGGCGAGTGCCAACCGGTAGTCCTGGGGATCAAGTTTCAGGATGGGCCGGCCCTGTCCAATGAATCCCCCGACCATGAACTCGGGATGGAGGGATTCGACCTGACCGCCGACCCTGGATTTCAAGGTCAACGCCCGGGCGGGGACCACCGACCCCATGGCGCTGACCGACACCTGATGTTCAACGGGAAATAGGACCAGCGTCTCCACCCGCGGGATATTTCTGGCCGGGATCCGCTTTTGCGCCTTGGGTGACGTTCTTTTTATGTATTCGGAAAGGCCCAGGCCGATGGCAATAATGAGCAGACAAAACAACAGGTTCACCGTCCAGCGCCAACGGTTCCGGTGATTCGTCCCCAAAGTGGTTTGATTCAATTGCGTCATTTTTCTATCATTCATGATACACGGCCCCATCAGACACCGGGGGACGCCCGACATCGGCCGGCCAGCCGCCACCCAAGGCCCGGTGAAGTCCCACCCGAAAAAGGATCAACTGTTCCTGCTGGTCGATCAGATTGCGCTCCAAATCCTGAACGGCCAGCAACTGCGTGAGCACCGGCAGATAGTCGCTGAGCCCGTTTCGATACCGTCCGATAGCCTCTTCGAGCCCTTTTTTGGAAGCCGCCTTAACGGCGATGAGCCCCGCGATGTGCTCATGCTGGCGGGTTTCGCCGGTCAGGGCATCTTCCACCTCCTTGACTGCCGTCAGTACCGTCCGGCGATAGGCCCAGAGGTTTTCATCCACCTGGGCCCTGGTTCGATCCACCTCTTCCGCCCGTCGGCCACCATCAAAAATGGGTGCCGTCAGATTGGCCGCCAGGCTGAGCAACCAGGTATCGAAAAGCAGGTCGATATTGCCGGCGCCGTATTGGGCACCGGCAGTCAACCGCAAGTCCGGAAGGCGATTGGCCCGGGCGGCGGCCACCTGCCATTGGGCCGCATTCAATCGCATACCGGCCGCCCTCACATCGGGCCGGGTGGCCAAAAGATCGGCCGGCAGACCTATCGCCGGNAGCNGGCCGATGATCGGCATCTTGGTCTGCAACAATCCGAGATCCGACCGTGGCGGCCGGCCCAGTAGCAGGGCCAGGTCATGCAGCAACAACTGGGTTCGGGCTTCCACCAGTGGAATTTTCGCTCGGACGTTTTCCACCGCCTGCTTCTGCTGGTACACATCCAGGGCGGAAACCATGGCCTTCCTGAAACGTAGTTCAATCAGTTCCAGAAAGGTCAAATTATTTTCCAGCTGTTTTTGCAGCAACTGTTTTTGAAGCCGTTGGGCAATAATCTGCACCCAGCGATTGGCCACCTCCGCAGCCACCGTCACTGTGGCCGTGTACAGATCCGCCCGGGAAGCGTCTACATTCAACAGGGCCGCCTCCCGTTGACTTCTCACGCGGCCCCACAGATCCAGTTCGTAGCTGCCGACCATTCCCAGTGCGAAATGGTCATCTCCCTGAGACCCGGCGGACATGGTTTGCGTTTTGCTGCGGGTGGTCTCAGCGGAGCCGGTTACCGCCAATTCCGGATAAAGGTCGGCACCGGCCTGAATGGCCAACGATCTGGTCTGCTGCAGCCGGGCCCAGGCCTCTTTCAGGGTAAAGCTGCCGGAGAGTGCTTGATCGATCAACCGGTCGAGTTCCGGCGAGCCCATAGACCTCCACCATGGCGATGAAACATGCGGGGCGGCGCCGTAAATTGAATACACCTCGGGCAGTGCTCCCACCGCATCCGGCATCACTGCAGGTTGGTAAGGATTGCATGAAAAGAGCATCGACATTCCCAACAACAAAAAACAATAATGCGACCAAAAGTCCTTCATGGGCTGATGTAATCCACCGCAATAGAATCCGCTTATCTGAATGCCGACACAATTTCCGACAATACGATGCCACCGGTTCCAAGATAATCTTGGTTTTTCCAAACAATAGACCTCGTTATTTCCACCCATTTTGAGGGGCAAAAAATGGACATTTCGCCGTATCACAATAGTGCTCAATTGAACGGGCGGTAGATAACTATCTGATATTACTATCTGCCCGAAAATTGTGAGTGTCCAATTTTTATCTGAGAGCGTGTTTTTTTGTCTGAAGCAACTGTATTCCCAGGGTATTTTGGACATGGATAATTTTTGATGTAACGAGGTCTGAAGATAGTTTTATGACTTCAAAGTTTTTGAAACCATAAGCTTTTTTTGTGGTCTCTTTTGCCTTGTTGTTGAGACCTTCCACAGTACCTAAAGCAATTTGCTTTTTGGCCCGAAACCAGTTGAGGATCAGACTCCGATGAGAGCGCAACATCCGGGCAATTTTCTTCATCGGATCAATCCGT
>JGI24023J19991_10000342_pt1 | contig 36759 bp, 35 predicted proteins | sample Cruoilmetagenom1_FD_19991 | JGI IMG/M metagenome (IMG submission 19991)
TCTGTTTTGCTCATTATGCTAATAATAGTTAGGTATTTATTGAAAACACAAAAGTACAATTATTTTTGTTGCGTGATATTATTATTTGTAATGGGTTAAAAATTAGTAGATTCCTTAAGTTTCTTAAGTTCCGTAAGTTCAATTAGTAAATACAAATTATAGTAGCTGTTTTATCAAATAATTATATCTTTGTGGTTCAAAAAAATAAAATAAAATGTACAGAACAAATACTTGTGGCGAATTGACAGCCAAAAATATAGAACAACAAGTTGCTTTAAGTGGCTGGGTGCAAAAAATTAGGGATTTAGGCGCCGTGATTTTTATAGATTTAAGAGACCGATATGGTATTACGCAGTTGTCTTTTAATGAGGATAACAAAGATTTGTTGGAACAAGCCCGAAAATTAGGTCGCGAATTTGTGGTGCAAGTCAAAGGAGAAGTAATTGAACGTACCAGTAAAAATAATAAAATTCCTACCGGTGAAATAGAAATTTTGGTGGACGAATTAAGCGTGCTTAACGCTGCTATTACACCCCCGTTTACCATTGAAGACAAAACGGACGGTGGAGAAGAATTGCGAATGAAATACCGATATTTGGATATTCGTCGCAATCCGGTTAAAGATAAGCTAATTTTTAGATCAAAAGTATCACAATTGGTGCGAAATTTTTTGGCAAATGAAGGCTTTATCGATGTAGAAACCCCTTATTTGATTAAATCTACCCCCGAAGGAGCACGTGATTTTGTTGTGCCGTCACGTATGCAACCCGGACATTTTTATGCCTTGCCACAATCACCTCAGACTTTTAAACAGTTGTTGATGATAGGAGGAATGGACAAATATATGCAAATTGTCAAGTGTTTTAGAGATGAGGATTTGCGCGCCGATCGCCAACCTGAGTTTACGCAGATCGATTGCGAAATGTCTTTTATTGAGCAAGAAGATATCTTACATACATTTGAAGATTTGACCAAGCATTTGTTGTATGAAATACATGGAATTGACATCAAACATTTTCCTAGAATGACTTTTGCAGATGCGATGCGTTTGTATGGTAATGATAAGCCCGATATTCGTTTTGGCATGCTTTTTGGCGATTTGACAAAAGCTTCGCAAGGTAAAGGTTTTAATGTGTTTGATCAGCAAGAAGCCATATTGGGAATTGCGGTTCCCGGTGCGGCAAAATATACGCGTAAACAAATAGACAAGCTGACCGATTGGGTAAAAAGACCACAAGTAGGTGCCAAAGGTATGGTGTATGTAAAATGCAATGACGATGGCAGTTTTAAATCGTCTGTAGATAAATTTTATAATCAAGAAGACTTGGCAGAATGGGCACAAATTACCGGTGCAGAAAAAGGTGATTTAATTTTGGTTTTATCCGGAGATTTAGACAAAACGCGTACGCAATTAAGTGCTTTGCGTATGGAAATGGCAACGCAATTGGACTTGCGTAATCCAAAAGAATTTGCACCGCTTTGGGTGGTCGATTTTCCTTTGTTGGAATGGGATGAGGAAACCAATCGTTATCATGCAATGCACCATCCATTTACAGCACCCAAACCCGAGGATGCACACTTATTGGATACCGAACCCGGAAAAGTACGTGCCAATGCTTATGATTTGGTGCTAAACGGAAATGAAATTGGTGGTGGTTCTATCAGAATACACGACAAAGATATGCAAGCTAAAATGTTAAGTTTATTAGGATTTTCTGATGCGGAAGCAAAAAAACAATTTGGCTTCTTGATGAATGCTTTTGAATATGGTGCACCACCACATGGTGGATTGGCATTTGGTTTGGACAGATTGGTAGCCATTCTGGGCGGACAAGAAAGCATTCGTGATTATATTGCTTTTCCTAAAAATAATGCCGGTCGTGATGTGATGATCGACGCACCTGATACGATTAGCCAAGAGCAGTTAGATGAATTGCGTTTGCAAATTGTAAGAGAAAAATCATAAATTTAAGTTTATGCTGAATATTTATAAATAAGATTAATACTTAAAGAAATAGTTCCATGAAAATTTTTCAATCGGAGAGTTATGTAGATTATCAATCTTATACATTTAATTACGCTACATATTGTGCACAAGAATCAGATGGGGAAACCAATAGTATTTATAGAAAAGGTTTTTTGCCTTATAGCAATAATATTGATTTAAATACACCTCATTTTTACTTGGCGAGAAGCCTAAGAGTAAGCCTTGATGCGTTTTTACCTACTTCTGAAAATAGGCGAGTCATAAAAAAAATGGCAGATTTATCGCCTACAATTTCTGTTTATAAAAAATCAGATTTTGATAAATCAGAAGCTTTTGACAATTTTTGTTTAGACTATGCAGCCATTCAATTTGACGGCAAAATGCCCAAACCGCGTTTTGATTATATCTACAATTGGGATGCGTTGAATTATATATTTGAGTTTAAGTCGGAAGGGCAAGTGCTTGGATACGTTTTTGCGGTGAAGACGGACGAAATTCTGCACTATTGGTTTTCTTTTTATGATTTGCAATACAGCAGATTAGGATTGGGAAAATGGATGATGTTTAGCCTTATTGATTGGGCAAAAACACAAGGACTTAAAGAAGTGTATCTCGGAACTTGTTATGGTGAAAAAGCGATGTACAAGATGCGCGATTTCAAAGGTTTATCATATTTTGACGGCAATAAATGGCAGTCTGATATGAAGGTGCTTAAAGCAAAATGCAAGCAGGACAGTAATTTTGTAGCGGATGCTTTTAAGTTGTAAGAATAGCGGTAAACTTTGTTTTTTCTAAGAGTTTAGGGAATTAATAATAGAGGTTATTTTGAGTTAGCTTGCTAAGCTTGTCAAGATATACAATTGAGAAATCTTTATTATGATTTAAAATTGAAATTATTTTTAAAACAGTGAGATTTCTCAATTGTTTCTTTGTCGTTTTTTTAGCTGATATGCAACAAGTGATATCGTAATTATTCAAGTATAATTCTGCTAAAACAATTCTATTACTTTTTCAGCAGGACGTGCCAAAACAGCTTTGTTTTTATAGATTACAATAGGGCGTTCAATTAATTTAGAATTATCAGCCATTGCTTGAATAATTTGTGCGTCGGTTAGGTCTTTTCCTTTGAAATTTTCTTTCCAGATTGCCTCTTTAACGCGTACCAAATCTATGGGTTTCATATCCAACATTTTCAAAACTTCCTTTAGTTTTTTGGCAGTTGGTGGATTGTTGATATATTTTATAATGTCTATTTCTATATTTTTTTCTTGTCTAATTTTTTCTGTCATTGCCAATCCTTCTCTGCTTTTGCTGCAACGAGGATTGTGCCAAATAATTATTTTGTCCATATTTTTTGTTTATTAATTATGTCGTTATATTTTACGCAATTTAACCGTAAAATGTCTTAAAATAGGCGATTCGTATATTATTTCATAACCGGTACGTGCTTCGTGTCGGGTGTTGTAAACGTGTTCTAGTACAGCAGCTACATAATTCATATGGTTATCGCTGTAAGTACGTCTGGGAATAGCCAATCTTACCAATTCCAAATCAGGAAAGCGGTTTTTACCGGTTTCCGGATCGCGGTCTGCTAGAATTGTGCCTATTTCTGTACCTCTAATACCACCGATTATGTATAATTCTATGGCTAATGATTGCGCTCTAAATTGCTCTTTCGGAATGGTTGGTACAAATTTATTGGCATCTAAATAAATGGCGTGTCCACCAATGGGTTGTTGTACCGGTACGTTTTCTGCCATCAATTTTCTACCCAAATAATGTACTTGTTGTACACGACTTTCTAAGTAATTCAATTCGGTGGCTTCATCTAACCCTACAGCTAATGCACCCATATCGCGTCCGCTCATGCCGCCGTATGTAATAAATCCTTCATACAAAATAGTAAAAACAGTTGCTTTATTAAAGGTATCTTCGTTATTGGTCGCAACAAATCCACCCATATTGACCAACCCATCTTTTTTGGCACTCATGGTCATGCCGTCGCCATAAGAAAACATTTCTTTAACGATGTCTTTGATGTTGGCATGTTTGTAAGCGTCTTCACGTTTGTGAATAAAATAGGCATTTTCAGCGAAACGCGCGCCATCAAAATATAGGGGAATATCATATTTTTTGCATAAAGCACTGGTTTCTCTAATATTTTTCATAGAAACAGGTTGTCCTCCGGCGGTGTTACAGGTAATGGTCAAAATGACCATTGGTATTTTTTCTTTAGGGTATTTTTTAAAAACTTTTTCGAGTTTATTCAAATCGATATTTCCTTTGAAAGGATGAAAAATAGCCGTGTNAGCTGCTTCGTCGATGGTGCAATCAATGGCTTTTGATTTTCTAAACTCAATATGCGCTTTGGTTGTGTCAAAATGTGCATTTCCNGGTACGATATCGCCTTCTTTTACCAGCGCAGAAAACAACACATTTTCGGCAGCACGTCCTTGATGTGTTGGAATCATATATTTAAAACCTGTGATGCGTTGCACAGTTGATTTTAGTAGTTCAAAAGACCTTGAACCCGCATAGGCTTCATCGCCTTTCATGATTTCTGCCCATTGGTTATCACTCATGGATCCAGTGCCGCTATCGGTAAGCAAATCTATAAATACTTGATCGCTTTTTAGATTAAATAAGTTGTAGTGAGCATCTTTTATCCATTGTTTTCGTTGTTCCATAGTAGAGCGTTTGACGTTTTCTATGGTTTTTATTTTAAAAGGTTCTGCGTATGGAAAGTTCATTTTTTTATTTTTTTTAGTATTTGTTTGTGGTAGAGATTTTGTTAAAAATTTTATATATTGGTGTTATAAATTAGGTTGCTTGTTTTCTTTTTGTCCATTTAACATGAGAAAAGCTTTTAAAAAATCGTCTATTTCGCCATTCATTACATCATCTACTTGAGAAGTCTCGTGTCCGGTTCGAACATCTTTAACCAATTTGTATGGATGCATGACATAATTTCGGATTTGCGATCCCCATTCTATTTTCATTTTATTTGCTTCAATTTCGTTACGTTCTTCCATGCGTTTTTGTATTTCAATTTCGTAGAGACGAGATTTGAGCAATTTCATAGCTTTTTCTTTGTTTTCTAATTGTGAGCGCGTTTCTGAATTCTCGATGATAATTCCTGATGGTTGGTGTCTTAGTCGCACGGCGGTCTCAATCTTATTTACCGCTTGTCCACCGGCACCACTGCTTCGCATGGTTTCCCATTTAATATCAGAAGGATTGATATTGATTTCAATAGTATCATCAACCAAAGGATATATATAAACCGATGCAAATGAGGTATGTCTTTTGGCATTGCTGTCAAATGGAGAAATTCTGACCAATCTATGTACGCCATTTTCACCTTTAAGATAGCCAAAGGCATATTCTCCTTCGAGTTCAATCGTAACGGTTTTGACACCGGTAACATCACCGGCTTGGTAATTGAGTTCTTTGGTTTTGTAATTGTTTTTTTGAGCCCACATCAGGTACATTCGCAAAAGCATTTCAGCCCAATCATTGCTTTCAGTGCCACCGGCACCTGCTGTTATTTGGAGTACAGCACTTAAATTGTCTGCTTCTTCAGAGAGCATGTTTCTAAACTCAATATCTTCTATTAATTTTAAGCAGATATCGTATTGTTTGAGCACATCATTTTCAGTAGCTTCTTCTTCTTTATAAAAATCGTAAAGGATGCTTAGTTCGTCGTAATGCTCACGAGCATGTTCATAATCGGTAATCCATTTTTTCTTATTGCGCATATTACGCATCAGCTTTTCAGCTTCTTTTGGATTGGACCAAAAATCAGGATTGCCGGTTTTTTCTTCGTCGTTTTGTAATTCGATTTTTTTTTGGTCAATGTCAAAGATAGTAGTGTAAAGCGGTGAGACGTTTTTCTAATTCCTTTAATTGCTCCGAATTAATCATATTTTCATATATTTTTACAAAAATAAAACAATAAATTTTTATATCTAAATTTTTCTTTATATTTTGTGCCAAATTTAAGAATTAAAATTATGACCGACAAGATAAAAGTTGAAATGGAATTTTCTATTCATGCATCGCCTAGTATGATTTTTCAATATTTGACAACTCCTTCGGGTTTGAGTGGTTGGTTTGCCGATGATGTAAATTCTAGAGGAAAATTATATACTTTTATTTGGGACGGCGCAGAAGAGAAGGCAAGAATTAGTTCAAAAAAAGATGGCAAGCGCGTAAAATACAGATGGTTGGATGATGATGATAAGGAAACTGGTACTTATTTTGAGTTTAATATTGTTGTAGATGAATTGACTAAAGATGTTTCTTTGATGATTACTGATTTTTGCGATGAAGATGAGGAAGAAGAAACAAGAATGCTTTGGGAGAATCAAATTGGGGATTTAAAACATACCATTGGTGCTTCATAAGCGCTAAAATTAAAATTAATAAAAAAACGACTGATAAAATATCAGTCGTTTTTTTTATGTTAATTTATTTGAAATAAGTTATGTAAAAGTTTGTTGATTAGTCAAAATCTTGTGTGCTTCCTGCTTTTACTTGTTGCGCATTCAGCACGTATTTGTCTTGTCCGTTAATGTCATTGTGAAGAAAAGCGACTATATAAACCTTGCTTTTGTTCATTCCGGATATGCTAGTACTATAAGTCTTTTCATTTATTTCACCACTTTTGACACTTACATTATCTCCAGCTTGATCGCTTAATACGGCTCTAAACATGTCGGGGTTTAAATATCCAGCTGCTGCGCCACTTTGTGCGCCCGGACTGCTTTCTGGGACATCGTTTTCAATAATCATAAGGCTTAATTTAGAATCAAAATCTTCTGTGCCTGCAAATTTTACCGTGATGTTGAGGTTGTCACCATCGAGTGATGATTCGATCTTTAAGCCGGCTTTGGGCGTTTTGGTTAATTCTTGTGTTGCTTTGCTGTCCCATTGCGATCTGGTACCTGCCATGCTTGATCTCTGAACAACACCACCGGGATATCCGTATTGGTTAAAAAGATTGTCGTAATATTGACCAGCGGATTCTTGAAATGAATCACCGATGTGATATGAGATAGGATAAACTTTATTGGGGTTATTTGTTTTAATTTCTCTTAAAATTCTAGCGCCATCAGGGCAATAGCCACACCATTCACCGGTATATTCTTCAATGATTACTTTTTGGGTAAATGACGTCGGGGCTTGTTCATCATCATCATTATTCTTTTTCTTACAAGAATTTGTTAGGAATATAAAACTAAATGCGAGTAAAATTAATGCTTTGTTTTTCATTTTTCATTTTTTTAAATTGTGTTACAAATGTAGCATAAAATATTTAATATTAAAATGTATCATTTTTAATAACAAATATTATAAAGAATGCTATTAAATCTTATTGATGTTTGGCTATTTAATAATGCAATTTTAAGTCTTGATTTATTTAGAAAAAACAGCTTTATATTTAGCATTTTTTTCTACTTCTTCTCGGCTAAAATAATCGGGAAGCACTTCGCCTTTTACATACTTTTCTGTTTGATTACAGTAAAATTCGCTTGCGGGAATGCCACTGATGCCTGTAGGTAATATACTTTTACTTTGATCCCAATTTGCCGTATTAAATATGTGTTTTTCAGAAGCCCCGAATGTGCTGTCGTAATCGCCTATTGCGAGGATGGAAAATGGACTAACTGTGTTAGAATTGCCGGGTGCTTGATGTGTTCTGTTTAAATTAAAAGCCCAATCCATTATTTTCATTTTTCCAATAGGATGTTGTAATTTTAAATGATGGATATTACCCCATTTCATATTTTCAAAACTACCGTATTCATTTGTTAATTGTTTTATGGTTTCTTTAAACGACTTGACAATCATATNTTGAAAAGTTTCTTTTTTGTCTTGTGTGCCAATGTCGTCACACCAGATTGAAGTTTCATTTGCAAATATATCACGCATCAAATATTCTGTTGAGAGCAGCATATTGTTTAGATTTTTGTAATTGGTTGCACCGAGTTCGTCTTGAGTGATGTTTTTTGTCATATTGCGATAAAGTTGTTCAAAAATTAAAGGAGCACTGGCATTTTTTGTATAGATATTATTCCAATCTTTTAGAATTTGAATGCCTTTTTTTTCTTGTTCGCTTAGATTTTTTGCAATTGCTAAGTGTTTTAAATATATTGGTGTCATTTCGTCTGCTTGTACGGAATGATGGTCGTAATTCATCAATCGAAAATCTTCGATAGAAAGTTTTTCTTTGGCCGTTAACATTTGTCTAATTCTCTTGATACGGTAGGGTAGGTCATACCATTCTGTGATGTAGTAGTCAAATTTTTTGGGGTCGATAGACCTGTTATTGGCTGAAGATACAAAACCACGTGTCGGATTGTATTCAAAAGGCAAACTGTCATAAGGCACATAGCCTTTCCAATCATATTTATCGGTGTTTCCGGGTAAAAATAGGTAGCCGGGTGCAACGCGTTTGGGAAGTCTTCCGGTCATTTGAATGCCGATGTTTCCTTTTGTGTCAGCATAAGCTATATTCTGACTTACGGATTGGAATCCTATTGCTGCTTTTTTAAATTCTGTCCAATTTTTGGCACGGTTAAATGCATATAAAGCATTTATTTCATAAGACGGCTCATTGCCAATCCAATGCATAGAAACGGGTTTTACTTCGGTCTTGTTAAAATTTGTAAAAACAGGACCTCTGTGGGTAAAATAAAGTGTTTTTTCAACAGGTTCTGCTTCACCTTTAATGAAAATTTTCTCTTTTTTTACCAGCATACTTTTCCATTCACCATTTAGTTGATATTGGGTTTCGTTTTCCGGATTAATGGTTTCTATATAAAAATCGGTTCCATCGAGCATTACATTGGTCATACCCCAAGCAATATCATTGTTGTGTCCGGCTATGACAAAAGGTTCGCCGGGTAGCACTACACCGGTTACATTGAGTTTTCCTTTGATATTTTGGTGCATACGCGACCAAATTCCAGGGATGTCCAAACCCAAGTGCATATCGTTGGAAAAAATAGGTTTTCCGGTTGTGCTTTTTTTGCCGGTTACTGCCCAGTTATTACTCCCAGTGAAAATGTCGGGACTAATTTGATTGATTCTATCTAAGCTGGCAATCAAGTTGGTATCTGTTATATGTTTTTGTGCATCGGGATTGAAATCTCTATAAACAAAATCGTTTTGTAGTTCAAAATTTGGTAGTAACTTTTTAAAATGGGCTTCATCGACTTTGTTTTTAATGGCATTGTAAGTGGCTTCTAATTTGTAGCCCAATTCTAGATTCCAAGCCATAAAACCTACTAAATTTAAGGAGTGTTCTGGTTTCCAAGTTTCTGGTTTATAGCCCAAAATTTTAAATTCGAAAGGTAAATTGTTTTGGTTGTCTTGAATATATTGGTTAACGCCTTCTGCAAAATATTGCAGGGGTTTGCTTACTTTTTTGTCTAACGTAGGAAGTAATTTTTGTGCGTTGTCCGGAATTCTTAGCTTGCGTAAAGTAACATCTGTATCGACGAGTTTATTGCCAAAAATTTCTGACAAACGTCCTTGGGTTACCCTACGGAGTAAATCCATTTGCCATAGTCTATCTTGTGCTTCTATATAACCGGTAACAATATATAAATCTCTTTCGTTTTGTGCATAAATATGAGGAATGCCGTTTTGATCTCTATAAACCGTAACTTCATCGGTTAATCCAGCAATTTTTACGTTTTTATTATAATCCGGCAAGCCTGATTTTTTGATATTTTGAATGGNAAAATAACCACCNATAAGCAATAATACAATGATTAGGCTTATAATTTTAAGAATTTTTTTCATTGATTTGCATTTTTTTGTCTTAACGACAAATATATTAAATTAATCATCACACTGATAGCAGTTTGGCATAAGAATTAAATAAAGGCGTAAAAAAAACTGCCCATTTAGGGCAGTTTTAAATAAATATAAAATAATTTTTTATTCTGAATAATAGATTCTAATACCTCTTATGCTAGTATTTGAGTTCCAGTGATCACCACTTTTTGGAGATACACCAACATAATACCAATAAAGACTACTTGTTATTTGGTTTATTGTAAAAGTATAATACCTAATGAGAGAGTCACTTCCAGAAGTATTGTATGTGCCTAGATTAGTATTGTTTGTAGAATATATAGCGCCTTTAGCTACACTTATAACTAAATCATTGGTTGAATAATCTCTATAGTAAACAGTAACTGACTGAAGCATTACACCTTCGGGTAATTTTATGGGAAAATACATACTTGTACTAGATACATCTAAAACAGTTGCTCCGTTTATAGATTGAAAAATGTTATCGGTTTGGTGTGTGCTTACAGCTTCCATTTGATTTATATCTAAAATTTTATTTTGTGTCGGTAAATTATTACTCCAATGTCCTTTGCCGTTGCCATCAGATACTAATACTTTACCATTAACTTGCGTACCGTCTTTGATGATTATCGAACCATTAATAGTTACTTCATTTGAGTCAAAATTACCGCCGATTAAGGGATTTGAAATATTTGAATTGTCGATATATAATTTGTTACTACCAGTTTCATTTTGCCCAGCTTGGTGTCCAATGAAAATATTTCCATTACCTGTATAATTATTATATCCTGTTCCATTGCCGATATACGTATTATTGGTCCCTGTTGTGTTATGGTAACCGGCATTATATCCAAAAGCTGTATTATATCTTCCGCTACTTAAATTATTTAAAGCATAATTGCCAATACCAATTGAGTAATCTGCACTTGTGGCATTTGGCATAATTTCCCTACCAAGTGCTACTAAGTCACCACTTACATAGGCATTTGTCCCTGAATTATTACCTAAAAATATGCCATAATTAGTGGTTTTAGCATCTGATAGGTCATTAAGGGCTTGAACATCGTCGGCGGCATTGGTGTCACCTGTGTTTGTTATATTGGTGCCGACTATGCTGATGCCAGTTCCGGCTGTATAAGTTGTGTTTTCATCGGTGATACTACCGCCACCGTTAGACAATGTAACTGTATTGCCGGTTTTGCTAATGGTTTGTAATTCATTTGTTGCATCGTGGTCGGCATCATTTGGATTTTTTATATAACCCATAGCCGTAATTTCAGCATCGGTTAGTTGTGTATTGTCGTCGCCGTCTAATAAACCGGTTGGTATATTGGATAAATCGTTAAAATCACCACTAAAAACATTTCCAGCTTTATCGGCAAATTTGCTAAAAGGGACTTTTTTGAGAATACTGGTACCGAAGTCGGTGTATCCAGTGCCGGTATTGATTTCTACTTTTAGAAAATAATGATGCGTGCCCCAATCAATTGTGCTAAAATCATCGGTAGAAACGCCTTCGCCTATATTAACGCTGGTAATGCCATTGACGTCAGTGGTTGTGCTATGTGTTTCTTGGTAGATATTGGTCGTGCCATTTTCTAATATTGTAAATCTGATATTGATGGTGTGGTTGCTCAAAGCATTTCCGTTATCGGTTAACAATGCTTTGTAATTAAAGCCGTCTGTTTGTGCAAATAACACGCTTGAGGTTAGTAAACTGAATAATAAAATAATTTTTTTCATCATGTGTAATTTTTTAGATTATCGTTTACCAAAATTACAAAACATTGATTTCTGATATTAAAAAAACTGACGAATGGTTGATATGACTTTACGAACGACAGGTTTTGAAGCACGAATGACATTTTTTGTTAAATAGATTTGGTTACATTAATGAGATTAAATGCTTATAAAAACAATTCTATTAGTAAAATGCCAAATATTATTTGTAATAAAAAGACTAATGAAGCAACACCAAGTGCTTTTTGACCATTTTTTAAAATACCAGAAAAATGCACTTTGAGTCCAATGCCTACCATAGCTATAATGAGTAAATAATGACTAATTTTTGCGATAATGTTGATATTGGATTCAGGTAATAGTTGAAAGCTTGGAATGAAGCTCATTAGGATAAATCCAATGATAAAATAGGGGAATACTTTTTTTTGTTTATTGGAAATGCTTTGTACTTTTTTTTGTTTATTAAATACACCAATTAAGATCAACACAACAGGTGTCAACATTAAGATACGCATCATTTTGACAATAGTTGCTGTATGTCCGACGTTATCATTTATAGAAAAACCTGCGGCAATAACTTGTCCTACGGCTTGTAAGGTATCTCCTATTATGAAACCTGCATTTACATCTGAAAAATGCATCAATATTTTAGCGATAAAAGGCAATAGAAATATGCCAATAGTGCCGAGAAAATTTACGATGGCAACTGATAAACCAATATCTTCTTTGTCTGCACCGATAATACCTTCTGTAGCTGCAATTGCCGAACTGCCACAAATACCATTTCCGATGCCGAGCAATAATCCAAGTTTTGGTTTTAGTTTGAAAATTTTTGATAGCAAAATAGCTGAAAAAATCGTAAAACTGATAGACAATATAATTATGATGATGGATTTCCAACCTAATTCTTGTAAAACGTTAAAGTTTAGTTTTATACCCATCAAAACAATTGCCCAAGAGAGTATTTTTTTTTCGCTAAAACTTATGCCCGTCAAAAAAGCAGGAGATAGTCGAAAAAGATTTCCAATTACAATGCCTAAAACAATACCTATCGTTACAGCACCTATTGGAATATATTGAGACACCCAAAAACTCATATAAGCCAATATTATGGTTAAGAATAATCCCGGTGCTAATTTTTTTATATGATTATCATTTTTCATTTTATTGTTTTAGTAACCTTTATAATTATATATAAAAAAATATTTTGTTTTAATTTGTTAGTTTTAATAGTTAGATATAAAATGATTTTTTTTAGAATATAAAAATCAATTATTATACTATTTATTAATATTTTGAAACCTAAGTTTTGTAATTAAATTGTAGCGTTATAAAAGCTAGATGCCTTACAATTAAACATATAATGTTAGAAGCTGTTGTTGTTAATTATTCTATTAAAAAAAATCAATTAAAAGTATATTATAAAATATACTTTTAATTGATTTCATTAATTTATTAATGGAATTTGAATAATTTGATTATTTCAATTTATCCGGAACATTCATAGGTGCAGCTACACCATTTACCATTCCATTATTTTTTGCTGCTTCTTGATCTATATAAGCCTGATTATCTTCAGTATTAAAATGTAACATATGCACTTTACGTAAACCAGTATTTTTCATTCCTTTTTTAATAAAATATATGGTTAAAAACAACAAGAATGCCCACCAAAGAACTAATAAAAATTGTTGTACATGTATATTGTCAGAAAATAGTTGATACACTTTATATTTATCAGAAAGTGCTCCACCTTCACCGACGTAAACATTGTTGCTTAAAAATTGTTTATGACCTTTATAAAAAAGTGTAAAAGGCAAATAACCAACAGCAAAACCCATAAAGCCTACCATTGTGTTCACGTAGCCAAGTCCTAATCGCATATATGATCTAATTTCACAACCAATTAAGGTTACAGCACCGGTTCCCAACAATAAACCACCAATAATGCTACCTGCTGTTAAGGAATATTTTACTTTTCCTTCAAAACCTGGTGTTACACCCATTAATACCCAAGCTAAAATAATAAATGCCAACATTACGATCCAATGTGTCGCAATACCGATAACTGGCGCATAACTTCTCATCAAAGTTCTTGTTATTTTTGGCACGCCCATCATGGCATATTTTTTATCTTTTTTAGCCATATCAGCACCGGTTTCCATCGCTACTAAAGAACATTCGGTACCAAAGCCAGATTTAGCCAAACCAATACCACCAATAATACCTGCTGCTAAGGTCAAAATAACATAAAACCAACCTTTATGGTCTATAGATTTGTTAAAAGGAACAATTTTGTCACCATCGATATGTGACATGCTGTCGCTGCTAAAGAATCCATTGTATAGAGCAACAAATATAAATACTAATGCAAAAGTCAAGCCTATCCAATATGCCCACGTTTTTTTTGGTTTATAATCTTTTTTATAGGTAGCTTGATCCCCTTTATCGGCATTTTTTACATAAGATAATGTTTCTTGATGTTTAAAATATTTTGCCAAACCCATTTTACTCATGATATAAAAGCCAAACATTCCGCCAATAGCCATAAAAATCACGGTAACTAATGAATGAATATTCATCAAAGGTACACCGCCCATCAAATGATTTAGGGTACATCCACCTGCTAGTCGTGTTCCATAACTAAATAGTGCGCCACCAACAAAAGATACAAGTAAAGCTTTTTTTGAATAAAACGCCCAAGAACGGTTTTCACTTTCCATTTTAGAAACCAAATATCCTCCGATAATCATTCCTACGATAGGCCAACCGATACCGGGTATAAAAGCACCGCCGGTAGCAGGTAAAACTTTTTCAACACCATCGACCATTATGGTAGCATATTTACCATAAATTTCTGTTTGGAATCCGAATATTTTATTAATAAACACTTCCATTCCCCTAAACATTTTACCCAAATCTGTGGTAACTGTTATCGGTTTTAAATGTGGTGATTTACCGGCATTAATATCATAAATCCACAGACCTATCATATAAATAATTTGTGCTACACCAAATACGATACCAGCATACATATATGACCACTGGTATTTTGTTAATTTTTTAAAATTCATTTTGTTTTATTTTTATTTTGATTAAAAGTCTAATGCAACTCTGAATAAGTGTCCGGATAAGTTACCCAATACACTATCATTGTCATCTGTAATTATATAATTGTACATAATGCGCGTATGCGAAGTCAGGTACCAATTAAATCCGAGAGAAATATTATTGACTTGCCCTGCAGTGGTTGGGTTGGCATCTACAACATCTTGTGACGCTTTCATGCTTGAATAACGCGCTAATAATTCTAATGCGCCAAATCCGCCATTATCGATATCTTTTTTTGGTTTTACTCTTGCAAATGCACTATTTTTATAAGGACGATGTTCTCCGGTTACAAAAAATGAACCCATTACGTAATAACCGTTAAAAGTATAATCTTTATCAAGATTGTTTTTTAACGATTGTGTTTTATATTCTGCTTGAAGAGAAATGCCTCCAAAAGTACTTGCAATTTCATAGCCCATTTCTTGACGATTGGTTGCGTCGGGGAAAGCAAAACTATATTTATCACCCATATGATTTTCTGGTCTAAATTTTAAATCTTTATAAGGTCTGCTTGCAAAGTTAAAACCTACGTGTAATAATTGATTTGCCTCTTTATTTAGGAAAGGTGTGCCGGCAACACGAAATATATAATTGTTACCATCCTCGAGATGCGCATCTTTAAATCCTTCTGTGCTGGCGCCATTATTGGTCATTGACATTTGTAAAGAAAGCCTACTGTCTAATAAAGAATAATTTTCATAATGCAAGCCGGTTCCCCAACGAAAATTTTGCATAGAAGTAATCATGGCACGTTCAAAAAATGGAATGTATTTACTACTGGTTGCCATGTCGAGTCCTGTTGGCTCTGCCATGCTTCCTATAGCAAAATTTCCAAATTTTTTGTTTACATATTTGATGTAAACATCTCTAATGCCAATTTTACTATCTCCAAAATTAGTTTCAATTTTGTATTTTAAGCTTGGCGATAGTTTGCCAGCGAAAGATACATGTATTCGTCTAAATTCAAATCCATTAAATTTTTCATTGGAATTTTCTCTTTGTAAAAATTCATAGTCGGCTTGTATGCGACCATTTACTACTAAAGTTTTTTGGAATTTTTGTTGGGCGTTGGCACTAATGCCAAGCAAAACAAATAATCCGATAATAAATTTTAATCTGTTTAATAACATAATTTTTGATTTTGGTTTCCGCAAATATACGATGAAAAACGACTTATTATATGACATTTGTCATATAATAAGTCGTTTTTATAAAAATATAGAATAATTTATAAGTAAAAATATGAGTAGGTTCATTCGTTTTTTGTAGAATAAAACACCGATATAGCTTTTTTAAAATGGATTTATCACAAATATAATTAATTTTAATATAATCAGATATTCATGAAAGAAAAATATGCATTTTAATGGAATACAATTTACTTTAAACTATTTGATTTACAGTTCAGTGATAATATTTGACAGTTTGGTAAGTATTATTTGGTGAAACTTAAACAAGTGTGGATATTTGCACTAATATTTAACCTAATTTTAGATAAATTTAAAATATAAAAGTATGAAAAACATTAAAATAATATTTAGTATTATAAGTACTATAATTGTCTCTTTGAGTTTTGGACAGCAAACAACAAAAAATGTTGTTTTAACCAAAAAAGCCGGATTAATTGTTCAGATTAACGGTATTAAAGACACTACAGGCACTATGTATGTAAGGCTTTACGATTCTAAAGAGAATTTTAATATTAAAAAAACCAAATGGAAAAGAATGATACCTGTTAAAAAAAGTCAATTACTTATTTCATTTGACAACCTGCCAATCGGATCTTATGCAATCATTTGTTTTCAGGATATAAATGACAATAAAAAACTTGATTTTGATTCGTTTATGCCCACAGAACCTTGGGGATTGTCAAATAATAAAACTCTGATGGGACCACCTACTTGGAATGATGCGGTATTTGAGTTAAAGAATGATAAAGTTGTAAAAATTCAATTATTTTAAAAATAATAATACATTGCTAAAAATCTTAAAAAAAATGAAAACAAAAAAAATAATTTTAACAATATTAATCTCAGCTTTTGCCTTTGCTTTGATTAGTTTGATTGCGTCGGGGACGGAAAGTACGCTCCAGAACCTTAAATATTTTCTTATATATTCAATTGGGTTTGCTTTATTTAACAATTTGTATTTTATGTCAATAGGAAAATTATTGAATTGGAGCAAAAATCCGCGTATTACATTAATTACGTCTATTCTTGGGTCGATTCCTGTAAATGCTGGTATTTATTTTTTGATAAATTATATCATTAGTGTGTGGGTATTTCACAAGCCTTTTAGCCATTTTATGCAACATCAGAGTGTGCTTGGTTATATCGTAGTCGTTATGTTTGCTATGATTGTATCGCTTTTTATTATCATTGGATATTTTTTTAAGGAGATTGAAGATAAAAAATTGCAAGCAGAACAATTAAAAACGCAAAATGAACGTATGAGATTTGAGCATTTAAAAACACAGTTTGATCCTCATTTTTTATTTAACAATTTGAATGTACTTACGTCCCTGATTGGTGAAGATNTACCTAAAGCAGAAGACTTTTCTATTAAATTGGCCGATATATATAGATATGTGTTGGATCAAAAGGCGCAAAAATTGGTTCCTTTAAAACAAGAGTTGATTTTTGCAAAAAAATATTTGGAATTATTAAAAACCAGATATGAAGATGATTTAATATTTTCAATTGAAGAAAATCTATCTAAAGATTTTAAAATTGCACCTTTATCATTGCAAATTTTATTAGAAAATGCTATTAAACACAATGCAATATCCGCTGTACAAAAATTACATATCGATATAAAAATATATCAAGATTATTTAAGGGTATCGAATAATAAAAATAAAAAAAACAATAATTTTGGTTATGGAATTGGTTTGGAAAGTCTAAAAAAAAGATATCAGTTATTATCTGATAAACAAGTTGTAATTATAGACAATCAAGATCGTTTTGAGATACAGTTACCATTGTTTAAGTAAAATAGTTATGAACATACAAATCACCATCTTTTTCTCTTTCTTTTTTCTTGTTTCAGAATTACTTTTGATGTTGCTAAAACGTTCTCATAAAAGTGAAACGAAAAGCCAAAATGATAAAAAATCATTGCGTATTTTTTGGATTGTAATTCCGTTTAGTATTACAATAGGATTTTTTCTTGCCGATTATCAAAATTGGCATAATCTGCAACAAACATTAGCAGGCATTGGGCTTGTAATTGGATTGTCAGGTTTGGTTATTCGTTGGTTGTCAATCTTACAACTTAAAAAAGATTTTACGGTAGATGTTGCGATTAACAGTACGCATCAATTGCAGACAAACCTAATGTATCGTTATATACGTCATCCAAGTTATTTAGGCTTGCTGTTAATTGGTTTGGGTTTGGGAATTGCTATGAATAGTTTATGGTCATTTTTAATAGTTTTTGTTTCATTTTATGTTGCAATTTTATATAGAATTAAAGTAGAGGAATCCATTTTAATCGAAGAATTTGGCAAAAGCTATATAGATTATATATATAAAACCAAGCGGTTGCTGTTTTTTTAAAAGAATTTATTTATCTTTCCAAATGTTTAATAATTAGCCGTAAATGTTATCAACAATTATCATAGAAGACGAAAAACCAGCCGCGCGCCGATTACAGCGTATATTGAAACAGGAAGGTATTTCTACAAATGTTTTATTGCATTCTGTTTCTGAAGCAGTTGCTTGGTTTGATAAACATCAGCATCCCGATCTTATTTTTGCTGATATTCAACTTGCTGACGGTACCTCATTTGATGTTTTTGAGCAAGTAAATACAAACAGCGCCATTATTTTTACAACGGCTTATGATCAATTTGCGATTAAAGCATTTAAACTCAATAGTATTGGCTATTTATTAAAGCCTATTAAGCAAGATGAATTGCAATTTGCAATTGAAAAATTTAGGCAAAATAATATTTCTAAATTTGTAAATATTCAACAATTACGACAACAAATACAGGCAGATAAGTATAGAGAACGTTTTAGTGTGCAATATGGACAACGAATAAAAACGATAGCAACAAATGAAATTGCTTGTTTTTTTAGCGAAAACAAAATTACTTTTATTGTTTTGTTTTCAGGTGAAGAATTTATAGTAAATGATACTTTGGAATGTATTGAAAAACAAGTCGATTCAAAATATTTTTTTAGAATTAACCGCAAATATATTATTAATTATCAAGCTATTGATGACATGTTGTGTTATAGCAATTCTCGTATAAAAATTATGTTAAAAAATCATAAAAACAATAAATTGATTGTTGCTCGAGAGCGGGTTAAGAATTTTAAAATTTGGCTTTCGGAATAAGAATTTGTATGTTATTTTAAGGATTTTATAAAGGTCTTTAATTATAATTGTTTATTTTTGAAAAATAATATGTGTATCCATTATAATATAAAAGTTACGGGAAAAGTTCAGGGCGTTTGGTTTAGAAAACATACGTTTGATAAAGCTATTGAAATGGACTTAAAAGGATTTGTGCAAAATGAGTCCGATACCAGTGTTTATGTAGAAGTAGAAGATAGTGATGTAAACAGACTTCAAAATTTTATAGATTGGTTATACAAAGGTTCTCCATTATCAATGGTAGAAAATGTAATGGTAAAAAAGGAAAAGATTTGTAAAGATTTTACAGAATTTGAGATAAGAAGATTCTAAAAAAAAATGTCCGCCATTGGCGGACATTTTTAAATTTATTCTACATTTTTTTCATATTCTTTTTTGTAACTTTCGTCAAATACAAAATCTTCCATAAATTTGGTTGTATAATTTCCTGATATAAAATCAGGGTTATCCATTAGTTGTCTATGAAAAGGAATGGTGGTTTTTACGCCTTCGATTACAAATTCATCCAGCGCACGTTTCATTTTTTCTATTGCTTCTTCTCTTGTTTGTGCCGTGGTGATAAGTTTGGCAATCATAGAATCATAATATGGCGGAATTACATAACCTTGATAAGCATGTGTATCTAGTCTGATGCCGTGTCCGCCTGGTGCATGAAAGTTTTGATAATGCCTGGAGAAGGTCTAAAGTCATTATAAGGATCTTCTGCATTAATACGACACTCTATGGCGTGTAATTTTGGCACGTAATTGATGCCTAAAATTGGTACACCTGAAGCTACTTTTATTTGTTCACGAATTAAGTCATAATCTATTACTTGTTCCGTAATGGGGTGTTCTACCTGAATACGCGTATTCATTTCCATAAAGTAAAAATTCCGATGTTTATCAACCAAAAATTCTACAGTTCCTACACCTTCATAAGAGATGCTTTCAGCGGCTTTTACAGCGGCATCACCCATTTTTTCGCGCAGTTCTGGTGTCATAAAAGGGGAAGGCGTTTCCTCTATTAATTTTTGATGACGACGTTGTATTGAGCAATCTCTTTCAGATAAATGCCCTGCTTTACCATACTGATCACCAATTACTTGTATTTCAATATGACGCGGTTCTTCGATTAATTTTTCTAAATACATGGCGTCGTTTCCAAAACCTGCTTTGGCTTCTTGACGGGCATCATCCCAAGCTTTTTGCAAGTCTTCTTCTTTCCAAACATCACGCATGCCTTTGCCACCTCCACCGGCAGTTGCTTTTAGCATTACGGGATAGCCAATTTTTTTAGCTACTTTTTTAGCTTCATCAAAATCTTTTAGCAAACCTTTTGAGCCCGGTACGGTTGGTACACCTGAAGCAATCATCGTTTCTCTGGCGGTTGCTTTGTCACCCATTTGGTTAATCATTTCGGGTGTAGGTCCAATAAATTTTAAATTGTGTTCTTCACATAATTTGGCAAATTTTGCATTTTCTGCCAAAAATCCATATCCTGGATGGATGGCATCTGCATTTGTAATTTCGGCCGCTGCAATAATGGCAGGAATATTTAAATAAGATTTATTGCTTGGTGCCGGACCTATTTTTACAGCTTCGTCTGCAAAACGAACGTGTAAACTATCTTCATCAGCAGTTGAGTAAACGGCTACGGTTTTTACACCCATTTCTTTGCAAGTACGAATAATACGCAAAGCGATTTCGCCTCTGTTAGCGATTAATAATTTTTTAAACATCATAAATTTTTTAATGACTAAAACGGCTCTACCAAGAATAATGGTTGGTCAAATTCTACAGGCGTAGCATCATCTACTAGAATTTTGACTATTTTTCCTGAAACCTCGGATTCGATTTCATTAAATAATTTCATAGCTTCGATAATACAAACAACTTCTCCTTCGTTTACGCTACTGCCTACTTCAACATAGGAGGGTTTATCAGGTGATGGTTTTTTGTAAAATGTACCAATAATAGGTGCTTTTATGGTGATGTATTTAGAGTCGTCTATTTGATTGTCAGCTTCTGCAACAGCAGTTTGAGTAGGCGTTGTCGGTGTTTGAGCTGCCACTTGCATTTGTGGTGCCATTGCAACTTGTGTGGTTACGGGTGTAGCTGAGGTAACATATTCCGGTTTATTTTTTATTGTCAACTTAAAGTCTTTATTCTCAATCTTAACTTCGCTTACACCTGATTTGGCAACGAATTTGATTAAATTTTGTACTTCTTTAATTTCCATAATTGTATTTTTTTGATTTGTTTATTTTTATTTTGGCGAGGCAAAGTAGCAAAAAAATATAGAAAAACAGTCATTTTTGTTTAAAAAAATATAAAAAACTCCATTTTTCATCAAAAAATGGAGTTTTTAACAGTTTTTCTTAGAAATGCTAAGCTTCGTCTTGTTGTGGATCTATCACTACTTTTCCTTTGTAGTAAAGTTTTCCTTCATGCCAATGTGCTCTGTGATATAAATGTGCTTCACCTGTTGTAGAATCTACAGCAATTTGAGGCGTGTCAACATTGTAATGGGTTCTTCTTTTTCTTCCTCTTTGTTTGGATATTTTTCTCTTAGGATGCGCCATCTTTATTGTTTTTTTCTGTTAATATATTTTTTAAAACTGACCATCTTGGATCAATTTCTTCCTCTTTATTTTCTTGTTCTGATGCTTCATTATCATAATTAACAATGTATTTTTCAGCTTCTGTATGCATTTTCCCGGAAATAATATCTGGGTGCATCCTCTTTGCCGGCACATTTAATAATACAGATTCGTATATTTGTTGTGCTACATTTAGCTTATAAGAATTGTAAGGAATGATCATTAAATCTTCTCTGTCATCATTATATTCGTCGCCAAACTTAACGATAAAAGATAAATTTCCTTTAATTGGTTGATCAAAATTTTTACCACTAATATCACAAGGAATATTTACGAAACCTTCTGATATTATTGAAATTTCAAGCAAATTATCACGCTTTATCAATTCTAATACTATGTCAATATCACTGTCGTTAAATTCTTCAAAATTGAATTGTTTAAAAAATTCTTGGCTCACGTGAAATGTAAATGTGTGATTCCCATTTTTAAGCCCAGTGAATTTGATGTCGTACAATTTCAAATAGTTCATCTTCATGATTTTCAGCCTGCAAATTTAGAAATAATATTATAATCTACGAAATAAAATTTGATTTTTTATTTTAAAATATGCAGTTAAGATACTTTTATATAACTAAATAGGGCTATTTGTTTGTTTTTTTGTTTATATTTGGAAAAATAATTGACAAATTACTTGTTTTTATTTTAGTAAGTTTAATATTACTTGCGTAGAATAAGATAAGGATTATAAAAATATAGTGCTATAAAAATTATTATCGTACGATCCATCAAGTAATTCTTAAAAACTAAAAATTATTTTTTGTCTTTAATATTCGCTTTTTGCAAAATATTTTTGGTTAATTCTTTGTATTCTTTACGTTTTTTATAAGTGTCGATTGCCAAGTAAATTGCTTTTTTAAATGAGGTAGGATTCGCTACGTTTTTTCCAGCGATATCATAGGCTGTTCCATGGTCAGGCGAGGTACGAATTTTATTTAATCCGGTGGTAAAATTAACGCCTTTGCCAAAATTTAAAGTTTTAAAAGGAATTAAACCTTGATCGTGATACATGGCTAATACAGCATCAAATTTTTTGTAAGTATCAGAGCCAAAGAAACTATCAGAGGCATAAGGTCCGTAAATTAGTTGACCGTTATCCTGCATACTTTTGATAGCAGGGCGAATGATTTCATTTTCTTCTTTACCGATAATACCACCATCGCCACAATGAGGATTTAAGCCTAAAACAGCTATTTTTGGTTTTTGAATACCAAAATCTTCGCGTAAACTTTGCAACATGATGTTTAGTTTACTTTTGATTTTTTGTTCTGTAATTTGTGATGCAACATATTTAATAGGAACATGATCTGTTACCAAACCTATGCGTAAATCATTAGCAATTAAAAACATAAGTGCATTTCCCTCTAATTCTTGTGTTAAATAATCTGTGTGACCGGGAAATTCAAATCGATCTGATTGAATAGTTTCTTTGTTAAAGGGTGCTGTGACCAGCACATCAATTTTGCCTGTTTTTAAGGCTTCTACTGCTTTTATAAAAGAGTCAACGGCATATTTGCCTATTTCTTTATCGGGTTTGCCCAGTTCAATCGGTACCGGATCTTTCCATAAGTTTAGTACATTTAATTTGTTAGAAAGCGCATTTTCGGTTTGGGTAATGCCGTGGATATTAATATCTATATTTAATAATTTTCGTTCGTAAGACATGGCTTTAGTGGAAGCGAAAACAATGGGTGTGCACAAATCAAAAATTGTTTTGTTTTGAAAAGTATTAAGGATGACTTCAGCACCTATACCATTTAAATCTCCTACGCTTATGCCTAATTTTATTTTATTGTTTTTCATATATTTATTATTTTAAATATTCTGTTGGCAACTTATGAAAGCTTGACAATCATTAATCAACGTGTTTAAAGATTCATCTTAACGGTTTCCTTTGTTCAGAAATATTTATTATTATGTTAATAGCTAAAAATTGCTTTTTGTTATTGCTTTTTTACAAAAGTATTAAAAATATTTTTAAATAAGCGGTTTACTTTAAAATGCTTTTTTTAGATGAAAAAACGGCATCGCTTAAGCGATGCCGTTAGAAAAAAATTATAAAAATCTTTATTTTGCTAAAAAGGCGGAGTACATCCAAACAAGTTTTTCTTGCTCGCGAATGTAATCGCTCATTAAGGCATTGGTGCCCTCATCTTCTATTTCTCCAGAAAAATCTAAAATTTTACGTTGTTTTGACAAAAGTAATTTAAAAGCAGATAAAATTTCTTCTACATCTTTGATACCATTTGTTGCTTTTTTAGTTTCTTTTATTTCGGCTATTTTTAAATATTTAGAAAATTTAAATTGCGGTTCAACGCCTAAGGTTAAAATACGTTCGGCAATATCATCAATTTTGATAAATAGATCGTTGTACAATTCTTCAAATTTAGCATGTAGTTCAAAGAATTTTTCCCCTTTAACATTCCAGTGATAGCCCCTTACATTTTGATAAAAAATAGAATAGTTGGCTAATAGATCTTGCAGTTGATTTGCTAATTCTTTACTTGATTTGGTTTCTAAACCAATTTGATTTACGTTTTTCATATGTTTTTTTTGTTGATAAGCTTTGTAGCTTATGATTTTATTATACAACAAATGTAAGCTAGATTGGATTTATAAACTATAAGAAACTATGATATAAATTTATGTATTGATAAATTAAAGTTATCANANTTTAATTTAAGGTCAAAATATGAATAAAATTTAAAATTTTTAAAAAAATAGAGGACTTTGTATCATACAAAGTCCTCTATTATAAATGTTTAATAAATAAATCTGTTTATTTTAGTGCCGCTAAAACTGCATCGTAATTAGGTTCATCAACAATTTCAGGTACTTGTTGGGTATAAATTACTTTTCCTTCTTTATCAATTACAACAACTGCTCTAGAAAATAGATTTGCCAAAGGACCATCTATAATCTCAAGACCGTAGTCTTTTCCAAAAGAACTGCTACATTTAAAACCTGATAAGTCAATTACGTTTTCGATACCTTCGCTAGAACAAAATCTTGCGTGTGCAAAAGGCAAGTCTTTTGAAATAGCCAAAACTTTGGTGTCGTTTAATTCGGTTGCCAATTGGTTAAATCTTCTTACGGATGCAGCACAGGTTGGTGTGTCCAAACTGGGAAAAATGTTTAATACCAATTTAGAACCAGCAAAATCTTTTAATGATTTTTCGCTTAAATCGGTTGCGGTTAGTTTAAAACAGGGTGCTTTTGCACCTTTTTCAGGTAAGTTTCCAATAGTATTTATTGCGTTTCCTTTTAATGTTATTTTTGCCATTTTATTATTTTTTTTAAATTTTAGATTTATGCAAAAATAGCACTATCGCACGTAAAATTTTACATAATATTGATTGAATTCGCTTATTTATATTATAACATAAATTGATAGTTAAGTAGTTTTTTTAATAATAATTTAATACTTTTGCACGATGCAAAAAGAATCACTTCAAGAAGTAAATGCCAGTATAAAGGTTGAACAAAAAAAGGGTTTTTTCAGAAAACTTTTGGCCTTTATGGGCCCTGCTTATCTCATTAGTGTTGGTTATATGGATCCAGGTAATTGGGCGACAGATATAGCTGCCGGAAGTCAATTTGGTTATAAATTGGTGTGGGTGTTGTTGATGTCAAATATTATGGCGGTATTGTTGCAAAGCTTAAGTACGCGATTGGGTATTGTAAGGCGTAGAGATTTGGCGCAAGCTTGTAGGGAAACATATCCTAAAACGGTGAATTATGCTTTGTATTTTTTAGCTGAAGTAGCTATTATTGCTACAGATTTGGCTGAAGTAATCGGGATGGCGATAGGTTTGAATCTCTTGTTTCATATTCCATTGATTTGGGCTATTTTGCTTACATTTCTTGATACATTTCTTTTGCTTTTTTTGATGAATAAAGGTATGCGTAAAATGGAAGCTTTTATATTGGCACTCATCAGTGTTATTGGCATTTCATTTTTAATTGAAATGTTGATTGCCAAGCCGCAAATAAGTGAAATAATGAAAGGTTTTATGCCTGATATGCCTAATATGAGCGCTTTGTATATCAGTTTAGGAATCATTGGTGCTACGGTTATGCCACATAATTTATATCTGCATTCGTCACTGGTACAAACCCGAAAAATAGGCAAATCAAAAAAAAGTTTAAAGGAGGCAATAAAATTTAATTTTATCGATAGTGTTATAGCTTTAAATCTTGCATTTTTGGTCAATGCGGCTATTTTAATATTGGCAGCAGCTACTTTTTATCAAGTAGGTATGTTTGAGGTGGCGGAAATAGAAGATGCTTTTAAATTATTAGAACCTTTATTGGGTTCTTATTGGGCGCCAATTTTATTTGCTGTTGCACTGATTGCTGCTGGACAAAGCTCTACCATTACCGGAACCTTAGCCGGACAGATAATTATGGAAGGTTTTATCAATTTTAGAATGCAGCCTTGGGTAAGGCGAACCATCACAAGACTTTTTGCTATTGTTCCTGCTATAGCTGTAATTCTTATTTTTGGTGCTTCTTACACCGGAAAATTACTTATTTTAAGTCAAGTTGTATTAAGTTTGCAATTGGGTTTTGCGGTTATCCCATTAATACATTTTGTAAGTGATAAGACCACGATGAAAAGTTTTGCCATAAAACCATTGACCAAAATTGCAGCTTGGTTGATTGCCGGTATTATCATTGTTCTTAATGCTTTATTGGTAGTTGACGAAATAAAGAATTGGTATCAAAAGAGCGAAAATCACATCTGGATGATTCCGGTTATGATTTTTGTTTTGGGTATTATTGTACTTTTGTTATACATTATAATAGTACCTTTGCTTAAAAAAGGAGAGAATAATAAATTTCAAATGCATTTCCAGGAAGATATTGACCCTATTTTAGAAAAGCCAAATTATCAAAAAATTGTTGTAGCCTTAGACTTTTCAGCGGTGGATCCACACGTTTTGCAACACGCATTGGCATTGGGACAGGCAGATGCGCAATTTTTGCTTATTCATATTGTAGAGAGTATTCCGGCAAATTATTTTAAACAAGACACTGTGGATTATGAAAGTGTTAAAGATGCTGAAGTACTTCAAAAATATGCAGATAAAATTAGTCAATTGGGATATGATGTACAAACTAAAATTGGATATGGAAATCCTAAAAATGTGATACCAAAAATTACCATTGGATACAAAGCAGATATTTTGGTACTGGGTTCACATGGGCATAAACTCTTAAAAGATATTATTTTTGGTACTACGATTAGTGCGGTAAGACATCAATTGGAAATTCCGGTATTGGTGGTAAATTAGAGAAAAGTTTAGTTGCCCATTTCTAAATAACGACGCAAAAAATCAGAGTGTTCCTTGAGTTCTTGTAGATGAAGGTCTTCTTCAAACTGCGTGATGATTTCGTAGTCATAACGCCTGAAAGTTTGAATAATTTCATTGATATCCTCCGTTTTTATTTTAATTTCCACTTCTGTTTCTTGTGCTATTTGATTTACCAAAATACCCAACACAACGCCATTATTTGATTCTACGATTTGTGCGACTTGACTGATGGAGAAATCTGCTGTTTGTTTTTTGACAACCAACACGTAACCATTTTCATTAGTAAAAATTTTTTCGGTAATTAAATTTAATATATCATCGAGCAAGCGTACACCTATGTATTTGCCGGCCAAATTTAAAGTGCCGATAACGTTGGTTTCATTTTTCATCATAATAGACAAAAGGCTAGTCCAATTCATTCGGTCTGAAGCATATATTTTTTCGATAAGATGCTGATAAACACGGATGGTTTCAGACTTGTTTAAAATATCCATCACGTCATCACAACGAATCATTCCGCGATAAATTCCTTTTTCTATAACAGGAAGGTGACTAAAGCCATATTGATTACTCATGTCAAGTAAAGAATTTATACTGTCATCAAAAGAAAAAGCTTTAAATTTATATACGGGAATGTTTAGCATAAATTTATTTTATAATTCTGATTGCAAAAATAGAGAAATAAAAATAAAAAAAATGTTTTTGGAACATTTGTTTTTCATAACTTTGTATCGGTTTTATTTAACTAGTTAATGAACAATATCACTTTTTAGTTAAAATAATACATGATATTATATTATTTAGTTAAAATTTAAAAAAAATTTTAACTATTAAGTGATAAATATTGCATAATTATGATATATGTGTAATGTAAATGTAATATTATAATTTTATAAAATGGTAAATAAGACCGGTAAATATTAAAAATAATAAAGAAATTGTTCTAAAATCATTGAAAAATAAAAGCCTGAATTTATGTATAAAACAGTAAAAATTTCCAAAGGTTTAAATATAAATTTAAAAGGGGATGCAGACAGATTGCTTCAAAAAGTAGCAAGGTCTAAAATATTTGCCGTTAAACCCACAGATTTTTATGGGGTAACGCCCAAGTTAGTTGTTAAAGTAGGTGACCAAGTTAAAGCAGGTGAGGTTTTGTTTTTTCATAAAAAAGATGATAGAATTAAAATTACGGCACCAGTAAGTGGTGTGATTGAAGAGATTGTTCGTGGTGAAAAACGTAAAATATTAAAAATTCTTATCAAGGCAGATGCCGAGGATATTTATAAAGATTTTAATCTTGTTGATGTAGCACAAGCGGACAAGAATCAAATATTAAATCAGTTGTTAGAAAGTGGTTTGTTTACATATATCAAACAGCGCCCTTATGATATCATAGCCAATCCGGATGATATGCCAAAAGCTATTTTTATTTCGGCTTATGATTCTGCTCCTTTGAGATATGATTATGATTTTGCTTTAAGAAAGCGATTAGCAGATTTTCAAACAGGTATTGCGGCTTTGAAAAAAGTAAGCGAAGCCAAGATTTATATCATTACCAATGGCAATAGTGTTTCTGATTTTGATAAAATAAAAGATGTTGAAGTTATTAAAGCTTTTGGACCACATCCTGTTGGAAATCCCAGTATCCATATCGAAAAATTTGAACCTTTAGACAAAAATACTATTGTTTGGGTTGTTAATCCAATATCTGTTGCATTGATGGGTTCGTTTTTTAAAACAGGAAAATACAATACTGAAAAGTATGTGGCATTGTCTGGTTCAAAAGTAAAAAAGCCACATTATGTCAGTATCAAACCGGGTGCTGATTTAAGTGAAATTATTAAGAATAATATCGAAGAAGATGCGAGGCTTATTAGTGGAAATGTTTTAACCGGACAAAATATTACAAAAGATCCATTTCTTAATTATTTTGACCATCAAATTACCGCTATTCCCAGTGGAAAAAAACCTCGATTTATAGGATGGTTGCCATTTATAGGAGAAAACAGAAAAAGTTTTTATCGATTTAACCTATCACCTTGGCGAAAAGTACAATACGATGCTAGTCTTTATGGTGAGGAACGCGCTTTTGTGATGAATGAAGAGTTGGAATCGGTTATGCCTTTAAACATTTATCCAATGCATTTGCTTAAAGCGGCGATGATTGGTGATGTTGAAAAAATGGAACAATTGGGTATTTTTGAAGTAGCACCTGAAGATTTTGCTTTGTTAGATTACATCAGTTCTTCTAAGATTGATACACAGGAATTAATTAGAAAAGGTCTGGATGAAATGAAAATTCAATTGGGATAATTTATAAAGATTTATTAACATCCTTAATAACTTATAATATCAAGATAAATTTAGAATAATAATTATATGAAATTTTTAGAAAACTTTTTTAATAAATATAAGCCTTTGTTTGATGAAGGAGGCAAATATGAAAAGTTGCGTCCTGCCTATATGGCTATGTACACTTTTGCGTTTGTTCCCGGAGAAACGGTAGAAAAAGGTGCACAAATACGTGATGCTGTTGATTTAAAACGCGTTATGTTTACAGTGGTGCTCGCTCTTATTCCTGCTACTATTTTTGGTATGTGGAATGTGGGTTATCAGTATCTTACACAAGTAGGAGCAGCATTTACCAATTGGGAAGCATTTGTGTACGGATTTTGGAAAGTGATTCCTTTGATTATTGTTTCTTATGTGGTAGGATTGGGAATTGAATTTTATTTTGCAATTGTAAGAGGTCATGAGGTCAACGAGGGGTATTTGGTATCAGGATTGCTTATTCCATTGATTATGCCGGTTACAATTCCCCTTTGGATATTAGCACTTTCGGTTGCTTTTTCCGTTATTATTGGCAAAGAAGTGTTTGGTGGAACCGGAATGAATATTGTTAACCCCGCATTACTTGCCAGGGCTTTTGCCTTTTTTGCATATCCCACTTTTATGTCCGGTAATGAAGTATGGATTCCTAAACCTGAGAATGCTGATGCTTATTCGGGTGAAACACTTTTAGGTGTTTTGGGACAAGGCAATGAAATTGCTTATACTTGGAAAGAAATGTTTTTTGGAAATATTCCCGGTAGTATTGGAGAAACTTCTGTATTGATGATTCTCATTGGTGCTGCATTGTTGTTATTTACCAAAGTGGCTAGTTGGCGCATTATGCTCTCCGGATTTTTAGGAGCAGCTTTAATGGCTATTATTTTTAATCTATTTGGTGCCAATGCCTTGATGCGTTTCCCTTGGTGGCAACATTTGCTAGTAGGTGGTTTGGCTTTTGGTGTGGTATTTATGGCTACGGATCCAGTAACTGCTACACAAACGCGAAAAGGAAAATGGATTTATGGTTTTTTGATTGGTATATTTGCCGTTATGATTCGTGTATTTAATCCTGCCTATCCCGAAGGTGTTATGTTGGCAATTTTATTGATGAATGTCGTAGCGCCAACTATTGATTACTATGTTGTGCAAGGAAATATTAAAAAAAGAATGAAACGTTTTAACAAACAAGCTGCTTAAGCATTATTATTATGGACAGAAACAGTAATTTATACACGATTTTATTTTCGGTGATTATCGTAACGATTTCTACCTTATTATTGGTATTGGCCGTTGTGTTATTGAAACCGTATCAAGAAAAAAATATACGTCAAGAAAAAATGGCTGATATTTTATATACCATTGGATTGGATAAGGATGCATTGGCTGCAAAAGCGGCAAAGGATGGCAATAAGCTTAATTATGAACAAATTGAAAAGTACTTCAATTTGTATTGCAAGGAACAACTCACATTAAAATATGATGGAAGTATTGACAAAAATGTAAAAGCATTTGATGTCAATCTAAAACCAGAGCTTAAAAAAGATTTAAAAGAACAGATTTATCCTGTTTATGTGGCAGAAGTTGAGGGTAAGAAGTATTACGTTATTCCGCTACGAGGAAAAGGTTTATGGGATGCTATTTGGGGATATATTGCTTTGGGACAAGATTTTAATACCGTTAAAGGTATAAAATTCGGACACAAAGGTGAAACGCCCGGATTGGGTGCAGAAATCACAAAAAAATGGTTTGAAGAAGAATTTATTGGAGAAAAAATTCAAGATGAAAATGGTGTTTTTAAAGGGATAAGTGTTTTTAAAGGAAATAAAGACCCAAAGAATTTAGATAAGCAAGATAACGAAGTAGATGCCATTTCAGGTGCCACTTTAACTGGTGATGGCATAACGGATATGATTAAAGAGCGAATAGAACATTATACACCTTTCTTTAATAAAATTAAGGAACAAAAAAAATAATTTATCATGGCAAAAAAACATAAATGGCAAGATCTTGTTAAGGATCCTCTTAATGAAAATAATCCGATAACCGTACAAGTATTGGGTATATGTTCTGCATTGGCAATTACGGTAAAATTGACACCGGCAATTGTTATGGCGTTATCGGTAATGGTTGTTATTTCCTTCAGTAATTTAACTGTTTCATTAATACGAAATTATATTCCAAACAGAATTAGAATTATCGTGCAATTGCTTATTGTAGCTACCTTGGTTATTTTGGTTGATCAAGTACTAAAAGCCTTTGCGTATGATGTTAGCAAACAATTATCTGTATTTGTGGGACTTATAATTACCAATTGTATTGTAATGGGACGCCTAGAAGCTTTTGCATTGGCAAACAAACCAATGGATTCTTTTTTAGATGGTATTGGTAATGGTGCCGGTTACGGATTGGTATTAATAATCGTTGCATTTTTTAGAGAGTTGCTTGGTTCTGGTACTTTGTTTGATAAACAAGTTATTCCACAAGCTTTTTATGATTTGGGATACGCCAACAATGCGATGATGTTGCTGCCTGCAATGGCATTAATTACATTGGGAATTTATATTTGGGTGCAACGTAGTATGTATCCACAATTAACCGAAAAAAATTAAAAATAGTCAATTATGGAATTAATTAATATATTTATTCGAAGCATATTTATTGAGAATATGGTTTTTGCTTTTTTCTTAGGCATGTGTTCTTACCTTGCTGTTTCCAAAAAAGTTAAAACGGCAGTGGGTTTAGGTGCAGCAGTTGTATTTGTGTTGGCTATTACAGTACCTGTCAACTTCTTGATAGACAAATATTTGTTGCAACCCGGTGCTTTAAAATGGTTAGACCCTTCATTTGCAGATATAGATTTAAGTTTTTTGAGTTTTATCATGTTTATAGCTGTTATAGCTGCTATGGTTCAGTTGGTAGAAATGTTTGTTGAACGATTTGCCCCGGCATTATATTCGTCATTGGGAATTTTCTTGCCCTTAATAGCTGTTAACTGTGCTATCTTGGGTGGTTCTTTATTTATGCAACAAAAAGAATTTACCGAAGTTTCTGAGGCAGTTGTTTATGGATTAGGTTCGGGTGTCGGATGGCTTTTTGCAATTGTTTTGTTGGCAGCTATACGCGAAAAAATATCCTATTCAAATGTCCCTGCTCCATTGCGTGGATTGGGCATTACTTTTATTATTACCGGATTGATGGCTATCGGATTTATGGCATTTATGGGAATTAAAATATAACACAAAGAAATTAGAAATGGATCAAAATACCTTAAAAATAATCATAACAAGTTTATCAATTTTTCTTGTAATTATTCTCATTTTAGTGATTTTACTCTTAATGGCAAAAGCAAAATTATTGCCAGGAGGTAAAGTAAAGATTGAAGTAAATGGAGAGAAAGAATTAGAAGTAGAATCAGGTTCAACTTTATTAAGTACACTTTCAAGCGAAAAAATATTTTTGCCTTCAGCATGTGGTGGTGGCGGTACTTGCCTGCAATGCAAGGTTAAAGTATTTGAAGGTGGCGGTAATATGTTGCCTACAGAAGAGCCTAATTTTACCTTAAAAGAAAGAGAAGAAGGATGGCGTTTGGGTTGCCAAGTCAAGGTCAAGGAGGATATGAAAATTGAAGTGCCAGAAGAAGTTTTTGGTGTAAAAAAATGGGATGCAAAAGTTGTTTCAAATTACAATGTTGCTTCGTTTATCAAAGAATTTGTAGTTGAAGTCCCCGAAGATATTAATTATAAAGCTGGTGGTTATATTCAAATTGATGTGCCTCCCGCAACCATAAATTATAAAGATATTGATATTACAGCACATCCTGTAGAACATTCGGGCGAACCTCAGAAATTTTTAGAAGATTGGGATAAATTTAATCTTTGGCCACTTGTAATGAAAAACGATGAGGAAGTAACACGTGCCTATTCAATGGCAAGTTATCCCGCCGAAGGCAGACGTATAATGCTTAATGTGCGTATTGCAACGCCTCCATGGAATAGAGAAGAAAATACTTGGATGAATGTAAATCCAGGCGTGGTTTCTTCTTATATTTTCTCTAGAAAACCCGGTGATGTTGTTAGTATTTCCGGACCTTATGGTGAATTCTTTATCAATGAAGATTCCGAAGCAGAAATGGTTTATATCGGTGGCGGTGCAGGTATGGCGCCCATGCGTTCACACTTATTTCATTTGTTTAAAACCCTAAAAACCGGTAGAAAAGTTTCTTATTGGTATGGTGGTCGATCTAAACGTGAACTTTTTTATACCGAACATTTTAGAGAATTGGAAAAAGAATTTCCTAATTTTAAATTTCACCTTGTTTTATCCGAACCAAAAGAGGAAGATAACTGGAAGATTAAGGAAAATATAGATGCTCATGGAGATGGTTTTGTTGGTTTTGTACATCAGGCACTTTATGATCAATATTTAAGTAAGCTAGATGAACCCGAAGATGTTGAATATTATTTCTGTGGCCCACCTATGATGAACAATGCGGTTGTTAAGATGCTCGATAATTTGGGCGTACCGCTTGAAAATATTCGTTTTGACGATTTTGGAGGATAATAAATAATCATATATATATACATATATAAACGCCGTAGCATTGCTACGGCGTTTTTTGTATGTTGATTTAGTCATTATAACAGATTTTTTTAAGAATATATGTAAAGATTGTCTTATTAGATATATTATTTTCTTTTTTATTATCTGTTATTGTAAATGCTAATTCCGTTTGGTATAGGTAAAAGTATTTTGCACATTGTCAGTGTATATTAACTGTGGACCGCTCAAAACAAATTGATAGTTTTCGGTTGAGTTTGTATCGTTATAATGTATTGAAAATTGATATGATGTAGTGGTATGCTGTTCGCTGATTGTGTAATCTTTATCTTTGATAGCATCTTTCAAGCTTAGGTTTGAGGTTTGATTGCCGTTTTGGTCATACATTACTGTAATCATATCATCACTTGTAAATTGATAACCGTCTTCGCCATTTAAACCGTTGGCTTTAGTCCAAATAAATTGAATCCAAGAAGGTGGATTTAAATGGTCTTTTCCAGTACCTTGATCAATGTCTGTTTCCTTTTTGCAAGCGGTAAAAGTTAAACTTGCTACGGCAAATAAGATTAGTAAAGTTTTGAATGTGTTTTTCATTGTTTTAGATTTTGATTAATAATAAATAAATTCGTAAGTAGTTGTATTGTTTTCAGTTGTTGTAGTAGGATAATTATCAGCATTATAAGTCATTTGATATTGGTCGTCGTTAACCAAAAGATTGTTTTGGTCAAACTCTTTAATGCGTGTGCTGTTATTTGGACTGACCAAATTTGCAAATTCACTGATAACTTCCGAAAAAGGAACGTTTAAATCATGTAAAGGATTGTGTTTGTTATCGTATTCAAATTCGTAGCGTTTTTCCAATTCCCAAGTACCACCAAATCTGTTAAGCAATTGTGCTTCGGTGATATTATCTCCGGTATAAGTATAGGTCATTTTTTTACTTTCACCACCACCGATATATTGTGTCGCATAATCTATTTTTCCGTTATCATAGTGCATTTGCCAGTACGATTGTGTCGCGCCAACAATATTACATTTGTCTAATTTATTATTTTGATACGTATAAGTATATTGATAAGCTGTTGATCCGTTATATTTTCCGGTTTCATTTGATATTTTGCCATTGTCATATGTATATGTAATGGTCATTGTTTGGTTGCCGTTATGGATTTCTTCTTGGGTTAATTTTCCAGTTCCATCATAGCTGTAAATGATTAAGTCGTTTCCGCTGGATGTTATTTTATGTAGTTGTCCGGGTAAACCAGAATTTTGCGTGTCATCATTGTCATCACTTTCTTTTTTACAAGCTGTTAAACTTGAGATGACAAGCGCCATAAGTAATAGATGCTTGATTTGTGTTTTCATTTGTTATAAATTGAGATTTACAATTGTATTAATATTTTATTTTAAAACAATTTTTTGTAAAGTGTATATTATATAATGTCCAAAATCATCGGATTGTTCTTTAATTATTTTGGCAATAATCCCGGGTTTGTCGTTAACCATCCAAATTTTTATTTTTTCCTCGAAATTACTTATTCCTTCAACAACAGTACAAGTAAACGTGCCCGCTGGAACAGTGATTTTTTCAGTGGTATTTATCACTCTATAAGTAATGTCTTCATAAGGATATAATTTAGAAGCGTATTGATTGTATTTATTGGGTTTGAGTTGGGTATCATCTGGTAAATTATACCGATCAAAACCATTAAAAATATTATCTATTTCTAATATTTCTTCATTTAGATTTGCAGTAACATCTGCTTTTAATATTTTGTTTTCAAATGATTTTGTGCCTGTCACTAAGCTAGCTCGTTTGTAAACCAAGTGGCTAACATTTGATAAGTCATCAATCATTTGGTAGTAATCTGTCCAAGGTAATTTTTGTGCTTCATCTTCATACTTATAATCACCATCTTTGGTATAAAAATCGTCTTCTGTAAAATTTAGATGTTCAATAGAAACTACTTGTTTAACTTTTGTTAAATTAACGGGTTTTGTGTTGTTCAAAAAGTTTACTTCATTTGTTGTAATATTTACTTTGGTATTGATGCCCCTTATGCCTTTCATTTGACCTATAATGACCAATTGTTTTTCTTTGTTTTGATACAACCAAATACCTGAATATCGACTTTCTATACCGGTGTCTTTTTCTATTAAACTTATTTTATCGGGTGCTTTAAACGTAACAATGCGATGTGTTTGAATTTCGTTATTAATTTTGAATTCCCAAAGACCAATTAGTCCTGAATTGGCATTGTCCTTATGTATTTGTTTGAGATTGATTTTAGAGAAAAACAAGCTTTTATCTTTTTTAATGAGTTGCATCTCTGTAGCCGATTGTTGATTTAGTTTGTAGTTTCCCGATATTTTTTTTGCTTTAATAATTAAAAGATTTTCTTTTTTATCGTATTGCCAAGTGCCAAACGGAATATTTTGAATTAATAATTTGCCATCTTGATTAAATGTAACCAGTTGTCTTAGGTTTTGTGAGGTGTTTTTATTAGTTGTTTTACTTAGTAGCCAATCACCTTTTATTTGTGGGTGTTTTTGAGCGGTACTATTTAATGTAATAACAAATAGTAATATAAATATTATTTTATGTAGCATGGTTTCTTGTTGTGAATTATTGTGTTTGGTAGATTTAATTGGTAAATGTAATTTTCTGATTTACAAATTTATAAAATTGATTGTTAAGATTAACATGATTTAGATTTTTTCTTGATTTTTTTTATTCTATACTGTATTGATTTGATTTTCTGTTTCTTACATAAGTACAATTATTTTTTTATTTAACTTATTGTTATTTATAAGTCATAAAAAAAGCGTTTTCACTTGTGAAAACGCTTTATAAAATATAAAAATTT
>JGI24023J19991_10000343_pt1 | contig 36718 bp, 30 predicted proteins | sample Cruoilmetagenom1_FD_19991 | JGI IMG/M metagenome (IMG submission 19991)
CCGCCGTTGCCATACAGCATGTCATTGTTATCTTGGCCATAGAGGTAATCAACACCATCGCCACCATAAAGGCGGTCGTCCCCTTCGCCACCATAAAGGCGGTCGCTGCCGCCGTCGCCACGCAGACGGTCGTTACCGTTGTTTGCATAGAGCGCGTCATCGCCGCTGCCACCGCTGAGATATTCATTGCCGTCGCTTCCATACAAGAGGTCGTTTCCAGCCCCACCAAGGAGCCGATCGGAGTCACCAAATTGATGGATGCCTGTGCCCAACCCATAGAGACGGTCATCGCCTCCGCCTCCCCTTAGGCGGTCACTCCCTGATCCGCCATATAGCCAGTCTATGCCAGCTCCACCGGAGAGCCGGTCATCACCCCAACCTCCGTCAATCACGTCGTTGTTCGCGCCGCCATAAATCCGATCATCACCGGTGCCACCGGCAATGTCGTCTTCGCCACCGTCGCCGAAAACCGTGTCATTACCAGCCCCTGCGTTGAAGGTATCATTCCCCACGCTGCCGAAAATGGTGTCGTGGTCGCTGACGGTCATGCCAGTCACATTTTCCAGATTAAAACCAGTGTTGGGGGCATAGGGCCCTGTGGTGACCCTGGTGATTGTCGTGCTGATCAGAAAAGCGTCAAATTCCGCCGCAGTGCTAAGGGTGGGAAGCGGGTCGCCGTCCAAGACAAAGTAATTGTTTTGGTAGAGGTTGGCGTTTTCCTCGTATTGGATTGTCAACACGGTAGAAACCCGCGCGACACCGCCGTTGTCCGTCCATGACAGGTTTCCAATTCGAAAGAAGGGCACCCTGCCAACCGGAACTGGGCCGCCAAAGGTATTCTGATACAAGGTTCCCATGTTCGCGCCGAGTGTCACGTCGGTCCCTGTCTCCATATTATAGCTATATGAAGTGATGTAGTTATAGGTCCCGACGACCGTCAGTGTTGCGTTGCCTTGTGCGATTGGCTCCAGTATTTGCGTTCCTGAATTGACGCCATAATCAAGGGAAATGCCTTGCAATGTATAGGTTGTCATAGCTACCTCCCTAATTGAAGTTCGGGTGTAGATTATACACCTTTGGCTGAATCTCTTCAAGAATGCCGCGAGGGTCTGTGGCGTGATTGTGTTGGTTTATTTTGTGTAAATGAGGTCAATCCCTGTCATTTGCGCGTTGGTGTACAGATGAAACGAAAAATGCCCCGCAAATCGCGGGGCATTTTTGTGGGTTGGGTTACTCAGTCGAAACTTGACGTGTTCTAGACAAAGTCAAAATCACCCGCGTTTAGACCGCTGGAAACGCCCTCTAGGACAATCGTGCCGGTGCCGTAATTAATCGTCGCGTCACCGCCCGCATATGAGATGTTCAGGGCAGCAAAATTCAGACCTGTGCCGCTGAATTCGATGGTGTCTTCTGTGATATCGAAATCGGTGATGGTGTCGGCCCCATTGTTGGCCGTAAAGACGAACGTATCGCTGTCAGCCCCGCCTTCCATAATGTCATTGCCGACGCCGCCTTCAATCGTGTCATTACCAGTGGCGCCATACAGGCGGTCGTTACCTGCTTCGCCATATAACCGATCATTGCCCGAGCCACCATACAAGCGGTCGCTGTTGGTGCCACCGTACATCCGGTCGTTGGCAGCGTTGCCATACATCCAGTCGGCACCTTGGCCACCGTACATAAGATCACTGCCGTTTTCGCCGTACATGCGGTCAGCATCGTCGTTGCCATACATCCGGTCAGCGCCAACGCCACCGTGCATGTTGTCTTCTCCGTCGCCGCCATACATCCGGTCAGCGCCGCCGTCGCCGTACATGCGGTCATCGCCGTTTTCGCCATACAACCGGTCCACGTGGTTCTCACCGTAGATTGTATCATTGCCATTGCCGCCACGGATGCTGTCTTTGCCATCTCCGCCGCGCAGAACGTCAGCCCCGTTGCCGCCGCGAATTACGTCATTGCCTGCGCGGCCGACAATATTGTCAGCACCGTCATTGCCCAGAATGCGGTTGTTGCCTTCGTTGCCGCGTACCGTGTCATCGCCACTGCCGCCATTGAAATTCTCAACCATGGTGCCTTCTGCTATCCCGATATTTCCGAGCAGATCATTTGTGTCGGAAAACGTGCCGTCGTTCAGGTTAACAGTATCATTGGTGGTGTTGTTGCTTAGGTCGAGGGTGTCTGTGCCGCTCTGGTCGTAGATGGTGTATGTCACTGCTGCGCCGGTGTAGACGCCGGCAACTGGACCACTGTTCATGGCCGCAAACAAAGCGCCAAGGTAGCCGCCAATATTGGAGTTCGCGCCGTAGGTGGTATTGCCTGCGGTGGCGCTTGAGGCCCCCGCAGCGCCGTAAAGATCCTGAATGGCGATAATGTCGGCCATCATTGCAGTCTGGACGAAGGCATAGCTGGCATTGAAAGAATAGTTATCGGTTTGGCTAAAGTAGGACATTACCGATGCTTGCCAACTGTCATTAACAAAATCGTCGTCGACACCATATGTGGCGCTGCCATTGTAGTTGCTTTGGTGGCCCAACCCCAAGGCATGTCCAATTTCGTGGAAGTAGGTTTGAAACCCATAGCTGTCCAAAGTTGTTCCGTAGGTGGTCAACCAGCCCGTGCCAATATTGACATTCGCTGAAAGTGTGGTGCTGCCGCTGCTTACGTAGGTCGCATATGCGCCCGTGGCTTCATCATCGAACGTGATGTCTGCGCTACCCGTGGTTTCAACAAAGTTGATATCAGCAACCAGTTCCCATGCTTCCAGCGCCCACTGTGCCAGTTGCGCGCCCTGGGCTGTAAGGCCCGTCAAATTGACGGTAATTGTGTTGCTGCCGGAGGTGTCAAAGGAATGGCGCGCGCGGCCAGTGTCGTTCCAATACCCATCGGTTAAATAGGCGGCCAATACGGTGTTGGTGACGGGTGGTGGTAACACGGTATGTGAAACAGAAACTGTATAGGTGCCAGCATTGGTGCTATACGATCCTGCGTTGATGTAATAGGTGCCGGTTGTTGACGCTGTGTATGCGATTTGAGAATTGTAGTTCCCACTGGCCGTATCGATATCGTCATTAAATGCTATCATATTGCCAGAACTGTCCATCAGTCGCAGTAGTGGGTCAGACAATGAAATCCCAGTTTCACTGATAAAATATGTTGTGCCTGCCACCATGTTGATGGCGATCCAGTCCTGATCCAAACCGCCAGAGCTGATCGTGCCGGTAAATGTATCGCCCGAGCCCATGGAGTATATGGTGGCAGAGCTGCCGATAGCGTCGACGGTTTCAGTATAATTCGCGAATGTGGCGGGCATGGTTTGTTCTCCTAAGCAGTGGGAATCGCTCAAATCTATGGATGAATTTTAACGAATCCTTAAGGAATTGGCAATTTGCTTACCTTGATCAGCCCCGACGCGAATGAGTTGTACATCTGCCCTGTTATGGTTGTGTCCACAACGCTGAAGGTTACAGGGGAGCCGTTTTGGGCGGCGGCGGATTTGGTCTGCCATTCCAGATAGCCTTCGATCGTGGTTTTATCGGCCCGCGTGATATGGAGCTTGACCGCCAAATCATCCGGTTCCGGGGTGCGATTGCCAAGCTGGATGTTGTGACGCGGTGCGCGTTCCTGCAGGGCAGATTTCAGGGCCGTACACATGGCCTCTGCATTGGCGATATTTGTTGGGCAAGACAGTATAATCATTGAGGTTTCAACCACTTTCTCGCCCCGTGACTGCGGTGGATTTGGCGTATTTTTTGGCGCAATAGTCATTGCGTGTACTTTCGGAGTTAGGGTCAACAGCAGAACGATCAGGGTAAGTATGGTCAGGTGCATTGGGTGGTCCTATTTCGTTTGAATACGGACCCAAATTGGGTTGCAATATTAAGGTTAACTTTTGGACAGTACTTGCGCCAGTGTTAACAATTTGATGCGTGTTGATGGCAAAATATTGCGTAGAAGTTGTGGCACAATCAAGGTTGTTTTTTGACAAGCCACGTGGCAAGCAAAGCCTAGAGTAGGTAAAATTTTACTGATTGAGGGCGCAAAGTTGGATATTCTACTTGTTGGTGCCGGATTGTCGGGGGCTGTGATCGGCAGGTCCTTAGCCCTGCAAGGTCATAAAATAACGGTGATTGACGGGCGTGACCATGTAGGTGGCAACTGTCACACAGCACGCGACCCTGATACTGGTGTCATGGTACATATCTATGGCCCGCATATTTTTCACACCGATGATGATGAAGTGTGGGACTATGTAAACGGGTTTGCAAAGTTCCAAAGCTTTAAGAACCGCGTTAAGACAACAGCGCAGGGTGCAGTTTACGCGCTGCCGATTAATTTGCACACCATTAACCAGTTTTTCGGCAAAACCATGCGTCCCACAGAGGCGCAAACGTTTTTGGCCGCGCAGGCGGATGCAACAATTGTTGAGCCGCAAAATTTCGAAGAACAGGCGTTGCGATTTGTAGGGCGGGATTTGTATGAGGCCTTTTTCGAGGGCTATACAATCAAACAATGGGGTTGCAGTCCACGGGCGCTTCCGGCGTCGATTTTGAAACGGCTGCCGGTGCGGTTTAATTATGAAGACAATTATTTTTTCCACAAGCATCAGGGTATGCCCAGAGAGGGCTACACAGCGATGATTACCCGCATTTTGGATCACGAAAACATTGATGTGCAGCTGAACACTTTGTTCGACGCCAAGGTGGCTGCGAGGTTTGATCATGTGTTTTGGTCAGGTCCGTTGGATGGCTATTTTGACTACAAGTTGGGGCGTTTGGGATACCGCACCTTGGATTTCGAAAAGTTCACCGCACAGGGTGATTATCAGGGATGCGCCGTGATGAACTATGGTGATGAAAAGGTCCCCTACACGCGGATCACCGAACACAAGCATTTTTCGCCGTGGGAGGACCATGAAAATACGACCTGTTATCGTGAATTCAGCCGTGCAGCTGGCCCCGCGGATATCCCCTATTATCCGATCCGTTTGGTCGAAGAAAAATCGCTTTTGTCTGATTACATTGCACTAGCTGAAGGTGCCACTGGTGTTACATTCGTTGGCCGATTGGGCACTTATCGCTATCTGGATATGGATGTAACAATCCGCGAGGCGTTGGACACGGCAGCGCTGTTTGGAAAGAAATTGGCGGCCAGCGCGCCGATGCCGGCCTTCGTTAAATCACCGCTTTAGGCCGTGCTCAAAAGATCAGTCAAATTGCGCACCACGGCTGTTTTTAGGCGGTTACGCTCGCGAATAATAACGTCAGGATCGGTAAACAGACGCTCCAGATGTTGTTGTGCTTGTGTGTAAGCCTCAAAGAAATCCGGGCCAAATTGGGCCGTATCCAGACGGCTTGTGGCCTTGGCCACTGACAGGTCGAAAAGATTGATCCATGAGGGCGCAGGCAAGCCTAGATCATGTACGCGATGATCGGGTGCGGCGAAATAGATCGGCTGCGCCCCAATCGCAAAAGCATCAAACAGTTTTTCCGACATATAGTTTGGTTGATGGGTGTTTTCCAACGCCGAAAATAAGCGGCTGCGGCGATCTTGCCCGGTAAGTTTATCCAGATGCCAATCCTTCAGATCAAAGCGATTTTTGCCGTCATTCCAATTGCGGTCCCAGCTTTGACCAAGTCGTTTAACGACCCCTTTCTGGCAAGCTTTGGCCAATTCGCTGCGCCATGCGCACAGACCGATAATTCCGCCATTTTTGAAACGTACGTTGTGATAGCTTTCATTGCGCTGAACGGCCATGAAGCTGGTATCAACTGGATAATTGGCAAAATCGTTGCGCCAATCGGCGGCCCGTTTGGCTGCATTGCGCCGGAAACGATGGGCATAGGCACTGGCAAAGCGCAAGTTCGTTAAAAGGTAATACGGAATTTGATCAAAGTTGAAAATGTCGCTGGTGTGGTGGTTCAATTGTATAACAGGCACATCACCGAACGGGGTGATCAGTTTGCGGGATTTCTGAAGTGGCTTTTTGCCCCAGATGGTGTCCCAGAACGGCTCCTCCGACAGCAGCACGATTGGGCAATTGGTCGCGCGCCAATGGGCGTGAGCGACCTGCGACATATCCTCGATATCAAGGGTATGCGAGTATACTAAAAGATCAGCGCCGTCCGGTGTCGGCAACATCTGTATTTGGCCCATAAACAATGGTGCTAACGCTGCATAAGACAGGGGCGAACGATCAGAGTGGCGGCCGCTTAGATGAATGTGGATCATGGCGCACCCCTACGGCTGCGTGGTCGTTTTGGTAGACGTATAAACCGACCACGACGGCGTTGATCCTTGAGGTGTTGATGCAATGCGGGGTCTTTCGAAGCGAATTCGTTTAGCGGAAAATCTTGAAGGACCTGTTCTACAAACAGACCGGTTTTACGGCGTACAGTGCGGCGCAAATCGGGGGTGACATTATACTCGATCCAATAGAGCAGCCCTGTGACAAAATGCAAGAATGCCATTGTAAATTCAGGATGGTTTCCGTCTCTAACTTGGCGATAAAGGCTGGGAAGTACATTGAAAAATTCTAGGCGATCCTGACCGCGCAGGTTGGTTAGGCGCTGGGCGCGGCTGTCCACAAAATGCTCTACAACGATGCTGGACGAACACAGAATGGTTTTGGCCTGTAGAAAGCTTTGCCAATGCAGCGCGACGTCTTCGTGCAGCAGAATGTTGCTGCAGCGCGCACCAGAGTGGCGCAGAAATTCGGTTCTGTAGATTTTGTTCCAAGGGTAGTTGGCGGTCTGGGCCAGTTGGGGTGTGGTTACTGCGTCAAGCCTTGCAAGTGCGGTGTCGGCAAGCCCTGCCGATTGCCAAAAGGCTTCGTCATGTGGCATCTGCCCATGTTGCACACGGCTGTCATGATGTTTGAAAAGACAAAAATCGAATTCTTTACCGTTAAGATCGTTCAGCAGATCAATCAACGCTGGAGTCAACATATCGTCGGAGTCGATATACATCAGATGGCTTGTTTTCACCAATTCGATGGCGATATTTCGCGAGGGCCCGGGACCAAACTGTTTTGGATTGCGGTTTAGTAATAGCCAGTTTTCGGGTGCCTTCTCGGGCTCAATCATTGAGCGGGTTAAGGGCGTATCTGACAGATCATCAATAACTATGGCTTGTGTGAAACATCCCAATTCGGCGGCTTGGGCCAGCAAGTGGATCAGGTTTTCTGTGTCATTACGAACGGGGATGATCAAGCTGATGTTCATGACTATCCCTTCGAGTTTTGGTCGATTTTCAGTTTTTCGACCCAGAATGCATCGGTTTTAGTGAGGTTATTATATCCATTTTGCCAATCGGATTTAAGCCTAGAATAGCGTAAAAGCATCGCACCGACATGGCGTAGCAATTTCAGGGTCTCGACAAAGGCGCGGCGCTTAGAATGTGTCACTAAATAGGAGTTTTCGCCTGTTTCGTCGAGGTGCGTGATTTGGGCTGCCCCCCAGATAGAGGCAAGTTTTTTGCGCTCGGTTCCGTTTAATGTAACCTGATTGCCATACAGTGAAAATCCAGGCAACAGCAGGCCGTTAATGGTTAAGGCCATCAACAACCGGTGCAGCGGGTTTTTGTGTCGAATACGGATTTTGTCAGGGGGTGGTGCGCCGCGAAATGGGACCCACTTTTCCACCTGCGTCATGGCCTTAATATCGTGCCGACGGGTGACCATATCGGCATTATCGGCGAAAAACTGTGGGCCGCGACGCACATCTTTGAGCGCCAGATTGAGCGCGGCGGCGCTGTCATAGTGGCACCGGATAACGGCGCGTAGGGTGAACCAGATTGCGATTTTTGCCACGGCAAACCTGCCATGATCCATCAAGGGCAGGCTAAGCTGATGGGCCAAATGGCTACGCAGATCGAGGTAAAGGGTAAGTGGGTTTTCCTTGTCGGAAAAATTGCTGTCTTGGAAAGACAAAACCCCTGGTAAGGTGATGATGGTAAAGTCATGCACCAAGCTAAAGCTGACATCATCACCGCGAACGAAAAACGGGAACGGCAAATGCTCGACCTGATCAAGGGGAAAAGCAAAAAACCACCAGCCGCCATAGATGTTTTGCGGTGTAGTTTTGGACAGGCTGAACGTCGTTTCCAGCTCCATTGTTGTGACCTGTTCTGCTTGTCGCAGATCAACGCCGCGATGCAGCCCCTGACAGGTGCCATCAAACAGCGCTGCGTTTTCCCAGATCAAACCGCTGTCATTTGCATCAGCCAGTGCGCCTGAGATCGCGATTTTGGGGGATTTGGCGTAGGCTAACATCTGGTAGGTTCGCTCGATGCTGCTCATATGGATTGTAGCGTCGTCGTCCATGAACAAACAGTGACTTGCGCCTGTTTTGCGGGCTTCGATTAGTCCGCGGGTAAAGCCACCGGACCCCCCTAGGTTTTCGCTGGGGATAACATGGGTTTGTGCAGTATTTTTCAGATCAGTGGTTTTCCCGTTATCAACCACGGTCAGCCAGATCAGGTCGCGGTAAGCTGACGTTTTGATGTGGGCTTCAAACCGGTCAACAGTCCTTTCAATCGCAGTTTCGCGTTGAAAGGTTGTGATCGCCAAGGCCAATTTGGGTTGGCGCAAAGGGGTCTGCGTTGTTTGCCAATCGGCAGAGCACAATGTGGCCGAGGTCTGCGCCGTGAGGCGAAAAAATAGTAATCCTTGGTCTGGCGAGGAGACAGAAATAGGGATATTTAAGCGCGTTAGGCTCGAATCGTGCAATATCACATCATGGCTCAGGAGGGTTTTTTTAGCCTGGCTTGAGTTGATAAAAATCACTTCCAGAGTGAATTTACCTTGCCCATTGAGTGCCAAAAACAGGGTTTCAAGACCACAATGGTGCTGCCATTTGCCGATGTTGAACAGATTGAAATATGTGTCAAAGCTTGCGGCCGCGCCTGTTTTAAAAGCGACTGCATTGCGTTGTAGTTGTGGACCTTCCAGACGGGCATAGAGGGCCTGATCAGCTGCTATATGGGGTTCGGGCCATATCAAGCTTTGTAGAGTGATGAAATCATCCATTATGTGGCTCTAACCAACAGGTTTTGGCGCATGTGTAAAATGAATTTCGCGGTCTCCTTGTTGGCAAACCTTGTTAAAATATCTGTGGTAAGTTGGCCTAGAGCGTCGCGTCGCGCATTTGGTTCGGGGATGGGTTTGCACTGAATGATTTCTGAGTAGTCGGCAAAGAAACTGGAGCGGTGTGAGATGGTATTCAGATAGGCATGGGTGGGTTCAAACAGCTCCAAAATGCGCTGCCGATTATCGGTGCCGAACATTTCAACCTCGTTGTTTTCGGGCAGCGCGATATGCGCGCTGGCGGCTTGAAGGCTATCAAAAACAGCATGGGCGGTGTGTTTGGAAAGTCGACGGTTTGCGAGGCGCGCGATTTCCATTAAAGCGTTTGGTAGGCTTGGGTTTTGTCTAGTAACGGGCACCATGTTGGCAGGAAAGTCGGTGGTACTCATTTGGACGAAATCAACACATGATCCGCCGTTTTTCAGGACGTCACGGTAGGGGCGTAAAATTAGATTTGCTTGTGGAATGCGGGACAACCAAGGCTCTAACAAGGCGCGATAATCGAAATGAATGCTTTGATGGCCGAACTTGTTTTTCGGGTTGCTGAGCGCACGAAGCTTTTCGCCAAACCGCAGGCGCTGGCTTTGCCATGAGACGATATATTCGTCCGGTCGGCGCAGTGCGAGGTAGATGTCAAATGTGGCCGATGGGAAAGCATCACGCAGGCGACTAATTTGGTCGGGGACCAGCGGTCCCAAATTTGAGAACACCTCTGAGCATAAGATCATGGCTTGCGGGTTGTGTTGTTTGATCTGTTTTTGAATGGTTCGCAGAATAGTTTCTGTTGTCGGGATGTTGCGGTGGTAGGTTGGAAATGGTTTGGCTGTTTCTCGCTCGGACAACATCCGAAAGGCCAACGCATTGTGGGCTTCGCGCACATTTATCGGCCCTGACCCGAGCTTGTCACTGCGCATAAGCTGTTTGGCACGGGCCAGCATTGCACCTTGTTTCTCTACAAATGGATATAGAATACCGTGTTGCAACAGACGGTATGAATTCTGTGACAAATAGGTTTGCAGCGTGGTGGAGCCTACTTTGTGATGGCCGATATACAAAATAATTTTCATAGCAGCACTTTGTGCTCAACTTGTCCCTTGGCGCCTGTTTCGACGACATAGGTACGCCCTGCGAATTGATCTGAGGCAAGATCAGCGCTGGCGCTGGTGATAAACAATTGGGATTGGGTTTCGCCGCCAAAAGCAGGACAGCTTGCTTGGCTGGTTGGGATGCGGATAGCCCGCACAAAACGGCCATCTAAGTCATAACGTGCAATGCGTGAAGCGCCCCATTGAGCACACCACAGATCGCCTTTGGTATCAATGACGGCGCCATCTGGATTCAAGTTATCCGACCGTAAATCAATGTGCGGCACGGGGTCGCCAATAGGCCAGCCGTTTTTTCTCTCAAGTGGTTGGCGCCAGATAATTTGTTTCGGTGTGTCGGTGAAATAGGCGGTGAGGCCGTCGGGGGAAAAGCAAATCGCGTTTGGGATCGTGATGTTGGGGAACAACAGGCGCAGCGCGCCTTTATAGTAGCGATAAATGGCGCCGACCTCTGGTTCGGCATCTATGCCCATGGTGCCAATCCAAAACCCGCCAAACGCATCGGCGCGACCATCGTTTGAACGGGTGATTGGGTTGTTTGCTTCAAGTTCAATAAGGGAGTTTTTTGCACCCGTTTCGAGATTGAACCGGATCAGTCCTGTAGTTGTAGCGATCAGCAAATGCTGTTGATCAATCCAGCCGGCGGCGGAAACATAGTCGTCGAAATGCCACTCAAGTTGTGCGTCGCCCGAGCGGCTCATCAATCGTTTTCCGAGGATGTCAAACCAGAACAATTGCGCGCGCAACGGATGCCAAAGCGGGCCTTCGCCAAGGGTACAGGCACGGGGGTCGTAGATTTGTGCGCTCATGATGGGGATGTGTCCGTGAACGGGTCCGTCATGCGGCGTTTGCCCAGCAAAAAGGCGTCGGCAACATGGCGCAATGGTGCAAGGTCGACGTCGCATTTGTTGGCCGTGATTAGTGCTGCGAAATTGCGGTAAATCGTTTCATATTCGCGGTCTTTCCCGTGCTGGGCTGGGCCGCCACCCACTTGCATATGGCTGCCACCGTCGGACAGCTTCATCATCCCATTGTCCGTTTCTATGATGATGTCCCATGTTTGATGCCCCGTATGACGCCAATCAAATTCGGCAGAAATGGCGGCACCTGATGGGGTGGCAAACTCCAGTTTTGCAGCAATTGGGGTTTGGCAGTTGGAAGGGAATTCCAGATCGGCGCTGGTCAGATGAACGGCATGTGGTAGGATATGGGTCATGATCGATAAGGCATTTATCCCTGGATCAAACACCCCCAGATTGCCGGCTTGCCAGATCCAGTCCTGACCGGGATGCCAGCGGCGCACGTCTTCTTTCCAAACAATTCGCATCGCTTCAATGTGCTGGTTGGAAAGCCATGCACGGGCAGCATCCACAGCGGCGGCGTGACGTGCGTGCCATGTCGCATAGAGCGTCAGGCCGTTTTTGAGGGCCAAATCATGTAGGGATTGGACCTCGGATAGCGTGGCACCAGGGGGTTTTTCAAGTAGGACATGCTTACCTGCAGACAAGGCTTGCCAAGCCATTTCAAACCGCACGTGTGGTGGTGTGCAAAGTGCAACGGCTGAGATGGTGCTTTCACTATTCAACAACGCCGTCAGGGTGCTGAAAGAGATGACCCCCTCAACGCTGTTGTTGCGACTGACCGTTGCGGCAAGTGAAAAGTCTGGATTTCTGGCGATAGAGGGCAGGTGTTGATCGTGAGCGATTTTGCCAATGCCAACCAAGGCGAGCGGTATGTTCTCTTGCTTGGTCATCGAAGTATCCTACCCACCCTGCCTGTTTATGCGCGCCTTAATCCCGCGCATAGACGTCTTCATATCGGATAATGTCGTCCTCGCCCAGATAACTGCCTGTTTGCACTTCAATCAGCACCATCGGGACCTTGCCGGGATTTTCCATCCTGTGTGTGGCCCCGAGCGGAATGTAGACGGACTGGTTCTCACTCACCAGCTTAATATCGTCGTCGATGGTTACGCTGGCGGTGCCCTCAACCACGATCCAGTGCTCGGACCGGTGGTGATGGCTTTGCAATGATAAGGCTGCGCCGGGGTGTACAACGATGCGTTTCACTTGAAACCGTTCGCCAATGACGAGGCTTTCAAACCAGCCCCAAGGGCGGTGATCTTTAGGAAAGGACTCGGCCTGTTTTGAGTCCTTTTGCTTGAGCGCGGTAACGGCAAGTTTGACATCTTGGGCGCGATTTGCGTTGGCGATCAGCACAGCGTCGGGCATCGCGATGGCGATGATATCCTTTAAGCCGATGCCGACGACCTCTAGGGTTTCGTCTTCGCTGCGCAGCAAGGTGTTGTCGCAGTCAATCGCTGTTGCTGGCCCAGAAAGCGCCACGCCGCGTTCGTCACGGTCGGTTTCACGTAGCACGGCATCCCAGCCGCCCAGATCAGACCAGCCGTTGGAAAACGGGATGACTGAAAGGTTTTCGGCACGCTCCATGACCGCATAGTCTATCGAGATATCTTCGACCTTTGACCAAGGCTCGGGCGCGATGCGCAAAAACCCGAGATCGGGCTTGGCCTGTTTGATCGCGGCCTCAACGGGGGCCATCAGATTAGGTGCGTGAGTGCGGAAGGCTGCCAAAATGGTTTTGACGGAAAACAGAAAAATTCCTGCGTTCCATAGGAAAGTGCCAGCGTCTAGCATTTCCTGTGCGCGAAGTGCATCGGGCTTTTCGACGAAACAGCTTAGCGGCAAGGCTCGGGCAGAAAAGTCGCCAGGATCGGTAGCCAGTTCCAGATATCCGTACCCGGTTTCCGCATGGGTTGGCTTGATTCCAAAGGTCACCAGTTGACCGCTTTCAGCGGCAGGCACTCCAGCTTGAACCGCGGCGCGAAAGGCAGCGGCTTCGGGCACGACGTGGTCGGCAGGGGCGATCAACATTAACCCGTCCGGATCGCTTTGCTCAAGATAAAGCGCGGCGGCCAGCACGGCGGGGGCTGTGTTTTTGCCCGCAGGTTCGATCAGGATTGAACCCGGATCGACGCCGATTTCCGACAGTTGTTCGGTAACGATAAACCGAAAATCGGAATTGGTCAGCACCATAGGGGCTGCGAATCCTTCGCCGGACAGACGCTGTGCCGAGGCTTGGAAAAGCGTGGTATCGCCAATGAGGGACGAAAATTGCTTGGGATAACTCTTGCGGGACAGGGGCCAAAGGCGCGTTCCGGCACCTCCACATAGCAATACTGGTGTTATCATTTTAGTCGCCTCTTTAGAACTGTGTTCACTTAGCATACTCGTAATAAGGGTGTTTGCCCTAGCATTATCTGTTCTATTTGCTTCTTAGGTCTTGTTCTTGTTGGGTTAAAAACCATGCATAGGTTTTTTCAATACCCTCTTTAAGCGGCACGGTTGAACGCCAGCCCAAGCGTGCAAGACGGCTAACATCCATCAATTTTCGGGGCGCGCCGTCGGGTTTACTGGCATCAAACGAAAGCTGGCCTTTGTAACCGGTCACCAGCGCGACTGTTTCGGCCAATTCACGAATGGTGACGTCGGTTCCAGAACCTACATTGATGTGGCTAAGCATCGGTTCGGTTTCACGCTGATAAGCGGCTTGATCCAGATCCATCACGAACAGGGATGCGGCGGCCATGTCATCCACGAATAAAAATTCGCGCATTGGTTTGCCGGATCCCCAGATCATTACCTCGTCGGTGTTGTTTTGGCAGGCCTCATGAAAGCGTCGGATCAGGGCGGGCAACACGTGGGAATTTTCGGGGTGAAAGTTATCGCCAGGACCATATAGATTGGTTGGCATCACGCTGCGATAATCTGTGCCGTGTTGGCGGTTATAGCTTTCGCACAGTTTGATACCGGCGATTTTGGCGATGGCGTAGGGCTCGTTTGTGGGTTCTAGTGTGCCGGTCAACAAGGCGCTTTCGCTCATTGGTTGATCGGCCATGCGCGGGTAAATGCAAGAGCTGCCGAGTTGCAGAAGGTTTTGCACGCCAGCCGCGTAAGCTTGATGGATCACATTGCTTTGGATCATCAGGTTTTCATAGATGAAGTCCGCGGGGTAGGTGTTATTGGCAATTATGCCACCGACTTTGGCGGCCGCCAGAATGACTGCGTCGGGGCGCTCTGTCTGCATGAAGTCCTGTACTGCGGCCTGATTTCTTAGATCAAGCTGCGCACTGGTGCGCGTAAGCAATTCGACATCATCACGCGTTTCCAACTGCCGTAAAATTGCGCTGCCGACCATGCCACGGTGTCCTGCGATGTAAGTTTTCATAGCCGTTCCTTTTTAGAACCGAGGGAATTAGATGCAGGTGCGCACGCCGCTTTTGGCAATCATATTGTGAAGCCGTTTTTGAACTCTGTTTAGTTTTCGTTCAATAACAACGTCCAAAACGGTGCCGGATTTATCGGCATAACTTTTGTAATTGTCTTTGTTGTCGCTTGCTGGTGCGGTAGTGATTTCCTCGCCTTTTGCGATTGATTTGATTAGGCTGGAAACCGCGTCCATATCTTTGGCCATGCGTTCCTGTGAAACGACAACGACCCGTTCTTTGGGTACGATCGACAACAGCGTTCTAAAGTGTTTGTCATACCTTAAGCGCCGCTGTGCATAGCGTTCGTAATATTCGGAAACCGTGCAGGTGGCGTAGAATTCACGTTCCCGATAGGCCAAATGCTGTTTGTTGCGGCCAGACTTGGCAATGGATTGGTGCATACGGTGCCATGAAATCAGTGACTTTTTGGGGTCGCGAATACACAGCACAATAGCGCTATTTGGATTGATGCCCGCCAGATATTCCAACGCATCTTCGTTGAAGATATAGGCCGTGAATTTATGTGCCAAAATTTTGCCGTCGTGGGGTGGGATTTTGATGGTTTGAATAAGCGGCCACGTCAATTCAACCGCACCATTGGGTTTTTTTAATACTTGAAGTTCGGGGTCAGCACCAAAGGCTCTCATCAGGGCGGTGGTTCCGCATTTTGGAAACCCAGTGATTACGATTTCGGGGGACATGGGCATCTTCCTCACTTGGTGATCCAATTGTTTTTCATTTTTTCAATTTCATCGGGTGCCCAAAAATGCCGGACGAATTTTGAATCGTACATGCGATCCAGAAACTCGGTCGGGAAGGTCACCAGTTTTTTCATCTCGGTATACATCGTGTTATAATCTTTGGTGGAGCCGTCATTGAGGCGGCCCACGCTGATTTCGCAGCCCAAGGCGCGGGTCAAAACACGGCTTTTTACCTCGTCAGGGCAGTCGATCCGGAACAGGATTGTGTTGGCGGCTTTTCGGAAAACGAATTTATTTTCCTGATTGAAAGGGCGCGCGAATACGTCGATGCCCAGCTCACCCTTGAATTCTCGATCGAACCAGGTCAGCGGCAAGGTATGACCATAGTTGTTTGAAAAATGTTCAAACATCTTTTTGGGGTCTTTTTCGTTTTTGATTTCATCTGCCATATGGTGCAGATTTTGGAAAAACGCGCTAAGGTTTCGGGCAATTGGGTCACGAACCAGGCTGATATAGAGACACTTTTTGCGCTTAACCAGCAGCCGATCCCGATGGGCCATCGACAGGCAAATGTGGGGCGGTGGATATTCACCACGGTCCAGCCAATGTTTGGCCATCTCCAGCACTTTTTTGCGGTTCAAGGTATGAATGTCGTGGCAGGGCAAACCTGCAGCGTGAATCGCAATCGAGGTGGAAGAGGACGCGACTTTGCCCATCGTATAAACAACGGGAACCAAAGGTAGTTTTTGTGGTGTCGTCATAGTTTTTTCAATTCTCTAATCATTACCAGCCAACTCAGTTTCAGGAAATCCGCTTGTTGATCGCGGCCGATATCAGCTGTTGGGTCTGCGCCAGTTTTTCGATGGGCACGGTCCATGCCTCATAAAATTCGAACCAAGTGTCTTTGTCCAAGGGCTGACCTGTGTAATCCAACGGCACGTAAGAATGGCTGTTGAAATAGTCGCTGACATCATCAAGCGTATATCCGTGCACGCCGGGGGCTTTGTCTGAGTTTTCAAAAGCGATAACGGGGCGCGCGTTTTTCAGGGTGTCTGATGCGCCGCGCAAGGCTAGAAAATCGGCGCCCTCTAGATCAAGCTTTACAAACGGCAGCGGGCGCTTGTCTGCCTCTAGAATTAGGTCAATCGTGGTGGCAGGCACGCTAACGTCGTCGCGGTATTGCACGTCTTGATGGGTCGACCAGATCGAGGGGGAGTCTGTGTTTTTCGACTGGATGGACGAGCGGCCCACGTGGCTGTGCGATGACAACCAAGGGATAGAGGTGGTGCTGGCCTGATCTTGCAGCGCCTTGCGTACAATGTGCAGTTTTGGGGTATCTTCGGTGTGCCATTTGGTCAGATTGTCGACCAGAATATTTCCGATAGAGGGGTCTGCCTCGACCGCGTAGACCTTTGCGCAGTTTTCGATTTGCAGCATTCTGTGGGCATGCCAGCCTTTGTGAGAGCCGCCGTCAAACATGGTAAACTGATCCACATCCTGTGCCAGGATTGTGTAGACCTCACACATGGCCACATCTAATTCCATGGGATTTTCCAGTGCATAGGCGCGGAATTTTTGCATTGTCGTCATTGCTGGCTCGCTCTCATAATGTAGCTACTGTTAATCATACTGACGTATCTGGCTGTTTTTCGAACAATGGCAAAAACGCTGTGTGCTGGGACTACTGGTCTATTGAATTTGTATTCCTTCCTCACTTGGCGATCCAGTTGTTTTTCATGGCCTCAATTTCATTGGGCAGCCAAAAGTGGCGAACGAACTTTGAATTGTACATTTTGTCCAAAAATGCGGTCGGGAAAGACACGCGGTTTTTGATTTTCTCATACAGCGCGCTGTAATCTTTGTTCGCGCCGACATTCAAACGCCCGACGGTGATTTCGCGGCCCAAGGTATCTGTTAGAACTTGGCTTTTCACCTCATCAGGGCAGTCAATTCGAAACAGGATTGTGTTGGTCGCTGCATTGTGCGTGTACCTATTTTTGCGGTCAAAAGGCCATGAAAATACATCAATTCCCAGTTGGGCTTTGTACTCGCGATCAAACCAATTTAATGGCAAGTCGTGCTGGTAAGAATCAATGAAATGTTGGGTTAGTTTTTCAGGATCACTTTCGTTTTTGATCACGTCATCCATGTGGTGCAAATTTTGGAAAAAACCGCTTAGATTTCTGGCGATAGGATCGCGGACCAAACTTATATAGAGGCACTTGTTATTCTTCACCAATAAGCGCTCGCGGTGGGCCATGGACACGCATATGTTTGGCGGCGGAAATTGGCCTTTGTTGATCCACCCCTGGGCGACGGCCAGAATTTTCTCATGGTTCATATTGTGAATGTCGAGGCAGTTCAGGCCGGCGGCCAGAATCGCCCTTGAGGTAGACGACGAGGCGACTTTGCCCATCGTGTATACCACAGGCACCAAAGGTGGTGTTTTGTTCGTCATTTTGATTTCAGTTTCATAAAATCGAGTTCCAACTCGGACGCGTGGCCTTACAGATCTTTGAGCGAATTTTCCATTTCGGTGAGGGTGGCGAAAATGCCTTTGGGTATTTCCTCGCGAGCGACGCTGCGTCCTGCGGTTCTGACGTGCTTTTTGACCGGCAGAGGGGCGCCCTTTTTCATCCTCACTTGGGTTTTTTCGGTCAGCATTTCGCAGATCGCATCATCACAAGGCTGGTCAAGGAATTGCAGGATTTTTTTGATATGGGCTGGTGCGTCTAACACCATATCTTCATATTTCAACAGCAAAACATAATCTTTTGACGCCCAGGATCTCCGGTATTCTTGCAGATCTTTGGCGAACCGCATACCTTGCTTGCGCAACCAGGCGTTTTTGTTTTCGGGAGTTGTTTTATCAAGCCGTATCTGGTGGTGAAAAAACGAAATCACTGAGTCAGGTAGGTTTCTGTAAGACACGATCACGCGTGCGTCTTTGTTATCCAGAAACGCGAAATCCGGGGTGTGGGCAAAGTGCATTTTGATCAGTGTTGGCTCATCACGCCATTCATCTGAATTGAAATAGTCTTGCAATCTCTCTTTGGCGATCGAAGCAGAATTCCAGTGGTTGCGCCACTTTTTGCGTGGGTATCCTGGTGAAATCCCGTGCTTGATGATCTTTTGCACCCAAGTTGAACCGCTTTTGGGTGCCCCATTGTTTACAATGAACATCTCAGAGCTCCAAAGACACCGGCAACTCCAACCCATGCTCTTTTAACAGGGCATGGCGACGTGCGGTTTTTAGATCGGCTTTGATCATTTCGGCGCACATTTCTTGCGCTGTGATTTCTGGAACCCAGCCCAGTTCTTTTTTGGCTTTGCTTGGATCGCCCAGCAGGGTTTCGACCTCTGTTGGGCGAAAATAACGTGGATCAATCCGCATCAACACATCCCCAGATTTTAGGGCTGGCGCGTCGTTGCCGGTTATTGTGTCGACGATGGCAACTTCGTCAGTGCCTTGTCCTTCAAACTTGACGCCGATGCCCAGTTCATTTGCAGACCATGTGATGAAATCACGCACGGAATACTGAACGCCGGTTGCGATGACGAAATCATCAGCAACGTCTTGTTGTAGCATCATCCATTGCATGCGCACGTAGTCTTTGGCGTGCCCCCAATCGCGTAGGGCGTCGATGTTGCCCATGTATAGGCAATCTTCTAAGCCTTGGGCGATATTGGCCAGGCCGCGGGTGATTTTGCGAGTCACAAAGGTTTCGCCGCGTCGTGGGCTTTCGTGATTGAACAAGATGCCGTTGCAGGCATACATGTTATAGGCTTCGCGGTAGTTTACCGTAATCCAATAGGAATACATCTTGGCAACCGCATAGGGCGAGCGTGGGTAAAACGGTGTGGTTTCGCGTTGCGGAATTTCTTGGACCTGCCCGAAGAGTTCAGATGTCGAAGCCTGATAAAAACGAGTTTTCTCGGTCATTTTCAAAAAGCGGATGGATTCCAGCAGGCGCAAGGTGCCCATGCCGTCTACATCGGCTGTGTATTCCGGTGCTTCAAAGCTGACGGCCACGTGGGATTGTGCGCCGAGATTATAAACCTCGTCTGGTTGCACTTCTTGTAGGATGCGCGTCAGGTTCGAGGTGTCGCTGAGGTCGCCATAGTGCAATTTGAAATTGTTGTGATTGCTGTGAGGGTCCTCATAGATGTGATCAATCCGCTGGGTATTGAACAGAGACGCGCGGCGTTTGATGCCGTGAACCTCATAGCCCTTTTCCAGTAAAAGCTCTGCAAGGTAGGAGCCGTCTTGGCCTGTAACGCCAGTGATAAGGGCTGTTTTGCTCATCATTTATCCACTTGTTAACGTTGTTCGTATTCACCTTCCCTTTTGTCGGAAAACGCTTCTATGTGCAAGCAATGCACAGAATGGGCAGGGGAATGGTCAAAAGGCCGCTTGTTTGGGATTAGTCTGTGGGAATTTGATAATCCAGCCGCGCGCAAAGCTGTCTAAATGACGGGCTTTGGTCAATTTCTTGCAATATTTCTGGCGTGACGCCGCGGCGCTTTCGTGGTGCTATTTTGCCGCCGCCGCGCCCGCTGTCCCCAGAGAGGCGCATGGCTGAGAACACTTGTTGGAAATCAGCATTGTATTGCAGGTTCAATACTTCGCAAATATGTTTGATTTGGACTTCGGGGTCATCGACGAAGGCCTCATAGCGCAATATTTGCGTCCCTTCATAACGATCTAAAAAGACGTTATAGCGCTTCGCATATTCCTCTAACGATCTTGGTTCAAATCGTATCCAATCCAGCTTTTTCATGCTCAGGTATGAATCCAGCGGATGTCGGATCGTAACAATGGAGTTTAGGTCATAATGTGGGTCAAGCATCTCGTGTAGAGTGGGGCGTTCCAGCACGGAGTCACCCAGGCAAAACTGACTATGGGCGTGATCCCGCAGGATCATATCAAATCCGTTTTGGCGGGCATCATCGGACAACACGCGTAGTCCGGCCAGAAAAATGTTCACCAATACGTCTTGATCTGGCGGTCGGGAACCATGTTGCGCCAGCCTGATCAAGCTGGTTGGGACAAAGGTTTCGCGTTGACCAACTGTACTAAGGGGATCGACCTCACTTAGCATTTGGGTGTTTGGCATTGCCGCGACACAACGGCTGATCAAGGTGCCGCCACTACAGGCAAAATGGTGAATGCTGCGCATTGGGCGTAGGGTGTTGGCGTCAGAGTTTCGGATGATATCGCGACATTGTTCCAGCAGGTTAGGCAGCGCGCTGGCGAGAACATCTTGCGGTACTTCAGCTTTGGCTTGGGCGTCCAGTTGTTCTTGCAACAGAACCTGCGCTTGCCTGATTTCCTTGCGAAAGCCTTTCCACGCCGATGCATCACTCATCTGAGGTCGCTGCCTTTTTGGTTTTGCGGGCCGCAGTTTTCTTGCGCTTCGTGGGTTTGGTCGAAATGCGTTCGGGTGGGGCGTCTTCCATATCCTGAAGATAATGCGCCGCATTGCTTAAGCTGGCCGTCAAACGTCCCAATAGCTCTGCTTGGGCATCTTTCTCAGCGAGAAGCGTCTTGTAACGGTTTTGCAGGTCTTTCAGGTCCGTCTCGCGAAGTGATTGTATGCGCAGGCTCATCCCCAGATTATGCTCTGCTGCTTTGATCTTGGCGTTCATTGGGATTTGTTCTTGCTGGGTCAGATCGCGTTCATCGGTGAGGCTCGAAACTTGCTGTTGGAGTGCAGCGATTTGGGCCAAATGGGCGTCTCGTGCATTGGCATTGCGTTGAATTTCCAGTTGCAACGGCGCCAATTGCTGTTGCAGCGCTTCAATCTCGGCGACGAATTCTGCAGCCTTGGCCTTAGCTTTGTTGGCGTTTTGATCGCTCTCATTTTGAAACGCTTTCAATTGCGCATTTGTTTCTTCAGCGGCTTGCGTGGCTTTGATCAAGTCGGTTTTTGTCTCGGCCAACTCGACCTCAAAACGTGCCTGTTTCGCCGCAGCGTCGTCATAGACCAGCGATAAGGTCGGGAGGTCAGGATCGCTATAATCCCAAAATACATTGCCGGCAAAAAACCGCGTTCCAAGCCACGCGTGAATTTCATCTATCAAGGTTGCCCCCTGATAGAGCGCTTCCCGACCTTCGCTAATCCGCAGATATTTGAACAGTTGCAAGAATTGCGCATTTTCCAAAGCGCGTAGGATATCCATCGCTTCGCCCGGTGCCTCTATGACCAGCATATTGTCGTCAGTTTCGGACAGGTTTAGGCCCTGCATCAGCTCAACGGGATTTTGGATTTTAACGGGTTCTTGGCTGAGAACCTCAAGTGCCGGGAAAATCTGGGTCAAGCCGGTCGGGGTTCGTAGACTGTTCAAATCGGCAAAGGAAAACCGGTTGAGCAATTGACCGTGCTCGCCGTTACTTATCGCAGCTTCGATCACTGATACTTGAGAGTGAGTGCCGGTTTTTTCGCGTAGCAACCCTGCCGTCGCGGGGTCTGGTTCGACCAAAATCACAGCCGTGGCACCATCCTTTAGATAATCTGACAGATCATCACAAAGGCCGGCGCCGATATGCACGATATGCCCAAGGGTCGGCGCTTGATGTGCAGCAACGATCCATGAGGAGACACTAACCATTGCTATTTCCTTCTTTTGAGTGCGCCGAGCGTCTGGCTGATTTTGCGTAAGGGTCCAGTGATGCGCCACGAGTTCGATCTGTAAAGCTGATCAATTTCGTGTTGCAAGGTCGCGACCTGCGCCTGCAAATGGCCATTTGCAGGGCCGCTTCCGGCACCATTGCCTGCAACCTTTTGCCGCATTTTTTCTGCGTCTTGATAATAGGTTTCCGCGGTGGCCTGTAGCTGGATAACCTGTTCTTGCAACAGTGCGACTGAGGACGAAACAGGCAATCCGCGCCCGTTGGCGCCTGTCTTCATCCGAGTTTGCGAATGGGCTATGGCGGCGGCAATATCAATCCCGGCGTAGGTGTTGGCAGGTACAGTGCCGCTGGCGCGCAACTCGGCCAAAAGGCGCTGAGTGCTGGAAGCATTTTCCAACAAAAGACTAGCGAGCGCGCAATACAAGGGATCGGTTTTTGATAGGGGGTGGAGCAACCCTTGGGGTAGGTTGTCTTCAGATGCCGCGGGGCTGGCATGGCTATGCTCCACAATCTGCAATGATTTTCGGGTCTTACGAAAGAACGCCAAGTGGGCGTTTGCGTTGGCTTGCCAATCCTTGATCGCTTGACTGCCGTCTTCGCCTTGTTGCAAGGCCGTTGAAACAACATCCAGCGGGTCGGGATAGACCAGGAAACCTTTGCCATCATTGCCCAGGGCTGCTTTGGCCGATGCCAAGTCAACTGCATTCGTGTTTAGTGATCCATCGGCGGCCATAATATAGATGCCAAAAATGGCGGGTGAAACGGAGGGGCAGACTGCTTGAATTTCCTGCGCGAGATTGCGGGCCAATGTCGGCAGATCATGACGTTCATTGGCTAAGGCCCGCCCGGTATCGGCCAATTTTTGGCGTAGGGTTGGGTCGCCTAATTCGGTGAGCGCGGATTTAAGGGCGGTGATGTCAGGTGTGTCGACGATCTGGGCAGTTTTGTGTTGCATCACATAATCAATGGTTGCCACGTCTTTGGGTCCATGCACCAAGATTGGCACACCAGAACCCAGATACTCAGGTAGTTTATTGGCCATGCTGTAGCGGACATAACGCAGTGATGCTTCGTCAAAATTATAGGCGATCACCAGGGCATCCGCCTTAGCCAACCAATCCGCATAATCCGCAAAGCTGCGTTTGTGCGCGGTTAGAGTTGTTGCTGAAAGACCGTCGAATAGTTTGCCGCTTTGTTTGACCCACCAGTTTTGTGTGTTGATTTCAAACCGGATGTCTTGGCCTTGGTCTGCCAATTCTTGCACGGCTTTGGCAATGCGTTGAATGCTGGCGGCATTCATATCGGGGGCCAAACCGCCTGCATAACGCACAACTAGTGGCGCGCCGGAATGGGTTTTGGGTGTTGGCCATGTGGCCATATCCACACCATTTGCAAAGGCTTGGAACGCCATGCCGTAGCGTTTGGCATAGGCTTTTGACATCGCATCGCAAATCGACAGGCGCAAAACTGAACGTTTTAGCAGCGCTTTGAAACTGGGGTCGAAATTATGGAATGTCTTTTTGTCTTCGGCATATAGCCGTGTGGGCCAGTCATCCATCACCCATGTGACCAACGGCAGATCCGTTTCCTCGATCACCGATAAGGCAAGCGCATGTAGTTTGGGGCGTTCGGGCAGGGGCCGATACAAGATCATATCGGGCTTGAACGCGACGATGGCTGTGTAAATCGCGTCGGCGTCACAGCGGTTGATCGCGACGTTGCCGTCAGCTGTTGTGCGCACCAACGCCAGATCATCAGGCGTTGGGCTGGCGACTTGGAGCAAGCGATCGGCGGGCCATTCTTTGAACAGGTTTGACTTGACCTCGCCGGTGGCGGTGCCATTGCCCATGGCCGTCATATCAATGACCAACATGCGCGGTAGGGTCTCTGGTCTTAGCATTGAAGGGCCCGCTTTTTTTGATTTAGGTGCGCTGTATTTAGGCGTCGCTTGTGCCACTCGATCCTGCGCTGTTCGGTTGTGAAATATATAGGCTGTTTTGAATTGCGCGAGCAGTTTATTCTCATAATCCTGCGCCAGTTCTGTCAGGTCCCGCTTGCCGGAAATGTTCAGGACATATTCGGTAAAGCGGAACTTGTCGCCATGATCGTCGATTGCTGTGGCCACGGCAGGATCGGTGTCTTCTTGCTCGGTGAATACTTTTTCAAGGACGCAGTCGTAGGCCAACCGTTTGTCTGTACCCTTGACCATTTCGTGGGTGCGTGGTTCCCAAAAAGTTTTGAGGAAATTCTGGAACCCATCGTCGCCAACCGCATAGATTGCGTTGCCGTTAATGTGGTCCTTAAAGGAAGGCGAGAGCTCCTCGACCCCGTGATAAGCAGAGCCTAGTACCCAGAAATCATGCTCATCCACCACATGTTCGCGCAGGGCTGATAGCCAACCCGCGCGCAACGGAACGCAATCGGTTTCCATTTGAAACACATAGTGGCCCAAATTTTCAGCAGCGTACATGGTGCGAAAAAATTGGTTGTTGGGCCCGGATTTGTAGCCGTGATCGCCGACTTTCTTTGTGTAGTCGCGTTCGTATTTGTCCAGATCATCCTCAAGCCCGAGGTATTCAAATGAAATGCCGGAAAAGAAACGCGCCATGTCAGTTGCGTCAAAACGAGCGCGAATTTCAGCCTCGTGTTGTTTGCCGCTGTCGTTGTTGAACATGAACACCAGCTCGGTGCGGTTGTCGCGATCACCGGGTAAAAGCGGGGTATATTTTCGGCTGGCCCAAACATCGAAGTTGGCCAAAATGGCTTTGATCTCAAACCTGTTGGTGGGCACCACGATGGCGGCCATTTTATGTGGGGCAAGCACGTTATCAATGGGCTCCAGCGGGAATACCTTTTCGACCTCAAGCAGCGATTTGGGATTGGTGTTCACAATCTGGGTTTGCTGGCCAAATATGGCGAAATCATTCGGGATCAATTGAAAGGACTGAATGTGCAATTTGTTGTCATGCACGTCTGGATTGGGGATGTTGTATTTGTCGCCAGCCTGCTGATAGCTGTCAAAGAAGTAATTCGGGTTTTCTTTGGGCGTTTCGCGCATCACCAGACCGACGCCTTCGGTTTTCTCGGCCTCTTTGATGATTTCGACGTATTTTAGATCAATCCCCATCAGGGCGACTTTTTCATGGCCAAGGAAGGCAACAAAACGCGCGGCAAAAGCGCCTGTAGTGATTTTGGTTGTGTCTTGGGTGTTGAAGGCTGAATGTAGCGACAGGTCGGGCCAACCCTGCCCTTTGCCACGTTGGTTGTACCAATGCGGCAAGACCTGATCGAGCGAGTAAAAGCCATCTGCACAAATGCAATCCGGGTGATGATTAAAGAACGAGCTGTGCACAAAGAATTTCTCGATATTGCCCTCTTGCCAAAGGCGATAAATCTCGTCGTGGTGGCTCTCGATCATTTGGTCGTCAAGACAGGCGTAATAGGTGGGATACCAATTTATTTCGTCCCAATACCTGTAGGCAGCATTCATCCCAAGCGAGGCAACACCGCGCAAACGGGTGAAATCAAACCCCTTCAAAGAGGGGCCATTCCCTAAAACAACACATATATCAGTCATAATAAATTCGTCCTGCCATTCGGCGCCCCGGGGTTCAAAATAAGTCTCTATTACGCCAGAAAACCGGCTAAATGTTTTATCGCTTCATGGCTCGCGCGGATCACTGCATCTACAGTGTTAGAGCCATTATGGGTGCCGAAAATACAGCGCCCCATTTCCCGCAACGGGCTGTCATTGGGCAGGGGCTCTACCTCAAACACATCCAATGCTGCGGAGTGTACTTTACCAGATTTTAAGGCCACAATCAAAGCGGCCTCGTCAATCAGTGGGCCACGGGCGACATTTACAATACGAATACCGTCCTTGGCTGCCGTCAGCACGTCGGCGTTTAGCATGTGGTGGTTGTGCTGATTGAGAGCGCAGGTGAAGATTAAAAAATCCAAATCACCAACGCGGGCGGGCCACGCGGCGCGCTCTAATCCATTTATCCCTGTGTCGCCCTCAACGCCTGGGTCATAGGCAATAACATTCATACCAAAGGCCTGCAGGCGACTGCAGGTGTTTTGACCAATATCGCCCAACCCGACAACACCCACCGTTTTTCCAGCCAAGCTGATGCCAGCTGGTTTTGGCCAGCCGCCAGCCCGCACGGCGCGGTCGATGGAAAATGTTTCACGGGCCAGACCGATGACATAGCCAAGCGCGACATCTGCGACTTCGGCCCCGAACATCATGGGGGTGTTGGTGATCGGAATGCCCATATCCTTGCAGGCGGCAAAGTCGACGTTATCGACGCCAATGCCCCATTTGACTGCCGCTGTTAAACGCCCGCTTTTTGCGGTTTCGAACACAGCACGGGTGGCGGGATCGTCACCAATGATCCAGCCGTCGTAATCTGGCAGCAGGTTTTGCAGCTCGTCTTCGGACAGCACTTGAGTGGTTTTTGCCGGGTGCAACCGCAAGCCTTGTTGCGCCGCCACATCCATGAACAGATCAATCTGACCCAACATTGGCGGGCAAGTTACAAGTACGTCTTTCATTCGGTGGCCTCCATGCGGCGTGTAAGAACTTGGGCGACGGCTTCGGCCATGTCCCAATCATCTGGTGTATCAATATCGACGCTTTCCAGCCCTGGGGTTTCAAACATCATCGGTTGTGCGCCAATGCGTGCGCCTGTTTTGGCAAAACTTTCGCGCGAGAAAATAAACAAGTTCGAGTTTTCTTCATACCAGGGCTCCAAATCTTGTGTTTGGATCAAGTTGTCTGGATCGTGGTTCACAGGGCTGCAATCGGCGCGATAAAATCGTGTTTGGATTTTGTTGACGGTGAACAGGCTGTCGGCCTCACTCGCGTCCAGTTTTGCTTGATAGGCGGCCATAGCTGTTTTGATCGTATTGCTGGACAGCATCGGATTGGTGGTGTGCGTCATCAAGTATGTGTCGGCCGCCACGGCTGCGATATCATCAGCAAGGATCAGGTTCATCGACACCAAATCACCACATAATTCGGGTTTGCGGTCGCGGATCATCACTCGGTCACTGTCGGTCAGGCCGTTTTCTGCCAGAATTTCGCGCGCATCAGTGTTGATTACAACCTGATCAATGCTGCCAATTGCCAACAAGCTGTCCAAAATCCAGCGAAACAGAGGTTTGCCGTGTAGAGGGCGAAAGTTCTTACCTTTCACCCTTTGACTGTTCGCTTTCATGGGGAGAAGAACGACGGTGCGATTTGAACCATTCATTGTCAGCATCACTTTCATTTACAGACGGGTAGAAGAACCGCTCTTTGCGGGTTCGTGACAGGCGTCTTTGGTCGTTGTTGCCCTTGTAAGAGCCAACAAATTGGGAAATTCGATAGCGCAGGATGCCATGCCAACTGGCCTTAAAGGTGTCGTGACGCAAGGCACTTTTCCAGTCCATAAACACGCTGGAAACAATGTAGCGCAGAACGTCAAGTCGGCTGATGTGCACCTCAGGCATAATTTGTTGCAACGCAATGGCTTCACGCTCAAACCGGCGTTGCACGCCGGCCCATGTTTCTGTGTGGTGGTGAAAAACGGGGGCTTCGGCCACATAAGCGACTTTGTGCCCTGCTTCTACCAATGGCTTGGCCAGCGCCATATCTTCAAGGCCTGTCAGGTCTTCGTCAAATCGCAACTTGACCCATGCGCTACGCAATAGGGCCGCATTGGCGTTGTTGCAAAAGAACCCGCGTTGGGGGATTTGGCTTTGAATAGGGTAGTATTTGGCGAAGATACGGCGTTCGGAATAATTGCTGTCATCATCCCCGACCTGGCGTCCATAGCTGTAGCTGGCTTGCCCATCAATCAGTGGCTGGCACAAGGATTGCAGCCAATGCTCATTTTCAGGAATGCAGTGTCCGGAGATGAACACCAGTATATCGCCCTTGGCGAATTCGCAGCCACGGTTGAGCGAGCGGCCAAAAGAAAATTCCTGTTTGCTGATGGTGGTGATCCGGCAGCCGTGGGTTTTGGCAATTTCGACGGTCCTGTCGGTTGATCCCGAATCGATCAGCACAACTTCGTGGGTGAGCCCAGAGGTCTTTTGTTTTTCAACCATGATCAATAAGTCATTCAGATATTCGGCTTCGTTCAAGGTCCGAATGACTATGCTTGCTAACACGCGCAGATCCTCTCCCAAATCAGAAAATTACCAGTAATAACTATACACAATTTACGAAAAACAAAATGTGCAGATCTCAACCTTTGCTATGCCAGAGCCCATCTTTGGGGTCAATTTCAAAACAATTCCTGATAGTCGGATTTTGGAAAGATATTGCAGGCTCCATTGAGGGTTGCGTCAATAATTCGGCGGCTATCCGCCTGATAGACCTCTAGTGCTTTGCGATACGAGACTTCGGATTCGCGCAAATCGGGGGCGTCCCAGTTTTGGTCACGGAAATAGTCCGGACTAAAATGGTTGGGGTCGGCACCCGTCAAATGCTGACTGCTGTTGGCAGGGCCGGATGTGGCAAACCGGTGATCCATGCCGATGATCACAACTTCATTGAATCCCATGTAATAAGCGATCTGTAAGGCAGCGTGGGTGACGGTATACCCCTCGTGCAACCCGAGTGTGATATCGGTGTAAAATCTCTGAAACGGGTTGGATGTGGCCAAGTGATAGGTCCACGCGTTTTGAGGCAACAGGTGGGCGGAGCGGTCCGAGATGAATTTGACGGACGTGGCCTGCTGAAACGCCGATAGGCTTTGTTGGATTACCTTGTCATTCACAGCCACCATATAGCGCGGATAAAAGCCGAATTTCTCAAGCCCGAGATGGATTTTGTTCAAGCCAAAAACAATTTCGCGCCGCAGGAATTTGAGATCCATTTGATTAAGAGAAGGGCCATTGCAAACCACAACACAACGTTCATTGCGGTGGGCATCCTTAAAACGTGAAAGCGGTGACATTCAATTCTTTCGTAACTTGCTAACTCATATGCGCTTTGCTGCCTGTTAAAGGCAAGGGATACCAGCAAGAAACCCGCTTATATTGCATTTTCAAGACAAATGGTTTCGGCGGAGCGATGTTGGTTTGTGCTGCAAGCGTTGCGCGTTCCTACGGATGTTCGTGCGATGCTGTAACAGTATTTCATTGCGATCATCGGACAATTTGCCAAATTCTCATTCTCTCGGAAAGGTTATCCATGCCCGATAATTCACCTCGTCTTGTACTGCCGTTCATTCAGCCCTCACAGGCGCAAAAACATGTCACCCATAACGAAGCAATCCTTAAGCTCGACACTTTGGTGCAGCTGACCGTAGAAGCCTTTGGGGCGACAACACCACCAGCTTTGCCACAGGATGGTGAAGCCCATGCGCTGGGCGCGAGTGCCACGGGGGCCTGGGCGGGCCAAGATGATATGATCGCCGTCTACAACGAGAACAGCTGGACGTTTATAGCCCCTCAAGACGGGTGGCAGGCGTGGGGCAAAGCCCAAGGCAAGCAACAGATTTTTGTCGGTGGGAGTTGGATCGTTCCAGCAATTGATTTGCAAAATGTCGGCGGGGTGGGAATTAATGCGACGTCGGATGCGACCAATCGTTTGTCGGTCTCCTCTGACGCAACGTTGCTCAACCATGATGGTGATGATCATCAGTTGAAGATCAACAAAGCGGTCACAGGTGACACGGCGTCCTTGATGTTTCAAACGGGTTGGTCTGGTCGCGCCGAAATGGGCACCACAGGAGATGATGATTTCCACATCAAAGTCAGTGATGATGGCAGCAGTTTTCAGGACGCGCTGACCTTGCGCAGCGACACTGGCACCACCGAGGCCAAATGTTTGCAAAGCGGAAAAATTACCATCGGGTCGGACAGTGTTGGTCTGATTGACACACCGTCGGCGGGCGGGTTTGTTTTACTTACTATCGTTGATGATGATTTTCCCTTGGCCAATCACAGCTGCATTTTGGTTTATGACACCGGCAGCTCGCTTGATTTGAGTTCGATGGTTGTGGGGTCCAAGATTGAAAACCATGGTTCAACCGTTTTGGATGGTACAATCAGCAGCGTTAATAGGACTGGTCTTGCTGTCAAAACGGGGCAGTTGCAAATCGAAAACCGCATGAACACATCGCGCGTTTACTCTTATACATTTCTAGGGGGGCTATGATGAAAGCTGATATCCAAAAACCAAAAGTTCAAAAACACGACACGCGAAAGCATGACACGCTTGTCGGGCACTATTTTGTAGACGGCACATTGGTGGCGGGAGCCAAGGATGCAGCAGATGCCACGCGTATCTATGAAGAAGCGCAAAATGCGACCGATCCGTAGGTTGTTTACTACATAAAAAGGGGCCCTGCGTGGGCCCCTTCGTATTGGTTTTGGGATAATTGAATTCTATAAATGATCAACCACTTGCAGATGTTGGGCGAGCCTATCAATCTCGGTTAGCCAGCGCTCAACCAGTTTGGCATCACTGGGCGCAGCCGAAACGCCAGCTGCGATTTCTCGGTTCATCACTGCCTCGACGGTCAAGGAAACCGGTATCGAAACGAGCCGCGCCATTGCCGTGCCGCGCGCATCGCCAAAAGCGTCCATTACATAGGTTTTGTTGTAGACAGGTACGCCATCTTTTTCAGCTTTTAGTCCAACGCACATGATTACCCGATCGGGGTCGTCTTCGCCGTAAGCGTTGTCCGCCCAAAATTGATCAGACATTTCGCGCAAGCGGGAATCATCGGCTGTTTCGACTTCGGTGAACACTTCGGACCATGCGTTGGCCCAGCCATTCAGACGTAAAGTGCCGCGCACGAATTCTTTGACCTTCCAGTTTGGACTGAAATGATATTGCGCCATGAACGGAATGGAATCGCGGTTCGGATAGACCTCGAATGTCTCGGGGGTTGCCAGCGGTGCTGCGTAACTGCTGATTGCATCCCACGGGCGTGACACGTCCAAGGGAACATAGTCGCGCAAGGATTTGGATGGCGACTTTAAGGCCTTTAGAACGCCCAACGGTGACCAGCTGAACTTGTAGCGAAACGGATTGGGGTGCTTTGGCACGCCACCGCAATACGAGATAAACGAAATGTGGTTGTCGACGTCATAGACGTTGGAGGCAAGGTAATCCGCGACCAACCAATGGGCCATCAGGTGATCAATTCCCGGGTCCAAACCAACCTCATTGACCAAGGCCACGCCGGCCTCGCGGGCAGCGTCGTTCAGGGCACGCATTTCCGGTGCTATATAGCTGGAAGATACAAAATGCGCCTTTTTGCTGATGCATAATTCCGCCAACCGCACATGCCAGTCACCTGGCAGCATAGAGACCACCAGGTCACCAGCCTGTACTTCGGCGCTGATGGCGTCATAGGTAAAGGTGTTGATGCGTGGGGTTAGATCGCCGACAGCGTCCTGGGCCTTTTCCGCCGTCCGGTTCCAGACCGTGACTTCATGTCCTTCGTTGATCAAACGCCGTAAACCCGGGATGGCTGATAAGCCTGTGCCGCACCAGTGGATAGTCATTCGCGTATTCCTTTGTTTAGTGATCAATTTGACAGTCACGATCGAGCCAACAGAATAGAGATTAGATTCGCAACTCCTAATGTAACGAACTGCTGTTAGATGTCTTTCATATGAGTGTCGAAACTGTCTTTGGCACGACCCCAGACGCCTGAATTTAGGTCATTCAGCGTCAATAGGCTGTGCAGCAGTTGGCTTGCGTAATCTTCCGAGGCTTCGACCGGCAACATCGAGGGCAGGTTGTCGATGGCAGTGACATCCAACGGCGGAGTGTCGTTGACGCGCAACGCGGGCTCGCCCCATGTGGTGGTACGACCGTAAACTTTGATCGGAGAGTATTCGCTGTCTGGATCGCAAGCCACATCGCCGATTACCCTTAGGTTTCGTGGCTCGGTTTTGGCGGAGGCTGGTACGAACACAGGGGTGTCGGGGCTGGCCAAAATGCAGTTGATGAAAATGTCGTGCTGCAGGATTTCGGGAAAGGGTCCGCCAGAGGCGGTTTCCTGCATGTCCCATTTGGTAACGTCGACATCCATTGCGGCGCAAAGATCGGAAGCACCAGTTCCAACGCGGCCAAGAGCGCCAATAACGATTGCGTTTGGACGAGTCGTTTTGGTGGCTTGCAGCGTGGCCCGCAGATCGACCAGCAAGGCGTCTTTGCCTTTGTAAACGCCAACGGGTGCGCAAATTTCGCCGTGCTGTTGAGCCGCCCAGCATTCTAGCGAAACGGCGGCGCCGGCGAATCCGGCCCAGTATCCAAAGGCTGCGACGCGGCGGCCGGCGTCGTTCACCAGATACTCCAGATCGTACAATGTGCCGCCACCAGCTTTGAAACGTTGGAGCAGGATTTGACCCGAAGGTTGCCCTTTGTAGGCGTGGCCGAACATGATGTGTTTGTGAGTAAGTGGCGTCCCGTCTTCGGGCAATTCTTTGAGACCAAAAATGATCGCATCCTCTGGCGCGTCAGGCCATGTGTTTTCCGGCGCGATATCGCAGCCCGCGTCAATGTAACCCTGGATGCCGATGGCCCGAACCGAGCTTTCTTCAACAGTCACCTTGATGCCTGCATCCAGCAAAGCGCGTGCGCCCTTTGGCGTCAATCCAACGCGTTCTTCATTTGCCCGTTGTTCGGCGCGGATCCAAAGCTGTGTCACGGTTAATTCTCCTGCATGTTTCAAGGGATTTACTAGAGGATGTCTGGGGGGGTTCCAATCGGAATCAAACGGAGTTGCTTACGCAACGCTTTAAGTCTCGTGCCTTTGGCCCTCGGGATGGGGGCTGTTGCCCCCCTTGCCTGCGGCAATTCCCCCAGGACTTTTTGAATAATGAGGGGATCAAGTCCAGTGGACGTCGCCTAGGAAAATGTATCCGGCGCCGTAGATGGTTTTAATCAACCGGGGGTTTTTGGGGTCTTCTTTGAGCTTGGTGCGTAGGCGCGAGATGCGCACGTCCATGGCGCGATCGAAGCTTTCGCCAGCTGTGCCGCCGAGTGTTTCTTGCATATGGGCGCGCGAAACAAGTCGTTTGGGGTTGTCGAGGAACAGGCGCAGAACTTCGCCTTCGGCATGGCTGAAGGGGGTCTCATTGCCATTGGTATCGACCAAGATGTAGCGGTCGAATAGGGCCGTCCAACCCTCGAATTGGGCCTGGTTAGCGGTCTTGTCGCTGGTTTGGCGTTTGCGTAGGCGGACGCGCACACGGGCGACGACTTCGGCGGGATCAAAGGGTTTGATGATGTAATCGTCCGCGCCAAGTTCAAGCCCCGTAACGCGATCCTGGACTTGAGCACGGCCTGAGATGATGATGATCGCAGCACCAGATTCTAGAGCCAGGCGGTGCACCAAGGCGAGGCCGTCTTTGTCAGGCAGACCGAGGTCAACGAGGCACACATCGGGGGACGAGGTTTTCAGCGAGGCCTCAAATTCGGTGGCGCGCGCAAAGGACGCGGTTCTGAAACCAGCCTCTTGTAATGCATCGGCCAGCATGAGACGAATTTCGGGTTCATCGTCCAGAATGGTGACAAGTGGTTGGGTCATTTAAGCGTGGTCCATTTTCATAAAGGCAGCAAGATCGGTTGCAGTGAAAGGTTTTGGGATCAGCGAATAGCGGGCTGCGGCATCCTTGCGAATGGGATTATTGGCGGGCAAGGAGGTCATCAGGCATGCGTTGGCCTTTAAACCATTTTGTTTCAGCGTGTCGAACATTTGCACGCCGGTCATGCCGCCTATCAATGTGATATCGGACAGCACAAAATTGACACCTTCTAGCATGGCTAATGCGCTACCTTCTTCGGCGGAAGTGGCCTCGATCACGCGGTGTCCCATATCGGTTAGCATTTCGCGCACCGTGGCGCGGATATCGTCCGAATCCTCGACCAATAATACCAGTTTAGGGGTTGCCTCAAACGAGGTGAACCGCAACGGCAGCCGCAGGGTAATGACGGCCCCCTTTGTGCAGTTGTTCAACTTTAGATCACCGCCGACCAGTTTGGTCAGGCCGTAAACCATCGACAGGCCCAGCCCCGACCCTTCACCGCCTTTGGTGGTGAAAAATGGATCAAGCCCGTGTTCAAGTGCCTCGTCACTAAAGCCGCAACCGGTGTCCGCGACAGTGATTTCCAGCCATGTGTCGCGCACCGGTTTCGTGCTGATGGTGATTTCACCAGCTTGCGTTCCGATGGCGTCTTTGGCGTTCAAGACCAAGTTCAGTAGGGAATCCTGCAAAGATCCAGGGTCTAATAAAACAGGTTGTTCCATACCTTCACAATGGCTCGTCAGGGTGACTTGGTTGGGCAATGTTGGTGTGGCCAGCGTCATCAGGTCACTCATAAATCGGCAAAAATCTACAGGTTTGGGTCGCATTTCGCGCGGGCCGGACATTTCGGCGATGCGGTTTAACAGGGTGCCGCCGCGATGGGCCGCCGACTGGGTGGCACTGATCAGTTCTTGCGCATCCGCGGTTTGATTCATGCGCGACAGACGGCTTTGCATCCCCAAGATGATCGTCAGCAGATTGGCAAAGTCATGAGCCAAGCCGCTGGTCAATTGTACGGCTAACTCACGTTTATGGGTCTGGCTCAGGGCGGCGCGGGCTTGGGCCTCTTCGGTCACATCCATCGACAGGATATAAACACCACGCTGATCGGGGTTAAAAGCAACACGGACGCGACGCTGGGAGTCATCATCGGTAAACTCAAACACGCTGACCTCGCCATTTTGGGCCTTTTCATAATATGGTTTGATATAGGCGAAGGCGCTTTTGCCCAGTGCCTCGCTGATGTGCATACCTAAAATATCGGTCGGTCGGGACGGGATCACCGTAGACAGTCGGCGGTTGGAATAAGTGTAGTTGCCGTCCTCATCCACATGCGCGATGTGGGCTGGCATCATCTCGGTGGTTACGCGGGCGCGGGCCTCCATCTCGGTCAGCTGACGCTTGGTTTCCTCAAGGGTGGCGTTGGTGGCAGCCAGTTCGCGGTTGGATTGCGACAGGCGTTCTGTGTGGTCGAGCAATTGATCAGATAAATCATCGGTGCGTCCGCGCAGCAGTTTTTCTTGATCTTTAATGGCGGTAATGTCGGTGTAAACCGTGACCCAGCCGCCTTCGGGCAGAGGGCTGCCTTCGACCGAAATGGTGTGCCCGTTGGCGCGGGTCCGTTCCATATAATGCGCTTCAAAAGTGCGGGCCTGATCGACACGGGATATGACAAATTCTTCGACGTCGCTGATTTCACCGTATTCGCCACGAGCCGCCAGAAACCTGATTGTATCGGAAAAATATGCCCCCGGGATGCACAGGTTTTCCGGTAGATCAAACATTTCCTTAAAGGGTCGGTTGACCCGGACACAGCGCAAATCACTGTCGTAGATCGACAGAGCCTGCTGGATTAGATTCAATCCGGCGCGCGTCAGGTTCTCGGTTGTGGCCTGTGATGATCCCATTTGGTGTGGTCCTTTCGGCATTATCGCTACCACTTGAGGCGCATCCACGAAAGAGTTGTTACAATTTGTTAGATTTGCGCAAAAGTCACGAACAATTTGACCTTCAGGAAACCCATGTCACATTAGGGTGAATAAAGAATCGCCTACAACGGGTGGACCGCCGAAAAATCGGCGGATGGGGAGGATTAGACTTGGCACAATCAAACGCGGCTCTGGAATCGATTCCGGCCTTGTTGGCGCGCAATGCGGCAACGTTTGGTGACAAAGCAGCCTATCGTGAAAAAGAATACGGTATTTGGCAGCGTTGGAACTGGGGCCAGGTGGCCAAAGAAGTTGAAGAACTTGCGCTGGGTTTCTTGAACCTTGGCATCCATGAGGGTGATTTCGTGGCCATCATTGGTCGTAACCGCCCATATTTCTATTGGGCGATGGCAGCGGCCCAATCAGTGGGTGCAATTCCTGTCCCTATGTATCAAGAGCAGAACGCAGAAGAGATGGCCTATGTTCTGGGCCATTGCGGCGCACGTTTTGTTGTGGCCGAGGATCAGGAGCAGGTCGACAAAGTGATTGATGTGCAAGACGAGCTGCACCAGTTCGAGCACATGGTTTACATTGACCCACGGGGTTTGCGTAAATACGACCACCGCCGCCTGCACGAATTTTCCCATGTTCAGGAGCAGGGCCGCGCGGCGCGGGATGAATTTCTGCCAGAATTGAAGGCGCGCATTGAGCGTCTGAATTTGGATAGCACTTGTGTGATGCTTTATACATCGGGCACGACAGGTAAGCCCAAAGGCGTTGTGCTGTCGAATCGTAATATCATCACAACGGCACAAAGCTCTTGCGAGTTTGACAATTTGGGGCCAGGCGAAGATGTGTTGGCCTATTTGCCAATGGCATGGGTCGGAGATTTTATCTTTTCGATCGGGCAGGCGTATTGGACGGGCTTCTGTGTGAACTGTCCCGAATCCCCCGAGACGATGATGACGGATCTGCGTGAAATCGGGCCGACTTATTATTTTGCACCGCCACGGTTTTTTGAGGGTCAGCTAACAAGCGTGATGATCCGGATGGAAGATTCTGGCCGTTTCAAGAAGTGGCTGTTTGATAAATTCATGGGCGTTGCCCGGAAATACGGACCAGACATTCTGGCGGGTAAAAGCGTAGGCCTTAAGGGGCGGATCAGTTATGCGCTGGGCAATCTGTTCGTTTATGGGCCGCTGAAAAATACACTGGGTCTTAGTCGTGTGCGGGTGGGTTACACCGCCGGCGAGGCAATCGGACCTGAGTTGTTCGAATTTTACCGCTCGCTGGGGATCAACCTGAAACAGCTGTACGGTCAAACCGAAGCGACTGTTTATATCACGCAACAACCCGATAGCGATGTTCGTTCGGATACTGTGGGCGTGCCTTCTCCGGGTGTCGAGGTTGTCATCCGCGATAATGGCGAGGTTTA